>Ga0179593_1426489_pt1 | contig 12473 bp, 15 predicted proteins | sample CZODoug2_1_08_16_FD_185931 | JGI IMG/M metagenome (GOLD analysis project Ga0179593, IMG submission 185931) | Vadose zone soil fungal communities from Angelo Coast Range Reserve, California, USA - CZODoug2_1_08_16fungal (PacBio error correction) | ecosystem: Environmental > Terrestrial > Soil >...
GAGACGGAGTGGACCGTAACGCTCGCGTGGAAAAAGAGCAAGATTCGTGCGTCCGATGGGCTTCGAAAAGAGACGGGGTAGTAAAAATGGGATGCTTCCTGCTCGAGATCCAGTGTTGGAGTCTTTGGGGTGACCAACGTACAGAGCCAAGGGCCAGCACCTGGGATTTGGAAAATGAGTTGGTGGGGGATGATCAGGAAAACATGCATATCTAGGGACCGGGTGGATCGAGAAATAGGGGGGGGGTGTACAAGCGCTTGAAATGAGTCGCAAATAACGCCACTGGAAGAAGAAAGGGGGGGATAAAAAAAGTCAAAAAATGAAAGAGAAAAAAGCCCGCCAGCGGGGGAAACCGGCCAGACTATTTGTAGGCATACAACTGCCGAGGACGGGGATTACACCGGGGCAGGATGGGCCGCACTAGAAATAAAACGAGTGCGGGGGAGGACTCAATAAAGGGGAATCGGGAAGAAGATGGCAGAGAGGATGTCGGTGGGAGAAGAGGAATCTAGTGAAAGCCAAGCAGGAAGGATTTCGGGGTACTAAAAACGCAAAAACCTTCAGGAAGACAAAAAGAAAGACCCAGGAAAATCAAAGCTTAAAGAGAAAAGACACCACGAACGTGAGGGATGGTGGGCGTTGGCAAAGGTTACAAATGTTTGCCGAAGGGTGAACAGGAGGAAAGGAGTGAAATAAAGACAGAATGGCAGGAGTAACAGAAAAAGTCCAGGTAGCGACACACAGAGGCAAAACCAACTAAGGTCGGGGACACACGGTGAGGGGGGATGGGGAAGGATGAAATGGTGTGCGTGTCAATGCAGAACAGAGTCAGGAAAAAAAACATGAAGGGCATTTGGGGTCTTTTTAAAAGGCGCTGGGAGAGGTAAAGGAAAAACTAAATTCACGGTAGTACCCGCGGCAAAAAACTGGGGGTGGAAGAAGGGTGAACGATAAAAGCAGGTTAAGGGAAATTTGGCGAATCATTGGAAATAAAAAGAGGGTAGGAGAAAGGCAACAGGAAACAGAGGATGAAACCGCAAGGGACTGGGAAAGAAGGATCAAAACAAGGCCGCCAATGTAGGCAGGTTGACAAAGAAGGACCTGATCCAAAAAGCAGCAAGAAGAGGGATAATTGTGCAAATGGGGGAAGCAGGGGGGGAAAAAAAAAAAAACGAAGTACGGCCTGAAAAATCGGAGTGTCGCAAACGCCGACCTTGAGAGGAAATGAAGGAAAGGAAAAGGGGGCGTAAGAGCGCTCAAAAAAAAAGTGCAAGGAGATAGCGGTTACACTCACCGAGAACCTCAAAACAAAAAGCGTTGGTAAAAGCATTGTCACGGGGGAAAAACCGCAAACAAAGAATCTGACGGGTGTAAGAAGCAGCAAAATCAAAAAAGGGGGGACTACATCCGAGAAAACAAAAAAAAAAAAAAGAGACAAACGAGGGGAAAAAGTCATGAGAAAGAGATGGCCCAAAAGCATCAGATCTGGAAAAAGTAAGAGAGATGGGGTACGTTTTCTGGAAGCAATGCCGACAGTAATTTATAGCTCGGCGGTCAATACGAGAATCCAAAAACGGAAAGGTGATGCAAAATTGGGCATATTGGGCCTTTGGAAAGATAAAGCACTGGGGGGGGGGGGGGGGGGTCAGACCCCTTTGTAAAACAATAACTTGCAACACCGAAAAGCAGGGAAATTTGATAAGGAAAGATATGGAAAAAGAAAAAGAAACGTATCAATTCAAAGACACTAAGAAAAAAAGAACGCATGAAAACTCTATAAACCTTCCAAAAGCATCCGTAAGTAAAAGGCAAGAGGGAAGAAGGGGGGACGCCCGGTGAGGAGAGGAGTATACATTGCCCACGGGGTTTATCCTCACCAGGAAAAGTCCAGGCACACAAAACTCGGGGGAGGTAAAGGGGAGAAAGGAACATGTGCGATTTTGGGGGGAAGGTTGGAACTTGAAAGTGATAGTGAAACCCACCCGGAAAGAATGGAAATAAAGCAGAATGCATGAAAAGAAAGAAAGAGAGCGGGAAAACCACGGCCATTGTGAAAAAGAGAAAGGGGATCGGGGGTGGTGGAGGGAATGAATCCAGAAGCAAGGGAAAAACACTACAGTCACTAAAGGAAAATGGTGGTCCTGAACGGCGCCCTGGGGGTGCCCTCTGGGGTGGAGCTTTACAGAATGAACAGGGCCCGGCTTTTTGGGGATTTGTTGGGGTTCCTAAATGAAAGACCGGCCGGAAAGAAAAACACGGGGAAATTTAAACGCAAATTTTGAAAGACCACACACAGAGAACACGGGGGAGGTTTGAAAGTTAAAAAAAGAATAAGCTGGGAGGAGAAGGGAAAGTTGGAATAGGGGGGAAGCACGTCATGAAAGGGGGGGGGCGGGAAGTTCCAAAAATAAAGCCGGAAAGCTGGTCTGTCAGGGAATGCGGACCATCTAAACTAATAAAAAAGCACGAGGGGGAGGAAATATCCCTCCACCACCATCAAGGCCGAGAAGGGAACGCGGGGAGTAGAGGCCATCAAAAGCGTAATTTAGAACACGCCTCGGCCAATGGGTTAGTCCAAACAGATAACATATTTTTCGGGGTTTCAAGGGAAAAGGCCGGCGGGGTGTGTTTTTTGGGTTTTTGGTGGCTCGGTACGTTTAATGTGATTAACAAAACCCACCCACTGGATCTCAGGGGGGACAAGGAAAAAAAATGGCTGAGACGCATCAGTCGGAGGTTATCTTCCCACAATGACGGGACTGAAGAGTTTATCGAGCACAACACGTCGGGATCATGGAACTTGCTGGAGGAAGGGGTACACAAAGCTGTCGCCGCAACGCCGTCCCAGGGTTAAGGGGGCGGACGAGTGTTACTCGCGCGGTCTAACAAAGTAGGAAGGAAGGCGGGGGGAGGAGAGACATCAGGTTCGTAAAAAAAAAAAGGGAGCACAGTTGGCAACGAATAGGGTGACAGGAAGAAGGAGGGAGGGACGTCCCGTTGAATGAGGTGTAGTTGGGGGCAACCAAAGATCTCCAAAAGGGGGGGAAAAAATCAAAGCTGAGGATAAACGAGAGAAGGGATAATCGTCAAAATCTTGTAGCAAACGGTGAACAAAATGAGATAGAAAGTTTGACTGAGAGGGTTCAGGTCATTCGGAAAAAGGGGAAAAGCCTCCCAAAAGTATTCACAATTCCTGAAGGAGTACCTATTGGAGGGGTCAGCGCGGGGTTATGCATGTAACCGAACAAACCGGTAACAAGACCTGGCAGGGACAAAACTAAATGAGGGTATAAGGGTCGTAACCTTCATGCCCCACGATCAGTGTCGTTAGGAGTGCAAAACGCAGGGAACCCCGGGTTCGCAGCAGAAGGAAAATCCTAAGGGGAGTGGGCTTGAGCATAATTTCTGCCACAATGAAGGGGGCCCCAAAGCTAGGAGACGGTACAAGCACGCAGCGTGGTGAAACCCTACAAAAAAAACACATCTCAAAGCTCTGAGACGACAGTGAAATATGGTTCCAATTTCTGAAAAGATTTGAATTAAAAAGGGGTTAATCGAAGAGACAGAAAACGAAGAAATGACGGGTTTATCAAAGACGGAGGAACGAAGTAACTAAAAACAAGGCCTTAAAGGGGACAAAAAGCATAATACTTCCAAAAGGAGAAAACTGATAGGTTTGAAAAAATCGGTGGGGATCGTTTTGTCGACCATGTGTCTGACCGGGCACAGACACACCAGGGTCAAAAAAACGCACGGGAAATTAGAGACAAGGGACTTTCACCCATTTGGGGAAAGAGCCGGATCAAGAGATCCGCACCAAAAGGGGGTCTTTGGCCATTGAAGGGGACGAGACGTCAACGGACGTCTGTCAACTTACAAATCCGAAACAGGAAAAAAAAGGGAGAACGAGGAACATTGTGCGCCCAGATAAAGGTGCAACATTCTGATTTCTTACAAAAAGGGAGGGCTGGGATTGGAAAACCAGGTGGAAAAAAAACAAAAAAACGAAGGGGGAAAGCCCAGCAACATTCATAGCAGGATTAAAACCTCCACCTGTTGAACGTATTAAGGCCAAAAACAAGGGACAGGGTCCAATTGCAGGGGTAAGGGGGGGACAAGACAGTAGGCAGCGCGGGGCAGGAAATTACACGGTACATTAGAAAAAGGCCTAAAACATGGTTGGTCCAAGCGGCGGGCGGGACCAACATATCAAAAAGGGAAGAAAGGTAATGGCGGAAAGACATTAAGAAGGGAGGACTAGAAAGTTCCCAATAAAAAACGGGGTTGGTTGGAACCAAAACTGAGGTAAACCACATACCAGCAAACTTTCAGAGCAGACATGGGAGAACGGAAGTGGCCGCTAATGGGCGTGTAAAGAAATGCAGGCGATGGGGATTGAACTTTGGTCGGGAAGAATGTACTGTACACGGGAAAACACTGACCGAAGAACCAGGACTTCAAAGAAAGTGAGTAGCTTAACAACAAAAAGGTGGAAGAGAGAAGAGGAAACAAGGGGGGGGGGAAAGCGTCTAGGTTAGGGGGGTTTCCAAGACGCAAAGGGAAACACCTGTACATTTTAGCACCCAAAGACCAAGGATGAAGGCAAAAGGGGAACATTAAAAAAAATTGACGGGGAGTGAGAGGCAAGGGTGTGAGTGAAAAGAGGCCTCTGTGGTGACAGGAAGAAAAAATCGGTCAAAGGAAAAGGTTCATGATTGTATTCGAAGCTCGCACCGCCCTGCGGTGAGGTAGGGACATGAGACAGCGGAGGGAAAGACTAGAGTGCTCAAGTGGAGAGCGGCGAATAGAAAGGGGGTAAAAGGTTCCAACGCAGTTGAAAATGGTCCGCCCCATTTTGAGTTGATGGGTGTAACAGGGGGGGAAAAAGACTTAAACTAAAAAGAAAAAGTGGGATGGTCCGGACCAAGTGGTGAACCAGAAACGCCGCGGAAGAAAATTGCAGGATGGGGGTCAGAAAAAAGCCCGAGGGGAGAGAGTAGAAGGAAAGCGCAGAGGAATCACACTGTCCACTTTAAATACAGGGGGGGACAAGGGAGGCTGGCAGAGTGGGTTCACCGAGCCAAAGACAGAACGAAGGAATGTGTTTCCAAGAAGAAACAGACATGTGACAATGAGAAAAATTCAGACTTGAATACTGCGCAAAAGGGGACTGGAAACCGGAAAAGGAAACCAGGAGGAGGCGATGGATTCTTAGGTCACAGTTTCCCACGCAGATTTTGCTGAAAGGATCGCCTGAAAACTACGGGACGCATTGGAGGTGGGTCGAGAACAGATGCGCGACCGCGAAGGGGACTCGTGGGGGGGGGAACCGCGGTTTAAAATAAAAAAATGAATAGGCGAAAGGAAAAGAAACCGGGGAAACGGGACAAAGTTAAATCGCAAGGAAGACCCGGCGAGGCTTCAGAACCGGAAGGTCGGGCTCGGACCAGGAGTTGGGGTAACGTTAAACTGGGGGAAAAGACAGACGGGGCCGACCAAAAGAAAGTAAGCGACAGAGACGTTGGTCGATGACTGAACGATGATGTGAAAAAAAAAAAACACGAAAATCCAGAGGAGAGGTTCAAATAATAGGTGGGGAGAAACGCGCCCGGGGTCCTGAGACATCCTTTAATGTCACGTGAAGAGAAGCGGCCTACCTCATTTGCCAGACGCATAAATCTGCGGAAAGAATTTAAATCGAAAAAAAGTGGGAAAAAAAGCCGGTTCCAGTTATTCGAAAGGAATGCTGCTGCAGAATTCCGTTGGGGGTCAAAAATGACCGCGGACAAAGCCAGACACCGGCCCCCAGGGGTGGGAACGCGCGGGGGGAAACTGCACTGAGGGTTTCATAAATCCGTGGGGGTGTAATCCAAGAAGAGGGTCACACAAAAAACAAAAAAAAAAAAAAAAAAACTCCTAAAGAGTAAGAAGAACTCAAAAAAAAAAAAAAGACCTGAGATAGTGGGAAAGTAATTCAAAAAAAAAAAAAATCCGCAAGGCTGAACCGCACAGAACGTTGGTTCATGTGTTAGGACACCGAAGGCGGTTGTGTCAAAACCTCAACGAGGGCAAGAGACGACTTACAAGCAGCTGGGTACAGAGAGGGAGGAGTGGCGGATGTAAGGGGAAAACAGAAAAAGGCTGGTTTGGGTGGCCAAAAAATGTAGGGTCGAAGAAGAAAAATGACAGAACCGAAAGTAGTGTCATTTGGACGAAAAGAAGACCAGTTCAATAAAAAAAGCAAAAAACTATGCAAAAAAAAACCCTGCTTCAGCCCGGCTTTATGACGAAACAAAAACACCGGTCGCGTGGGGGTCTGCAAAGTGAGTCACTGAGGGGGAGGGCGGCGGTAGTGGAAAAACCGGAAAAGGAAAGCGAACGGAAGCGGCCAGGACGCGCCCGGAATGCAAAAAAACAACGCTCGGGGAACGGGTGGAGGAACGGAGGGTGGGAAGGAAGGAAGAGACAACACATCCCCGAGGGACAGAAAGGGCGGTGTTTAAAGAATTACAGTATGAACAGTCGGGGGAAAACAACGACCGTGGTACTAAAGGTGGAAAAAAAAAACAATACAAGGAAGTAAAAATGGCATGGAGCAAGTCCGAACACCGAGTGGGTGGGAAAAAGACGAGAAAAAAAAGAAAAAGAACACAAAAAAATGGAATCTGTGTAGCACGGCGCAAAAATGCGGACGGTTGAAAGGCGGGTAGTGGGGGCGCCCACTGAGCTTTCCTGCAGGAAACCCTGCCTTAGAAAATCCTTCAAAAAAGCGTCCTGGAAATGGGAAATCATCGCCGACCCGAGATTCCAGGAAAAAAACGAAATTTGGGAGAGAAAAAATATAAGAGCACCAAAAGACATATGCCAGGGGAATCGGAAAGGTGGCATCTCAGAGAGAAAACGGGTAAAAGCAAGGAGAGGAGGAAAGCAAAAAGAAAATAAAATCAAAAATAAGGGTGACTTTGGGCAGCTCGGGGCAAGAAGAAAGTTGGTTGAGGGAATCAACAAAAAAAAAAAAAAGGTAGGGAGAAAAGAAGAGATCTCCAAATGAGAAATGCACGAGCCCAGGGAAGGAAAGAAGAAGATTGGTGCTGGGTTCTGCCGCAACGCGAAGGATGGAAAATCGAAGACGGGTGATCTAGAAATTGGGCAAAGCATTTTGCTTGGGGGAAAGTGTGTTGAAAGAGGGCCGTATATGTTGGGGGAGAAACCATTTAAACGCGACAAATCGGGGGAGTGCGCCCCATATATGGGGGGGGGGGACCAAAGACAGTATTTCCGCAGAGAAGGGGATCGAACCGCATGAAACGAGACCAGGGCCCGCAATCAATTCCAAGGCCGGAAAAAAGGCCCATTGTTCAAAAGGTTGGTATCTAAGATAAGGTCGTGGGGGTTGAAATCCATGAAATGGGAGTCTACGTACTCAAGAACACGGTCAGGTGGGTTCTTTTCATTCTTTTTTGTTGCTTGCCATTGCTAAAAAGGGAAAATGGGGTACGAGTTTGAGCGGGGACCAGTTTAAGTGAAACGAAAGAACCCGGCGGGGAAAGAAAGAGAAAAAAGGAGAGGGGGAAAGAAAGGAAAGCGAAGGGGGTAAAAAAACGACGTCATTTGTTGTTCATGAAAGGCAGGGGATGGTCGTAGGAATCTCATAACCTTAAAAGAGAAAGGCACGAAAGCAAGGTTGGGCCAAATCCCCCTTGGCCCCTTTCCGGGACAGGAATGGAACAGTTGCCGGCCTTGTTTGGGTGTTTTGGGTGTGTTCAGGTGAAAAAAGCCGAACCACAATTCAGAGGAAATTTAATCCAAGGAAGACCGTGGGGGTGGAAATGGAAAAAGCAAGGGGCCTCAAAAAGAATTTATTTTGGAAGGGGGGCCCACATTCATGAAAAAGGGGGGGGGGGGGGGAGTTTACAGGAAACAAATCAAGGAGGAAGGGTAGTGTGCACATTTTTAAAATGTTCTCTTTTCACGCCAGGGAAGGGCGCACAGAAAACCAAACCGAAAAAAAAAAACAGGAAACTCAAAAAGACGAGATGCGCCGGCCTACTGGGGAAAAATAGACAAGCGCCTGGGGGTAAGAAAAAACTTCGGCCCCAACCGGTAAATCCAGAGAAAATATGGGGGGGGGGGAAGGGCACGGGGTTCAGCGGAAGGACTGTTGGGGCGCTGGGGGTTATGAAGTGACTGTTGGCCAACTGGCCTCCGGGCCCAGGTTCGAGCGAAAGGGCCGGCAGCGTGGAGGGGAAAACACCGGAGGACGGAAAACTGATTGAAAAACGCAAGGCCGGGATGAACACCTGGCAGGCAGAAGGGTTTCCAAAAATCGCGTCCACAACGTAACAGTTAACAAAAAAAAAAAGGGAAGACAGCCGTACGCGGGACACAGATGAAAACTTGACGGCCAGAAGCAAGAAGCAAGGGCAGGTAACATACAGAGCAACCTGTGGACGACGAATAGGCACACCATCACGTCCCATCAATGAGGGGAGTATCAAAAATCACGAATTAAACAAAATCAGAAGGAACCCCTGCGGAAATGGGGAACCCTCCGGGCGTCCAAACATCGAACTTGGAAAATTTCGGCAGTGTTTTTGAGAAGAGGGTGTCCATTTTCAGGCCCTCAAGAACACACCGTCTTCAAAGTAAAAGGTTGCGGATAACGATGGGAGGTGGGAAAAGGACAACGGAAAGGTAAAAAAGAAAAAAGTGATAAGAAGACCCATCATCAGGGGGAAGGGGGAAACGCCAAAACACAAAGGGGGAGTTAAGGATGTCTGCAAAGTTTCGGGAAAAAAAAAACAAAACGGGGTCTGGACATCTCCTCGGTTGCTGAAAAGCAGAGATAATGGTTTAGGAACCTGCACGGTGGTGGCCCCAAAGGACGCCTGGAAGAGGTCGCGCGACGAAAGTGAGTCACAAACCAAGACAAACGTATACAACCCATCAATCAGCAGAGATGAAATTCGGGCCGTAGTAGATAAGCTGTAGAGGCTCCCAAATTGAGAGAAACAGATCGGGTGGCAAGGTATCGAAACGAATCAGACAAAACGCATTGAGTGGGGATAACTTAGTAAAAAGAATCCCAAGCAAAAGCCAGGGACGCAGCCTTCCCAGTTCGATAGATTGACAGGGGACCATGTGTCCGAAAAAATGGCTGGGGCTGCTGGGTGAAAAAGAACCAACAGGGGAGGAAGGAATGGCGCCGGAAAAACTTTCGGGAACACAAGCCAGAATGTCAGAGGACGAAGTTGTCATAAACGGGAAGGGAAAGACTAGGGGAACAGCTCTCTTGGTGTGTAACATAAAAAAGGGGCTCGGGAAAGCGACTGAAAATGTGAACCCGTAGGGCCGCAAAAAAAAGGAGGCCAGGACGTTCTTCAGCAAACGGTGGTGTGTACTAACCAAAAATCACCTCAGAGAGCGGAGTACTCCAGCGGATAAAAAAAGCCAAAACAAATAAGTATGCGGAGGGAAACATAACTAGTTGAGGAAGACTGAAAAAGAGACAAAATAGTCTTTTGGGGGGGGGGGGGGGGGGGGAGGAAACGAAAGGGATCCCCAAAATCGAAGGGGCTTAAAACGAAAAAAAAGACAAGTAGGGGGGATGAAAAGGGCATGAGGTCCCCAAACACAAAAAAACCGACTATTTACAGGATTTAAAAACAAACTATTCAAGATCAGATAAAGAAAACTTGTAACTAAGAAGAAGGGAAAGAAGTGACGTCAACCGAGGAGGAGGAGAGGAGGGAGAAGAAGCAAGTGTGAAAGGAGGATAATATCTGCATCAGAAATTGAGGAAGCTCGTTTTGGACTAACCTTTACGGAAGATAAAAAGGAGCTAAGGGGTTGTTAAGTGAAAAACCCAATGGGGGGAGAGAAACAGAATAAGGGAACGTGGAGGGATAATCCGAGTGTAATCCAGAAGAAGACTCACTTAAGGAAGAAGAAGCAAAGAGAGAGGAAAGAGTATGAGGAAGAAGAAAAGATAAGAATTGCAAAAGAAGTGGTTTAATATACGTCCTCCAGAAGTTTGGCAAAGAGACCTCCTCAAGGTCAAAATCACAGGTAAGAAAGCCAAGCGCAGGCGAATTCGTAAGGAAGGGGTAAGGATAACAACCCGAGGCTTTGTTCAGAGGGGCGAACTAGGGACTGCGGAGAGTAGTTCTGGAGGGAGAGAGGGAAGGCTAGTGGGTTTCCAGAAAGAAATCGGAACAAAGGAAGAAGAGGGCATATAAGTTGGGAATTTCGGGACAGGATTTCCACCTGGGCGGGGGGGTATTAATGGAATTCATTGATCGCCCCTCCGGAGGTGATAGAGAGACAGTAGACCAAGGATGGTACAGAAGAAGAATGGTTTATAAGCGAATGGAGAGGATGAGATGAACAAAAGAGAATGTCCCGGCGTGACATGTGGGAGTCTTGGTGTGTGGGCTTATATTGGGGGGACAGGTTGGGGCAAGGATTCGCTATAGGGAAAAGGGAGTTAAAGGTAAAAGTACCTCCCGCAGGGAGAAGTTTGCAAAAATAATGGGGGGGATAAAAGTCCCGCGGGCGAGCAAGGAGTAAGTCAAGCCCAGGGCGACTTAGGGAGTCCCGTCACGGAAAAACTTTGCGCTAAAAAAATAAGGATAGGCAAGGTTGAAAAAATCCCAGTAACGATCAATGGGTGAGGACCAAAAACCATACATTATGAGGAGCAGAAAATAAAGAAAGTAAAGGGAAAAGAGTAACTTCCGCGGTAAAATGAGCACTTTCCGGCGAATACCCGAATTCGGCCTTCGGAAAAGAGGACGTAGAACGGACAGCTCAGAAGTGGCGACATGGGAGAGAGAGGGACAGTCGGAAGCTTTTGGCGATGTTTGTGGAAAAACCCCTGGGGATAGCGAACCAAAAGGACTTGGGGGGCAAACGCCGGGAAGTTTTTGAAGAAAATGAGCTGCGCAATCAAAGAAACAACTAGGCAGGCAAGGGGCGACAAGGGGGGGTGAGAAATGAAAAAGCGGTGGTTCTACCCCTTCCTAAAATGCAGGTTAAAGAAACCCAAAAACTTGTGGCGCGTAGACGCCCCGATTGAAAGCCCCACCGCCTGACAAAAGTAATCGCAAGAATAGAAAGTGGGGGGGACTGCCATATGGAAAACGTTAAATAAACAATGAGATGTTGCATGGGGGGGGAATCCGAGCCGCCCTGGCTCATTCCCGTTGATAAAATAGTAAAAGACGATTTTGAAAGACTCAGAATAGGGAGGCCTGTTCTCAATCAAAGGGGAGGAAGGGGTCGCGACCGGGGTTGGGTGGGGGGGGAAATGTTCTCGCCGATTCCAACGTTGGAAAAGATGGGACATGCTGTACAGCTACGACACGTCCCTGCGCGCAAACACCTTTGGGGGGAAAAAAGGGGAAAACTAGCCCGGCCAGTGGGCTACCGGCAGTGGTGGTAACAGAAGAAAAAGGGGACCATAACACGCCTGGAAAATGAGAATTCGCTCTACCCTTAAAGGAGTAAGGGAAAGTGAATCAATGGACATAAAAAAGACAAAAAACCCGCAAGAGGAAAAAACAGGCACAAAACTATTTTTAATTTAAAGGGTAAAACAGGGGTTATTCAAGGGACCAGCTTGGCCTCGACTAAAGGAGGAGTGAGAGGATACCGGGTATTGCGAGAAGAATATTTCAGAGGAAAGTGGTGAGGGGGGAACGTTTCCGAATATAAGCCGAATTGGTCGTGTGTGGGACCAAAGGAAAGAAATGGGGTCCTGGAACGCCCTGCCAAGATCAAGTCAGGCAACAAAAAATCTAATCCCTCGTATGAGAAATCAAACCGCCCATTCGCTGCTTTCAAATTTCTGTCAGGGGAGGGGAAAAGGACGGCTGTGTCAGCAAGGAGATTGCATCAAGAGGACCAGAAGAGGCAACAAGGTAATCGAGAGGAAAACAAAAGAGCGTTAAGTCGGGGCTTATGAGGGGTACTACAACAAACACATTCAGGGCAGAACGGAGTTTTTACAAAAGAGGCGCATGTAATCTGCCTTCGTAGAACCCCCGACGCCCGTGGGGTCAAACTAAAGTTTGAACAGAGCAAGACCGGTACAGGGCCAAGGCAAGAACAAACTATTGGTCCAGCGAGAACCCAAGGTCGGGAAGAAAGCTTTCGGGAAGAAAATAAGACACGGCGCACCAAATGGAAAGGCAAATTTGTGCAAGGCCTGGACACAATTTAAAAACGTGGTCATATAAAGAGAGGGGGGGACCAAAAAAAGATAGTCAGGGGAAAAAAGGACGCTCCTGCCCGAACCTTCGGGGGAGGGGGACTGGGGAAAAGGGTGGGTTGGAAGAAAGAGCAGAGAAGACAATATCAAATCCAACGCACGATCTGTAAAATATAATAACGAAAGCGTTTAATCGAAAGTCGCGGGAGTCAGAAAATTCAATTCGCTTGCCTGTTGAAATTCGCAACTAACTCCAAAAAGA
>Ga0179593_1357748_pt1 | contig 12472 bp, 16 predicted proteins | sample CZODoug2_1_08_16_FD_185931 | JGI IMG/M metagenome (GOLD analysis project Ga0179593, IMG submission 185931) | Vadose zone soil fungal communities from Angelo Coast Range Reserve, California, USA - CZODoug2_1_08_16fungal (PacBio error correction) | ecosystem: Environmental > Terrestrial > Soil >...
GCGCAGGTGATCGGGATACGAAAGGAATGGTCGAAGTGAACCGAGGGTATAATGCTCTACATTGGCCACAGGAATGGGGAGGAGAGAACCAAAACGGGAGACGTCGGGTAGGAAGCGCCATGAAGAGGGAGCAGAAAGGAGGCCGAGTAGACCTCAAAAACTCCGGACGAAACAGCTAACCGTTTTGAGTTGGGCTCAAGGAAAGGGTGAGGTTTGGGTTCCCCAAACTCTGGGGGGTGCCGTCCGCAAACATGCCAGAAAGCTGGGGGGGGGCGGGAAGGGGCAGAGGGGAAAACGGCGAAGGCAAAACGGGGAAGCAAAAGGGAAAAAAAATCGGGGTAGATTGACTTGCGAGCAGGCGGAAGATCAGCTCTTGAAAAACTTTCGCAAAAAGAGATCGAAGACTTGCCGGCCGCGATGAAAAGTGATGTTGCCCGGACCGAAGAAGAAAAGCTGGGGGTGAAGGCGAATCGCAACGCACACTCTGGCAAGAGTCCACCAGACCAACAAAAGTGGAAGAAAAGGCTTACCTTGGGGAAAACAGTGGGAAAAAAAAGTACATGAGGGACAAAGTAAATGGCCCGGCGGGGAGGGAACGACGACTGATGGAGGATGCCTGAGGGGGGTCTTATCAGGTCAAAAAAAGCCGAAGAGGCGGCAGGGGGGGAAGGGGGGTCAGGCAGAGGTCATCGTGGCGGGAGGACCGCCCCTTACTATTGCACTCGGTCAACGAGGCTCGGGAAGTGTCATTGAGTTGAAAGATTCCACTCACGGGTCAACAGAGCGAAGGACTAACAAAGGAAGGGAAAACCAAAGAAACTTTCGGGCGGTGCCGCCCTGTCATGAGAAAGAAAAAAAGGAGAAAGACACCGGCGCGGGAGGGAGGGAATAGTTCACTTCCATCTGTGACGATCCGGCCAATGCATGGGGACCTGAAGGGACTCACGACGTCAAACGGGCTCAAAAAGCAAAATCCTTGGACCTGCGAAAAAAGATGCATCGAGAATGAGGAAGGAATTCGCGACCGCAAAAAGATGCGGAGGCTTGGTGGCCGTCGAGGAAAACTAAGGCGAAAAACGCGGCTCGGAACAAGCAACACGGACTGAGTTTCATCATGGGAGGGCAGCCCTAAATCAAGAAAAAAACGATCGCATGAAAGACCGCTCAGGCTGCGATGCCGATATCCATCAGGCGAAAACGATATAAACCCATATCAAACACGCAGAAGGGGGTACAAAGGATGATGACATGATACGCTCTTGGAAAAACCGGAAAAAAGAACGCAGCGCAACAAACCCACCACAACCCAGCACCATTCAGATCAAACAATCAGAGCACCAAAACACGTGAGTGGGGGTCGAGGGAGGCCCCCCCACTCCTGCTCTCTGACCACTAACTGAACAACAATAAAAAAAACAAACAACACGAGAAAGACACATTCGCGCCGGCCTTGAGCTCCTCGAGGGACAGAGGAAAAAAAAAAGCAGGGACCGGTCAAAGAGGGTAAAGAGCTAAATAGAAAGAGGTTCGGAGAGAGCGCCAGCACGAACCCCCTTCCCCGCAAGAAAAAGGCTCCAAACCACTTCCGGCCTACGAGAAGCCTCCCCCCAAAATACCCGACAATTAAGGCCGACCTCCATCCGCCCAACTTAGCCCACGCGGGCCGTCGCACACCGCTCCCCCAAGGAATGCCGCGCCTCGCCAAACGCGACGTGCGCACCTCCAACCGTCTCTTAAGAACCCGCTTGGTTCATAAATACTCTCCGGAAGAGCCCAAGCATGCACGACCCGGGGCCCCAAGAAATCGTACGTTTCACACCGTCAAAAAAATACACCAGAAGAGCACTTGAACAGGAACCACATCGGGGGGGGAACGACACAAGACTCAATAGCTCAGGCGCATGTCAGGAGCCGGCCATCCCGTGCGAAGCGTAAAGAATTGACCCAGGGAATGTTGGTAGTCTCTTCAAGCTCTGGTAGGAAACCAGCAAGAAGAAACCAGGGGGGGGCGTCATAACGGGTTCCGCGGCGAGAAGAACGTTGGAAAAGGGATGGGTGGAAGTTCGGGGGGACAGAGCTCGTTGAAGGGGAGCATAAAGACTGCAAAGGGAGTTAAAAAAATGAGTGGGGCAAAACGAAGAAATCAAGCGGCGAAAGGATATTCGGTGGACGAGATGGATTGCTTGTAGGAGGCGCTCGCAATGACGGATCGTAATTAAAAAATGATTGGGGGCATGTCACTGATGAGTCAAAAAAAGAAAGAGGCAGTCGATGGCAGACTCCACAAAATTGGCATAGGTGAGAGCCGAATTCGGGAAAAAAGCAAGTGGAGGTTCGGAGAAAAAGGGGGGCTTGGAAAAACAGAAATGTCTACAGCCGCATCTCCAGGAGAAAAAGGTGCTCTTTCCGGACCGACGGGGCGAGATGCCGGTGAAACGCAGCTAAAGAGGCCGGACCGTAGCGACTCCACAAAAAATCTCGGTGGCGGCCCAGACGCGAGCACAACAAACAGGGCCTTGGCTTCGCCTGAATTGCGCGGAAACGAAAAATCAGGGTTCACACGCTCATATTTGCGTATTAACCCCGAAGATCACATACCCGAGCGCGGAAGAGCCCGCGAATCTGTCGCGGCGGGCAAAATAGTAAACCACAATCCCCCCCACCCACCGACTCAAGGGCGCAACGCATTGTGAAACTAAACCAAAAACAAAACCAGAGAAAACCTGAGATAAAGACACTAAACCAAGAGAGGAATGTAAAAAGGGGAAAGGGGGGGGGTCTACTAAATCTCTTGAGTGAACATCAAACGCCTCTGGGCCTCATAGCGTCATCGCAAAAAAATGGCCCATAAAATGTGTCCACACCATTTCGTTGGAGACGTTGGCAGTCGCTGAGCCTTTCCAGATGTAATCTTGGGGGGAAGAGGCAGGGCTGGCGAGGGGCGCCAATGAACTGTGTGGAATCAAGAAAGGCTTTTTGTAGTGTGACTGGAGGAAGGGGCTGGGGAGGGGGAAACCAAAAAATATCCATCGTGAAAAAACGAATGTCCCAACAAGGGCACACCGAAATGGAGCACTCAGGGATAAAGGAGGACTCATCATCTGACACATCAAAGGTAAGAAAAGAGGTCGTAGTGCCAACGGGCGATACGAGCGTGGCGACTCCAGCGGTGCTTCGGAAGTCGGAAAACCAGACCACTCAGATGAAGGATGATAGCGCTTTAAGGAAGAGGATGTCGCGGCGGAGGGCAAAGGCAAAGCGAGGGTCGTCTTCGATTGGGGAATCATCGTCGCATAACATTAAGAGATCGGGTCAACCAGCCCCCGCAGTCTGAGGGGTAGAAAAAACAAAAATCCCAGACACCACCCACCGACACACAAGGTGCTGAAGAAAGCACCGGAGTAATGGTCCACGAGGAGAGGAGAAAATACTTGCCTGAATTCGGAGCAAAGTAAGGCGAATTGTCTCGGAGTTCGACCTTGGAATCGAACACCGCTCGCAGCATATGCGACATACAAAGCGACTGGAACGGGGTGTAGAGGCAAAATATATGCCCTCGAGCGCCCCAGGCCGACCCCCAATAGGGAGTATCATGGAGAGGGGGGGAAAAAAACACCATCCATTCCGACAAAACATCCTTTGCCAAAGAAGATAGAGTAGGCCGCTTCCAGGAAATACAAAAAAGGGGTTGGAAGGAGACGTGATGGATGGCGAACTAGCCATAGATAAAGAATGCTGGAAAAGCATGATGCATCATTGGGGGAGAAGAAAACAGAGAGCCTCTTGTTACAACCCAACGGGGAGATATGGATTGGGACTTTCGCGCCGCAAGCATACAAGGAAATATTCAACGAAGCCGGTCCAGAGGAGAAATGGATTGGTCTGGTAGATCTTAGGATTCCGAACGTTCGAACATCATGCCCTTAAAAAAGGCCTAAAATGTATCGCTAGAAAGGTCAAACAAAACAAAGCTAAACCTTGACGCCGCGGCGGGTGTAGATAGACGGACGCGGAAGGAAGCGAAGCAGGGTGTCGGTCGGTCGAGCGAAACCGAATCTTTGTTGGCAGGAGACCATTAGAGGCAGAAAGAGAATACTGGACCATAGAGGAGGGGTCAGCGTGGAACAGAAACTCCATAAATGGGGGGTTCCTCAACGGGAGACGGTAACAAGGGGCATTTGATGACGGCAGAGGGGGCGCACCAGGCGCGCGCATAGAAAGGGGCTGAAAGCACCAAAAGAGGGCGCTATGGAAGGGGCCATGTGACCCAGGAATAAACCTGCTTGGAAGTCGTCCATCGAGCGCGCGGTTCAACAGGGGGCAAAGGGTTAGAGGGTTTAAGGGAAACAAACAATGACGATAAGGGGGGGGATATGATCGGTGGGGCACGTCCGAGATAGTGCGTTGCGACGTCTTCAGAAACACAAAGTAGGAAGCGAAATCAAACTTTTTTCGGCGCCACGACTCAGCGTTGGGGGGAGACACCCTTGAAGGAAGTGGCGGGCGAGTTTCGATTGTGCGGGGCTAGAAACTAGACGGGTGACGGGCCAGAAAAACGCCGCTCACCAACCGTGCCAAAACAAAAAATGGGGCTCAAAACAGAGAGGTCCACTGACCTCGAATGATGGAAATTGGAAAGACCAGTCAAAAGAATTAACAACAACGGGGAGGGGGAGAGATACACTAACATCTTCTCTGAGAGAGAGAAGCATTAAAGGGGCAGAACCGCTGAATCGAAGGGTGCAGTGGGCCGGGACGTGATGTTTCGGCCGCCAAAGCGTTCGAGCCAACAAATAAAACTCTACGAAAGTGGGGGGAAAGATCAACGCCCCCGCTCTTGGGGAAACACAAACCCAGAAAAGGGAAAATCGCGCGCGACCACAAGGGCACCGAGGTCAACGGAGGAAGACCGCTTAGACAGCAGCGAAATCACCAGCCGCGCTTACTGCTCTCAAACCGATACCCGGCGATGAACAGAAACGCGACCAAAAAGGCCACGGGGGGGAATAAAGCGCGAAATCTGAAGGTCTACGAAGTTAAAGAAAGGGATCAAAAACGGCAACAAAGAGAAACGAACCTGTTTGAGCGACGGGGAAAGCAGAAAGGGAGAATGGGGGGACACGATGCAAACGCCGACAAGCTAAGAAAGCGCAAGGGGGACGGGAGGTCGCACAGTGCTGCGGAGGAATCAGGTAGGGAAGGGGGAAAAAAAACCAAGAACATGCGCGAATCGTAAAAGAATTCGGAAAAAACAATTGGGAGAGGGCTAAAAGCATGGGGAAGTGGGAGCAGCACGCCGCCGACCACGCTGGCGCTGGATGAAGCGCTGCATCTAAAAAACCGCCGCGGCTAATGGGTGAGGGTCTATAGGGTGGGGGGGAGTGGAGAAAAAAAGACCCAGGGAGTCAAGCAAAGAATAAAACCAGACACTGCCCCTTCGAACCACGCCTCAGATAAAAGAACACCAGATAACACCAACAACAACAACGCATGGCTTACGGAAACGAGAACGCGCTTTCACGACCCCATTTCCAACGAAGGAAAGCAACGCCCAAAACAGACGCATCTAGCCAGAACGCAAAACCCAAAGCGATCCACTTAAATCACTTAAAACCCCGAAACCGTGACTGGCGATGCAACGTCTCGGGACCCGCCTCGGTATATATTGGAGACCGTCCGTCAAATCCAGCAAGCTCATCCAGCACCAAACAAAAACGCCGTGCACCCTACACGTGCGCACTCGCACCGCACGAACACGTGGGGATATCGGCGGCCCCACGCGGAGGGAACGGACAGCTTGCATGGCCCCGAAAAACACAATAGAGGACGGGCCTCGCCCACTGGACCCTCCACAACCTACTCGCACCAAGGCGGGCGAAGAAAGGAATGAAAACTGAGACAGCGTGTCGAACAAAAGAAACTACGACTACAAGGAACGATGGGTGCTCGACTCAGCAATTAGCAATAAAAATACAGCATCGTGGACCCACCGAAACAGGGGGACGATTACCGCAAGAAAAATGGTGCACAAAGCAGTGGTGTTTTCTAAAAGACAACTTCGGGAAGATCTCAGAAGGGAGAAAAAGGAGAGCGAAGAACGCGCCGCTTGCGGAAATCGCGCGAAAATCCGAGGAGGAAAGAAGCCGGCACGAAAATTCAAAATAAAACTGAGTGGATGCAAAAGAAAAAAAGCGGAGACGGCACCGATGAGGCAACAAAGAGAAAGCAAAAGGAAACTCGAAACCTCGGGGGCTTACACAGAGGGGGGGTGGAGATGGGTGGCTAGGAGGCGCCATTTGTCGATGAAACTTATAGGCGATAGTGAGAAGGAAACAGTGCTAAAGAAAAGGGACGGTTGACGACTCGTAAACAAGCAAAGGAATCCCCCTGCAACCAAAATGCAGGGGGATCAACATTAGGAAGAAGTTCTCCCAAAGACAGCGGCAAATGAATCATCGCGAAAAAAACATTCGCAAAAGCAGAGAGAAAACGGCACACGGAAAACAAGGTGCACCACCATGCCGGGGGGTATCACCAAAAACCTCCAAACAACCGTACCACATGGGGGCCGACAGACCGAACCAAAACCAGGGATGGGAGGAGAAACGTAGTTCAAAATAATGAAGTTCTTGCAGAGGGAAGGGATAGTGGGAGAGGAGAGGGGTAGCAGGGGGTCAACGATGCCTCTTCAGTGAAGCATCCAGCCGGGGAAAAATCTTATGAATTCGCTTGGACGAAATAGCGCTGGAAAGCTAGGGGGGTTAGAACAAATAAAAAGGAAGAAAAGTCGAGGGCCTGAATTGACAACGGAAGAAAGAACAGACGGGATTATACTGAATCCAAGGAAAAACCGAACAAGCAGCCAGCAAGAGCCAGAGGGCAGGGTTCAGTCGTATACCATTGCGGGGAAAATACCAAAACTGAAGCCGAAATACCAGGGCGTTGACCGAAGAATGCTACATCAGCAAGGCGAAGGGGCGCTGAAAACGGCAAGGAGGGGGAGCCCTTGAGACTTTTCAGGAAAAAAGGGGAAAAAAAAAAAGTCAATTCTATCCATAAGTAGGCAGTCTATCGCAAGGCGAACAACTCCTATCGCCGCTAAAAAGAAGGAGCCGAGGAAGCTCTGCTGACGGGGACTTGCACCGAACTCAAACCGCCAATTAGCAGGCGCGGCCCCGGACAGAACAATATAAAGGATCGGAATCACACTCCCACTCACAACAACTTGCTCCACACGTGCTCAGGCAGCCTGAACCGAATCCACGCACGTCCCAGGACAAAGGACGCACGCCGGGGGGCTCAGAACTAGAAAACCCTAACTACAGACCCACCGAAGAGGCATTCGAGCGAAGACCAATTTTTCTCTCCAAGGTTCAATGGATTGGGGAACGGCAGGCTCACAAACATGGAAGGAGACGAATTCAGACCGGAAGGTCGAGCGTGAAACGTCCAAGATGATGGGGAGAAAAATTGCACATCAACGGGTAAAAAAGGTCGAGGAGGCGTTCGCTCAAGTGGGGGGGGGGAAGCAAAACACAAAAATTGAAAGACGGAAAAAGAGAAAACGACAAGTCATGACGCCGACGGCCGCTTGTTCATTGCGCGGCACAAGGGGCGGCCGCAGGGCAATGCGGATGGTCAAAAAAGGGGCAGAGGAGGGGGAAAGCAGTAGCCTTGGAGATCGCTAACGACGTGAAAAAACCGCGAGGGCCAAACAGCAATTCTTTCTAACTGGGACGGCAACCGATTGACCGAGGAAGGGCTGTTTCGCGAGGAGAGACGGCACTCAAGGATCGTCAAGTCGGCGGAATCTCGGTGTTTAATGTGAATCGCGCGAAGGGGCAGGAAAAGGGTCAAACCTATCCGAACTAAGGAGCGATGAAGTGGGGGGTGCTGGGGGCGCTCGCGTGCCCCAGGCAGCTTAGACATAAGGACACTCGAAGGGTGGCAAACAAAAAATGGATCGAGTGATAGAGGAGACCTCCGGGCTAGAGCACGCCGCGGTAAGCCCGTAAAATTTCGAATGTGGGGGGTAAAGTGTCCGGACTGAAGACACTCTAAACCGAAATGGGCAGCGAGCGCGCCAAGGACGGAAGGGTCGTTTGAAGAGCTGATCATCGAAGGGAAGCGCAGCGAGGGGTGAAAAATTCAAGTAACTATTGCTCGAGGAAAGCAAAGTTTTTGAGGCGGACGGCAGGGATGAATGCAATTCGCAAAAACCCTGGCCAACAAGGCATGCTGCCTCGACCTGCAAGCGCCAAGAGGGTGGAGGAGAGAAAGGAGATTGATGGCTAGGAATCGACCAGTGCTTGATCTGTAAAGGGGGGAGGGTAAAGACAAAAACGCAACATTCGAGGCCGACGACATAAAGGTCGTGGTGGGGGAGTTACGAAAAGCCAATGGGGGTACCGACGGGAAAACTGCAGTTGACACAACTGTTGGAATCTGTCTCAAGGAAATCCTACAAGGGGACATAAGCTCGTTTTACACTGACAATAAAAGGGGGTAAATACCAGGAATTTGGGATATAAAAAGTCGACCGCCCCGACACAAAATCTGTCACGCTAGGGCGCGGATGAATGGGAAGAAAAAGACCCAACAAGAAAAGAGGACTGGAAAGGATAGGATTTCACCTCCGGTCCAGAATATTAAAGGAGGGAGCGCAACACAGGGGAAAAGGGTCAGAGATAGCAACAGTGTGAGGAAAAATCTTAAGCCGAGGGAACGCTTGCCTTCCGCAATGCAAATACACACTCAGTGTCTCGCGGCAGGAAGCACCGGCCCCCCCCAAAAGCCGGCAAGTGCCAGCAAGCGAACTCCTCAAAAAGAAGCACAGCGAGATCTCGGCAGGCAAGATCATCAAAAAGAATAATCGACTGTTCAGGGACCCCTGCTCTCCGATGGGACGGGATACGGCCAAAAGGTTTATCCCCGGAATCACCCCCATTAACCACCCAACCCCACACCAGCAGCGGCGCCCGAATGGGGTCGTCTCTGAAAAAAAGGAAAAAAAAAGAAAGGTCAAGGGGAAACGCAACAATGGAGGGAAATATAAAAGCGGTCCTAGGGGGGGCAAACGAAAAATCGTAGGAGGCTGGACTACGCAAGAGCGGGAGGAAGAGCGAGAGGAAAGACTCTTCCAACTAAACGAACTCAAACAGGGCCGTATCGCTCGCCAATGAACAGAAAAGGTCTCGCAGGCACGAGAGCCTGAGAAGGGAAGGCGTACATCCAAGCCCGAATTAAGGAAGGACTGGGGAAGAGAGAACAAAACAACTTGAGGAGGAAAAATATATAGAATGGTGGGGCCTCCTGAGATGGGTAAAGCCCCTGGGTACGAAGGCGCGCTGAAGTAGGCGCGAAGGGGGGAGTAAAGAGAAAAACAAGTAAGAAGAGGAAGAGAGAAAGGACGGACCACGCATGCTCTCAAAACTCAAGTCAGAAAAGCTCCGGAACATAGCCTCGTTCAAGGATGTGAGGAGGCCGGAAGCCAGGGAATTTCAAACTAAACAGGTTTCGGTTTTCAGGACGCCAAAGGAAAAATTCCCGCCATGCTGCGGGGAGCCGCGAAAACGAGGAGAAGAACAGGGCATCACCCACATGACCTGCACATCGGATGGACGGGAGCAGATCCGCGGAACCTCGACTGGCGCCGAAGAAGATCGGGACATAGCTTTAAGCCGGTGAAGGTGAGGTGCAACCGGCCGCCGCGAAGGACACAGCTAGGGGGGAAGGGGTTGCGCGAATGTCAAGTACGGGGAATCGGACGTCTAAGATTGAAACCATGCGTTCCGCTGAAAGTTGAAAAATGGTGGGGGGAGAGAAAGGGGACATACGTCGCTGTGGAAATGGCCCGGCGGGAAGTCCGACGACCATTAAGCGGATCTGGCTTGACGTCGTCAAGACATTCCAAAGACGGGGCAGCACCAGAAGCGAAGGCGGGATATCGTATGCCTTCACTGTGCAGGGGATCCAACCCACTACTAAGACAGGAAAAAAGCAGCTTCGGAAATTAGGAGGCGGGCGAAAATGCACCTCACAGTGAACAGGTGTTGAGCGACGAGCTAAAAGAGCGTCAATCCACCACACTCTTGGAGTCCGGGCGGGAAGCGCAGGCGAGAAGCACCCTTGGTGGGGAAAAAAAAAAGCCGAGGCGAGAGTGAACTGACCATCTGTACTCCTAAAAAAGCAGCTTTAAAGCAGGGACGAGCACATGAAGGACCCTTGCACGGAAAAGGCAGATCACATGCCGGGGAAACGAGGCAGACGAGGAGGGGGCTTCTCCTTGACGTCTACAGGAACAGACATTACACTCTTTCCCAGTCAGGAGGACCTCAAGAGATGGCAAAACGAAAACCTCGGCGGCGAGAGCGTCTGGAACCACGGCGGGCAGGGCGAGAGGGACGAAGAAAGAAAAACAACTATAAACGACATGATAAAAAGCCAGGAGATGACGATAGGAAAGAAGATATATCCTCTGCTCATGCACTGGGGAACAACAGAGGGAAAAATGAGACAAGGTGTGCCGCAGGGGACCATACACAGAACCGCACACCTTCATCCCAGCGAGCGGCAAGGGGAAAGGGGGATGTCCTGCTCTTAACACGAGAGACATGAACACAACCGAAGCCGATAAAGAAGCTATCATGAGCTCCACGAAGTCCTCGGAACGAACACAAATGCCAGCCGGGGCAAAGGTGAGATAGAAAGAAACCGGCTGTCGGCTCAGGGAAACGCGAACCACACAACCGCGCGATCGAAAGAGCGAGGAGTGATGAAGGAGCCGAAAGAAAAAGACGCCAGACGCGCGCGACGCAAAAAAATACCGAGGACCGCCGAAAATCTGAGGAAAATGAAGTCGGAGAGTTAGCGAGGCAAGCGAGTAAAAAAAAAAAGACCTGGGGGACCCCGCCAAGAAAGCGAAATTTGTTTAACCAGAGGGGGGGGGTGTTAAATGCTAAATTCCGACATCATCGGGGCAGGGAACAGAGTAGGGAGACAGGGAACTTCCTGAGTCTCATTAAAGATTGGGCAGCAGGGAAGGAGTGGGACCCGAAGGGAATGGGGAGTACGTCTTCAGATCTTTCGGGGAGAGGGAAAAGTCAGTGAACAGTCATCGTTGGAGCACGGAACAAGAACGGCACACGGCGACCGGGGAAAAGTGCTTTGTACATGACGCTTTCGGAAACTAACCTAACCACGGCAGAAAATGCAGGGAAAGGAGTGGAAAGGACAAAAAAGCAATCCAATATTGAAGTTGGGGGCGATGGATCACGCGTGCGCTCTCATGACTTGCTGGCATGATTTCAAAAAAGACTTGAAATAACTAAAAACAGAAACGGAGCGCGGCATTTAGGGGGGACAGCAAAAAAAAGCCTGAATGAGTCGAACCAAATAAGTCTTAAGAAAGGACGCTAAATATGCGACCCCAAAATTGCGGGCCAGGCCAAAGTATACAGCCGTACAAAAAGCAAGTCAAAATATAAAAAGCCTTGGATGCCTGCGGCGCGAGGGCGACCGCAGCTTTGTCGTCGGGAAAAAATGTCACGAAACAAGAGGTTTCCCGGCCCGGGGCACGAAAACAAAAGTGCGAGGGTTGAAAATGAAAAAACTCGGGACAAGGAGAGAGTTCTGCTGTGTCAAGCGGAGAAAGGGGACAAAGAGGGCAACCGGGGAGGAATCGTGAGGATTGGAGCGGAAAAGAGAAAAGTCAAAATCGTGGGGAACCTCTACAGATCTCAGCGCAGGCACAAAAATGGGCAAGAGTCAAAACGGAATTTCGGGGGAAGGCGACGTAGAAAGAAAGTACAACATCCAGGAAAGAATGAGCTAAAGACTAAAATCGTACATGGCGGTCACCAAGTGTGGCCCCAGGGAAAGGGTCACACTTGATCGAGGAAAAGGACTGAAGTTTCCCCAGTGGTCTGTGGAGCCCGATCTACAAAGCCCATGGAATACCCATGTTGGACAAGGTTAGCGGTCTCTTGGATGAAGAGGTGCGGAAACCGAGGAGAAAAAGAGGTTAATCAGAACTTATCAACAGAATAAGGGACGCACGAGAAGATGGGGTCCAAAGACCAGAGAAAAAATCTCGCCAGGGGGGATAAGAAGACCAGAGTAAAAACAGGAAGAATTGCCACGGGGAAAAAAAACGTTCTGGACTCTCACCAGAGGTTCCTTAGGGGACCGAGCCGGACAAGAAACACGACAGTAGGAATGCCTTACGTGAATAGTCGCTTGTAAGATCGGTTGAACGGAGGAGGGAGCCGCCAGCTGTGAGAGAAACCTGGGGAAGAAAAAAAGAGCGCGCAAATAACATACACGACGACTCTGAACGTATAATAAAAAAGACTGAAAATGTTCGTGCGAATAGCCGTTCAATCGGTCACACGCTCTGACAGGGGGTGCGACGAAAAGGAAATGGATCCGCAGCTAAGTCATTTGTCTACTGGAGGTGACTTTGGCAACCACC
>Ga0179593_1459983_pt1 | contig 12472 bp, 17 predicted proteins | sample CZODoug2_1_08_16_FD_185931 | JGI IMG/M metagenome (GOLD analysis project Ga0179593, IMG submission 185931) | Vadose zone soil fungal communities from Angelo Coast Range Reserve, California, USA - CZODoug2_1_08_16fungal (PacBio error correction) | ecosystem: Environmental > Terrestrial > Soil >...
TTCCTTGTAAGGAAATGCCAAAAGGGGGAGACACGTCAAGGAAGATGTGTCGTAATCTCAATCGGCCTTCCCGAACGCAAGGAAATTTATGTCGGGGTAAGGTTCAATCCAACTTCTGAAAAGAAAGAGGAGAACAGTTAAGGAACTTAAAAGATTCGGGGAAGCGAGGAAGAAAGGCCGGTCAGTCGGAAGCGGCAGGGGGGCGTGAAATGAATACGATTCCTTCAGCAAGGCCGATCCCCACCAAAGAAGAGGGGATCTTTTTCCTCATAAGAAAAAGAAGGAGTTTGAGGCAAGAGAGGGGAGGGGTATTGCAGGGACGCCGAATGGCTATTCCTTCACGGAGACTCTACTATCTGGTAGTGAAGCGGGGTTGGACGAGAAGAAGGGGGTCGTGATTGATGGGAAAGGGGTTTCAGATCTTGATGACCTCGGGAGAGGGAGAAAGAAAGGGCAGAAGAGAAAGAAGGATTATCATGGTCCCAAGAGGAGCAGAGATGGATTCCCATCGTTTTGCCTGATCGGTAGGAATCGTGGTGTTAGGAGGAGAAAGGGGAGAAAGATGAAGAAGAAGAAGAGAGTTGAATAGTCAAACAGAAGAGGGCTAAGGCTTGGGAATGGGCAAGAGGGATGGTGGGTGTAGAGGAGAGGGAGGACCGAGGAGCAACGCGCGAGAAGGGAGGGGACCATACTATTATAGGAAGGGGAAGTAGTGAATGAACTTCGAGGAGAGGGGGAGGGAATTCTTACACTAGACAAGGATCGGGATTGAGCCGGAATAGCAGGCATGGCACTGTGATCTTAGAAGGGAGAAAAATCGAAACGGATGAGGTGTTGTGTAAGATCCGCTCGAGGGTCTGACGGTCTCAAGGGGAAGGGAAGAAAGAAAAGTAGACGCGGAATGGATGGTCCGACGCACGGGATCAAAGTGATACGGACTAGGTCGCATATAGGGAGGGGTGAGGTTTGTGAAGTTAAGTGGGTGATACTTTCTCTCGGTGATGGAAAAGTGGGAAGTTAAGCCTATGGAAAGAAGCCCAGTTCGGAGCTGGGAAAATGAGTCTTATCAGGTTTGTCCACGGTATCCACCGAATGGTCGAAAAAGGTTTAAAGGGGGTGCCTAACCCCCCAAGGAGGAGCTCGGAAGGGGGAAGTCGCAAGGGGGGCGTGCGGGCGCTTACTCTGAAGTGCTTGAGGGGCATTGGGAAAAAAAAATAAAACCGTGGAGAGGGGTGTCTGTATCTTCGGGGGAGGGGGGAAATATGAAGGGGGGAAATACCTGCCGCGGTGGAGGTTGCCGGAAATTGAGGCACACCTTTCGGGATACGAAGTAAACCCGAGAGACTTCGGAGAAACAGTGAAGAAAATCAAAGAAGAGGTTTAGGGGGAGAGGATAGCACTCTGTCAGGTGGCTGCCATTTGATCTATTACGCAGAAAGTAATACAGAATATCTATAACAAAAGATGAAAAATAGTAAAGTAGTTATTAAAGGTCCGTCATCGCCAAAGGGAAAGGAAGTCCAGAAAGAAATGCAAGAAGGAGAAAATCCGCTAAAAGGACGCGGTCGGGAATCTCATTCTATTCTTGTGGCTCGCTTTCAATCACAAATGTGTGGGGGCCAGGCAAGAAATAAGAAAAAGAGGAAAACCTATCGGATGAGGAAAAAGTAAAGAATTCACAAAGAAGAAAGCAAGCAAAGGAGGGACTGTTCCAGAATTCAGCTACAATGCTCTCAAAAAAGGGAGGGAAAGGGAAGGTCCTAGAATAATAAAAAGGCCCTCTAAAAGGCCTTAAAGGTGGGAAAAGAACTTATCCGGAGGTGGATACAGCCGAATACAAAGCATCGACAGATGGCTTTCCATACCTAAGCTTCTTGACAGAGGGAAAGAAAAGCCAGAAACTTAAAGGGGAGGTCCACAGAAGACAAAAAAAAAACACAGGACCACACCACCCCACAAGATATGAGCCCTTCCTATCATCGAAGTGGGGTTCGAAAAAAAATCCAGGAAGATATGAGTATGGACCAGTAAAATATGGAAAAGGGAACAGAGGAAGCGTAGAGGAAAAAAAAAAAGGAATCCTCATCACCGGCGGCCGCCGAGAACCCTCTTTCTGAAGGGCCTAGGAAAATCTTTCAGATTCTACCTTCATGGTATAGGAAGAAAGGAATCAACGACGAAAAGAAAGAGGACCCGTCAAGGGAAATCTTAGTAGAAAAAAGAAGGGAGAACCTAGTAAAAAACGAGCGAAGAGATATCGCCCCAAAGGCCAGAGGACCAGACAACCGGGAGCAATCCTTAATCACACTAAGACCTTAACTCCTTCTTCAGGAGTAAAGATATGTTAAGAAGTGAAAGGAAAACGCTTTAGCAATAGACACCTGAAAAAAAGTAAAAGGAAAAGAAAAGTAGAAGAGGATCGAGTTAAAATCAAAACGGGGAGGGAGACCATAGGCTTCGAGTTCATCCCAATCTTACCCCAGAGGGGAAGACAGAAACGAAAAGAAACAAAGCGGAGAGGCAACACCCATCTCCTCAGTAGGTAGAGGGAAGGAAAATTAAAATAGAAAAGGGAACCAAGGGGGGACAACGCCCGGTCTTCCCATTGGCAGATGGATGAGTGATTCTAATTCACCGATTAAAACGGGGTGGAAATTGAAGGTTTTATCTTTCCTCTGCGAAGGAGGAAAAAGGAGAGGGCTAAAAGAAGAGGACAAAACTTTCAAGACGAGTATAGTGGAAAGTCCTGAAAAGACTTTCTGAATCTCTTCAATTAATCGTATTGAAAGACTAGACGAAGGAAATGGATTGAAACTTAAAAGGGGCCATAAATGTGCGGAAGAGAGGAAGGGAGGGGTTGGTGGGAAAAAGGAAGGAAAAAAAGAGCTTTAACAATCTTCCTTACAACGAACGTGAGGTTCATCCTTTTAAAGTGATCTCTAGACAAAAAAAAAGGAGGAAAAGGAGAAATATATGATAAAATGAAGGGGGGTTCTGTCGAGAAATCTCTATATTCCTGAATTAAGAAGGAAAAGGGAGCAGTCACGGGGGGGGGAAGGAAAGGAAAGGGCATCACCTGGAGAGGCACAGGAACCGCGGCCCGCACTCAAGAGACTTCACGGAAAGAGACGGAATAGTGAAAAGAAAGGCCTCTTGCAAAGAAAGAGTAGGAGGGGGAAGAGGAAAAAGAAGCGCCCAGACTCTTCGGGAAACCCCTCGCATGTCACGAACGTAGGTGGGGTAACTTGTCTTCAGAAAGAAAGCGCCCCTTGCGGGAGGGGGGAAAGGAGGGAACTCTTGAAGATGGAGAAACTAGGGCTCATCTAGGCAGCATATCGATTCAAGGGATATGGTGGGGCAGAAGAAGATTGGTCGGTATGGATTCTGGGGAGAAAAAGGGGGTTCAATGAACAGAGAATGTAATCTACCTTTGGCCTAGGAAAGAAAGGGACTGATAAGGAAGAGAGAGACGACTCTGAACGAAATGCTCTTACGGAGGTTCCGTTTAAGGAGACAGAGGTTGGTTCTTCCTTCTCAGTCGGAAAAAAGAGGAGAAAAAATAATGCTCAGGGGATAAGGATGGGTGGTAAAAAACGGTAGGAAAGGGGGCCGGAACTAGGTTGAGGAAATGGAAGAGGGGGGGATGTGAAGGGAACTCCTCTCTACTGATATCGAAGAAAGGAGAGGATGGAATGGAACTTTCGGGGAACGGTGGCGTTAAGATAATCATTCATACTCACAGGGAAGCAAGGTATACAAGAAAGGGGGAAAAAAGCTTCAGGAAGGGAGGAGATGAAGGATGTTTGGGCCAGGGTGGTGTTTCACTCGGAAGGGGCCGGTGAAGTTGGGGTTGGTTTTTTTTTTCATCAGTCAAGGAGGAAGGGAATAATCAACTATCTTGAAGATATTTGCGGGGGGGGGTGTAAAAAAGAAGGAAGAAAAGTATGAAAATAGACTATGTTCAGATGTGTACTGACCTTTTTCAGTGTTAAGGTTCTTTAGTGCTGGAGCATGGGCTGGCGTGGAACCAGTGATACCTTTTTTCGGAAGAAGGAAAAGAGGGAGGTCTGGTGGGGAAGAAGGAAAATAGTGCTTTAACGGGCTTTATCCACCTCCTGGATATAGTGTATTCCTAAACAACTTTATGTTCTGGGAGACCGGGTAATTGTGAGGAGGATGCAACAGGATCCAAAAGTGAGGGAGGGATTTTGAATAAAGGAGGGTATTCCTGCTGTTGGGAATATTACGTTGTTGCATCAATGGAGGAGTGATGGATTGGTTCTTCTTCAGTGGAGGAAAAAGGGGGAGGAATGTAAAAACTGAAGAGAGAAAAAGAGAGGTCTTATGAACCCGGATAAACCCAGAACTGTTAGGGGCTCTTATCGCAGCTGCTAATAGTGGCAAAGTAAGGTCCCTTTGATTACTCACTTAAAAGGAAAGAAGAGAAAAAAAAAAAAAGGAAGAGGAAAGGAAAAGATATCGGAATCAGCTCCGGAAGTCAAAAAAAAAATATATCAAGAAGTGGAGACCTCGAAAAACTCTGGAGGGGGTATCTGCCTTTTACTATAGAAGGAGGGAGGGATCTGCGAGTCATGTAAATAAAGAAAAAGGTTCAGCACCCGCAAACTCAAAAAAAAGAGAGCGTAAACCCAGATTAAACGCCCGCTATAGCACCTGTCTCACTTACCAGGCGGGCATGGATCCCACACAAACTGGAGATTAAAGGGGAAGAGAGAACCTAACCCTTCCCGCGGATAACTCAAACTTACATTTTTTAGGAATAAAAAAGGGTATAAAGTAAAGAAATCCTTATCCCAAAAGAGATGGGAAAAGGTAGTCTTAAAAGTAATGATCGGAAAGAAACCGTCGAGAAAGGAAACTGTAAGGGAGAGACCTGGCGGAAAAAAAAGAATTCTCAGACCGAGAATCAGTGATGCCAGTTACTAAAAAAAGCAGACTTAATGGAGTTATTATTGACGAATGCGAAAGAGAAAGGATCAATACGGGAGATAAGGGAAAAAAAAAAAGCAATCCGGAGGACGAGTCAGCGTGCCTTCCTGACCCGTCATCTCGGGCTAGATGCGACAACAATAGGGGCAGCACGAGAGCCCAAAGGGGCAGGCAAGAAAGAGGGAGGAAGGAAGATCTTATATAAGGGAGAGCGTCTCAAGTGAGGAGATCATCGAAAACCAAGGCAAAGGGAGGACAAATAACCTATCAAGAGGAGGGGGATTAAAAGAAATTCCTTATTAATGAAATTAGGAAGGAAGGGAGAAAGAAAAAAACTTTAAAGAGAAGAAAGGCACCTGGCGACAGCACAAGCCGAGAGAGCCTCTTTAAAAATATCAAGGCGTGAGTCCAATTGAGATGTTAGAAAACTTGAAAACCGCCACTTTCCAAATAAGAAAAAAAAAAAAAAAAAGAAAAAAAAAAGCTGAATAGAAGAGAGAGGTAAAGTGACGCGAGTGGAGAAAAGCGTTTACGAAAAGTTCACTGAGAAATTTAGGGAAAGGGTCGCTGTTAGGTATGAGAAAGGAAAAGGCGACCGCGTCGGAAAAATGGAGTTCCTCTCTGGTAAGAGTAGGACTTTCTTTTTGAGATGCCGAAAAAGGATGGAAGGGAAAGAGAGTAGTGCGGAAGAAACGTTACCTAACTATCGTGAAAGAAAAAAAAAAGAGGAAAGCAGACTGGAGTGTGTGGTGGACGAGGACGTATACCATGTTCATTCGCTCGTACGGAGTGAAGGCGGAGAGGTATCTTATAACAAAAGTAGGAATGACAGGAGAAAGTAAAAAGGGTGGCATCAAGGAATCTATAGAAAAAAAACTGGAAAGAGGGGGTAATAGAGAAGAATGGAAGGGGTAAAGGAGACATCTAATTTTGAATGGAGAGAGTTATTAATCATCGAGGGTTCCTTCCAGGCCCCTACCTCGCTAAAAAGAAAAGGATGGTCAGAATTCCTTTAAAGAAAGGAAGAGGGTCCCTGCACTGAAGGAGAAAACTCCTTGCCCCCCCAAAAAAGAGGGGGGAAGGAAAGAGGACAGGCACGAAACGGAGGAAAGGAACGCTGGCGGAACCGGACTGGGCAACTCACCTCGCTACTTCTTATAGATTACGGAGAAAAAGAAACACGAAGGGAAGAGGTGTAAGGACCTGAAAAGAAAAGAAAAAAAATCCGGGCGCACAAGGGGAAGCCATCTGATGCGTTGACGGCTCCCTCATAATGAACTATCTTCTGACTAAACGTCTAGAAAAGGGGGGGATCGAGTAGTTTGGGTGGAGGAGGGCTGTACCTTGTTGAAGTAGGAGAAAAACAAATCGCCTGATCTACTTCCCTCCCCTCATATATAAAGGGGCAAAAGATAGCAGGTACTCTTTAAGGAGGGGGAGGAGGGAAGTGAGGTCTTTCTTATTGTTAAAGTTGATAACATCGTTTTAGTTCGAAGGAAGGAAGGAGGGAAAAGAAGTCCGGAAGAAGGGAGGGTGGGTAATAAGGAGGGGGTTCAGTAAAAAAGGAAGAGGGATTGATGAAACTGCTGGTACGAAGATTGGAGTTTTTCGGTTAAATCGCTTCTCCGCTGTCACTCTGATAAGATTATCATCTACGACGATCTGAGGGAGACTGGATCTTTGAGGAAGATTGAGTAGGAAGGGATAGAATCGCCCAGCCAGGGACGAGAAGGGACGGTTTTAGGAGGAACTTGAGATCCTTATGCTGAGGTTTGCAGAGGGTTGGGGTAGCTTCTCCTGATGAAGGTGATTCAGGGAGGGGACCGATCAGAAAGGAGGGAGGGCCGAGCGTTGGGGGGGGTGGGGAGAAAACGGATCAACGGTGATATCAGATAGGGAGAATATCATGTGGTTTATGGAAGGGAAAGGGTTGGTTTGAGGAGGGAGAGAAGTGGCATAGGCTTGATCCTTAAATTATGGGGGGGGGAAGATCCTGTCCTTCCTCTGTGGATGAGAGTCTTTTATCGATGGGTAAAGGGGAAGAAGAGAAGTGAGTAAGAGGTTTGTGGGCCTAACCACCTGTATCGGTCGGTTCATCAGGAAGGTTATATCTCATTTTCAGCCGAGTCCCGGACTCTTACAGCCTTCGAAAATTACCGTGAGGGTAAGACAGGCGACGGTGAGGTTTTTGTCAAAGACGGGTGAAGAATGGTACCCGCGGTGGGGATGGGTTCTTCGCCGGATGAAAAACAGAACCACCAGAATTGACGATGCCCACCTGAGAGATTCTTATATTACGCGAGAAAAAAACCCTCCCTTGTCAGGGAAGGATAGAAGGGAGTGGATAGTTGGATGTTAGTCAGGGAAAGAGGCTTTAATATATATATCCAAAAACAAAACTGGAAGGAGTTGAGGGTGTAAAAAAGTAACAGAAAAGTACTCTCAAAATGAAATTGAACAACGTCAGAAAACAAGAAAAAACTAGTTGTTCATGCGAAGGTGAAAATACTCATGCGTTCGCTAATTCATTTAAAATAAGAAATGGTTTTACAAAATGAGAAAAAAGAAACAATGCGCCATCTCCATTTTCAACAAGCAGTTACAGAAAAAAAAGAGATCAAAATCAGCTCCTGGGAAAAATCTTTCATTTGACATGAAAGAAAGGAAAGGAAAAAGTCATTTGAGAAGAAAAAAATGAGAATGAACACTTCAAGGAAAGGGCGGCCACTCAGAAATCTCCCCTCGTGGATCCCCACCATAATACCACAGACGAAGCCCTGAGAAGAGTTCTAGGAAAGAAAAAGTAAAGGAATATCCCCGTGAAGACATGAAGAAAGAGAAACGACCAAGGGAGAAGCCCAGTCCCCTCATTGATAAAAGGGAAGTGAAATATTTTTCTCCAAAAGAAATATTCATCGAAGATATGAGTTGATGGATGAATTCGAAGTAAAAGGAGAAAAGTAGACTCGGCGAGAAAGGAAAAAAAAAGCACCGCATGAAAAAATAGCAATCCCAGCCGATAACCATACTTTAACTCTGTATAGGGATGGGAATGAAGGATGTGAAATAGAAAAGACAGTATAAGAAGAGAAACTCCATTCATAAAAGAACGGAAAGTATATTAATGAGATGCTATCGGTTGCTAAGAACAAAAGAGAAGATGAAATACAGAGAAAAAAAGGGAAGTCCCAAGGCATCAGTATCAAATAGGATGATTTACTCACGCATAATTCAAAAAGAATGAGGAGGGAGGAAAAGGTTGAAGAAGTCCAACACACTCTTTACTACAAAAGGCAAAAAACGAATTCAAATCCAAATGAAATGAAACGAGGAATAAGAGAACGTCTTTGAAAAAAAATTATCATAAAGGGAGGAGGGGAAAAGCTGAGGAGATAGGGTCATCCAGATCGGAACCCCTTCTCAAAAAAATACCGAAACGACTACAAATTCTGAAAAAACCATCGCCTCCTCGAAAGATACTCATGAGGATGTATTTAACAGAGGAAGAGTAGAACGCCGAGAGGGAGAAAAAGGGGAGCTTTCAGTAATCAAACATTACCCTCTTCGTGTTACAGGGTCCTTTTTAAAAAAAGAGGGAACTAGGATTCCTACAGTAAAAAGCGAAAGGGAGGTGGTACGGACCATCAAAGAAAAAGAGGGGGGGGAAACGGGCAAAGAGGATTTAAAAGGGGAAGGGAGGAGAGGAAGTTATCAGGGAAAACAAAAAGTCCTTAACGATGCACGAAACTATGATGTGAGGAAAAAGCCTTTACCAGACATTTTCATTCAGTCGAGACGTAGGTCGAGAGTGAGAGGAAAAAAAGGCGACTTACCATTCCGAAAAGGAAGGAAAAGGGAAGAATGTAAAATGCCACAGCAGAAAAAAAAAAACACAAAGGGGGGGAGAGAGATGTTAAATGGAATTCCAAATTGGGGGGGTTCTACTTGAGTTCATTAAGAAGGGGCTAAGAAGATGATCACCGAAAAGTCTAGGGGAATGCACATTTTATTTGTCCAGGGAAGGAAGGGAAAGAAAAAGGACGCTTGCGAAAGAAAGTCCACATATTCCTCGGACGTTCAAACTTAAAAGTGAGGATAAAAAGAGTGGCCGTGAGAAAGGAAAGAGAGGGACGGAAAGAGGAGGGGGGATAAACCACAAAAAACAAACATCCCTACGGTAAGCAGACCGAATCCCCCGCAATGGAAAGAAAAGACTTGGGAATCTTGCCACCGAAAGCACTATACCAGAGAAAATTTTCTCCTCTCTGGGAGAGAAAAGGGGGATGAACTGAATCTTTTCTAACTCCTATGACATCTCCTGAGAAAAAGGGGGGGGGGAATTCTTATCTGTTGGGGAACAGAGAAGCGGGTAGTTAGTGGCTGATTTTCAAAGGGTTGTTCTCCAGATAGGGGAGGAACCCGGAAATGAAATAGAACTTTTAACAGAGGGAGGGAAAAGTACGCTTCGCGGACGCGGAATGTCTTTTTCCCTGCTTGGGGAAGTGATGTTTAAGTATCAGGGGGTTGGGAGGAGTCCCTTGAGGAAAGAAAAGAAGGAAGCATGTGGTCTGGTGCGGACGCATCTGAAATTTCATGAACTTCTTTTTGGGTTCCATTGCCTTTTTTGGATATGATCTGAAGAAGAGTTTGGAATAAACTCTCTATACTAATAATATAAAGAAAAGGATTAAGGCAGTATGATGGAGGCGGCTCTGGGAGAGAATCCATTTGACTTCATAGAATACTTCCATCCTTGGAACGGAAAGGGAAAGGTGGGGGGAAGGGAATGACGGATTTGAGTCTTGTTTTTCCCGACGAGGAAGCCGGGGCCTGAAAGGGTGAGAAAAGGAAGGCCGGGTTTATGAAGCGAGGTCGTTGGCACCAAATTCATCAATCGGGAAAAAAATAGCGAGGGAGATAGAGGAGGGAGGGGGAAGGGGAAAGTTTCTTTGGAGGAGGTGGGAGAGAAATGGGGCATTTCAAAAAACAGTGATAATGAAACGGTCTACTCTCTCGGTTCCGGTATGGGATTTTAATAATCCGGGAACGGAAAAGGAAAAACAGAAGTGGCGGAGGTGGTCTAACCCGAGGCGGTTGAGAGGGCTTTAAGCATTTGTGCTTAGAGGCCCGACGCGTGTTATGTGGGGAATTGTTCTGCCTGTAGGGTAACAGGCACGGTGCTCCTGCGGGCGGGGGGGATAATAACTGGGGTTGAGCTCGGGTTTTGGGGCGGATGGGGGTGAGCAGTCTGCCACATATTGAACCTTCCTCTCACGACTCCGTCCAGGGGAGAGAAAAAAAACAGGGTGCAGGGTGGGGGGGGGGGGGAGAGGAGCTTGGGGGGGGTGTTTTGGGCCAGTAGTGGATGAAAGGCCTTTCAAGGAGATAAAAAGAGAAAATAAAAAAAAGGGATTAATTAAATTATGAGAGAGGGGGGAAGGAGAGTCCCTCCTCGGAAGGGAAAAAGAAGAGCCTACAGGTTCGAACGCGGATTTACTAGAAGGGACTTTCTCTCGGATTTAGAGGAATTTTGAGGGAAGGACGAGGAAAGACGCCACAAACAGACCAGGTCTTCAAGGTAAAAGCCGAGGAGAATCACCTGAGGCTGCCCTCCTGGAATTTCAGAAACAAAAACAGAAAGCAGGTATTGAAAGGTCCTAGAAAAGAAAAAAGGATTAAACCCAGAAAGGAGAGGGGTTTGGTCTTCGCCTAAAAAGAGGGAGGAAAAGGGAAGGGGTATCCCAGAAGAGGATCCCCCCTGAATCGAACAGACCAAAAAGAGGAGTCTTAAAGACCTTCATTAAGAAAGGCAGTAATGAAACGAGACCAGGACTAACTAACTCTTGAAAGGGAAAAAAGAAAAAAAAAAGGGGATTCCTCAGAGAACAGGAAGGTTATTGGTTAGAAAAACGCATACAAGGCCGCGCCATAGCTTGATTATCCCGGAATACTTCCTTATACGACTGCCCCTCTCCGGAGGATATTAAAAAGCAAAAAGAGATTATCAGAAGGAACTCGAACAAGAGGGGAAAGGAAGGCCGCTAAATGGAGGGAAGAGCTATCCTTTTCACTACCTTCCCTCCTCCATAAAACTACAGGAAGGACTACTCTTCTTATTAGTCTCGAGGGTTTGGATAAAAAAAAAAACGGAGAGGCTACATCCGTAAAGAGAAGAACCAGTCCTGTTTTTTTTTTAGAAAGAAGATTTGAGAATATTACCGCTAAGGAATGGGAAAGAAGTCTCAGTGAGAACACGACACACAACGCTGTAACAGAAAAGAATGAAAACCTCGTCCGGACTCAAAGAAAAAAAAAGTAGCTGGTCCGAGATCCTCGTTGCCCATGGAAGAAGGGGGGGGAGGAAGGAAGGGGAGGAAGCTCTCGGAAAGATCGGAAACTTGAGCAACATTAGACAAGAACATAAATCTGCTCGGGGAAAAACAGAAATCCGCGAGGAGAAGGGAGGGTAGTTCCAATATGAGCAAAAGGGAGCTCCAAAGGGAAAAGGACTGTGCTGAAGGGGGGGATTCTGAACAACCGGATCCCCCCTCTGTTGAATGTAGCTGGGGCGGTCAAACGGAAGGAGAGGAGCGGAGGACTGGTTAATATCTCATCCATAAGGAGGAAGGAAAGAAGGGAGGGGTACTTTCCGGGGAAGGGAAGGAGTATTTAACTCGGACGCGGGATGGTACTCCCGATCAGAGGGAGGGGGTTGGTAACGTAAGTCCTTAATAAATGGGACATGACTCTCTAAGGAGGGCAGTCATCTGAGGAAGGAAAAAGGAATGAACTTATCCATTGCACCTTTAAAAAAAAAGGAATAGAGAAAAATATGGGGGAGAAAAGAGAGAGGGGAAGGGGGTAACCAGTCTAAGGCAAGTTCCTAAAAATCTAGGAGAAAGGCCTTCCCTCGAAAAAGGAAAGGGGAAGGGAAGAAGTTAAAGAAAAAATTATACTTCCTGGGTTCCCGTCCGGATTGAGGAAGGAAAGGAACGCGTTGACACGAAAAGGGGGACGGGAAAGTAATCGGCCGTCCCCGGAGGTACAAGGAAGGGCATGGATGGCGAATCCAAAAGAAAGAAGACGCTTCAAGCCGAGGGAAAAAATATCCCTCCTCTCTAAAAGAGAGGGGGGAGGAGGGGTCCTAGAAAGAAAACCTCTACGAAAAATAGGGGAGATGACCTTTCTGACCATAATGATGTCTCCCAATAATCCTTCATGTAGCCTACGAGGATATCTTTTTGGAAAGGAGAAAGGGGTCTTTCGGAGATTGGAAGTGGGTTTCCCGAAGGAGTTCAGAGAAGAATAGACCAGCCCAGTCTGAAAAATGTCAACTCTTTCTCATGTCCTCGGAAATTGATGAGGCCCTGGGAAGGAGGGTTTTCCTTTTCTTCTTGAGGATAAAGAGGGGGGAGGAGTCCCTCCAGGGGAAAAGATATTAATTCACAGGAAATATGGGGGAAAGAGGAGAAAACGGTTTTTCGGGCAATCTGGGGAAGGTGGTTGGAGAGGGGGAGCAACA
>Ga0179593_1478324_pt1 | contig 12472 bp, 9 predicted proteins | sample CZODoug2_1_08_16_FD_185931 | JGI IMG/M metagenome (GOLD analysis project Ga0179593, IMG submission 185931) | Vadose zone soil fungal communities from Angelo Coast Range Reserve, California, USA - CZODoug2_1_08_16fungal (PacBio error correction) | ecosystem: Environmental > Terrestrial > Soil >...
AAAAGGAGGGGTGAGTCGCGTCTAAGTTGAGAAACTTCTCATAGAAGAAAAAAATGCAGAGGAATCAATAAAGGGAGCGTGGCCGCAATAGCTCGAGAGTAGAAATTCTTACTAAGGGAGGGGGAAGATCAGGTGAAATGAGAACGTGGGGGTTGGCAAACAGCGATGAAGGGGGAGGTTTTCATACTGAAAAAAAAACATGGGGTAAGACTAAAGGAACGCGGTCGGAGTCAAGACGCGCACGAAACGCCGGACGTGCAAGGGTGGGGAGCGGCAATGGAGTGAGAGTGAGCTCTCCACAAAAAGGCTTGTCTGTATTGACGAGGGGATAATAAAACCGAAATGAGAGACTAAAAAAGCTTCCAGATACGGGCCAAGGAGCAGTCAAGTCGGCCTGGGACTCGATTGAGAAAGCGATAACCCAGCTTGAAAACAACCAATTAGCAGACGTAGATGATAAAGACAAAGTGACAGAAAACGGAGGGAGAGGACTCAGGGGGAGGAGATCGGCGGTCGTTGGTCACTGTTGGAGCGCCAGTTTAATAGCTTAGAAACGTACTAGAGGCAGGATAGGGGGGGATCTGGATTACTCCAAACCCACTCGTGAGGTCACGGCGGCCAGCGAATGTGGGGGACTGACTTCGGCGAGTGACCGGAAAAGGCAACGAGACAACCCGCTTGACGTCGACTCGGACGAGGAGGGGGTATCTCCGAAAAGGACAGCAGGTTGTAAAATGGCAACCACCGACCGGCACAGCGGAGCACTTGCTCCGGGGTGGTCTAAATAAAACGGTCGAGAGGCGGGGGGGCCGGAATTGACGTTGCCGTCAGACTAGAAAGGAAGGGAAACCGCCCTCCTGCGAAAGAAAAAAACATTGAAAACGCTTCAGGCTGGCAAAGGGGACAGGTATCGTGCAATGCCGGTAAGACAAACGATATGAATCGGGGAAAAGAGGGGATTTTCGTTGGGTAGAGCTGAATCCTTCGGAAATGTCGACTGCGACGGGCGAAGACACGGTAAAAAAAGAAAGCAACGACGCATAAGAATGAGAAAAACAAGAACAAGGCACGCACGAAGCGCTCCGCGGCGACCTCACCAGGCGCCGCCGCAAAGAAGGAGAGGAGGAACTGAATCGCCAAAAGCTAAATCCTTTCGGAAATGCCCCGTGCCCGTGCAGAGCGCAGGGGGAGTCGCAAAAGCAAAAGGTGGTCGGTCAAAAAGCGGTACGGATTATAGGCCTAAACGCTCGACAAAACAGGCTGGAGAGAGTCCGGCAGCAGCAAAAGGAGAACCACGTTTGCGCGAGCAACACACAAAAAAAAAAAACGCAGCTACAAAAATACGATGAATCAGGCGAACCGTTCGGAAAGAAAAAAAACCAGAAAACTAAAAAGAAAATGGTGGAGGCAAAAAAACGAAGGCGCCGCAACGAAAACGCAACGCGGCGTCAGCGGGAGTAAACACGGCTCCACAAGTTGACAGGAATCGGATAGGGTTTATTAAAAAAAAAAGGACGCCTGTGCCAATACGGAGAAAACAAAAATAACATTAGAACAAAGGCGACCGCCTTTGACAAATTGCCTGATTGGTGGGGAATAAGGGGGGACGATGGCCGGTCAAATCAATAATAAATGAGGGGGGGGTCCAATCGCAAGGAACCACAGGGGCAAAAACAAAGGGATCCGTCAGGCTCACTAATGTCAGCATTCGGAACAAAACAATATGCGCATAAAAAATGGAATCAAAAAATAGCAGGTCCGGAGGGACAAGGAAAAACGGCGGGGGATACGAGAAATGACAACGAAAATAAAAAAAGCCTAAAAAAAAAAAGGAAGCCACTCAAAATGCAATTCCCTTAAACTCGCTCTCGGTCGAACGAATGATACTCCAGCGCCCATAGCCGAGAGTTGGGGTAAACAAGACATGCAACACGAGGGGAAAAGCCGAAAAAACGGCAGCCTATCTTCAACGCTGGAAATGCGGAAACAACTTTGCGGAAAAGAAACAAGGAAAAAGACTGTAGTGCTCGCGAGGAAAAACTGAATAAGTCGGGGGGGGGTACGAACAAGAATCGAAACGGCGAATCGTCGGGAAGGCGAGCCGTCTGTCCTAAACATCATCTAGAAAAAGACCTGGGGTAACGTGCACGACTATTCAAAAAAAGCAGGACTCCAAAAGGCTAACCTCGATGAGGTTTCGGTACAAAGTAAGAGGGAACTTAAAGGAGGAACAAAAAAAGGGAAAGACGCTTAGGTAAGAGACAACGCGAAGTTTCTGACAGGGAGAGAGAACCTAAGTAATAAAAAAAAATGGGGGGGTGTTAAAGAAAAGCAAGGACAGCAACGGAAACAGTTTTGGGGGGCTCAAAGCTGCTAAAAAAACTACCTAAAAGGGGAACGAGGCGGGAGGAATTCGAAAACGGAAGTGGCAAGAATCAACACCACCGGGGTCGAAGGAGAGATGGCAACGGTATGGGGGCGCCGTCTTTCCAAAAACTAATAGTTAGAATCCGCCTCAAGAGGGGACGCGCGTCATTGAAAAACATGTTCAGAGCCTGCCACACGGGACCAAAAAATGCGCAAAACATCGGGAAAAGAAAAGGCACTAGAGGAAAAGTCGAAATCGGGCAGGACCGCGACGTTCCACTGCCCTGGAGGCAACCCGAAAAGGCACCGAAACTATTCGCGAAACAGAACGCCCTTCCAAAATTTGAGGTCCAAGTGCCGAAATCGGTCGATGTGCAAAAAAGGGACACCACTGCCGACTCATATTTTCGCGTCGCATACGGCTAGCGGAAATCACGCCAACGTCGAGCAAAAGCCCGGTTCAAGGAAATCTCTTCTGAGGTCGGGGGGAGCGAACTATGAAGACCACCGGGTGAAAAATCTACAAAAACAATTTACATACGAGTCGACAGAGGCGAAAGGAGGAGGGAAAGGGGAGCAGGGGGCAAGAACGTGGCCCGGGACTACAAGGAACGGGTCAAGAGGTCGGATAGGGAAAAATCGCGTGAGAAGAAAAAAAGAGGGCGTTCAAAGGCGTGGTGTCCAGAATTGGTCTTTTCGCTTGGGGCTGGGGGAAAGAACTCACTAGCCTCCTAAGGACGCTAAAGAAGCACAGGATCGACATGAAAGTGGGTTGTAGAAAGGGGAATTCCAAATATTTGTGGGTCTTGATAATTGGGAGTCGGGAGGGAAATTGGCTGGCCATGAAAGGGAATGATGTGAGACCCAAGACCGATAAAAATGATAAGAATCCACACAAAGGATTCAGCGAAAACGGCGAAAGGGGGACGAGAAATGAGGCCATGGTGAAACACAGTATTAAAAGGTGGATTTGGTTAAAACCAGCTAGGAGCTGAAAAAACAGGAAAAAGTGAAAAGCCCACGAGACTCGCGAGGTTTGCTGCGCAAGGAGTTCAAAATGGCCCTGCCAACTAGGAAAAGAGCGGGGGGAAAAGTCAAGGAGGGTCCAGAGTTGATTGCAGCTTAAAAACATTGGGGGAAAGCGGGGGGAAACAAGCGAAGATGGGGAAAAGTGGCATGTAAGAAGCAAAACAGAGAAAGGCGCGATGGGCGAGATCCCCCTTTTCAAGAAAGGAAAAAAACATACGCTGTCTCGAGGTGTGCAAAAAACGACCGGCCAAAGAAAGCGACAAGGAGGTGGGTCGCCGCTGGGCAAAATGGCAGTGTTTTAACTCGAGAAGTCGAAAAAAAAAAAAAAGGGATAGCGCTAACGCTTAGAAACGTGGCTTCAAAAAGGCGATGGTCTCATTAGGGCGTCGCAGTGCAAAACGGAAAGTGAAAAAGCAGATGGGGCAAAAAACAAAAGCCGACAGAAAAAACCTAAATAACCCGCTAAATCCAAGAGTTGGCAACGACGGTTGGCGGTTGACCGAAGGGAATCAAAAAGCGACAAAAGAGCGGCCTTGGTGGATTCAAAGGAAAGCGGGAAAAAGAAATCCGTTTCGCAACGAATGCAACGCCGAGTCAACGCAGGGATCGCCCGGGACAAGACACCGAGAAAGAAACGCCCAGTCGCCTCAGGCTCACGGATAAAAAGGGGACACCAAAATTCAACCGCAAGGAAAACCCTCGAGCCGCATCCCTAGACTTACCATCAGGGATGTCTAATAATACATTCGTTTGACAGGGGGGCAATGCAAAAACCGAGACATGACCCTTAACGCAAGTAAAACCCCGAACATCTGGTTTTCCGGTAAAGGGGAACGAAATCAAAAAAAACCCATACAAATACTTAGTCCGGAACCCCACCCTCGACTGTTCTTTCAATCAACAGCAACATCGTCTGGGAACCAGGGGTCGCACGAAACCGGCGACCAAAACGAAAGACGTCTGAAGTCAGCTAGTGAAGAAAGAAGTCGAAACAACTTTGGCTCGACCGAAAGGAAAAGATCGGGAGGACCCCAACTCTCGACCCGATAGGTTTGTTGGACCAGGGTCTACAGAAGGAAGTCCGCTCACCGAGTAAAACCAGGAAACGATGCCGCTGAGAGTTTAGGAAAAATCTTCGCCAAAATGGGCGAAGGATAGGCAGCGGAAACTCTACGAAAAACATAAATCGGGCGAAGAACCTATTCACAAAAAGGAAAGAGCAAAAGAAAGAAAGAAAGAACCTTCGGGGGGGCACGAAAAGCGACTCCACCGTTTCCAAGGGCGCCAAGAAAGGACGACATAGGCAAAAACTTTTAGGCCCACCTCCGAATAATGGGGACGCGGTCGAAGATGTCCACACCCAGGGGGGGTCTATTCAACATGGCGCATAACCGCTCCCGGGACAAACAGCAGCAGAGAGGGTGACGAAAAAACGACGCGTTATGTTAAGAAAAGCAAATAGCTAGAAGAAGGAGATAACCTTAGAAAGGAGAAAGAACTCTGCATCAAAACAGCGAAAAATCTCAAAAAACACGGAGGGGGGAAAAAGGATTCCGCTTGGGGTGAGAAGGGGTCGAGTTCTAAATGATCAAGAGAATCGGGCGAAAAATGACTAAGAGGAACGAAGGGGTTCCTTCCCGCGAAAAATAACTCGGGAAACTGTCGCGGAAAATGAGCGGTCGATCATCAGGACCCTAAATCGGTGGGGGGGAAGCGGAGACACACCCCCGTTCAGTTTCGGGGGATCCAGACCGGACGTGAAAATGGCGTTGAGGGGACCGAAAAAAGGCGGAAATATAGGCCGAAGCGTCGGCAACGAAAGGGAAGGTTGCCGGGATAGTGGGAGCTAGGGTAAAAATTGAAAGCAGGCGAAAACGTTCTTCAAGGATTGGAGTAGGCCAAGAAGATGTAAAAAATCCCCGGGGGACTCATTGCCTTACCAAGATCAGAGACACAACCAGCGCGCCTGTGCGGGGATCGCAGGTGGAAAACGCCGGAAAAACCCAGATAACGATCCTTCGCCAAGGACCAAAGTCAGGGGTCGAGCAAAGGGAAAAAGATTCCTACTAAGACGGGAAAAAAAAAAAAAAATCTCAAAGGAAGACGGCGGAGGAGTGGGTGACTAAAACGAAAGAGCTGAAAACGTAGTGCAAAACCAAAGATACTTCTGGGGCAGGGGGATGCTGGAATGGGGATGAGTTAACACAGAAAAAAACTCAGCTGTCGACGGGGAGGTCAGCCGTGTGGGAAAAATTGACTGGTAGGAGTGACCGCACCAACGGGAAGAGGGGACTAGTAGTTCCGGAGGCTCCTGACTGGCGGGGGGGGGAAATCGAACCAACTTGGAAAGAAATTGGCCGACACCAGCCGCCGGCTCGAGCCGGTTGAGCATTTTGGATGATACGGGGACGCGTTGGGTCCTCCGAAAGCGTCGCATTTAGGGAAACGAAAGAGATGAAAAAAGAAGGGAAAACAAAAGATTAAAGCAGACCCCGCTCGAAATAGTTATGCGGGAGGACTTGGTCACGTCAATTGAAGGAAAGCAAACGTCATAGACCGGGGAAAGAAACTATTTGGGAAATAGGGGAGGGTCATAATTGAAACGAGAAGGAGACTGCAAATCACAGCACTTGTAATCAGAACTGAACGTAACAGAGAACATCAGCAAGAAGAAGGGGGGGGAAGCGCTCTCAAGGAAGAGGTCAATCCAAAGCGCGAAAGGGGGGCATCGAGATATCAAGGGGAAGCGAACAGCTGGAGAAACACTCCTTGGGAGAAATCAACGAAATCCGGCTGTAAGAGTAGCAAGAAATAAGAGAAAGAGGTGGGGGAAGGAAGAAAGCTGGAGAAACCCGCTCCGCCGTGACAAGGAAACGCTAACGTCATTAAAAAGTGGGCACGGGAGAATCGCGCGCCACCTCTCCGCGAGAATGAAAATAGGAACCAAAAAAAGGCGCTCTTGAAAAACGTCTAATATATGGTCAGGGATTTGACCACGAACCAAAAAACCATGAAACCGGGAGAAGCCGTGGCTATCAACCAGCCTGAAAAAGAAAGATGGGGGGTTAACAACACTGAAGTACGCCTGTGAAAATAGATCAAGGGGGCCCAACATGAAAAAAAAGTACGACTTAACGAAACAAAGTGCGCTGGGAGTTTGTAAAAGCGACTAAGGGGGGCGAAAAAGTCTGAGAACAAAGTAAGGCAAGCCAGCACCGAACCAGAATCGAAAAAAAATCGCTCCAACTTGAATAACGAATAGGAAGGGGCAGACGCGCAACGGGCCCGCTCGAATGAGAGCACCGATGCATCATTCACTGATGAATACCATGGGTTTCAGCGGAAATGGACAAAGCCAGCAAAAGACCAAAAACGGGGGAAGCACCCCAGCGCACAAAAAAGAATTCCAGGCCGACGCGGCTGTCGATCCTATAACAGCACAAAGAGGAATTGTTTTGGGCCGCCCGGGTGCAATGCCCATATAATCCGGCCCAAGTTGACCTGTAACGACGGAAAAGCGCGAAGGAGGAACCAGATTGGGTCTGATACAATGTCCAGGCCGAGGGACTTGGTCAGCACGATAAAAACATAGGTTAGAGCAAAACAGAATGAAAGAAACGGCGTGAAATCGTAGGTGGGAGGAAGAAGGCCTGAGGTCCGCCTCCTAAGAGTCGAAATAAGAAAGGTGGACTAGGCCCAATAGGTATGGACAAAGGCGGAACAACTAGCAGAGGCGTTTTCTCTTAATATGGCTAATGAGTAGCAGAGAAATACGACTAAAAAAGGAACCAGACGCTTCGCGGTATGTGAACCAACGGCTAGGGGGACGTACCCTATAAGCCGGAGAGGGAAAAGGAGTGGTAGCGAAAAAGAAAGCCAGTGAAAACGCGCAAAGGGGGAAAAAACTGAACGTCTAAGACGACTCGAAAACGAAACGGGATAACTATTCGAAAGTTAAGGCTCCTGACGACGTTCCCATCAGACAACAAAAAAAGCAAGTCGTCAAAGGGGGACGTACTGGAAAATTTTTATCCCTCGCGCGGCGATCAGAATTAGACAGCCAACTGTTCGGGAGAAGGCAACTCCTTAAGGAGGTATGCGACATCGGCGCGTTCCTGAAGCGACTCATCGGTACGGTGCGCCGTGGCAAGAAAAAGAGCGTCGGTTCGCGGTGTTCAAAAGACCGGGAATCTCAATAAGGAAATAATGAGAACAAGAAAACCAACGGAATTTGAGTTAACGAGCCAGTAACGGAGGGGGGACTGTTCCCACCACCGTTCCGAAGCGACTTGGGAGAGGCGAAAATTCTGAAAAGCGGCAACCTCGAATAAAAGTCCGAGAAAAATTTCAGTACGTGTCTCATAGCGAAGCAGGAGTCGCGGACTCAGAAACAAACTAAAATTGGGCCGGTTGTTATTCGAAAAAAAAGCCAACAGGCAATGACAGGGCGCTGATAGAAGGGAAAAAGGGAACGACGCTACGTGCGAGCATGAAATAACCGGGGGGGCCACATAAAATTCAACTCGGCTCTAAATTGGCTTGAGGGTTAAGTATAGAGAAACTGATATCTGAGGGAGAATCTGAAGGAATAGCCGGGTGTACAGCACAAAAGGGGGGGGGGCGTGGCTACGCGAATTGGATCGAGCCAAAGCTGACGACGCGCAAAAAAATTCACTGAGGGAAGCGGGGAGACACCACCACGATGGGGCGGGGGGGAGAAAACTTACTAGGCAACTTAGGGGGCAAAGTTAGCTTTATAATTTGTGGTGAAACGCCTAAGTAAAAGAACCTCAGGGATGTACAGATTGAACACCCAGAAGAACTGACGAAACTAATTAAAAACACGCAGAAAAAAGGCAAGCCAGCGAAAAGGCTGTCAAGAGGAGCATGTATTGCGATATAAAACTTATCAAGCCGGTAAAGGGGGAGGGGGGGTACTACCAGCATAGGAGAATGGAAAGAAACCGTAAAAACGATGAAGCAAAAAAGCGTGAAATGGGGGGGGGGAGCGAAGACAAGGGCAAAAAAATAATACGTAGAAAGCAAGGGGGCAGTACACATGGAAAAGGAAGGTTTTTCATACTAAAAATGTTGTCAAAACGCAGGCTGCGGTGAAGGTCGAACGACTTGGAGGGGCCACGGTGCCCAAAATGCCGAAAACCTCCGGGAGGTGAAAAAATCTTTGGAAGAGAAGCGCTCCGCTTGTCCTAAAAACATCTCTTCGCAAGCATCGAAAGAAAACATTGGCGACTCGGAAGGGGCAGCTGCCACTGGGGGATCAGAATGGTCAGGTTCGAAGAAAAATTTTGATCAAAAGGAAAAAAGCGACGCTCCCTGGATCGGCGTGGAAAAAAAAAAAAAGGATCGCGAAAGGCGGCTGAACTTTCTCATGACTTCGTCAAAAAGGGCAAGTGAGAGCGAGGGTCGAATTCCGCCGAGGCATTCACGAGCCCTAAAAGAGAACGCCTAAAAATCCAATAGGAAAAAAAAAAAGTTTCTGTTGGGACCATGAAATCGAAAGACATTGCACGACCAGAAGGATCGATCATGGGGAGAGGGAAGAGGGCGGTCCGACACTACGGTCGGCAAGCTCAAATGTATCGAACGGACACGGCCAAGTGAAGAAAAAGAAGGCACCGACAGGGTATACCACCGAACGCGCCCCGGTCTCCCCAGAAAATGGAAAGAGAAAAAAAAAAAAGCGGAAAAAAAAGCCCTTATAGGCACACACCTCCCTCCAGGGTGAAAAAGACCAGCGAAAATCCGGATTGAAAAGAAGCGCCAGTCAAAAAGTGCCGGTCGCACTCACGGGACTATCAATCGAAACACAATTCGAGGCCAAATAACACACGCTCGCGCGGTGAAAGGTATAAGAAAGACCAGTAGACGCCGCAACCGAAATCGCGTATAAGTTGTTTCAGAAAAAGGTCAACCCAGAGGAGGGGGGAAAAAAAGCAAAAACCCCGAAGAATTCGAACAAAAGAGGAAACTTCATCGTCGAAGTGGCGTGGCCAAGGGAAACCGAGGTTGAGGGTAAATCGAGCAAAGACGCTTGTTGTTTGTTTGAAAAGCGGGTCAAAAGGTCGCCCAAAAAAAAAAAGGCTATAACAAGGCCGACTGCAAAAAGGGGAGTTGGGGAAGAGTCGTCCAAAAGACACATCTCTTCTCCCGAGTCAGTACGCGACAGAAACAGCAGACTTCGTGGAGGAAACGCCGGGAAAATGGACTAAAGGACACGACTACCATATCCACGAAGGTCGCGAAATCGGGACGACGGAGAGGCGAGAGACTAAGGTAGTCACCGGAGGTCGGAGGACGACATCTTCACCAGTAACGGCTTGGAAAGAAAGAACAGAACTGAAATCGACGCGGTGGTTCTAAAAACAACCCATAGGTGATTCACAAAACGGAGATCGAAACTCAAGTCACAGGAACGGTCTGAATGCGAGCGAGTAAGGGAAAAAAGCTACATGCGGGATTTCGAGCATAAGGAAAAGAAGTGGAATACTACTGGGGTCTCGGGTACATTAGCGCGACAAAAGATCAACAAAGGGCGATCATCACAAAAACGGAGAGGGAAAAGAAAGGTGATCCGCTTTGTTGAATGAAGGGTGGAAATCGTCATAAGGACATTTGACCCTAAGGGGACTTCTAGGGAACAAGGGGCTGTTGAAAGAAAAAGCTAAAAAGACCTAGGCGACCAGGAAGAGGGGCTCCGTCGCCCTGGGGAAGAAATGCACAAATGATTGGAATAGGTAAAAAACAGCAAAAAACGGAAAATCATGGAAAGGGAATCTCATATGGTTTCTGGCAATTGGCTACGAAACAAAACGATCCTGACGCAGCCGACAAATAACGCTTTGCCGGGTGTGGAACAAAAAAAGGAGTGAAGGAGGTTAGGGGGAGTGAAAAAGAAAACCGCCCAAGGCGTCACTAAAACGGTCTGAGGGAGGTCGGGGAGGAACCGGCGAGAGATAGGGGGGCTCGACCCGTGACGGGGAAGACGGCAGAACTTAAAAAAGAAATCAGAAAAAGACGGCAAGGGTCTGGGAGAGGGGAAGAGCTAAAATCTGTATACAACGCTACAACCAAGATAGTGGACGTCTAGCGAGCAAAATGTCTTTAAAAAAAAGTGGCCAGCCAGTCGGGGAGTGCAACAGCTGGGGCTTAGTACACTAGGTTGAGGGGCGCCAGGGGTGCGAGCGCTGAACCTAAGCGGGTCGGAGGGAGAAAAAGAACCTATAGACATGCGGGGGGGGGGGGGGGGGTGGGGGGTGGTTGGGATTTTAGATGGTCAAATTTATTGGGCCTCCGGCCAACCGAGGGACGCGAAGATTTTTTAAGCAGGGAGGGGGTGTGTCGTTGAAATTCTGAAAAGAGCCGGAAAAAATGAAGATACTAGCAGAGGTATACCAGTTGAAACTCTGACCGGAAAAGTGGTCTCCGGAATGGTGTAAGAAAGGGGTTTACCAATGGGGATCAATCCGTAAAAGAAGAAAAGGGGTCATCCGGTAAGGGAGGAACGTACTTCAAGAGTTGGGCGGACGCGGTCGTAAATTTACTTTGCAAAGGAGAACCTGAGCGTGCAGAAAACTGGGGAGGGTAATAGCCCGCCGCATCGGCCAAAGTCGCAAGATAAGGAATGCAAACAGGGGACTGGAGGAGAGTCAGGTACACCAAACGTCAGAGAGGAAAAACAACGATTGGGATGAGAGGATTATTGGAGGGGCTCTGAAGTCCCGACGGCATGTTCGGTCCGGAGCGGGAGAGGGGACAAGTTTCCGAAGGCCACTTGCGACATAAGAGACTCATTAACGCAAAGAATCACTGCAAGGCGGATCGAACTCCAAGGGACGATCCTAAAAAGGCGGAGATGAAAAAAGACGACGGAGCTCTAAAGAGGGAGACACAAACTAAAACGCAAAATTCCCAAGTTTCAGGTCGTCGGGAGGAGACTCAAAAACTAAATGACTGTGTGGCGAAGAGAACGAAAAACCGATGATAGGAATCCCGCTAAAAGCTTTCGCAATTCCGGGAAAGAAGAGCTGATCAAAACCACCTTAGAAACCAAACCAAAACCGCCAAAGCCACAAATTTTTGGTAGGAGGACCGTTCCATGTGAGCTACTAAGCTAAGGGTTGTGGTCTAGAGGGGGGCAGGCCAGGACAAAAGAGCGCAGGAAACATTACCCACTAACGCGCGCGTCAGCGGGGTAGCACAGCGCCCTGTGACCGCAGCGCATATATTGGTGGAACCCACAGGGAGGCCTTGGAAAAGACGGAGAACAACGATTGCCAGGAAATGACCAAACAAAACTTGTCGGAGGGGGAAAAGGCCTTATTTTGTGTCACTGAGGGGAATCTATGGCGCCGGTCTGCGTCAAGCAGTAATCTTGCAACCATAAACGAATAGAAGAAAAAAAGGATCAAAAAGAAGAATGAAACAGAAAACCGGAGAACTTTACGAAGAAGGGACAACGAAAGAAAGAAAAAACCAGGCGGTGCTACAACGCTAGCAAAAAAGAACGAAACGGATTATTGGAGAGAGAAAAGGCCAAAGCCAACTCGGGCCAAAAAAAAGGCCTGAACAAGGAAAAAAATTCCGCTGGACCGGGGCTAGCGGGAACGATCCCAGATAGAAAAGAACCCATAAACGCGATTAAGTTTTGCACGCGCGGGACCTGCAAGGAGAAAATAAAAACGATAAACCGGCCCTCGGGGAAAAAAAAAGCTCAAACTGGAAGCGCGCAGCGAAAAGGGGGGGACGGCGAATCTAAAGAAAAAACCATAAAGCTCGCTCTCCGCGAAAACCTACGATCGGGGAAAGAAGACCATAACGAGGATGCTAACAAAAAGTGATCGGATGGGTCTCAGGGAGAGAAAGACTAGATACCGACGCCTAAAAGTCGTCAAAGAAACCAATTTACGAAAACCAGAAAAAAACAAGGGGAAAACGGAGTAAAGAAAAACTCAGTCGAACCAAGGTGGTTCAAGGTGCGCCATATGAAAGGGAGGACTGGCTGGGATTATAGGGTAAACGAAAAGGAAAGACAAAAAAAGTCATCTGAAAAACGGCG
>Ga0179593_1514300_pt1 | contig 12472 bp, 26 predicted proteins | sample CZODoug2_1_08_16_FD_185931 | JGI IMG/M metagenome (GOLD analysis project Ga0179593, IMG submission 185931) | Vadose zone soil fungal communities from Angelo Coast Range Reserve, California, USA - CZODoug2_1_08_16fungal (PacBio error correction) | ecosystem: Environmental > Terrestrial > Soil >...
GAGAAAGAGGGACAAGGACAAGAGAACGCGGAGGGTCGAAGTACGACAGAAAAAGAAGGACCTGGGGGAAAGAAGCCTGCCGCCCTTACTGGTGACAGTAGCGCGCGAACACACAAGACATAATTTAAACAAGTAAAAAGAGAGGGGAAGTCAGATCGCAGCGACGTGGGGGTCTTTTCCTAAATGGAAGTCTTCGGAAGAAGGTCATCAGTCGACAGGCCCTAAAAAAAGTGGGAGCCTTTGCTTGAAACGTGGTGGGGGGGGTGGGTGGTTGAATAATTGAAGCTCATGGTAGAAAGAGGGTTTACATTGGTATCCGAAGCAGAAAGAAGCGGGCGCTAAAAAAGAAGAAGCCCCGGCTTTCGAAGCGTGGGGAAGTACCACAACCCCATGTAAAGGGTGACGGTAGGGGGGAATTCCTTGGCCGAGGGGTCAAGGGAAACAATCAACCAATGAATGACCTAGAAAGGGCTCAAAACGGAAAGATCTGCTTCCTCCGATTTTGACGGGGAAAAGGGAGGTACTTCTAATGATGAAGTTCCCACCCGCAGGAGTGTTTAAGATTGGAAGACGTCGAATAGGGGGAAGAGAGGAGGGGCCGTCGACTTCAAGGGAGCCTCTAATAAACGTTGGGGGGAAGGTCGGAAGGGAGGTAGGTACCAACTTTTCGGACAAGCTCTAATGCAGAGTACTCAATCGGGCTGAGGGTGCCAATTCGCACAAACTCTCGGTGGAATGGGTTTACTAAGGAGGTACGGGATGGAGAAGTCGCGGGGAAGCTCTGAAGGACATCTGCTCTTCTGTCTGAGAGAAAATGGGGTTCTCTACTGGTGGGATTGAGACCAAGGGAAAGGGTCATGCGCAGCCAGATGAAACGGGGGGGGGGGGGGGGACAAAAAGTGGACATCGAACAAAAAAAACGTTTCAGCCAAGCGTAATTAAGTGGAAAAGATGGCGTCTAAAGGGGCGAAAAAGGAGGGCTACAAGAACACGTGGAGAAAAACGAAAAGGTTACCGTTGCGTGAGGGGGCAACTAAGCGAGGGTTTGAGAAAAAAGGCGAGATCAAAGATCAGCGGTGAGGGGGGGGATTTCTCCGCATGAATCAACGTCGCACTCTCAACAACACAATGAGACAGAGGAGGTACCAATTGAATGCGTTGGGGAAAGAAAAGACCAGAAGCGGACCTGAGGGGAACGAAAGAAGGGGGCGAAGAATCCGAGACGTTGACTCGGTTTAAAAAGCGATGGTTGGCACGGCAGGGAACGCAGAGAGTCTGTTGTCACTGTTACAGGGGGTTGGAAAACTGCAAGGAGAAACAGGACATGGGGGAAATCCGAAGCTGGGGAGGTAGTGAGTTCGAGGAAGGACCATCAAAAAACGGGATATAAAGGAGCGATGAACAGGCAGGGTTTACAGAACGCCCCTCAACGAAGACGAAGGAGTTCCCAGAAGAAGGGAAAAAGAAAAAAGCCGAAGTCCGTACGCAGTCCAGAAACTCCGCGTTTAGAGATGACCTACATCGCAGAAAAAGGGACGACCATCGGTACAGGAAATTGCCCTACAAAGTTGTCTCCGCGAAGGGGATAGGAAACGGTCCTATTCTAGAGCAGGGACGGCGGACAATCTCGCGTCCCGGGGAATCCTAAAAAAATAAACACATACATCAGTCAGTAAGAGCGAATCCTGCCGAGAAGCCCGCAACCAGCTCATATAGCTCTCATAGACCTGATTAAAGGTTCGGGGGGATGACTACTATTACATGCACACTAAGGTCCCGGAAGCACCAGTTTTATTACCAACTCGGGAAGAAAGACACCTTCATCGTCTCGAGTGAAGATACGTTACACCTGCTAACCCTCGTTGCCTAAGAGAGAAACTTCCCCTGGCTCAAGCGGAAGTACAGGGGGGAGGGGTCTTCGGGCTAGAAAATGCGAGATCCAGACGCCCGTTCAGAACAAAAAAAAAAAGGTGCAACGGGTCCGGCAAGTATACGATCAAGGCGAGAAGGAATGAACGAAGTCGAGAGAGGACGCACAGGATCGTCTCGTACGGCGCTGCAAAAGAATACTCTATCTGCCTCACAAAGAATATAGTTCTGAACCGGGGAGGGGGAAGTAACAAGGCGTTTTGGGAACATGAAATCGTCGGGCACAACGTAAGAACATGGATGGAGGCGAGATGGTCTACAACGAGAAACGGCACAAGGATGCACAACGCAGTTCTGGTAAGCAAAATGTGAAACTTTGATCGGGGAATGGGGGCAGATAAAGAGTAGATCACACGGAGCCGGTCGCGCAACGGGGGCCAAGGGGAGTACCACCGTCAGAAATGATGGAGGACGACGCATAAATAAAGGAGGCCTGGCCTTCTAAAAAACAATGCACGCACAGTCTAATCAATCATCGGTGGGGGGTCGAGCAGCGCCCCACGCGAACGTACTCTCCTGATCGATCCTAGGGAAATATCCAAAACAACAATAATCGCGCAACAAGCTAACGGGGGAGCCAGGGGGAGGATATCGACGGCTATTGGGATGAAAAAAAAGCATCTCCCGAACCTGTACAGGAACGAACCCCTAAGGCTTTTGAGCTCTGGCGGCGATCTCCATGGATCCTGGAAGAGGGGCCCGGGGACCGTCCAGCTTCAGGGGCTAAAAGCGAAAAACAGCTTTCGAGGATACGCTTCTGGGAGATAACTTACATTACCAGCTAGCATGGCGTTAAGGAAAGTCAAGTTCTAAAAGAAGCTGTGCGACTGGCTGCGGTGACCAAATAGGAAGTGGGGATTCCTCCGGCTGGGAAAACGCCAATGTTCAGAAAAAATGTAGAAAGGGAAGCGAAAGGGCATCACAAGGCGAAGAAAGGTCCTTCGAGGTCTCATACTTCAAGAAGCAGAAAGCAGGATCCCAGCCACCCAAATGCGTACTCGGGAGAGGACGAGGTAGAGGCGGTTGCAGACCAGCGTCAAGGGAGAGGAAATCAGGGACTTTTGAAAAGTGTGACCGCCATTAAAAAACACAACCACCTCCCAGACCTAAAAAACAGTCGCAACGCGGCGAACAGGCGAATAGAGAGAAGGGAACTCGCTCTGAGCCGTGCAGATGTTATGTCAGATGGAGAAGGGAAAAATGACCTTCGCGCAGGCCCAAGAGTGGATTGCACAACTTGTCAGGGGAGGACAGGAGGGTCTCCCTTTAAAGGAGTGAGGGACTTCCGATCCCAGTGAGAAAGCTACGAATGGGTACTTCGAATGAGGAAGGAAGAGTATTGCGGGCACCGAGAAGGACGGAGACGAAGGGCGGCCTCCAGACTAAGGACAACTCGAGCGGAAGGCGGAAACACCGAAAAACGAGGAAAGATAGGATCTACATCCGACCACAGAGAGGAAAGTTTAGGGTACATCGGGAAGTGGAAGCAAACGGCCTCCGCGTCAAAGGGAGAATCGTTGCGGGTGATCTTGGTTCGGGGGACAGACGATGGGGGCGCGAAACGGAAGAGTAGTAAAAAAGGGGCCGAAGGGTATCTGAAGAAAAAGAAAGACAAGAACATGCGCGCGTCCTCCGAAGGGAGTTTTGAGGAAGGGGGAGACGGCCAGAAATGGGGGTCCTTAGAAGCGGTCATAATCAAGAGAGAGAAAACACCAAAAAAGTATTGGAGACAGAGTATTGATGATGAAGGCCCTTAAAACGGGAAAGACATCCCGACTCCTGCCGAGAATCAATCAAAATCTGGAGGACCTCATGTAAAAATCTGACTTGGAAAGGTCAGGGGAGGGACATTCGTCGACAAATGAACCGAAAGTCTGAGGCTAACGCTACAAAACGGGGCAAAAAACCCGCAACGATCCAGGACTAAAACTTCCTACGACGGGGCGGAGAGACGGCCAGCGGACGGAAGAAAAAGGGGAGAAGAGGGGGGGTTGGTAGTCAAAAAACGTCTAGGGAGGTAGGTCGAGCGCAGAGGGAGAGAAGCGTGGACTCTTCCCGGAGAACTCCAATATAACGCGAACTCCTCGCTGGAAAAAAAGACGAATATTAAGAGATACAAGGGTCGCGGGAGAGGACTTACTTCTCGAAAGATAACGTAAGCCTTTGAGACGAATGTGAAAGAAGAGGCACAACCCGGCAGGAAACGTAGAAGCATGCCTGGAGGGGGGAAAAAGAGGAGACGGAGAAATCTGAGCAGAAAGAAGTCGTATGAGGAACGGGGGGCTAGAATGGGGAAAGATGAAACACCTGGCACGGAGCCCAAAAAGTAAACCTGCGAAGGGGGAGTGCACATGGGACGGGAGAAGCGGGCGAGGGGAAAAGGACGCTGGTCTCAACTGAACGAGCCGAAGCTCAAAAGAGAGATGATTGGCGTTCTGGGGGATAGCGGAATATGATCTGGACCGTGAAGGCCAAAAAAGTAGCGTTTCTCACCTACGATATCGAAGAACCATTTAACGGAGAGACATTGAAAAGAAGCTTTAAGCGAGTAATACAGCAGAGAGCATCAAGCAGAGGTCGAAAATTTATCCGGGGGAGTCGGGCCCGCTTCTCGTGGCGCGACTAATACGTCGGACAAAAGCCGAAAGGGATGGAAAATGCAGTTCGTAAGGGTCGGACCGGAAGACGGGCAGAAAAGGCAAAAAAAAAAAAAAAGAAAAAAAAAAAAAAAAACAAAAAAAAAAAACAAAAAAAAAATAAAAAAGAGAGGGGGGAGGGGGGGGGGGGGGGGGGGGGGGGGGGGGGGGGGGGGGGAGAGGGGGGGGGGAGGGGGAGGGGGGGGGGGGGGTGAGAGAGAGGTAAGGGGGGGGGGGTGGTGAGGGGGGGGGGGATGTGGGGTGGGGGGGTGGGGGGGGAGGGGGTGGGATGGGAATGGTGATGGGGTCCGGGAATGGGGGTGCGGGGAGTGGGGGGAGGTGGATGGGAGGGGGAGGGGAAGTGTGAGAGTGGGGGTGGGGAAGGAACGGGTGGAAGGAAAGGGTAGGAGTTAGGGGGGGAGGGGGGGAAGAGATAGGAGCGGGTGTGGGTGGGAGGGAAGGGAAGAATGGGAAGGGAGGGGCAGGGGGGGTTGGGGGCTGGATGGAGGGTGGTGTGAGGGGGAGGTGGGGGGGTGGGGGGGCGGGAGGTATAGATAGGGTGTAGGGAAAGGGGGAAGCGGGGGGGGGCGGTGGGGGGAGAAAGGTGGGGGGCGGGATAGATGGGGGGGGGGGTTGGGAGGGAAGGGTGTTGCAGTGGGTTTGTGGGGGGGGCGTGGGGGGGTGAGAAGAGGAGGTGGGGTGGGGGAAGGGTGGGATGTAGGGGAGTGGAGGGGGGGGGGGGACGAGTGGCAATGGGGTGGGGGTGTGGGGGGGCGATGGTGGGGGGTGGGGAGGGAAGGGGGGGGTATGTGAGGGGAGGGAAGTGGGAGTCTGGGTGGAGGAGAATGGGGAGGGAGGGGTGTGAGGAATGGTAGGGAGGGAGATAGGTGTGATGGGAAGTGACGGGAGTGAGGCGGGATGAGCGGATGGGTGGGGAGGAGAGGGCGGGCGGGGGTGGGGGTGGGCATAGAGGAAGCAGGAGGGAAGGGGGATTGGGCGGAGGGGAAGGGGTTGAAGGGGGGAGTGGGGGGGGGGTGGGGAATGGTTAGAGAAGGGGGGGGGGGGAGGGAAGGTGATAGTGAGTGGGGAGGAGGGGGGGGGGGGGGGGGGGTTTGGGGTTGGGGGGGGGGGGGGGGGTGGTGGGGGGGGGGGAGTAAGGGTCTTGGTTCTGGTGGGGGGGGGGGGGGAGGGAGTGGTGGGGGTGGGGGTTGGGGATGAGGGGGGGGGGGGGGAGGGGGAGGGGGGTAGGGGGGGTGGGGGTTCGAAGGGGGGTGGGGGGAGGGGGGTGGAGTGCGAGGGGGGTTGAGGGTGGGGGGGTTTGGGGAGAGGGAGGAGGGGGGTGGCACGGTGGAGGTGTACTATAGAGGAAGGGTGGGCGTTGAGGGGGAAGGCGGGGGATGGGGTTATCAGACGGGGGGGGGTGTGGGGGTGGGCGAGAGGGGGGGGGTGTGTTTGGGTATGGGGAGGTGCAGTGGTCGGTGGGGGGAGGGGGGCAGGGGGGGGAGGGGGAGGATGGACAGGGGGGGGGGAGGGGGGAAGGTGAGGCGGGGGGGGGTGGGGGGTGAGGGGGGCGGGGGGAGGGGGCGTTATAGAGGGGGAGGCGAGGGCGGGTGGGGGGAGGGGGGGGAGAGGAGGTAGCGGTGTCGGGAAGAGTTCGGTTGGGGGGGGGGGGGGTGGGGGTAGACTGTGGGTGGAACGGGAGACGTTGGGATGAGGGGTGGGTGATCAGGAGTCGGACTTAATGGGTGGGGGTTAGGGCGGAGGAGGTAGGGGGGGGTGAGGGAGCGGGGAGTAAGGGAGGAGAAGGGGGGGGGGGGTGGGGGGGGTGTTGGGAGAAAGGGGAGGGGGTGGGAGGAGGGGGAGTGGTAGGAGGTGATGGGAGGGTGGGAGTGACGAGGGGGCGGGGGGAGTGGGAAAGGTGGGGTGGGGCGGGGGGTGAGGGTTGGAGGGGTGGGCAGAGGGGGGCGGGTAAAGTGGTGAGGCGGGACTAGTGGTGAGGTGTCGATGGCGGGGGGGTGGCGGGGGGGGGCGGATGGTGGGTGGGGCTGTAGGGGAGAGAGTAAGGGGGTTTTAAGGGGAGTGGGGGGGAGGGGGTGTTAGTGCAGGAGGGGTTGGTGGGTGAGAGTTCTTGTGGGGGGAAAGGGAGTGTGTGAGGGGGAGGGGCTGGGTTATGGGTGGATGGGAGAAGGGCGGGGTGCGGGAAAAGAGTATGGGAGGGGGGGGGTGGGGAGGAGAGGCTGAAAGTGGGAAGGTGAGGGGAGTGGGGACTGGTTCGGGTGGAAGAGTTGGGGAGCGGCAGGGGGAAGGGAGGTGCAGTGGTGAGGGTTGGGGCGGGGTGAATTGTGGGGGTGCAAGTGGAGGGGCTCGAGTGGGGGGAGGGGAGGGGGGGGTGGTGGGGGAGGCGGTAGGGAGGGGGTGAGGGGGTGGGGGTGGGGGGGATAGGGATAAATGTAGGGGGGGGGTTGGTGGTGTAAGAAGAGGGGAACGGGCGATGGGGTGGTTGTGGTGGGAGGGGGTGGATGGGGAGGGGGGTAAGGGAGGCGGCTGGGCGGGGGCGGTGTGTGGTGGAGGGGGAGGGGCAGGCGGGGGGTGGGGGGAGGGTCAAGGGATGAGGAAGGAAAAGGGAGGGGCGGGTAGGAGGGGTGGGGGGGGGTGGGGAGGGGGGGGGTCGGGGTGGGAAGTGGGGATGTCCGACGGGGGGGAGGGCGGGGAGGGGGAAGGCGTGTAGCGATGAGGGAGTGGTGTGGATGGGATGGGTGGAGGTGGGGGGAGGACAGCTGGTGTTCACGGGATCGAGGGAGAGGAAGGGGTGGGAGGGGAGGGTGGAGCGGACGGGAAAGGGGGGGGGGGGGAGGTGTGAAGGGGGGGAGTGGAGTTGGGTGGAGGGGGGTGAGGAGGGGTGAGGTCGGGGAGAATGTGGGGGGGGTGGGGGGCGTGGGAGTAGCGGAGGTTGTGCAGAAGTGAGAGGCGGGTAGGGAGTGGAGGGGGTTGGGGGGAGGGGTAATGTGAGGAGGGGAGGGGAACATGGTTGAAGGGGGGAAGGGGAGGGATAGGGGGTGATGCGAGTGGGGGGGCAAGGAAGATGGAGGGAAAAGGGAGAAGGGAGGGGTGGGGGGTGGGAGGGGGTGGGGTGTGGGGGGGAGAGGTGGGGGGGGGTCATAGGGAGGGGGGGGGGGGCGGAGGGATAGGAGGGGGAGGGAGGGAGATGGTACGAGGGAGGGCGGGCGGGTAGTTGGGGGGAGGGTTGAGTGAGTATTGTGGAGGGGGGGTGGAGATGGGAAAAGGGGGGGGGAGGGGGGGGGGGGTGAGGGCCTTGGGGGGGTGGGGGGGGTGGGGGGGGGAAGGGCGAGGTGGTAGGGTGATCAAGGGGGGTAGGGGGGGGGTGGGTGAATGTGGGGCAGTGGGAGGCTGGGGGGGGGGTGAAAGAGGGAGGGGGGCGAAAAGGGGAACAGAAGAGGAGTGGGATGGGTGGGGGGGGGGGAGAAAGAGTTGGGGAGGAAGCAGGGTACAGGCGGGGGATTGGGGGGGGATGGGGGGGGTTGCGTGGTGTGTGAGGGGGTGAGGATGGGAGAGGGGCGTGGGTGGACAGAGGATAGCGAAGGGGGAAGCGGCAGGGCGGAATGAGGGGGTTCAGGGGGGGGGGTGTATGAGGGTGGGCGACGGGGATATGGGAGGGGGGAGAGAGAGGGGGGGAGGGAGGGTCGGGGGGGCGGGGGGGTGAAGAGGGGAATGGTAGGGGGGGGTGGTGGTTGTGTGGGTATGGGGGCTAAGGGGTGGGTAAGTTCGAGTAAGGGGTGGTTGGCGGAAGGAGAGGTGAGGGAAGGCGAGGGAGGCGGGGAGTGGGGGGAGGAGGGGGGAGGGAAGGGGGGGGGCGGGTGGATGGGGGGGGCTGGGGTCGGTATGGGGGGGGGTAGGGTGGGGGGTAGGAACAGGGGGGGAGGGGGGGGCTAGATTGGGAGGTGGCGGACGGGGGGAGAGGGAAGGGTTAGGTGTGGGGTGGCGGGAGGGGGTGGGGGGGGCAGGGTGGGGTAGGGTGGGTTTAGGGAGGGGGAAAAAAGGAGGAGGGGTGAGTGGGGATCGAAGCAGGGGGGTGAGGGAAGTGAGGGAGGGGTGGGTGGGGTGGTGCTGGGGGCGGGGGGGGAAGGGGGGGGGGGGGGTGCCGAAGGGATCGGGGGAGAGGGGCGGGATGATAGTGGGTGGTTTGAGGGCGGGGGGGGGAGGGGGGTGGGGAGGAGAGGAGGGGGGGGAGGTGGGGCGAAATCGTGGGTGAGGGGGGGGGGGGGGGGGAGGGGGGGGGGGGCGGGAGATGGAGTTTAGTGAGGGGGGTGGAGGGGGGGGGGGGTGGGTGGGGGGGGGTTGTTAAGGGGGGGAGAGGGATATTGGGAGGAGGAAGGAGGTGGTAAGAAGGGGAGGGGTGGGGGGGGGCCCAGGGGGGGAAGGTGGGCGGGGGGGTGGTGGTGTGGGATCCGGGGGGGGAGGGGGGGGGGGGGGTTGGGGGAAGGAGGGGGGGGGGGTGAGGGGGTTGGTTGGGGGGTGGAGAGGGGGGGGGGATGGGGGGGGAGAGCGGCGGGAAATGAGGAATAAAGTGGGGGGGGGTGAGGAACGGGGAGGGGGGGTGGGGGGGGGGGTGGGGGGGGGGGGTGAGTGGGTGAAAGAGGTGCGGAGTAAGGGGGGAGGAGAGGGAAGGGGGGGGCGCAGTGGGTTACGTGGGGGGAGGAGAGGGGGGCGGGGGGTGGAGGGATAATGGGGCGAGAAGTTGGGAGTGGGGCGTGGTGGTGACAATGGGTAGGGAGGGATAGGGGGGAGACGTGGGGTGAGAGGGGGGGGAGGAGTGGGGAGGGGAGGAGGAAGAGCTGAGGGGGCGGTCTGAAGGAGGTGGGGATGGGGGAGGTAGGGGGCGGGGGGTAGTGGTGGGTGAGAGGGGGGCGAGTGAAGATGGGGCGAGAGCAAAAATGAGGTGGGGGGGGGTGGGGGTGGCGGGTCAAATGATGAGTAGGGCTGGGGGGGCAGGGGATGAGGGGAAGTGTGTGGGATGGGGGGAGCGGTAGTGGCGGGGTAGGGGATGGGAGGGGGGGGTGGGGGAATGGGAGGGGGAGGGGGGGGGGGGGGGGGAGGGAGGGGGGAGATCGGGCGGGGGGGGGGGGGGGGGAGGAAGAGGGGGGGGGGGAGGGGAGGGGGGGGCATTTGAAAGGGGCGTGGTGGGGGGGGAGGGGGAGGGGAGGGAGAGGGGGGCGGAGGGGGGGACGGGAGCGAAGGGGGGGAGGGTGGGGGGGAGGGGTGAGTGGGGGAGGGCGGGTGGTTGCGGGGGGAAAGTGGGGGGGGCGTGGACTGATAAGTGAGGGGGCGGAGGGAGAGGAGGGGAAGGGTGTGGTGGTAGAGGTGGTTGGGGGGGGGGAGGGGTGGGGGGTGGGTGTTAGGTGAAAACTAAGTGCGACGGGGGGGTGGGTAGGGGGAATGCGCGAGTAGAGAGGATGATGAGAAGGGGGTTGGCGGGATAGAGGGCGAGGGGAGGTGGTGCGGGGGGGGGGTGGGGGGGGGGTGGGGTGGGTGGGGAGGGGGGGGCAAAGGGGGGAGGGTGGGTCGAGGGCGGGGTGTGGGTTGAGGTGTGAGTGGGATGGGGAGATGGGAGTAGATAAGGGGGAGGGGGAATGGAGGGGGGTGAGTGGTAATGGTAGGTGGGATGGGTCGTAGGGGGTATGATGTGGATAGAGGGGGGGGGAGTGGAAGGCGAATGTGAGAGGGGGGCAGGGGTTGAGTTCGTGGTGTGCGATTCGCTGAGGAAGATGGCGGAGGATGGGGGGGCTCAGGGGAAGGGGGGGAGCGGTCGGTCGGAGAGGAGAGGGGGTGGGGGGGGGGGGGGGCTGGGGGGTAGGGGGGAGCGGGGTGAGGGGGCAAAGATGTGTGGGGGGGGGTGAGGGGGTTGGAGGGGGGGGGGAGGGGGGGGGGGGGGGGGTGGGGGGGGGGAGTGAGGGGAGGGGGGGGGTGTGGGGGTGGACGCTGAGGGAGGGGTAGCGGGGAGAGGTGACTGGAGAAGGGGGGGCTGGGTAGGGAGGGGGTGGGAGGAAATCAGAGAGATTGGGGGAGAAGAGCTGATGGTGGGCGGGGGGGGGAGGGGGGTGGGGGTAGGTATTGGAAAAGTTAGGGGGAGAGGGTGGGGGTGAGTGGGGAGGGGGGGGGGGGGGAAGGGGGGGGGTGGGAGGGTTTGTTGGGGGGGGGGGGCGGGGGGTGGGAGGTATAAGGCATATGAGGGAGAGGTGGGTGGGGGGGGGGGGGGGGAGGGGGGGGGTGGGGAGGGGTAAGGGTGAAGGGGAGGGCGTGGGGAGGAGGTGGGGGGGGGGTTGGGGGAGAGATGGGACGGGTGGGGTGTGGGGAATGACATTGGGGGGGGGTTGGGGGGGGGGGGTGGGTGGGAATAAGGTTAATGATGGGTGGGAGGGGTTAGCAGGGGGGGGAAGGAGGGTAAGGAAGAGGGGAGAAGGATGGGGGGGGGGGGGAGGGGTGGGGGGGGGGGCGGGGGGGTTAGGTGGGGGGGGAAGGGAGGTGGGGAGGAGGGTGAGTATGAGGAAGGGGGGGGGAGGTGGGTTTGAAGAGGGGTGGGTAAGCGGGGGGGGGGGGTGGGAAGGGGTGGGTGGGGGACGGGGGGGGTTTGGGGAGAGGGGGTGTGGTGGGGGTTGTGGGACCGAAGGCAAAGTAAGGGGAGATGGGGGGCGGGGGGGAGGGGGGCGGTGGGGGGGTGGGTGGGCGGGGGGGGGGCGGAGGGAAGGGGGGGTGAGAAGGAAGGGGGGGGTGAGGGTTTGGGGGTGTTTGATAGCGTGGCGGCGGGGAGGTGAGCGAGGTGGGGATGGGGGGTTAGGGGGGGGGGGGGGGGGGGGAGGTGGGGGCGGTGGGGGGGGGCTGTGGGTGAAGAGGTGGGGGGGAGTTATCTGCAGGGAGGGCGCGTATCGTTGGCAGAAAGAATGGGTGCTATTATCCAGAAAATAAAAAGGGGGGGGGGGAACATTTTTTTCTCAGGGGCCGTAGGCCAAGGGTCCGAAATAAGGTACATCTCGGGGTGTGGGGGGGGGAAAAGGGACACGTGTGCAGATCAGGTTAAGAAAAAAAAGAACAAAAAAAAAAAAAAAAAAAAAAAAAAAAGAAACAAGATTATCTAACTTGAAAGTGTCAGGTGATAATTTGAGTCTAAGAAGAGTCGGGGGGAAAAAAGTTGAGTACGCTTGTGAACAGCTACATTTAGGGAACGTGTGGGAAACTCGGCGGTGGACGGCCGATCCTGCGTTTCGAGTCAGCAAGGTTCAAGAAATCAAAAGAGTCTCGGAAACGCGGGGCCATTGGGGGGGCAGCTCCCAACGGCAAGGTCTTGAGGTGGAGAGACCGCCTATAAACGAAGAGAGGGCACCGTGGGTCGAGCCCGGGTAGGTCTACCACTAAATGGGAACATCCGTCTGGTTACCCATACGCTAGGTTCAACAAAGGCAACGAGAATAAGAGTGTATCTCCCCATATCGTTCAGATAAAAGAGGGGGGAAAAACAGACGGAACCAAGGATTTGGCAACGCTCAAAGACCGAAAGGCGAGTATAGTTTCGGGAGGTGGGTCATATTCACGGGGGGGGGGAGGGAAGGGGCTTTGTTGTGAATGGGGGAAAAAAGCCGCTCAATCCATCGGGTCGGGTCCGGAAGCATAAAAATTAAGTAAGCGGCATGCAACTTCTTTGTGTGGGTCTGAGGTCAGGTGGCGGTATGCTCTAAAAAAAGAGGCCGAGAAGAGCCTGCGATGGAAGAGGGAGGGGGGTCGGCCCGGTGGAAACTAGGGGGGTCTGATCTTTTTCGGTAGGGAAGATATATGGCGAGAATATGTAGGGCTTGCTCGTAGTCGAGAGGGAGGGGGAGTAGATCCAAATGAGGTGC
>Ga0179593_1324286_pt1 | contig 12471 bp, 22 predicted proteins | sample CZODoug2_1_08_16_FD_185931 | JGI IMG/M metagenome (GOLD analysis project Ga0179593, IMG submission 185931) | Vadose zone soil fungal communities from Angelo Coast Range Reserve, California, USA - CZODoug2_1_08_16fungal (PacBio error correction) | ecosystem: Environmental > Terrestrial > Soil >...
AGCTTTGCTGGGAAAAAGAAAAAAAGGAAGGACCGAAAGCGGGGGGACAGAGTGGAGGGCTTCAGACAGGGGAAACACAGAAGCGCGGGGTATCAGCAAGGTGAGCCGCAGACATCAGGCTCGCCAGGACCCAGGTCCGGCACACCAGAGCACAGGGGTCGACGGGTCACAGAGATCCTGAAAACCGGGAAGACAGAGAAACAGGGAAGGGGAAAAAGGGGGTCGAAGAAGACGCAGGAAAAATCAGACAAAAACACGAGCCACGGCCGTGCCGAAAGGCTAGAGAATATCGGGGAAGAGAAAAATTTAAAGGGGAATGAACGACCAGAGGGGGCATTTGGGCCGGAAGGGGGGTATGGAGGGGGGGCGCAGGGGCAGCTCCCGAAAGACTCTTGAAAAGGAAAAAACCCTCGGGAAAAAAGGGGTAAGGGGCTCTTGCCGGAAGGGAGAAGGTTTAACAAAAGGAAGGGAAAGTGTGATGGTTCATGTATAGACCCCGGGGGGGGAGGAAAGCGGGGGGGAGAGCTCTCAGGGAAAAAACCTCAAAAAAGAAAAAAAAGGTAAAAAAAGGTGGCACTAGACACTCAAAAAAAAAGGGGTATGGGGGAAGGGTGCCGGGGGGGGGACAGGGAGTGTTCCTTCGACTAAAAAAAGTGGATGGGGTGGGGTGAAGAAAGTACACCTCCGAAAAAGAAAGAAAAACTGCCCGAAAGCCATGGCTGGTTTTTCCAGAAAGAAGGGAAACCGAATCAAAAGAGGGGATGAGGTTCTAAGAAAAGGAGTCTAGGGCATTACGGACAATTGGGCTCACTAATGGAAGCTGGTCTTTGGGGGGTAAAAAAAAAAAAACGAGATGGGGGCGCAAGGGAAAATCGCCTGAAAGTCGCCGTGCGAATTCGAGGGACGGCCTCCGTAAAAGGAGGAAGAAATGAAAAGAAAAAGGGGTCCAAAAAGAAATCTTGACTACAAAAAAAAAAAAAAAAAGATGTGTAGTATCCGCAGTAACGCCAACTCCCACATAATAAAAGGGCGTCAAAGGAGAAACTCTAAATAAAAGGGAACCGAAGCTGATCAAACGATGGGAAAGAGGGGACTTCTCGCAAAAAAAGGAGTAGGGAAAAGCCGGTCAGGGCCATAGGGGGGTCAAGGTCCTCTAAAAAAAGAAAAAACAAGAGCAGGGTGACGGAAACTATGAACACCCCCGGAAAGGAATGGGACATCGCATACAAAAAATGGGGGGAGAGGAGCAATGCCAAAGACGGTCCGGGCAAGGACGAAAAGGGAACAATAGAAAATAGGAAAAGCTCGTTGCTCAAGTGACGGAGGAGCATGGGGGGGAACATAATGGTAGAAGGAAAAGGACAGCGCAGGGAAACGTGGAGGAAAGGAAAAAAAACCACGGTTGATCCGCAACATCTCGGGAGAGAAGGAACAGGGAACCGAGAACGGGGGGGTGTAAGTGGAAAAAAAGGTGAGGCAGTTGCGAGCAAGACCTGGATACGGGGGGGGATAAAATTCTCAGGTTCGATAATTCAGAACACGCGCCCGAAGGGGGGGGGGGGAAATCTCAAAGTCATAAAAAAAAAAAGGCAATGTCAAGGTGGGAGGGGAAAAACCCAGGTGGGGGCGGAAAATAAATCGAAACAACGCGAACCGGGGGACTTGCCGGTCAAAAAAAAGAAAGTCATGTGGAGAACACCGAACCAAGAAAAAAAAAGAATCAAGAGGATACGCCTCGGTGTGGTGGGATCGTTGACAAGGGGGGGAAAGTCCTTCGGAGGGGGAAAAGGTAAAAACAAAGGGGGGGGGAGCGTGAAAAAACATGGTGGAAGGGGGGAGACTGGAGAAAGGGGCATCGGACTGTTTTGCACGAACTAATCTGACGGAAAACCAGGCTCCGGAACAGAAAAAAAGGAAAAAAAACCAGGCGTGACAACGATCAGACTCCTTTGGCACAGGTGGGGGGAACCGGAGGGTTGGGCGGGGTACCGGGATAGGCAGAAGGCGAAGGGGGGGGGAGGAGAATGCACCTCTGAGGTCCCAGAAATGTCAAGAAGGGGAAAAGGAATTCCCTGGGGGGTTGCTGGAAAAAGAAGTCAGTAACAAGAATGGAGGAAACGATGAATGCCTGTTCCAACTCCTGTGGTGGCATTATAACCTTTACGATTAGAATGCGAAAAACGAACAGAGACACCCGCAGAAGAAAAGGCCAGAGTGACTATCAGTTGGGTGGCGGGGGGCCAAGATTGGACAACGCAGAAAAAACTTTCTGCAAACGAACGGCCGAAAAAAAAAAAAAACTACCTGCGAGGAGACCCAGGGGGGGGGAAGGGGACCAGCGGTGCGACGCCCCCAAGTCCCCAGCGGGGGACGGCCTAAAATGCAAGGGACACTGGGGGGCCAAACCGCATAGAAGGGACCGCCTGGCACTCCGGACAAGTTCAGAGGAAACCCACAAAAAGGGGGAAAAAAGAAAGCTAAACTCCAAAAAAAAAGGAAACGGGGAATCCCCAGCGGGCAAAGCGTGCATCCTTTAGTATTAAGGCCCATGCATGGGGGCAAGATTGAATTGTGGGATTTTTTGTAATCGGCGTGGGGGAAATCCGGGCGTACCCGGAAAAAAAAAAAAAGCCCAGAGTAGAATCGCAGAAAAGGTAGATGGGACTAGGAAAAAGGGGAAAAAAAGGGGAGGGGAACGATAAACAAAAACAGTCGGATGGGGAACCATGCCAAAACCTGCCAGGGGGGGGTCCTTGGTGAAATCGTCAAACCCGGCGGGGGGGCCCGGGGAAAAGAAAGAGAAAACCAGGGAGACCCGGGACGGGTGGATAAGGGCGAGTCATACAAAAAGGGCCGGACACCGATAGGAACCTTGCTCGAGAAACAGGGGCCGGCACGGAACGACCACACGAACTTCGCATATAGGGGGATTTGGGGGCCCGGCCAAAGACAGGGAAAAGGGGCGCCTTGGGGGGGGGTCAGGGTGGGGGGGGGAAAACGAGGGGGGGATCAAACAGGGATGAAAAAACCAAGGGCAGGTTCCAGAACTCCAGGGTTATTTTACCAGAAAAAAAAAAAAATTGGTGGTTGGGTCGGCCTGGAGAAGGGGGAAATGGGATGGCCGAGGAGGGTAAGCGTGCGGCATGGACTGCGTGCCCACCCACTGGGGGGGGGGGTTGGTTTTGATATCTGGGGTCTAAGGACGGGGGGGGGCCGAGAAAAAAAATCGGAAAAGCAAACAAAAAGGATCCCTATTGACAATCCGAAAAAAAGTATAGAAAACTAAGAAAGACAAACACGGAGGGGTGGGGATCGTATAGTGGGGAATGGTCCAGTCGGAAGGGGCGCTGTGATCAGTGTAATTGAACGCAGTTCTCGAGAAAGAGAAGGTCGATAAGGGCCAAAGAAAGTGGGGGGAAAACAACCAAGAGAATCTTGAAAACGTACTCGCTAAACGCCAAGACGCCTAAAAACGATGCCCGTCAGGGGGGTGGGGGGGTCAGCCCATTCAAATAAATAAAAACAAAAAAAGAAAAAAAGGGTGACGTACGGTGCAGGAAATGGAGAGCGGGGCACCGGGAGGGAAAAAAAAATACCATTGGCAAAAAGGGGAAAAAGCAGCGCATGGCCAAACGAATTAACTGAAGGGAGGGAAGGGGGAAGTGAAGAGAAAGGGGGAAGGAAACATCAAACCCTCAAAAGGATCCAAGACGTTAGGGCGAAGGTCAAAAACGGGTCTCAAAGGAAAAGGTAAAATGGCGGGTAAAAAAAAAACAAAAGGCAAAAGGGGGCATCGAAGTTCGGGGAAAAAAAAAAAGTCCAAGCAAAAGGATTGCGGATCAAAAAAAAAAAAAATGAGACACACCATCGGGACGGGGGCGGCTGGCTTTTGGGAACAGTGTACGAAAAGCGCCACCAAAAACACGACCAAAAATACAGAAAATTGGCGGGACTCGAAAAGTGATATCCCCGGGCCCGACTTGGGATGGGGGTAATGAAAGAGGAAGGGAACTAAGATGGAAAAAAGGGATCGGCACACGCGGGGGGTGCAGTGCTTATTGGACAAGGGCAAGGCGATCCAGACCCAGTGGGCAAAAGTGGGAAAAAAAAAGAACCCACAAAAAACCACCATTGAGGGAACAAAAAAAAAAAAAAGAAGAAAGAAATGCAAAGCTCAGAGGAAAGGCAGGCCTGAAGGGAAAAAGTGCCGCAACACAACCCAACGAACCCTAAGGTCGTCTTGGAAGGAAACTTGTGAGACGCCAGGGCGGCGGGAGAAAAAGGGAGAAAAAATGGCTCTGAACTGGGCCAGGCCGCAGGGGGGGGGGGGGACGAGAACATGTTGGAAGAGGGGAAGAAAGAAGGCTCGTCAGAGTAAAGGGAAAAGCTGCAGCAACAGAAAATTCGCTGCACAAAGGTAACTAAGGAAAATAGGGTAAGAAAAAAACATTCAAAAGAAAGGAGGATGAAACAAAAGTCTGGGGGGGAGGGGGAAAAAAACGTGGAGCCTTGAACAGGGCAAAGTCGCGGAAAGGGCCGAAAAAACGAAAAACCAAAAACGAAAAAAAAAAAGGTCACGGAAGAGAGGAACGGGGACAAACCAACCTGTTCCGGGAAAAGCTACGGATCTTGCGACGGAACTCCGGTTCAAAGTGATGGGAAGGGAAAGGGGGCCGTCCGGGAGGGGTGCAAGGGCAGGAAGGGGCACGGAACCCAGCGAAAGGGTGGCAAAAGGGGGTCAAAACCAGGTGGTATCCCGCAAAAAAAAACCGGATGACGGGAAGGGGTGGTGGAGCAGAAAGGGGGTACCAAAGGCAGTAAAAACGAGATTGCCAAAAAAGGGCCAGCAACCTAGGAAGGGCAAAGGGTAAAAAGAGGGGAAACAAAGAAAGCGTGGGAAAAAAGGGGAGGGGGGGTTGTGGGAAGAAATCACCCCACTTCCTTGGAACCAAAGAGGGGGCGAAAAGGCAACAATCACGCAGTGTCACCAAATGGTCGAGCAAAAGGAAGGAGGTCGAAAACGTGGAGGATGGTCTGACAAAAAGACTAGGGGGAAGGAAAAGGAAAAAAGCGAAAAGACATGGGAGGGGCAGTGCAAGTGGAATCAGAGGGCGAGATCAGATTCGCAACACCAGCAGAGGCAATGGTCCGCGAACGCAAAATTATAGATTGGTCCAAAGGCCCTGACAGGGAAGAAGGTGGGCAAACGAAAGAAAAGAGAGGGCACCGAAAAGCGTTTCGAAATCAGCGGAAGGGGAGAGGAGGCATCCGGAAAGGGGAAGATCAAAAATTAATGCAAAAAAAACTGGACGGGCAGTCGGAAAGACAATTCGGGGACTGTGCTGCTCAAGTTTGCCAGAGTTAGAGAGGACGCAATTCGCCTCCGCCAAAAGGGGAACATCACTCGAAGTTCGAAAAGCGACAGAAAAAGCAGGGGGCGCAAGCGCAAAAACTACGCAACTTAAAAGGGGGGAAAGCCGCATTTGGGAAGTGGGTCACAGCAACAACACGACTCGGACACGCTCTTAAGCTCGGGCCACCAAGCAAAAGGCAAAACGTTATTTTACGGGAGGGGTTGGGTTAATCCGGGGGTAGAGCTCAACCAAGAAAAAAAGGGGAAAAAGAGTGGGAAAAAGAAAAGTTTCGTGGTGACGGCGATCCCTAAAGGGAAGTTCTATTAGAGCGCGAAAGCCAAAAGGCGTGGAATCAAAAAAACATAAGTCGGAGGGAAAAAAATGAGGGAACCAACGAACAGCCGTAGCCCAGGAGGAGACCGAGCATTAGGACAAGGAGGGGTTACAAAAACAAGAAAGGGGAAGAGGGCTAACAGCCAAAAAAAAGAGGGGAAAAAATGCAAAAAGGAAAAAACCGGTCCAAAGGTTCAAGGGTCGTTCAAAAATTGGAAAATTGGGGGTCCAAAGAGAAGTAGAGCATCGAGGGACAAACGGGCCGTTATTGGAGGGAGGGAATCAATTCCAGTAGAGAGCTTGATTGGAAAAGAAAAGGAAAACTTCGGCGGGGGGAAAAGGGTTGAAGGGGACAGGGCAACGGTCCCTATCCGGGAAAAGAAAAAACTTAAGAGAGTAGATGGTGGATACGGGGGTTAACCGAAGGTGCTAAATTCAACAATAGTCAAACATTGCAGAACAATACAAAGTAAAGCAAACCCACCGGAAAAACTTTGAGGGAAGGGAAATCGAAAAAAAAATAATACACCAAGAAAATAAACCGGAGAATAATCAGCAAAGATCTCGGATCAAAACCAAAAACAAAAAGGATAGGGAAGGAAAAGAAAAAAAAAGATAAAATTCGGGTCGCTCACATCGGGGCTCTTGTCCGGGGGGTCTTCGGCTCAGGACAAAACCGACCAAGAATTTTTTTGAGAGGATGTGGCACCAGGGAAAAGGGATCACGTCGCACATAGAGCCATTTGCAAAAAAGGGGACTTTCACAAAACAAGAGTTCTACAGGGAAGAAAAGGGTCAGGGAAAAAAAAAAGAGTCCCTGAAAAAGGAAATGACACTACACAGGGGACGCGCAAACCGGCGTCGAGGAGCTCCAAAAACAGCCTTCTCGACAAAAGAAAAGCCAACCCCACTGGGGGGAAGGTAAAAGAACGGGAAAAGGATACGCTCTAAAAGTAAAAGTCAATTAACACGAAACGCGGTCCGGGACACGGGCGATGAGGGGGGCAAAAAAGGGGAAAAAAATAAAAACGGGGGGAAAAAAAAAAAATCATGAAGAAAGGGTAGGAACAACAAAGGGGACTAACGAACTGTACATATGCGTCTGAAGGGTTCGGGGTCTGGAAACGTGTAAGAACTCATCAAGTCTTATTAAAAAGTTCAACATCGAACAAAAAGATCCAGAGGAAAAGAAAAGGTAGGGGGAGCTAGACTGATGCCCTGGGGAGGAAAATGCGGGCTTTCACCATGGAGTTGGCTGGAAAAAAGGGAAAAACCCAAGAAAATGGAAAAGGGAGAGGGGGGTACCCTAGAAAATCCATTGATTCTTAACAGATAGTCGTGAAAAAACCGCCGGAATTTCAAACGCAAGGGCCCCAAAAAAAAACCATCAAAAAGGGTGCACCGGGGAAATTTGTATTTAGCACAAAAAAGATGAGGCTCCTGCAGAGGGAAAAGGGGGGAAGAGGCGACCGGGGAAGGCAAAAGAGGAAAAAGAAGGAAAACGAAGACGAGAAAGAGAAAGTACTACGGACGAACAAGCCCGAAGTTCGTGACTCCTACCACTCGAAAATACCCCGGCGATAACCGGAGTCAGGAAACCGAATCAGCCCAGTCTATCAAAGGAAGAAGGCAAAAAAAAGGTGAAGAGGAAAAAAAAGAAAAGCTAATCATGCAAAGATCAGTATTCCACAAAACGGTCGCGAAAAGAAACAAACCAACAAGGGACTAGTTTAAAAGATCCGGAGTCCAAACCGGAAGGGGAGGGGGAAGGGCTCCAGCAACCAATTGAAAGGAGGACTCGCAAAAAACCAACAACATCGTCCGGCGCTAAATTACCATCTAAGCGGAGCCATATGAAGACAGAGTGGGGCAGAGGGAAGTTTCAAGGTTTGCGGGAAAAAACTATGTATCGAGGGAAAGAATGCAAAAGGGGAGGGGGGCGGAATGCAAATAAGCTCGAAAGGAAGACAAAAAACGCAGAAGGGCCCGACTCGGAAAAAAAGCACTAGGATCAGGGGGGGGGGGAAAAACGTGTCTGAAAGGGAAAAGCCGCTAAAAAGGAATGAAATGGGGAGGGGGGAAAGGTGCTGGAGAATCAGAAAAAGGAGACACACAGAGGGGGGGGATCTCTCCACTTCAGGCGCAAAAAGTGAAAGGGTTGCCCTGGTGGTCGGGAAAACCTTAACAAAAGAAAGAGTAAAACAGGAAAGGAAAAAATCACTAATACCAAAAAGGCTCTCGGGGGAAGAAAAAGTAGATTCATATCCCGAGGGAGACGCAAGCTCTAAAAGTTGGTTAGAAAACGGGCAAAAAACAAAGGAATGTAATAGTCACACCATTGCAACCGCACAGGGCTGTGTCAAGGAAAAAAAACCAGGGGGGGGGGTTTTGTTGAAACAGTTATCCACCCATGGAAAGACTCGCAGGGGTGGTTTAAAAACAAAAAAGCACCACCATCCCTTGAACAAAAAAAAGCTCTGCGGAAGGAAAATGGCCCGCCGAGGGAGAAAAAAAGCGGGACGGGGGAAATGCGACAAAGAATAGAATGGTAGGGGAGGCGTAGGAAACTATAAGAAATCGGGTGGGAGATGACGGGCGGGTGCGGTGAAAAGCGATAAACCAAAGCCCTAATTGGGGTTAAATCCTTGGGGGGACATGAAGGGATCGGGGAAATGGAAGATCTGCGGGGGTCACGTAGGGAAGAGAGTCGAAAAAATTGGTTCGAAGCAAAGACAAGGGGAAAAGGGGAGAGGAACTATAGTATGATTCTTAAACCGGGGCCCCCCCGGACCAAACCTTGCGCGGGGTCAAGAAGAAAACAAAGCTTCAAAAAGAGGGACAGTATGAGAAAAGAGTTGTGGGAATGAGAAGCTGGCAGCAGAAAACGCCGGGTCGGGCGCGGCTAGGGGGGGGGAAGAGGAACTGAGGGAGAAAAGATTGACAAATGGGTTTTTCGGGACGCCAAAGTGGGAACAAAAAAAAAAAAAACCCTAGGGGAAGTACCAAAAGTAAAAAAAATGGGGGAGGGTTTAAAAGCGCCTGGCATGGCTACCAAAACAAAGCAGTCATTGGGAAAGGAAGAAAGATTGGGGAAAAAAGGAAAAGAAGGAACAGGCACACATTGCAACCAAGCGCCAACAAAACCGCCCTATCAAATTTAGAGAGCCAGGGGTGGGAGAGCGTGAAGTGGCGGCGGTGTTGGGGGGGGAAGGGTCCGGTCAACCAAAAGTCAAATTAAAAAAAGACAAGATGAGACTCAAACTCGTGGCCGGGATATAAAGTCAGAGTCTGAATCCATTTGTGGATCTCTGACCACTCGAGGGAATGGGGAACGATTGCGCAGTTAATCAGGCCGCGGAAAAAAATGGGCTTGTTCGCGCCTTCAGGGTGGAGAAACGGCGGAAAGGGCGCAAACTGGATATCAGGTTGGGAAGGAAGGGGGACAAAGTTAAAATACTCCCGCACTGCTCAAAACAAATGTACGGCAACCGAGAGGTTGCAAGAAGGGGGGGGGAAGGCAAACTGGGAAGAGACACCGGGTTGCGGCGGATTTTCCGTACCGACTGCACGTAACTGGGGGAGGGTTGGGAAGGAAGGGTGGTAGGGGGACAGATGTAGGAGAAAACTTACAAAGTTCAAAAGGCCCCAAATTCCGGTTTGTGTGCCGGGGGGTAAGAGGGAGGAAGGGGGAATTGTAGGGGGGGGGTCGCTTCCTCTGAACTGCACAAAAATTGGGCAAAGCTTGGGGGGGGGGTCGGGCTTAAAAGGGAAAAAGGTGACTAGCCCAGTGAAGTCGTACATCTCCACAATTAAAAAACGAGGTTCGTCTCAAACAAAAAAAGAAGGGGGGGTATGGGGAAAAAAGAGAAATAAGTGAAAAAAAGGGATGGATTTCATGGTTTTGGGGGGTGGCGAAAAATGGGGTTCGAATCTGGGGGGGTGCTCTTGCGTCTCGCCTGCCTCAGAAGGAAGGGGGAAACGGACAAGAAGAGAAAAGGGACTACAACAAACTTAAGGTCAAAACTACCGACAAACCGGACCTCAACAACACGGAAGACCCGGGAATTTTGGGTGGGTCAGAAAAGGGGTGATAAGAAGGAAAAGGGAGAAAAAGTCTAAGAAAGCCTCACTGTCACTGTGCAGGTCGGAAAAAAGAAGGGGAGATCAAACCGGGAACCGGTCAAAAATCCAAAGTGCCCAAAACCTATCAAAGGAGGAAAGGTCACAAAGGGATTAAACAGTTCAGCAACTTCTAGTTGTGCAGCCGGAGGCAGCAAAAGCCCCACGACGAGTCATCAGGAGCGTGCAGGAAAGGGGATCAAAACGAAGGGACGAATAGAAAAAAAAAGTAACCCTTCGGGCCCAACCAACCAAAAAAGCACGAACCTCTATGATGCTGATCAACAAGTCAGAACAAAAGCCCAGGGAAGGAATAAGAATAGAACTGGCTGGACGATTGGGTCAAAACTTCGCCGCTTAGTTGGGGGGCATTGGACACCGGCAGCCCCCCCCAACAAAAAAAAAAAGGGAAAAAAAAGGAAAAATGTCAAAAGAAGATAATTAGAACCGCAGCAATTTATATAGACCTCGGCCCGATGGTGGTGTCGTGCAGCGAATTGGGGCCAGGAAGACTGGAAAGGACTTTAAATTCAAGATTTTGAACAGATTTTCAATGCTGGGGATCTTGAACAGAAAAGCAAAAAACAGGTCAAAAAAAGTTGGGGAACTGGTGGGGCCAGGCCGAGAAGGGCCTGTCAAAAACAAAGGGGTGAACAGAATCCAAAACGCAAGCGGCCAACGAGACAATAATGAGGGGGCCCACACAACGGATGCAGGACGCAAAAAACCAAACCATCGTAAACGTGCCGGGGGAAGGTCAAAAAACTTAAGAGAAACTTGGGAGGCGAGTCATCTAGCAAACGCTCCTGCCAACGAAAAGCTGGGTTGGGAAGGATTGACAGTCCACGGGCAGGGTTTCCGTCTTCACATCGCGGTCCGAACCACCCGGGCCCACGCACACTCGAGTAAGAAAAAGGTGAGGAAAGATGGGGAGTGCAGGGAAAGCATAGGTGTCGGGGGTCCAAAAAATTCAGCGCGAAACAAACGTGCTAGAGCATTAAGCCACCAAGGGTGAAGGAGGGGAAAAAAGTAAATTTCCCAGGTCCTATACTGAAAAAACGAACTATCCACAAACAACCGGAAGACCGTCTGGCCTAGGGAGAGTAGAGAGAACGTTTGGGAACACAGAACGGGGTGAGGAGCAGCGGAGCGCCTGAACGGGGGGGAAGAAGAGATTCAAAGAATAAGGGGGGGGGGGGGGAAGAGCAACTGTAGGTGGATCCTTTGTGAACTTGAGCACAAAAGAGGCAAAGAACAGGCGGGGCTAAAAAGTGGAGGAGAGAAAAGGAAGGGGGGGCCTCAAGAAGGGGAAGGAAAAGCGTCTAGAGTAAATCAAAAGCCCAGGAAAAACGATCTAACTGTCAAAAACCCGAACGGCATTGTTGACGCATCGCCAACTGAAGGGGTAAAAAAAAAAAAAGGGGAGAATGACAACCGCTGAAACTAGGGCCTTCCACCGGTCGAAACGCATAGATCTCGGGGGGAAACCCAAAAACTAGGGGGGAAAGTACACGTCCGGAAGAAAGGGGGGACTTACGCGCTCATGTCACTTCGTTACATGGGAATCGGTGTCCCTGGCAGAGGAACGAGTCCGGGACACGAATGTCGCGCGCAGGATCAGAAGGGTCAACTGAGAAGGAAAAAGAAGGGGTTAAAAAAAAGAGAAGGAGAGAAAAGAAAGAGGGATCATACAAGGCCGGGTCCCGTTCTGATATTAGGGCCCTCCCGGAACGCACCTGAACGGAGTGGAAGCGACGGGAAGGGATTGGAGACGCAATGGGAGGGTGGCTAAGAAACTTTTCAAGATTGTGTAGTCGAGCAGTCGAGAGAGAGTCCCACCAAAAAAAGGCTATAACTCAGGGCTGGCAAAGGGAAGGGATGACCATCGGGGTCAGAGCTCCCTACTCCAAACGAAAAGGGACCGGGCAAAAAGCGTCCGACCAACCCAAAAAGCACAAATCGCCGCAAATAAACGGCTGCACCTCAGAAAAAAAACCGGAGGGGCCAGGTTATTGTGAGTTGGGCTGTTTAATCGCAAAACATCAAACCATTGCGAAGAGCAAAGGAGGGGGAACCGGGGGGAAAACAAAGTAGAACCCCCCCCATGGGGCTTCGGGGGAACGATGGGGACAATCGTCGCTATAAAAAAAAAAAAAGGACATCTGAGTATCCCTTTATCGATCCAATCAAACGATAAAAAACAACGAAAACGGGGGAAGACAGGTCAACAAAGGTAAAGGGGAACAAGCGGAAAAGTGGAAGGATGCTGTTATCAAAAAAAAACGCGCAGCCAAAAACTCATCAGCCAAAAAAAAGTTGAGCCAAAGTCTGGTGAAAAATGGTGTTGCAGGGGGGAAAGAGAAAAGAAAACTAGAATCCGGGGGCCACTTGAACTTCCATAAGGGGGGGAAGGTCGAAAATAAAAGGGAAGTCTTGATCGAAAAATCAGGGCAATCCGGTTTGAGAACAATGGGATTAAAGGGTCACAAGGGGGATGTCGGGGCGCGAAAAAAAAAGCCAAGTTGTGACGAGTCTCCATTGGGGGCACTAAACCTGCAATGGGCGATGCAAAAAGGATCTCGACAGTCAGCGTCAGAACAAGGGGAAAGCGGGTCAACGACGAAGTAAAAAGCCAGGAAAAAGAGAAAGAGCGCACCAGAAAGGG
>Ga0179593_1369360_pt1 | contig 12471 bp, 26 predicted proteins | sample CZODoug2_1_08_16_FD_185931 | JGI IMG/M metagenome (GOLD analysis project Ga0179593, IMG submission 185931) | Vadose zone soil fungal communities from Angelo Coast Range Reserve, California, USA - CZODoug2_1_08_16fungal (PacBio error correction) | ecosystem: Environmental > Terrestrial > Soil >...
CCCGTCAACGCTGGGGGAAAGAAAAAAAAATGAGAAAGGAAGGAAGGGAAAGGAACTCTTAGAAAAAAGAACCGGTCGTGGGTCACAGGGGGTGGAGGGGGAGAATCCATCAATTCAAAAGAGAGGCAAAGATAAGCGGATGCGGGTTTTTTGAAGAAAAAGGGGAAAAAAAAAAAGGGGGGGGGGAAAAAAAAAAAGGGGGAAAGGTACAAAATTGACCTACTTGGGGGAGGAAAAAAAGTAATTAAGAAGGTGGTGAGGGGGCATATTAGGCCAACTGTAAAAGGTGTGGGGAGGGAAAGGCGGTGTGGTAAACTGCGCTCTGAGGGGGCGGGAATTGAGGGGGCGGACACTTTCTCAAAAAGAAAATAGTGTACACAAAGGGAAAAGCCATAGGAAGGCACAAAGAGGTCCGCTACGCGCAAAATGAGATGAAAAGCAAGGGAAGGTCGGTGGGCAAGATGTTATGGAACTGGGTCAGGGGGTAGAAGGGGACGCAAAAGGTACACCAACACTACCACCGAAAGTAAAATCAGGGATAGGTAGGGAGGGAAGAAAAAAGGGTCAAATACAAACGGGGGGATTGTTCACTTGGATTGGGGAAAGGTTCTAAGGTAGTCACACAAAAAACACCGGGATTAACGTCGGGGAGTTGAAAGAAGTCATTGCAAAGGGATTGTTATCGAAAAGACGGTGCAAACGCACCCCACCCGAACCAAAAAAGAAAACGGAAGGGGGGGGAAACAGCTAAGGGGGGGCGGGGAAGAACCCACAACCCTCTTTTCGTGAGGGGGGTGGATGGGAGGGTGGTTGTCCTCGGTAAAAAAGAAGAGGGGGGGGAAAAACAAAAGGGGAAAAGATTTGAAAAAGAACAAATGCCGTTTAGTCTGACCCTAGGGTTCGGGGGGGAAGGGAGGAAAAATTCATGGGGGGGTGGCTACTGTTCACAACAGAAGAAAAAATGAAAGTGGAGAAAAGGTAAACTTCGAAAAAACAGTCTCGCTGGGACAAAAAGGGTGGGTTACTGAACAGAAATTGGGAGACAAAACCTGGACGGGGGTGGGAGTAAAGAAGTATTTTTGGGACGAGGGAAGGACTTGACGGTTTCATGTAGAGCAGGGGGAGGAGTGCGAGGAGAGGGGGGTCACGAGTTGAAGAAACTGGGAACCAGAAAAAACAAATCTTCCACTCGGGGGGGGGGGAAAAAGCCGAGAAGCTTAAAAACTTTTCTGGGGGGGGGGGACGGAAGGGAAAGGGAAGAAAAAAAAAAAGACGAAATGATAAAAAATGCGGCAAGGGAAAAAAGGTTTTGAAAGAAGTGGATACTACCCACAAGGAGTGGCCGATTAGAGCCGGGGGTTGAAACTGTGGCACCGCTTTTATTCCGAGGGGGAGGGGCCGTGACCTCGGACCAGACAAGAACCCGACAAAGGGGGAAGATGAAGACAAGGGGGGGGGGGGGGGGAAAATAGAAAGGGACAGCGGTCCCCAATGCAAATCAACAAACAAAAAGATATCAAAAAACGCCCATAGGGCAGACCCAGTGTGAGAGAAAGTCCCTAGGGGGGGGGAAAAAAAAACGGCAGCAAGGGGGCACACGCGGCGTTAGGGCTCTAAAAAGAAGGAGAGGGCTAAAACGAATCTAGGGGGTAAGAAAGAGGTTGGGGAGAAAGGAATCACTGGAAAAAACGATCCAAAAGGCCGTGGGGGGGGGGAAAGAAGGAAGGGACTTACTCCCTTTGCAGTCCAAAAAACTTGGGGGAGGGGGGGCTCGTATTACCAAAGTTAACTGGGGTAGTCAACAAAGGTCATAATAAGTTTTTCTAACAAGGGGGGGGGGGAAGGGGAAAAGAGAGAAAAAAGAAGGGGTAACCGGTTCCAAAGTAGGATTGCGAACAAAAAAAAGTCATTTCGAAGAAAAGCGTTTTTTCCTAGATTGGGGAAAAAAAATGGGAGTGGGGAAGCATATCCAATTTCAAAAAAGGGTGGGCAAAACAAAGTCATTAGAAAAAGCCACCTCAAGTTGAGTAGAAGTAATACTCAGCATCCAACAAAAGGGAAAAGGGGGGAAGCTTCTCGGTTTAAAAGGAAAAAAAAGGAGAACGAGGTCAACAAAAGGTTCCGAAGGTGGGTCAGGGTGGTGCACAGCACAATCCGGTAAAACCACCGAAAACACTTAACGGGGAAAGTTGCTGGGGAAGGGGTAGGAAAAAAAGGGTTCCGAAGAGAACTTGTGTTAAAAACCAAAGGGAAACGGGGGGGGGGGGGAACAAAAACAGGGGAGAGATGAAAAAACAAAAAAAAAGGAAAAGAGGTGAAAAAAAAATGGGTGGGGACGAAAACCACTTCCCCCCGCACCCACGTCTTCAGGCGGAAACCGGTCAGGAAAAAAAAGGGGAGAAAATGTCTGAAATGGGGAAGGGGGGGGGGGGGGGGGTGGGGCCTGCGGCCAAACGCCAGTGTCACACTAAAAGGAACGGGGGGGGCCAACAAGTGAGGCAGTCTGGGCAGGGACGCAGAAAGGAAAAGGGGGGGCCAAAGAAAATAGCACAAACGGGACAAAGATGAAGAAGGGTCTAAGCCTCCTTCAAAGGGGGGAGCGGTTTCAAAGAAGGTCTTTGCCAAACGACACTGGGGGGAAGCGGAAACAAGAAAAAGGAAAGAATCACGAAGGAAAGGCAAGGGCGAACCGGAAATCAGGGAGAATCATGAAGGGGGGGGCCAGGTTATAAAGTGATATGCGATCTAGGGGCAACTGTGTAAAAAAGGAGGGAAATCAGGCAAAGGGGGGGGTTGAACTCAGGGTGAAAAGGGGAGGAAAAGAGAAACAAACAATTCAAAGAAAACGGAGGGGTAAAAGGGGAAGGCACGGCCAGAGCTTCCCTGGGGGGGGAACGCAGGGGGGGCTCGGGGGAAAGAGGAGGGGGGGAAGATGCAAGGGACACAGAAAAAGACAAAAATATCAGAAAGGGGGAGGGAGGGATAAGCCAAATCATCAAATCCGTAATCCTTTGCGGACAAAGGCAACAGGAGTCCTGTTTGCTCCTGAAAAAAAAGAAAGGGAACCCTGAGGTTAAAAAGTTGGAAAAAAACATTAATGGGAAAGCTGTAAGCATGACTTTGTTTCATTGAAAAAAAAACAGGGGAAGCAGATCCCAAACCGACTCTGGGGGGGGGGTTACGCCAGATAGGAAGGAAGGAAAAGAAAGAATGGTCGGGGGGGGAAAAAAAAAAAAGTGAAAAGATCCACGAAGGAGGGGGAGTCCCGACAAAGGGAAAGCATACGCCTCAGGACTCTCGCTAAAAAGAAAGGAGAGAAGGTAGCATAAGGGAAAGGTGAAACAACAAGGAGAAGAAAGGTCCACACAGAGAAGGGGAGGCCGAGGGGGGGACTTCTACGATAACCCCATTCCGACCAAAGACACGAAAAATACCCTGAAGGCAAAAAAAAAAAGGAGGGAAAAGGGGGAAAAAAGAGGGAAATCTTAAGACTAGTACCAAAAAAAAAAAAAAAACAGCAAGGACTACGATCCTCAAAAGATGTCACTTCTGCTCCACCAGGGGGTGGGAACAAGTCGGCAGTTTGTGGAAAAAGAGAAAGAGTTAGGGAGGGGGAAAAAGGGGAAAAGACCCGAGAAAAAAAGACGCAGTAACAGGGGGGAGGAAGGAAAAACAAAAGGCTCTCAGTGGTGTAAGGGGGGGACAATGTTCGTAGGCCAGGCCGTGCAAATAGAGGAAAAGGGAAACAACCACGAAACATAAAAAAAAGGTGTCACCAGACCAGCGGGTCGGGCGCCAGCCCCGCAAGCGCAAAACGTGGGCCTTGTCGAAAGGGAAGGGGGGACACGATGGAAAATTAACCCGGCCCAAATTATGAAGAGAAAGTGAAGGAAAGAGAGCGGGGGGGGGATCAAGGCGACCTGCCAATTTACGTACGAACTGTTCCCACTATTAAAATGAGGGGGGGGAGGACGCATTGCACTTTCTGCGCAGAGTGTTAGGACAGGGAAGGGTCAAAACTGGAAAAAGGAAGAAAAGAAAAGCCAACTCAACGAAGAAAAGAAGGATACATAAGGGAAAACTACGAAAAAATGGACGGAATTGGTTGCTGTACCACGGGGGGGGAGTTTACATTGTTGGGGGGGTTTAGGGGAGGCTGAAAGGGGGAAAATGAACAGAGGGAAGAACACAAACGTGCAAAGAAAAGAATTTGAAGGGAAGAAAATGCTAAAATTGAAGTCAGATGGGGGGGGAGAAAAATCTCTTTAGGGCCAAAAGGAACGGGGGATGAAGAGGAAAGGGTGTCTCCAAAGGAAAGAAATTCGGAAGAGCTGAACAAAAAAGGAAACCAGCTAGAACTATCGGGCACCTTCCTCGGGTGAGAAAGAGACATCTCCAATCGGCGCAACCACTAAGAAAAAAAAAAGGAAGGAGAGGGGAAAAGGGGGGGAAGAAGAAAGAAGGGGGAAACGGTTGGGTGGGGAGAAACCACCGCGTTGGGTCACGGCGCAAGCCTTTGTAGTCTCAAAAGCTCAACAACAACAAAGGGAAAGGGAAGAGAGAGGGAGGCCTCTCTGGAAACACTTTTTAGGGGGGGGGGGGAAAACAAAAGAGGAAAAAAGGGGGAGGAGGTCAGGAAAAAAAAGGAATGACCAGAAAAAAAAAAAAAAAAACAGGCCCAGTGTCCTGGGCGCAAGGGAGATGCAACAAGAGGGAAAAAGGGGCGCAATAGCCGAGCGGTCCACTTAAAGAAAGAGAACTGGGAAAAAAAAAAAAAACGGGAAGGCTTGTGAAATAGACAGCACAGCGTGAATCCTCTTTCTCGGAGAAAAAGAAAGTGAGGAGAAAAGGGGGGGACCGAAATTCCAGACAATGAAGTGGGGGGAAGACCGGGAGGGGGGGGGGGGGGACGGAAAAAAGATTCGGATATAAAATGTGGGACCAGGGGGGGAGACCCAATGGACCCTAACCTGGGAAAAAAGTGAAAACAAAGTCAAAGGACATCGGGGAAAAACCAAACGAGGGGACGCAACGGACGCCATGGACTGGGACATGGATCATGGAAAAAGGTGACTGCGAATGGATTTGACAAAGGAGGGGGGGTGAGGTGGACGAAAGTTGCCGCGAATAGGGAAAGGGGGAAGGCAAGACGGGAAGGAAAAAAAAAGCAAATGGCGACAAGTCCGACACTGGTCAAACGGGCCGTTAAGGAGGGGTGAGGAGGGAAAAAGGTTCAACAAAAAGGGGGACAAAAACTCAGGGAGGGGGAAAAAAACATTCTTCCAGGGGGGGGGAGGGTGGTCAAAAGGAAAAAAAAAGACAATGGGAAAACGCCCGCAAAAAACCACAAGGCAAACTGGACTTGGGAAGGGAGGATGGGGGAAGGAGCTCACAAACGAAACAACAGCATGGGAGGGGGAAATGGGGGGGGGAAAGGGGATTGGGGTGTGGGCATCTTGCTTCAAAAAAAAAGGGGGACCCAGGGGACAGAAGGGGGGGGAAAAAAAAAAATTTGGGGGGAAAGGAAGTGTGAAACAACAGAACGCTATTAAAAAATTGGTCTCTTCAGGGGGGTCGACATAATGGGACCCCAACCAGGGGGTAACTTCCACGTTTAACGGTGGAAACAGGACGCTGTCCAAGTGTTAACAAAGGGTGGGGGGGGGGAGGAAAATAAAACTTGGGGGTTGAAAGGAGAGAAACTTCTTTTTGTCGAAAGTGAATAAGTATTTTGGGGGGAGGAGGAATGGCTGGCATTGTCCTGAAAAAAAAAGGGGAGAGAGGACGTATCTGATAAAAAGAAAAGTTTGAGAGGGGGAACTTCACAGGGAAAACCCGGCCGTCGTCTCTGGTTTAAAGAAAGGTACGGCAGGGGGGAAGGAGGGATTGGTTCCGATAAGACTACCAGAAAAAAAAAAAGCGGTCCTGCGCCGGAAGGTTGCATTGCTAGGGAGAGGAATGGAGGGGGGGGGGATCCCCAAGGGAATAGGAGGCACGGTTGTGAGGTTGCTGGATGTGGATTACCAAGGAACAGCAAACGAGTACACGCGGGGGACGGAAACACCGGGAAAAAGACCTGGACCCCGGGGTGGTTGTAAGACACATAAGGAAAATAAACCTTCTTCCCAAGAAAGGCCAGACCCAAAAAAGGTCTCTCCACAGGAGGGGAAAAAAAAGTAGGGGAGAGAAAAAAACCCTACCCAATGGGGGGGGGTGGGGGTTGACGGGGGAGGCAGAAGGATTGCACTTTTCTTCTATTAAAAAAGCAAAGACTGGGTCACTATAAACGGGGGGAACTAATATTGGTAAAGAGGGTAGGGGACTAGAACAATAAAAAAAAACGCAAAAGGGGGAATTCAAGATGATACTAAGTTGCTCGAAAGGGGAGGTGTATGGGTTCTCGTATTGCAAAAAAAAAAGAAAACGGGGGGGGAAAGGGAGGGACATGAAAAGTGGCGAAAAAAGGGGGGGATAGAGTCGAAGAGTACCTGCCGAAGGAAAAGAGGGGGGAGAAGGGGCCTTACTTTTGGGGGGGGAAAAACAGGGGCTGGGAGAGATTGTTACAGGAAAAAAGCAAAGGTGCACGACGAGGACAGAAAACCATTGATTTCCTGGAGGATGAAAAGCGAGCCCTGATAACGGGGGGGGCAGGAAGAGGAGAGAAAGGAAAAAACGGAAAAACAAAGGAGTTCGGGGAACGAAAATTTTGGTTGCCGCGGGGGGGGGACGGGTGTTCAACGTGAAGGAAGGGAAAAAAAAACCAGAAAGGGCGTGACAAGGGGTGACTTGTGGTGTCTTGGGGAATGGAAGGGCCGAGGTGTTCAAAAGCAGGGGGGTGGGGGAAAAGGCGAAAGTGGTTCAGCCACAAAAGCGGATCAGAAGGGACCCGGAAAAAAAAAAAACAAAAAAACGGGGAGGAAAAAGATTACCGCGTGGTGGGGGGGGAGAAAAAAAAATTGGAAAAGCAGTTCACCCATTTGCTTCTGGGAAAAAAGAGTCAAAGACTGCACAAAAGGAGAAGGAACAGAAAGGGAAAAAAAAAAAAAAGGGGGTTAAGAAAAAAACGACTTGCGTGAACAACGAAAGGACAGGCAACAGTGACGGCAATCTAGTAAGGGGGGGGGGTGGGGTTTACCGCGAACGAGGGCAAAACATGAGGAAAAAAGGGGGGAAAAAAAGGCTGATATGGGGAAATACAAGCCAGGGCAAATCAAAAAAAAGAGTGCGTCTTTGGGGGGGACCCTAAGATAGGGGGGAACAAAACGTGCACATGAAAGAGGGAAAAAGCAAGATAAGGAGGAAAGTAAAAACAAAAAGTGGGGGCGCCGGAAGAAGGAAATCATTCCTTCCAAAGGGAATACCTTCCTCATGGAGTAGGGTGGAAAAATGATTTTGAGCCCATTGACTTCTCAGGTTGGATGAAAAGTTCACGGAGAGGGGAAAGATTAAAACAAGAGGGTCAAAAAAGGACGGGACAGAAAAAAAGGAAGGAAAAAGAAGGCACAAAAATGGGGGGGGAGGCACCCGGTCATTCTACTCTTACGGGAAGAAGGGGAGGAGGAGTCAAACTCAAGTCGAAAGAAAACAACCTTCGCAAAGGGAAAAAATCTCAGAAAAAATAAAAGGCCATCCTTTCGTAGAAACGGAAACGCAAACTCTGGCCTAAGACAGGGAAGCAGATGGATGCTAGGGGTGGGAGGTCAAAAAGGACTTGGGGGGGAAGAAAAAGGGGGACTAGGAAGACTTCTTTGCTAAACCCCCGTTGAGAAAAAAAGCGGAAAGGTCTACGAAAAAAAAGGTGCGGATGGTAACGAAAAAAAAGAAAGAGGGAAAATAAAAAAGAAAGGAAGGGGGGAAAAACGAGTGGGGAATCAGGCCAATACAACGAGTATAGGCCCCAAAAAAGAAGCATCACCTTCAAAAAAGGGACAGGGAGAAAACTAAAAAAGAAGGAAGGAGGAGAGGTGCATGAAAGAAAGGAGGAAGCCAGTCTCAAAGGGAAAAACCGAAGCGGGAAAAAAAAAACAAAGAAAGGGGGGTCAGGACGGGGGCAATCTTCGAAAAAAAAAGTCCAAAGGCAGGAAGAGAAGAGGGGAAGGAAAAAAAGGAACCCGGCAGCGAGAACGAGAAAAAAAGCCGGGAAAAAAAAAATACTTCAGTGAAGAAACAAAACGCAAATTCCCTGGGGGGGAAGAGAAAAACAGAGGGTCATTATGGAAACCTCCCAAAGGGGGACCACCATCAGGGAGAAAGAAGAGGAAAAAGGTGGAAACGTCAAAAAAAAAAAAAGTAAAAATGGAAGGGTAAGGGGGTGGAAAAACATTTTAAGTATACCCCCAACGGGATGAAAAAAAACATCATAAAATCGTACTCATTCGAAGGGGGGGGTCAGGGAAGGAACGGAAGGGAAGGTAAGGAAAAAAAAAAAAACCAAAAAAAATGAAAAACCAATCCTTCTACACCAAGGTCACATACCAGTTGGGGGGATCCAGCCCCGCAAGTGGAAAGGGAACGGGGGGGACCAGGGGCGGAATGCGTTCACTATTTCCCTGACAAAGAAAATAGTCTAGGGATCAAAAAAGGGGGTTGCATGCAGAGAGCTGGAAAAACTCAGGACCAAAAAAGACCACCGGGTCACGGTGAAAAAGCAAGTCCACTGACATCTCGATTGGAGAAAAAGGGGCTGCGACAGGAAGGAAAAGAAAAAAATGATAAGTCGGAAAAAAAAAAAACAGGGAGACCTACAAGGGGGAAAAAAAAAACATCGCCCCACTGGCACCATGCTAAAGGAGGACATTCAACCAGCGGACAGGGTTCTTAAAAAAAGGGGGGGAGGAAAAGTTGGGAATGGGGGAAAAGGGGGATTGAAGGTAAGGGTCAAAACACGCCATACGGAAGAAATGAAAAAACACAAAAAAGGGGACCCGAATTTACGCTATAAAAAGGGGGGAAGTGGAATGGGGAAATAACATCTAGCGCAACAACTCTTGAATTGGAAAGAGTGAAGGGAGGAAACAGAGGGAGGGGAGAAAGGACAACAACACAGGAACACACAAAAAAGGGAGCTGACCAGCCCAGGACCGCTCGCCAAAAAATCAGTGCCTAATCAGGAAGACTGAGCTCAAATCGAGCCAACCTACGGCAGAAGGACAAAGAAAAAGGTTGGGGGAAGGGGGATATACGGCAAACAAAAAATCAGGGGGGGGGGGGGCAAAAGAAACAAAACCCGCGGTGGGACAAGCGCCTTTTATAGAACAACAACAAATATGAGGAGAATCCAATCAGAGAAAACAAGGTGGGGGGGGAAAAAAGGGGAAACAAAAAAAGTCCTTCCTGAAACGGAGAAAGAAGAGCGGAAGGGGAAGAAGGGCACAGTGTCATGGAGTATTGAGTATAAAGAGAGGCGGCAAGAATCAGCCGTTTTCCTGAAAGACAAAGAGGACAAAAAAAGGGGAAATAAAAAGGAAAAAAAATCAAAGGTGAAATATTGAGGTAATTAAGGTGGTGCGCCCCAGGGAGATGAAAAGAATTGGGGAGGAAAAAAGCCGTAATTATTTAGCAGAAAAGGGGGGGGGGGGGCTGAGGGGAAGGGAGGTGGGTGAGAAGGGGGGGAAGGGGGAATTTGGAAGGAAAAACCTTGGGGGAACTCCACTGGAAAGAAAGGTACACCCCAGGTACCAAAGAAAGAAGGAAACAAAGGGAGAAAAGGGGAAAAAGAAGAACTGAAGGGTCATGAAGGAAGGAGCATGGATTCGTGAAAGGCCGAATGGAAGCCAAGTGTCGGTTCAAAAGAAAGGGGGACACGATGAGATCCTGTAAAAAAACGAATCAGCAAAGGAAAAAAGGGGGGAAAAAATTCAAAAAAAGTAGGGGGACGGGCGGCGAAAAGTGGGGCAGGCGCCGGAGTGTCACAAAAGATTGCCATACAGGGAGGGGATTTACCATGCCAAAAAAAAGGGGACGGTGTACAGGAAGAAAATGGAAAAGGAAAACATCCTCCAAGGCAATGCAGCTGCGGGGGGCTTGGCGAAGCGAGAAAGAAAGGGAACGTAAAAGGGAATGGGGGGGGGTAAATGGGGGGGGGGAGAAATCCGGGCCGAAGAAAATAGGGCACCCTGGGAACGGAAAAAGAAGTGGCACACTTGAGAAAACCTTGGGGGGGGGGGGGGGGGGGAAAAAGAACGAAAGAGGAAGGAAAAAGGTCCGAATGGGGGGGGTCCGCCAAAAAGTGACACCATTGAACCCTAAATAATGGAGACGTGGGGGAAAAAGGGGGGTCAAAAACGCCGACTGACTTTTTACAAAAAAGTGGGGGGGGGGGGAACGGAAAAGGGTAGAATCGAACAGGGGGTGGTGCGAGGGGGAAAGAATTATGTTTTGGTAAAAAAATATTTCTTCCTGGCAGGTGCCGCCATCCTCTAAAAAGGGGAAAAGATAGATAAAGAGCCTGGAAAAAGTTGGGGGAGAGGAAAGATGTCCCATAGACAAAACTCAGGGGTAGCTTCAAGTGGGGACATCCAACGGCTGTGAAGTAAGGAAAAGGGGGGGTGGGGGTTCAAGGGGAAGGGAAAACTAGAAGAAGACTAAGGGCGAAGGACGAAAGGCCTGAAAAAGTGGGATGCTGGGCAGGGCTGGGGAAAAAAGAAGAACAGGATTTTGCTGTTAGAGGGGAAGGAAAAAAGGGAAGCGGACTGTGATGAAAGGAGAACCAGCAAGGAAGAGGGGTCAAAAAAAACTCGCTGTACCGCCTAAAGACCACGGGGGTTGGGGAAAAAAGTCAGACAGGGACTAAAAACTTCACACTAAGACTCAGGACAGAAAGGAAAGGGGAGCGCCGGACACAGGGGGAGACAAAAAAGGTAAGGAAGAGCAAAAACTCACCCAAGGTTTGTGGGGGGTGGGGGGGGGGAACGAAAAAAAAAAAGTGGGGGAAAAGGGGGGGCACTGAAAAAAAGAGGAAAAAGCGATTCTGATAGAAAAAAAGGGAATGGGGAAAGGGGGGAAATTTGTAATCTCACACGGGAGGAAAAAAAAAAAAAGCAAAAGAAAGTGGAATTGCCAGGCGACTAATGTGCCGAAAATGTTAATGGGGAATGCGGGAGGAAAAGGAAACGGGGAAGGGGGAACAAACCAAAAAAAATGGAGAAGTCCAAGAGGTGAAACAGATTGTTGGAAAAAAAAAAGAGGAGAGAAGGGGGAAAAACTTCAAATGGGGAAACCAAAGGGAAAAAAGGGGGGGGGAAAAAAAAGCGGTGTTGGGGAAAGCGGGGAGTGGGTTGGTGAGATGGATGGAACGGATTCCCCATGATTTCAAACGACAACTCAGGAGAAAAGAAGACTAAAAACTTATAAATAAGGGAAAAGAAAAAAAGAGCAAGAAAAAGGGGGAAAGAGAAAAAAAAAAACAGGGGGACAAACCGACGGAAAGTGGGTTAAAAAACAACCACCCTTTCCAAACAAAACCAACAAACGCAAAGTAAAGGGAAAAAAAATTCGGGGGGAAACGAAACTGTTGCCAGGGGGGTTTCGAGGGGGGGGTGAAAAAGAAGGGATGCAAATCCGGAAAAAAAAAACAAACCTACAAGGGTGCGGGAAAAAGAGGGAAGAGCACTGGGAAAATGGGGTGTCCAGGAAGAAAATGGTTTTGAAGGACACGGGTGTACATTCTGGGAAAAAGTGGGGGGGTCAACCCAAAAGCTAGCACAAAAAAAAAAAAAAACGGCGGAGGAGGAAATAATGAATCCTTTTGGGGGGGCCCCCAGTTCCAATCAAAGGAAAACAACGGCTTTGGAGGGAGCACGAAGGGGGGTCTACTGACAAGTATAAGGTGAAAATTGTCAGGGGGGGGGGGAAGGGGGAAAGAAGTTGAACAAAAAAAAACAGGACGAAAAGGGGGGATTGGACAAACCACAAAGGGAAAAAGGAACGGGGATTTTACCTCGAGGAGAAAAGCCAATGATAAAACCTTCTTATGGGGAAAGAAGAAGACGGGGAAGAAGAGAGAGGTAAAGCGAGGGAGGTGGGACACCGGCAACGGAAAAGAGGGCCCCAATCCCCAATCGATGATGAGGTAAAAAAAAGAGGGGGGGGGCAATAAAAGGATGAATGGAAGGTTATAAGAGGACTCAAGGGGAGGAGAAAGGGGGACAACAAAATAGGTCAAAAAAACCATATGGAAGTACCAGGTATCCATAAGGGGGGCCTATACAAATAAGGAGGGGAAGTAGAGAAAAGGAAGGAACAAGGGGAATAAACAGGGGGACCGATGCACGGGGGAAAAGGGGGTCCTCGCTTCTAAAAACTGAAAGGACAACTATCGGAAAAAGGTGAGAGAAAGCAAAATAATTAGAAAAAGACAAGCACCAGCAAGCAAGCAAGGAGGAGACCGTCACCAATGGGGGGAAGGGGTTGAGACTCATAAAGGAACCGGCGCGATGGGAGGGCAGCTCGTGGGGGGACGCAAAGGTAAAA
>Ga0179593_1387118_pt1 | contig 12471 bp, 14 predicted proteins | sample CZODoug2_1_08_16_FD_185931 | JGI IMG/M metagenome (GOLD analysis project Ga0179593, IMG submission 185931) | Vadose zone soil fungal communities from Angelo Coast Range Reserve, California, USA - CZODoug2_1_08_16fungal (PacBio error correction) | ecosystem: Environmental > Terrestrial > Soil >...
AGGACCTAGTTGTGGTTAGGTGGCCGGAGTCATCTGGGGGAAAATGAATCCAAGGAGGGGGGGGTGAAACCACGCGCCCCCGTACATTCGCAGAAAAATAGGGAAAAGAGCAGTCCAATCAATTTAGAAGAGGACGAGTGAGATTCTACGGGGAAATAAGAGAGGGGGAGGAATGATTATCGGGGGTCCGGAATGAGGCCTCCTCTACCAGAAGAGGAAAAACTGTGGCCAGTGAGGAAAGACCTTTGACATGAACGATCATTATGCTATGCCCTAGAATCAAATAAAAAGAGAACCAATCGCCAAAGAGAAGGGTGTGAACATCAGGGGGAATGATGGGGACAACTGTTATTAGGATCTGGAGAAGAAAAAGAGGGGTGCTGAAACACGGACACCTGAGAGGGAAGGAAGAAGAGAAAGCATGAAAAAAAAATCGGTCAGGGGCAATCGTAAGCGGGAAGGCTCTATAGGGGGAATGGCCACGGAAATGGGGGCTTCTATTCTGGGGGGGAGGGTACTACGTGGGGCGGTGAGAAAGCAGAAGGGGGGGGGGGGGGTAGGAAGCCCAACACGCCGTTCGCCAGGAAGGAGGGGGACCAGGAGGAGAGAGCTCTCTTTTTAAAGGAAAGAGCTCTTCTTAGGGGGAGGAGAAGTTTAAAAAATCGATAGGGAGGAAGGGACTTAGACGAAAATTGATTTTGGGGCTGAAAAAGGGGGAAGATATCCGTCTCTGAGCCGGTTAGGGAACTGGGAGAGGCAGAGATATCGACCGCAGTGATATTATGGAGGAGAGAGAAAGGGAGAATCCTCCCTCTCAGCGATGACGAAGACAAGACAGAGGTCCATAACGAACGACAGAGAGCTAAAGGGAAAACCGAAGAAATGTCGAGTTGCAAATTGCCGCGGGAGAGGAAGCTGTCTCCAACGATGGTTAGACATCACGGATTAATGACGACACTCCTTTGAGGAAAAGAAGCCGCCCTCGTCCCGAGGAGAAACCGACATGCGGCAGACCGCAACTTCAACTGACCGAAAGAGACTGAACCGTGAGTATGGAGAGAAAAAATCATAGAAAAAGAGAAAAGTATTTCTCTATGGGAAAACCTCATTTACCGTAAAAAAAACAGACGAAGGATCGTCGGCGGAATGGAAGATGAGGGGAGGCTAAAACTGCGTGGCGTCGTTGGGAGAAACTCTTAGGAAGAGAAGGGATGTCTACGGAATGATAAAAACTTCCTATCTGGAGTGCATAGGACCGGGGGGAAAAGAAGGAGGAATCCGATCAGGGGAGATGAACAGCCTCGAATGAAGCCGACAAGGGAAAAGGATTATGAAAAGTCTAGTGGAAAAAGGAGAGAAAAAGATAAGGGCGATCCGTAACATCAACGCAAGGAGTGACCCCTTTATTAAGCAAATAGTTTGTGAGATTTAGAATAAAAGAGGAAGGGCGTAAAACAGAGACAGAGAAAAAAACTCAGCTTTTTTTGTATGAATATACTTTTGAGGGAGGGGGTCCCGTGTGGGTATCAGAGGGGTTCTGTCCGGGACGCTATCAGGGATGAAGTGGGGGAAGGAATGTTAACACGAAGACGGGAGAGAAGCAAACATCCACAGAGATGGGAGGAAGACAGAAGGAAGGTAGAAAACGAGTGTAAGGGGAGGAGAAAAATTTCAGTAGACTGGAGGAGGTGAAAGGGGAAATATAAGGGAATAGGACGGGGGGCTGAACACTTTAGGTGGGAGGGAGGAGGAGGGGGGGGAAGTAAATGGGTGGAAGCAGGAGAGAAGATGCCGTTGCCCGTCTTGGAGCCTTGGGGAGGGAGGGGCCTTCAAAATAGAGGCATGGGAGAATCAGCAGTTTACTCACTTTGGATGAATAACATATGAGGGCATCTGAACGGCGCCGGCGCGGGTCAAAGCGCAAATAGTGCCACCCACCCAATGAAGATGATAACTATCTCGGGAGGGGCCGCGTCAATATCGCTACCATATGGGAAAGGGTCCCCTTGTGTACTCAGCAGGAACGTCGGTGCTCCATAAAGTTTGAGGTTCGAAAGGAAGATAAAAGCTGGGATAGATGGGTGACGGAGGAGAAAGTCATCTATTCATTTCTATCTGACCTAGAAGAGAAGAGGGGGAGGAGAATCCCTGTAAGCAGAGATATAATCCACTGAGTATGGAAAAAGGAGAGAATCAGTTTATCTGTCGATCCAAGCGCGAGTCTTGGTCAAAATAGCCAAATGCATGAGGGGCGGGGAGAGAACGCACATTGCTGAATAGCTTCTCCAACACCAACTGTTTTCTTTCCTCTAAGCAACGGTTCTGGAAGAAAAAGACTTAACAATAAGATCAGTCCCAAATCGAGTGTAGAAATAAGATCAGGGTCTCCTCCTAAGACTCTGACACCTACCTATGAGTTAGAAAGAGGAAAGAAGTTGGGGTGGAGCACAAAGTCTCTTGAAAAAGAGAAGAGGAAGAGAAAATCACCTCTTCCTGAACAAGCCGGTAAGAGAAGAGAAGAAGGGGGGGGGAGTCATCAAGAAAACTTGGGGACGGGAAAAAACTTCAATAGAGGACTCAGCAGTAGGAAATAAAATAACGATAACTAAAAATAAAGGGTTATGAAAGAAAGAGGAGAATAGAACCTTTTCTCAACATTGGCAACGGGAAGAAAAGATCTTAGCCCAAGAAAAGAAGAAGCGGAGCAGGAGATTAGACCTTCACCTTTAGGATGGGTCAATTGGGAATATACTCGACTGATGATTAAGAGGATGAATTAATCTGCCCGGAGAACCTATATCACCCAGGGGATCGCATCCATCAGAAAGGTAGAAGGAAGCTAAAAACATAGAAGTGGGTGGTTAGGAGTCGCTTTTTTAAGAGGTTACACGGAGGTGGAGAAGAAATCAACTACAGGATAATACATGGGGCATAATACGGGATGGGGGCGAGATCTTTAGGGGTGGGGAGAAAAGCTCTCCTTTTGTAGGGCAAGGTTTGCCCGTTATCTCATAGAGTCCGTGGAAGGCGGGATAGGGGATCATCTTCGTTTAGACTGCAGAGGAAAAAGGAAGAGGATCGTATTTTGGACATGCACGGACATTCCGGTCTGAGAAGGAAGGTATCCTAATGCCGCCAGGGTCTTCTCGAAAAATGGGAGGAAAGACGGACATACGACAGATAAGTCATTAAATTTCAGGAAAAATGGCAGAGGAAAGAAATGAGAGGTTCCGTACATAGGGTGATGTCTGTTCTCTGAAAGAAGAAGGGTTCGGACTTCGTAGGCGCGCGGCGTGAGTTGCGGGAGAGCATGTCGGGGGGGGCCGATTCTTTAGTATGAGGAGGTCTTTACGCAAACAACAAGGGTGGTCCTCTGGACCAGTGTGGCGCTAAGTGACCGTGGAAAAAGGGGAGATAATCGCGTTCGATGAGAACCAGCGACTCTCCGGACAAGCCTACCTTTCTAGCAACTTAATAGCGGAAGGGGGCGTGCGGAGTGGGGACACCGGTGAATTTCTTCTCAAGGAGAACGTGGAGTCGTCTCGAAGGTCATCAAGGGATTATCCGGGAATAGAAACCGAAAACGTACATCGAGGACACAGTCACGGGAATCCGAACCGTCTAATCATTCTCGGAGGAGAGAGTAAGGAAATCTCATCAGAAAAGAAAGAAAAGATAGGAGACGGAAAAAATGTCGCGCGACCATAAAGCAGGAAGAATTCTTTGACAACTAGCTCAAACTGAGATAGAAGAAGCTGTAGGAAGAGTCGCCTGCGTTTTGGGGGGAGGCCGGGGACAACCTCAGCTCTCTCAAAACCCAGGAGTGCCAACAGAGAACACACGAATTCTCTCAGAAAAGTGTCCGGCAAAACGACCAGATCGAGCGTCCGGCGCTATTCAGAAAACAAAAGAGTAACTTCTTGACAATTATAATCGTACCCTGTAATTCTCACGGAAGTGGTTTCCCTCTACAACCAGGGGGCAGATACAGAAAAGAAATAAGGGTGTAAGAATTCGGGAAAAGGGGAAGGGGCACTGTCTCATGGGGGGGAGGACACAGGGAGCAGAAGTTAGGAGGGGAAGGGGGAAGAGGGGGTTAACTCTAAAAGGAAAGTAAATGAAGAGGGAAGTTCAAGAGATGGACGAGTCCTAACTTCAATCCGCTTTCTTAGGCAAGGAAGAAGACGATTAAGAAAAGGCACGAGAAAAATAAAAATAGGGAGGATTGGAAGGGAGAAAAAAAAGATCAACTATGCCGCGTAAACATGTCATTTGAAAGGAAAGTCAGAAAAAAACGATTTCAGCGCACTGAGAAGCAGGGGGTCCGAAGGAGTAAAAACAAACTAATTGCAAGGAAAAATTACGAGGTAAAAAGAAACAGCACCAAAAAGAGAGCATTCAAAACAAACAAGGGGGATTTGAAAAAGAGAGAAGGAAGGGAAAAAAAAAAAACGGCGGTTGTGTTCGGGTGATTCGCGGAGAAATTGATCCAGGGTTGTGGGGGTAATCAGTCGACCTACAAAGTAAAAGGGAGAATCTTTTCTAAAAGCAGGGGAAGGGGGGAAAAAGAAGGGGAGGAAATGAGGGGGAGAGGGTAATCATAAATGCCTCAATAGGAGGTTATTCATTTATTATCTCGGCCTGCCTGCCGCACTCTAAACGAAGCGAATGTGACTGAAGGGGAGCCATAGGGGGGAACGAGAGAGACGGATAGGGGGGTGGGGGGGGGGGGGGGTTTTGGAAAGACACGACCCTACTACTGTCTCAACCACGAGGTTTTCGCCTCACGAATTTGCACTGTGGAGCAGAGAGCAAAGAAGGTCAAGATGGAAACACTTCAAAAAAAAAAAAAAAAAAGTATCGTGGAAGATTGATACCATCCGTGTATCTTTTCTGAGAAGAAAGGCCCTTGGTGAGGTGGCCAAACTTGGGGAAGGACGAGCCCGGTGTTGCGTTGGTGGGAAAAAAGAACTTGGGGAGGGGCGAGAAGCAACTCTTCTTGCTCGGAGGGAACCTCAACAGGACGACGCTGCCGTACGCAGGGAACGAGAGAATCGCCAGTTGGGCATCGAGAAGGAACGGAGTAGTAATATCGAGCATGTTTAAAGTCGCTCTATCTTTTCTTGGGAAGGTGCAGAATGAGATGGCTTCAGGAGGGGGGAGGACGGAGAGATGATCGAAAAGGGGAAAGATCATGGGAGAGGGGGGGGAGGGGGGGGCAGGGTGGGGGGGTGTGGGCACAGGTAAGCTGGCGAAGCGCCCGAGAAGAGAGCACAGGGAAAGGTGAGATGTCAGACATCAGCGGGTCAATAGCGACTCCTAAGGAAGAGTAGGGGGAAAGCCCTGAGAAGAAATGGGACTTTGGGCAGGCAAGGGGGGAGGGGCAGAGTCGTTCGATAGGGAAACGATTGATGCCAGGAATTAGACCAAAGAATCGAGGAAAGACGGGGGTGCGGGAACAGAACCTAAAAAAATGAAAGAGAGCCCTAACCATAGAAAGCACTGTAGCCTCACGAAAACGGAAATAATGGCCTCGAAGCAAAACGCGTCGAAACACTATCAGGGTGGAGAGATAGGGAAAAATGGACCTTTCCAGCAAATTAAGGAGGGATGGGGGGAATGCAAGATGAAAGTGGAACTCAAACAAAAAAGAAAGGTTGGCTTCCTTTTACGGGAATCCAAGAGAGTCTCAATCAGCTGGTAAGGGCCTTAGAAAAAGGCCGATCGCGTTCTTAAAAAGGAAGAAGAGGAAAGGAAAGTGCAAGAATCAGAGGAAGAAAAGAGCCCTTCTCTCGAGCCTCATTGAATAGAGGGACAATCTGAGGACGTTGACCAGATCAAAACTAGACCATCAAAGGGCATTATGAAAAAATGTAGGAGGCCAGTCTGTGGGAATATCTTCGCCTACATCGGTCTACTAAAAAAAGGAGGCATAAATAACAAGAGATGGGGGAGAAAGAAATGTTTGAAACGTGGGGTATGGGGGGGGGGGGGGGTTTGGTTCTGAACAAAACAGAAAAAAAAAAAACAACACACAAAACACGGGGGGGGGGGGGGGGGGGGGGGGGGGGGGGGGTTGGGGACTCGCGCTCAGTCAGGATATATAGTGACAGCGAACGGTGATCCGAGGCTCGGGCTGAAGATCCAAAGAATCCTGACATATTATGGAAAAAGGATGAGGTAGAGCAAGGATTACATCCCCGCGAGTGTATGGGAAGTTCATTATCTTTGGGGAGTTGCCAAGGTTTAGAAAAGGAGATACTCTGGAATCGATTAAAACACCAAGGGGGGGGGGGTGTTCATCTTGATGTGACAAAGAGAGGAGGGGCCACTATTGGTGTTGCAACGTCTTGGAAGGAAGTCTTTGATTAGGAAAAGAGGGAAAGAGTAGATCATCCAGTTTACGCACAGTTGGAATGAAGTATAGCTGACTTTGGTACGAAAGCGGAAAGAGACTTGTAAACGTAGATGTGGAGACAACAAAAATGAATGATAACTAGCGGGGAAGGGAGGGGAGGGGAAGAAAGAGGGCTTCACGAAATCAATGGGTGAGGGGGGAGAAAAGAGATTTTATTCGAAGAGTCCGTCGTCATCCCAGACCTGGTTGGGGAAAGGTTCGAGGCAAGAACAATGGATCAGATGGGAGCAGAAAAGGGGGGGAGTTCTCGGAAATAATAAGGTCGAAGAAGCCGAAGGACTCAGCCGCTATCTGCCCGGTGTGAAGAGAGGGATCTCCAAAAAACCAGGAGGAGAAGAATATATCTATGGAAAAGGGGGGGCCCTAAAAGCGGCGTGAGGACTGATGGAAGGATCAAGGCATATGCGGAGACAGAACGGCAAAAAATTGTTATACGGAGATAGTGTTGTTCATTAAAACTAAAAAAAACGGTATTACAAAGAGCTCGCCCATCTTTCGCAAACCTCAATCTGGGACGAGAGAACGCGCGAAGAGCGTTATTAAATAGGAAAATTGTTTTTTGGAGCACCCAAAAGAGGGGGGAATAAAAGGGGAGATGTCCAAGCGCGGGAAGAGAAAACATTCTTGCCTATATAATAAGGGGGGCGCTTCAACTTTGGGGACTGGGGAAACGATATGATTCAACGCCTGACTCAACCGTGGCATAAACTGGAAAGGCGCAATCAACGTGTAGGGGACCAGGAGAGTCGATAACAGGAAAGAAAGAGGGAATATAAAAAAAAATCAAGCATCAGAAATCGAATGTGTGAGAAACCTGGGAAAAAGCAAGATCCTGAAGGGGGGGAGGACCATAAAATGCGGAGGACGAATTTAAAGAAGGGGAGGTCTGGGTAAAAGAAGTAAAAGTCTGTGGAGGGGAAGGGGGATGGGCAGAAATAGATGATAAAAAGTGCTCATTATCTCCTGGAGAACAACACCTCTATATCCCAATGGATCGCATCCAATCTTTCAGAGGAAAGAGGGACACATATACTGGGGTTATGAATGAGTAGTGGGGAGAAGCCTTAGAAGGATTAAGATTCACGAAGGGATGTAAGAATTTGGGCAGAATGCATGTTGCCTGAAGAATGAGGGGGGTGGGGAGCTAGAATCTAATTGTCATAGAAGTTTGCCCTGTGTCCGAGACATGGAATGGAGGATCAGCCTTGCCACGTAAAATCGGAAGGAATATTGAAGATAAAAATTGGATAAGGACTTCTCCAGGTTCTACTGAAGAGGGCCATTCCATTCTCCAAGGAAATTTCGCGTAAAGGGAAAAAAAGGCATCGGAGCCTACGACTGGGCTGTAAAGGGTCCATTACGGTTCAAAGATAGGGGAAAGAAAGGTAGTTGCGACTAGGGATGAGGACGCCTCTCTTTTTCGCGAGGGGCGGAACTGGCGGGGTCAGAGCAGGTTCTTGGCGACGGGAAGAGTTCATTATGTCTTGGGAGGAACCCGTCTTGTCGCGGATGAGGGGGAGAGAATTTATTGGATAAAATAGTTAGAAAGAGAAATCTTCTCCTCTCTTCACCCGGCCAAATCTACATTTATTCGCGGGGAGGGGCCGAGGCCCGTAGTCAAGGAAAGGTACCGATTAGTGCGGGGAGAAGATCTCAAAACGAGGGGGGAACGTATCTCGATATAAGGGGAAGAATCAAGATAATAAAAAGTAAGCATCCTCACGAGAAAAGAGGGAAACAGGATCTCACCGGATATAATAGCAAGGCGAAAAGGGGGAAAAAAGCTCATTTGCGTAACTCCATCAAGACTCGAGATACAATGTTTTAAATGTCGAGCTAAAAGATCATTAATAGGGTATCCGATGAAAAAGAGAGGATAAGACGACTTTTCCTCCTAAGTCAATAGTAGAATGAGGTGGGTAGAGAAAAGGAAGTTCTCCCCTAAGCACCGTTAAAAGGTCACCCAGCGCCAAAAACTGGGAGAAGGAGCAGATAAAGGGTTCGCTTTCCACCGAAACGATAGAGGGATTATAGGGCGACCATATCAAGGAAGTTGGGGAGCTTTATAAGTCAAGGAATTAGACTAGGTTTAGTGTTTGGAAAGGAAACCTATGGGCTGACACGGATCCTTAAAAGTGTGAATCAATTCTTGTGCAACTGAGAGTGCGAGATTGCGTCTCGGATTATGGGGTGATGAAAGGGAAGTTCTCATAGAGGACGCGGAGGGGAAAAGATGGAGAGAATTTCCGAACTTCAACATTCACAGACGTAGGGGGGGAAAGGAGGGCAGCACATTACGAGAATTGGGAAGAAAAAGAAATTTTTCCTGTATAAGAGAAAAGGGACTCTTAGCAATGGGGGTGGGCCGTCTAACGAAGGGAGAACTGACGAGCTGGTTCGTCAGAAAAAAGGACAACAAGAGGGGCAAGGAAAAAAGGAAAACTGTACACGAAACCAAAGCAAAGTAACATCTCTCAAACAACCAAAAAGGGGGGGGGGAGGAGAAAACTTCACTATATTACTACGAGGTTGAGGGTTTTCGGTGATTACTCATGGTGACATGGATCCTTACTGTTTTTAATCATAGAAGAAAGTATAAAGGACAGGAGATAAAAAAGAGTGGAGGGGGGGAAAGGGAGGAAATTGAAAGAAGAGGACTAGGGTGAATATCCTAAATATTTAAGAGGCTTCTCTTCCTTATTCTAGCATCTACCCGAAGCGACTGTTCGTTAGGAAGAAGAAGAGGGGGGGGAACCTCTTAGTCTTGAGATGAAGAAGAAATATAAAGAAAAGACACCAGAGTCGAAGATAGAAAAGAAGATTTAACTGAAAGATTGAGGGGAAAAGGTATCTCTTAGAAAAGGTTCTAACAGGAGTCGATCATGGACTTAGTATAAAGACGGAAAACATTGGAGCGGGGCGCATCTATCCAATAGAGAGGGGAGGTCCAAAGTGAATCAGAGATACCTTTTTTGAGGGAAGAGGGACTTTTTAGCGATGACAGCGCTGCGTCTCAGGAGCACCAAAACATGAGACCAGGGGAAGGGAAGGAGACAAAACGCTTCTTATACCGTTTGAGAGAAAAAAACAAAAAAAAAAAAAAAAAAAAAAAAAAAAAAAAAAAAAAGAAAAAAAGAAAAAAAAAAAAAAAAAAAAAAAAAAAAAAAAAAAAAAAAAAAAAAGATAAAAAGGAAACGTGTACTTCGTAGGAGCGAGAAAGGGAAAAAAAAAATCATCGCGATAGGGTCTTGGTATAAGAAAGGAGAAAGTTGTGCTATCTAATATCTCCAGCTGGGAGGTATCCGGATAGTAGATGGGGAAGGGGAGGGGGCCAGACGGTGATGCGACTGTGCGATCGTCCCAAAGAGCAGAGAGAGGAAGAACTTGAGAGCCGATGAAGAAAAATTTACATGAAGAAGACGAATGCCAGCACATGGAGATTGGCAGGCTCGGGGGTGCTAGGACGCGGACTCAAGAGAACGATAGCGCAAAAAAAAAACAGGCCATTCTCTCAATCGGGATCGGAAAAAGGGGGGAGTAATACATAACAAGCTTCCCGATAGACCTAACCGGATAGAAGCAACGTCACCTCTAAGAAAGGGGATCATGGCTCTCCGCAAATACGTCGGAAAGGGGTCGGGATGAATATCTTCCAACGTAAGACCTTTACAATCAGGGATGGAAGGATGGGAGATGCAGGGAAAATTTGAGAGGGAAGAAATGCCATTTTCAGGGGCCCAAGATTCATCTTTATGCAGGGCACGGACCTGATTCCACCTTCACGATAGCGGGACGTTCAATATGCACACCCACCACCAACAAAAAACACCCGAATTTAGAGGTTGAAAGGAAGAGGAGACCTAAGAGTAAAGAGAGGGAGGGAAAATTTCAACTGGTAAGAACGGGACAGCTTTTCTCCAATAAAACCGGGGGAGAGAGTCCGAACCTGCATTAAAGGGGAAAATGGGGGGGAAAGTCGTGTGACTAGAGTGGTACAAGAGTAAGTCTATAAAACGGAGAAGAGACATCTTGACCGATTCGCGTACGTGATGTTTGTTGGGAAAAAGGGAAGGGTAAGGGGGAGTGGGGGGGAAGGAAGAGTAAGTGGGATCTCGGTTATGTCTCAGAAGTGGAGAGAAGAAAAAAAGGGGAGCTAATCTTAAAAAAAGAGAGGGAGCGGGAATATCAAAGGACCGAGGAATGTACGTCTTCTATCTGAAAGGGGAGGAGAGAAAGCAGGATGGGCGAGAGGTCAGGGGGGCGTGCGGGGGGACAAAGTAGACAATTTGGAGACGAGGAACGAGGAGTTGAAAAAAGGGGGTGGGGGAAAAGGGGGTCTAGCTTATGGAAGGGGAAACCAGCGGTCGCGTCTATTTCCGGAAGTGAGGTGAGGAAGGGGAGGTTGATACGGGATAAAGAGGGGGGGGAAAACTTGGGCGAGGACACAAGGTGAGAATGGGGGGGGGGGGGTTGGAAGGGGGGGGAGTTTATGAAAAAGATCTGAAAGAAAAGGGGATGGGTTCCCCTCCCTTCTCTTGGGGGAACAAGAGCACCTTTTCGCAAACCAACCAGTTGTTATAACGATCGAGGAGGGACATGCTAGTAGATAGAGGGAAAGAAAAATAATATGAAGGGGGGCTCAAAAAAAGGAGATGTTGGGGGAGGAGAGCAATCCCTTCCTTCAGGGGAAATCACAGACAGTTTTGAGTTCGAAGCAGAACCGAGAGAAGAAGGAAAGAAAAAGGGGGTTAGAAGAATAAATGACATGGGGAAGAAACTGCCCTCGACCTCCTCCTAGAGCAGAGGAGAAAGGGGGAACACTAGATACTCAAAAAAAAAAAAAACAAAGGGAGAAGGAATATATAGATCTCTATGGGGTCGCCACTCCTTAGGGGAAGCGCCATGCTGATTCAAAGAAGCGCCAAAAGGCTGGAAGAGTCTAGGGGGTGGTAGTTGACGTTCCTCTAACCACAGACTGGGGAGGAAAGACGAAATTATTCTCTTAAAGGCGAGGGGGGGGGAGGATAAATGAATCCGTCGGGGACGAAGCGGCCTCACGAGACGTTCTCACGTCCACGGTTTGGGGGCAGCCCCACAATGGAAAGTTTGGGGAGAAAGAGAAGGATCTTTCATAAAAAGAACTATGACGAAGATATAACAGTGTCTTCACTTTTATAAATAAAAAAACTATCGGCATAATCAACCCGCACGGCCTCAAAAGGGCAAAACAGCAATCCTGGCCAACGAGAGCGCAGAACAAATCAAAAAATACGATAGCTACAAACAGATCAAGGGTTCAAGACCAGATAGATCGAACCATGCAGCTTAGCCGCCGCAACTCAGGAAAATAGCGCCCAAGAAAAAAAATGATGCCAGGATCCTTCTAAAGAGAAGCGTCAATCCGCTTTTCAGGTGGGCAGGGAGAAGGTAGGACCGATATCAGCTGATAAAGATTAGGAGATCTCAGAACGAAAACGAGATGACACTTATCTCACCGAAGCAAAGGTTCTCTTCTCTTGGAGACAGATGTGTTCTGAGAATTTTAGAAAGCCTTCGATGGGGGAAAATAGACAACTACTTGGATCACAATAAGGGGGACAATAAGGGGGGATGGAAAAAGAGAGTTTTTTGAAGATAATGATCATTTGGTCAGATCAGTTCCTTGCTTCAAACGGGAGAGGAACTGCGGATCGGACCGATTCTGAATAAAGGAGGAATGGGGAAACAGGCCGCGATCGGAAAGGGGGAAAAGGTAAGGGACCCCATTATTAAAAGATGGGATCATCCGAAAATGAGTTCCTATGGGGATCTGGGAATCGCCCTCCTAGAGCCAGGACTGCGGGTAAAAGGGGGCCAGGACTGGGGAACAGATATAGAAAGACAAAAACACCTTATCTTTTAGTGAAGGATGTGATGGCCTGATAGAAAGGTTTATTGGGAGCTGTCGGTGAATTGAGGGAGGGAGCACTTTTCTATCGTGAGGCGTTGCTGCTGGTGGGAAGAACACGGCGTGGAACCAGAACAGGAATTTCACGAATGACGGTTATGGGGGA
>Ga0179593_1475467_pt1 | contig 12471 bp, 17 predicted proteins | sample CZODoug2_1_08_16_FD_185931 | JGI IMG/M metagenome (GOLD analysis project Ga0179593, IMG submission 185931) | Vadose zone soil fungal communities from Angelo Coast Range Reserve, California, USA - CZODoug2_1_08_16fungal (PacBio error correction) | ecosystem: Environmental > Terrestrial > Soil >...
CGGCCCGGGGCGCATGACCCACTTAGAGGGAGGGGGGAGAAATTCAGAAAGGAAAAAAAGTGGTCACAATGACAGAGAAGTTGTAGTGCGACAACCACGAAGGGGGGGATTACGGACCGGATCTGGTGAAACGTCCTACACGGGCGGGAGATGAGGAAGGCCAACGCCCCTGTGTCCGCTTCGAAAAAGACCCAACCCCGGTCAAGGGAACCCCCTTTGGGAATTGCCGCGTAGCAGGGGAAAAGAGGGTACGCCGAGTGGAGAAAAGTAGGAAACATTTGGTTTCAAAGGGGGTTTGGGAAAAGGGACCTCTGGGGCGGAACTGGGACAACCTGGGCAAAGAGGACATGCTGCGAAGTAGCAAGGGAAAGAATACACTAGCCAATCCTGTTGAAAAGGTGACCAACGAAAATAAGGGCTCCGGGGCCTTGTGAAAAAAAAACCAAAACGGACTGAGCAACAACGGCCGGACCAGACCGGAAGGATGCACACCCGACCCAGCCAAAGTCGAACAAATGGGAAAAAACTGGAAAAGACAGCAGGATGGTCCTAAACCTCTTTAAGAAAACTGGAAAATACGAGAATACGGTGCGTACTAGGAACCGCGGAACAACACTTCATCTGCCAGGTCAAAGACCCTCCAACAAAAGGCCAGCTTAGAAACGAACCGGTTGGCTGGGGATGCTCTTGAAACAAGGAATCAGTAAATAGAACGAGAGGAATCATCCAGACCAACGGCGGTCCACCTTCCGCGAGGGAAGAGAACTTGAACGCCAGGTCGTGATCCCGGTTCCTGCGAAAAAGGGAGGAATTTACTGTGAGTGGATCGGTTCTGGCTGAGGAACCAGGACGCTCAAGAAAATGACAGAAAAAAGAGGACAAACACCCGGACTAAATCAACAGTTAAAAGGGATAGTGGGATTGAAGGTCCGTGGAAAGGAAGAACATAAGGCACGGAGAGGTAGGAAACGTTACCCGGACAAGCGGAGCAGCCGGGTCCCCAAACACTTGTCTTTGAACAGGATAATACCAGGGGGGTCTGAATGAAAGAATTAGAATTGCTAAATCAGGAGTGAGACAAAGACTGCAGAGAAAGGTTCCACTACTGCAACGCAGGCTTACAGAGAGCACATCAAGTCTGACTTACAAAAATCGAAGTCAAAAACAAGGGAGGGCAGGAATGAGAAGGAAAAAGGGCTGCACACTTGCGAACCCGAGGTCCTGGAAATTTCTGAAGTAGAGAAGACTTACGGAAAAAAAACAAACCGAAAAAAAAAACCTTCAAAAACGGATCCATGAAGCCTATGTAACGAGGGGGGAAGGGACCAACACGGGGAGCGGGGGATCCCTTTTGGGAGGTCGCCATTATCGGAAGGACGGAAAACAAAAATTTCTAACAGAAAAGGGGGGATAGGACGGGTACAAGCCAATCCCGTAAGGGGAATGGGCAACAACTAATAACAGCGGAAGGAAAAGAAGGTTGGACTCAAAAAAAAAGAACGTTTCCATCTTGGACCTCTAACGAAGAGGGAGGCGTCCATGGGTGGGAAAAAATGATAAAAAAACAGGGGGCCCATAAATACAGCCATTAGAAATGAAAAATCGAAAAACCAGAGACCCAAGGGCACGGCAAAAACTAAAAAAGTTCAAGGGGAAAAAAATGGGGAATATCCACCAAGTTACGCAGCGAAGCAAAATGTTAACACCAAGATGAGTTCATCGCTCAATCTGAAGGAACGTAAAAAGAAGAAAAAACGTTCTGCTGTCCAGTACAAACTGCAAGAAGCGCCGCGGGTCCAAAGGTGTTGGTGCTTCGGGTATCAAAATCCGGCGGGAGGCCAGCAGCAGTTGTTGAAACCATGGGGAACAGGAAGTACACCGAGGTTGACGCATTCTGGACAGGGACAAGAAGAGAACCGCTGGGAACTTCAGGAAAACGTCAGCAACGGTCATAGGAAGTCTTAAGAAGAACGGCTTTGGGTGCGGAAAGTTTTCTGCAGCGAGGCTAAAAAACAAGCCCAGACACTGCACAAGGCCCGAAGGCAGGCTCAAACAAAAACGAGGAGGGGCCTCTCAAAAGAAGGCTAAAAAAGGCTTCGGGCACAATGGACTTTAAAGAAAAGAGGTCAGTCTGGGAGCATTGATCAAAAGGCAGAAAAAGCTTGGAAGGAAGGAATGGCCGTGGTAGGACAATCCGTCATTCAACTGGGTCAGCGTGGCCCAGATAGATCCTAGGTAAAATTTGGGACACAACTTTTTAAGGGAAAGAACCGGGAAAAAGGGGGGACTCCATTTGGGACTACAAAAAAGGTTATAACGGACAAGAACGTCAAAGAATCCACTCGACAAGGTAATGACTAGGACCTTGAAAACTCAGACCCTCCCCCTGACAGCCAGGAAAAAGAGGACAATTGATCCAGCCAGGGTTGTCATGGAAAAACCGGGCCTTGGCAAAAATAAGAACAAAGCTGAAATCTCTCAAGAAGAAACTGAGAAAGCCCGCAAGAACCTGTTTGGACTACAAAAACGATCACATAAAAAATCTACAGGTCATTCAAGGTACAAAGGAAAAAGGGGGGGGGAAAAACGGGGGGGGGGGGGGGCCGGGACATGGGGGATGTGGTCTTTGTACCAGGGGGGGCAGGGTTGGGGGAAGAGGCAAGTCCAAGGTGGAAAACTTGCCAAGAAAACTAGGTAAGAAACAACCTCCCTGTGGGCCGCAAGAAAGGAGGGTTTGAAGTCCCTGCAGACTCATTCCCTTGAATCGGAAGAGGGAGGAGGTTACATACGCAAAACACTCCAATAGCTCGGTCAAAAAATAATTGATGAGAGGGTCGTGAAAAAACCTGAGAAAAGGATAATTGCAAAAGGGTCAACACGTGTGTTTAACGGGGACCAGGAAGACTAATTCGGGTGGGGAACAACAACGGAAGATGACCGGGGAAACCACGTACCAGAACCTTGGCAGCGGCCGACAAAAAAACAGAAGGAGGAGCAACGCTGGACAGGTGTTCAACCACGTTTGACGGCCACGCAAAAAAAAGAACTCGATCATCCGTCCATAGAGTCCCTTGAAAACAGTTGAGCAAAGCGACGTACCCATTGGGGGGAGCCGGGGACCTTACACGTCCAATCCCACAGGTGGTGAGTGGATCTGAAAAAAAAACAAGGAGGGCGTTGTCAAAAAACCGGTGGTGGAAAAAACATAAGGGAAAGGATGGTTAAAATTGGTCATCAGAAAAGTCAGCTCCAAAGTGGTAGTCGGTATAGGGGCCTAAAAAGGGCTTGAACAAAGGAAGAGGGAAAGGACCTAGAGGAAAAGAAAAGGCCTAGCGAGCCAAATCCCATGGCCACGCAAATCGAAACCTTCCTGGAGCCATCCTCCCCAGAGAAAGTAAAAAGTCAAGGCCAAATGGGAGGTTGCGCCCGAGAAAAGAAAAGACCAACAGGCACCTGGATAAAAAACTCAAACGTCCCGTCAAAACAGGAAAAACAGCAAATCAGAAAGACAGGAAAAAAAAAAAGTGGAACCAGGCAGAAAGTTCACGCACAAGTGGGGGGGAGCGGAAAAGGACAATAACAAAAAAAAAAAAGGAAGCAAGAGAAGCGGGGAAAGTACGGACCGCTCGACCAGCGCCACTGTCTGTTTGGGAAAGCTACTCAGTAACATCGGGAGCGAAACTCTCCGTTAAAAACAAACAAGGAAACACGCCAGTGAAGAAATCTAAACCCCCAGGTTGTTAGCTGAATTGGTGCAGTGTGTGGAAACCAAGGAGGCGCAAGGCAAACAAAAAAGGCATGCCGTACTGAAGAGAACACCCGGGAGGCCTGAAAAGGAATGTGGATCATGTAATAAAGAAAGCCAGAAAATAAGAATGCAACAAAAATGAAGAAAGGGGCAGCACTCGCGGGCAAAGGAAGGGGAAAAAAGGAAAATTTGAAACGGGCAAACGTCAGAAAAGTTGGAGATGCGTAGCAGAACCTTATGCCAGGAGACACAAAGAGGAGGGGACTTGTTCGGAACTACATGTTGAACCGGTCCCCAAAAGATCAAGGGGAAAGTCAGTCAAGAAAATGACATTATTTTGAGGGGGACGGCTCACCAAGATGGGAAAGGGGGGAAAAGCATTCATCTTCCCAAAAAACGGTCAGAAGAGAAAAATAATACGCGTTTCTACTGGCGCTGTGCGGGACGAACAGATCACGGGGGGGGTTTTCAGGCGGTACCCCCTTGGCTTATGAAAAGGGAAAAAGGGGGACAATTAATAAAGAGGCGGTGGGAGTGGTTAGGGGGAGAAAACGCAGCTTAAACGGGGGGAAACCCGAGCCGTGGTCCCCATTGAAAACAAAAAGGTGTGGGAAAGACCGGAGGAAACGAGGTGGGACAGGACCCATGATCCTGTGAAAGGAGGAAGGGATGCCTGCTTTAAGGGCCTGAAAGAATGTGCGATAAACAAAAAGAAAAAAAGGGTCGCTGTACGACGCATGCAGGACAACCGAACGAAAAAAACAGGGAAAAAACACGCACCAATTATGGAAAACTGCTATGTGGGACGGGGAGGTGAGGGGGGACACCCTCCGATACTAAAAAAGTCAACCAATTCTCCGGCGCTTCAAACGATCTGGGGGGGAAAAAAGCCAGGGTACAACCCGGAGGGAGGAAAGGTCCTCATTGATGACCACCTGGGCGGGATCTTTGGGCGAACGAAGGAGTGGGGCGTGAACTTGCAGTGGCCAAAAGAAAAGGAGGTCAAAATACAAGCCTGCGCTGGGGGAAAGTTAGGACGGAAGACTGTGGGACCAGGCGACACAAAAGCAGTGGCAATTTGGTCGAGGAAGAAGCACACCCGCAACCACTGTGGGAAAAAAGAAGTTGGAGGGTAACAGGGCATCTATAGGTTCAGGCCCGTGGGGGAAAGAACCTGAACGGGACATCCATAATATTATTAAAGAAGCGCGAAAATCGTGGACGTTAACGCATGGTCCCCAAGAGGAAAAATGCACGCACCAAAATTTGGGGGTGGGAAACTGTAGGTGGGGGATAAAAAGACAGGAAAACACGTGCAGTTGAAGAACTGCATTGCAAAACAAAAATTACGAGGAAGAGAAAGAAAACACACAGGGTATGAAAAGGGATCAAACAAAAGGGGGGAAAAAGTAAAATATGGGTAGCGAGGGTTCCAGGGGACACTCGGAGGACGAAAACGTCCCTCCTTGGCGCCGGTTCAGAGTTGGGGGAAAAAATTTTTAGGGACTTGGGTAACGTCTCGCTTGAAAAGAAGGACCGGGGCCAGGCCCAATCTGGGTACACCTACTTACGCCTGCCAGAGAAAACAAAGGACAAGTAAAGAAAAGGTTCTGTAACTACGGTGGCATTGCCGCCTACTAACCTGTAAACGACGATTGGGCGCGGGGTGAACTTATGGAAACGAAGAGAGGAGGCGAGCGAGGGGGGGGGCCGGAAAAAATCCAAAGAAAACAAAGGGGCAAGTTGACTTACCCCCTGAAACAGGGAAGGGAAAAAAGTTGACAAAGGAATTGAAAACGCAAAGCGCACAAAAAAAAAAAGGAAAGAAGTGGTCAAAGCCGAGGTCCAATAAACGATTGGACCACCCTTGAAGGAAAAGGCAAGGGACAAATGGAAACCAGAGGGGGAAAGGTGTCCGAGATGGCGGAAAATAAGGGGTAGTAAAGTCGCAAAAAAGTTTAAAAAACACACAGCAGCACCGGAAAAGTTTGTGTTGAGAGGGGAAGTTCTTCGGCACTGCTACCATGCTGAGAGGGCCGAGGGGGGGTGCAGGAAGAACCGTGAACTGGAAAAAAGGATCCGTGAGGTCCAGGTGTGAAAAAAGGGGGGGAGATGAAGAGTCCTCCACTGCAGAAGGGACGATCGACGTACAAAAGGGGCATGTAAAAAGGAGACTCGACTGAAAACAGCCGGGGCCGCCCTGCCGGCGGAAGAAAAGGGGCGCACCGACAACAGGAAAAAGCGGAAGTAGCACGCTGGGCGCAGAGCCAGATAAGGGTGCCCTGTCCTGAACAAAAAAGAATTGGAACAAGCAGCGAAGGGGGTTCCAAATGAAAACAAAGAGATAAAGCCTCGGTGGCAACGGGCGGTAGGGGAAAGGGTTTGGGCCGCAACGGTCCTTGGTCCTCCTCCGTGGAAAAGAAGGGACACTCGACAGACGTGAAGAAGATTAAGAAGGGAGGGGGCTTGGGGGGTAGGGTGGGAAAAGGCCAAGAAAGAACCGTGACGTGGGAACCACGAAAAAAACTCCCGGCAAACGGGTCAAACGAGTGGTCGGTGGGGGAAAAAGGGAACGGACAAACAATGGGGGGGGGGGGGAAAAAAACACGGAGACCAGCACCCGAGAAGGCTAAGGAAAAGCCAAAAGTTTTCCAAAAGAAAAACAGAATTGAGCGGTGTACATCCATCGCCTGCGAGAAAGAAAAAAATCACGAGAAACTGGTGCCGCGTGCTGCGCGAGAAAAAAAAAAGAGATGCCACCACGGGGGCACGACCTGTTGGGGGAACTACAGCAAAGTTTCTGGGAGGGTGGCGGCTATTAAGGAGGAAAAGACTCCTCGCGGGGCAAGCAAAAAACCCGGTGAACGTTCGATGTGGGGGGAACAAAAAGTTGGGCTGAAAAAGCCAACCAGCGTTCCAGACAGGGGGGGGGTACAGCACGCGGGAAAACCCGACGGGGATTAAAACCGGAAGATGTTACGTTGAAAAAGGGAAACAACTACGGGTGATCTCCCAGGAGAGGAACCCTTGGGGGCAAGACAAAGGGGCGGTTTTAGAAAACTAAAAAGTAAATGCTGAGACATTAGAACGCGGTGGTGAAAAAAATGTGAAAAAAGAGGAAACAGCACCGAAATTAGTCAGAAATGTACAAGGGTGCTGGGGACTCACAAGGGGGGGGGGGGTTGCGGGGTGAGAGTAAAAGGTGTATGGAAACGAAGCAAAAAAAGGAAAGGTACTGGTGAACTAAATAAACAAGTGTGAAAGCCAAAAACTTGGGATAGGAGAAAACCAAAAGGGCTTGGTCAGGAAGCAGTCAGCAGACGGGGGGAGGTGCAGTACGCATTCTTAATGGGGTCAGGATCGTGGGGTCGGAAAAACGTCAGGGGGTCCGCAGGGGCCTCAGAACTGTTCACTTGCCTGAGAAAAAGACCAGTACTCCCAGAAAAGGAAATTGAGACTGGCGATCAAAGCCAGAAAAAAGTGGAGAAAAAGCGTTGGCGAAGGGGAAAACGAGACCATGCCAGAAAATCAAAAAGACGAGAAGAAAAACGCATCGCACAGGGGGGGGGGGGAAAAACAGAAGAAATTGAACAAAAGGAAGGAAAAAGATAAAATGGCCAGACTAACAGGCTCTCCCGAGGTCAGCATCGCCAAAAAAGCGCCTTCAGGAAACGGGACAGGGCGACGAAAAAAAAGGGGAGGAAAAAGGTTGTAAAACGCACCTGGGCGCAACGCTGGAGGGGGAAAAAAAAAAAGGCAAATGACTGCAAGTGTTGTGGAAGAGAAGAGCCAGCACGGGTGCCGTGTAGACTAGGAGAGGGGCGGCCACCAGTGAAACGTGGGGAAAAACCTAACTTGGCCCGGGGGGGAGGTGGATCTCGAAAAAAAAAACTGGAGGCGGACCATCTTTGACGAAAAAAGGTGAGAAAGTGCTGAGCAAAAAACCAGAAAGAAGACCCGTCGTCCATGGAAGGGGGACAGGGGGGATGTCAAAAAAAAACCGGAAATGGCGCACAGACCATACGTGCTGGGAAGCAAGGGCCATGGGATCCGTGTCGAAAATCTTTTGAAAGAACTTCAAAAAGCGTTGGCCTTGTCCTGTGACCAAACTTCCGAAAGACAAAAAAAGGGAAACGAACTTTTCCTGATAGAGAAGCAGCATCCCTTGGAACCTGGAGACCGACGCGCTGACGCCCGGGTTAAGGGGAAGTCCGGTGCCGAACATGGGAAAAAAACGGACAGTGACTCCATGGGGCAATCCTGGGAAACGGGAACCCAGGATCACCCGGTCAATCCCCAAGTAAAAGGAGGGGGGGTTTACTGGAACCACGAACGACTGGTCCTCGGGGAACACCCAAAGGGGGCTGGGTCAGCACTTCGGAAGCCGACTCTGGGGTTCCAAGTGCGCCCGAGCGCAAATCTCCTATCAACAAACCACATGAAAAAGAGAACGGCGTCTGGGAGAAGGAAGAGGTTGAAGCCATGGCCAGAAAAAGTCCCCGTGGAAAAAATAGGTTCAAACTAAAACAATGGGGAGGGGTACAAAAAACTAAAAGTGGTAAGGAAAAGTCTTATAGGGGTAAAATCCTGGGAACCGGTCTGGAGAAAAGGAAACTGGTGGGAAAGGAAAAAAGCGACGGGCAACGTTCCCCTACATCAATTGGATTTCTGGTGTAACAGAGGAGTCACCCAGGGTTATCAGGAAAGGACGGCGGGAGAGCAGATTCGGGACAGCACGGTTGAACCCGGGGTGGAAAGTAAACCAGCCGGGGTCGGCACGGTCCAAGGACAAGGAAAATGGGTCAAATTGGCCCCTGGGTCTTCGAAAAAAATACCATTCCAAAATACAAATAGCAAGACAAATTGGGAAAATTAAGGAAAAGCCAAGAAGCAGGAAACGGGCCGGGACTTGTACCTGAAAAACTGGCCCAGGTCACCCAGGAAACGAGTGCCGAGCAAGATTGGCAAACCTGCGATCCATGCAAAAAGGCGAACATAGGGGGGAGAAAAAAAATAGGGGCCCCCTTAGAAACACACCCGACGAGGACCAGGTTCGGGGAACCCCCAACCCCCTTCATCTTGAAACATACCCAGGAGAAATGAGGGATAAAGAAGGCAAACTTTCCCTTGATGCGGAGGGGTTCCAAACAAAACAAGACAAGCCAGCAATGGAACACCAAACTTTTCCCAGAAAAAGACGGACGGATTACACAAAGTGTTGCAGCTGTGAAAAGGCCGAAATGGATCTCAAAGGGGGACCCGGCGACGGGCGGGGGTGTGCACCCAGAATTGGCCAGTTGCAACAGGCGTCCTCGGATAGATGGAAGGGAATAACTCAAGTAAAAATGAAGGGATCAAATGTCGGAAACATTAACCGTCCGGGTGGAAAAAACCAAAAAAAGGGGGCGCGCATGGAGGCTTGGGTCGTGTTCAGGTCGAGAGATTGAGATGAAAAAATGCGGACAAGGGATCGGGGACCCTGCAGGGGGGGAAAAAGCGAGCTCAGGAGAAAACCTTTAAACGAAAAATGGTGGGGGGTAAAAAAAGAAAACTGGGGGGGTCGTGCGGCCGGGTCGAAAAGGGAACCCGAAATGAAGTGGAAGAGCAAAAGAAGAGAAATTTTTTCGCCAGAAACTAAAAAGTTCATAAAGGTCAAAAGAAAAGTGATCACGCGCGCAGGAAGAAAAATCAGACACACGAAAATAGCTTTCAAAAGGGAAAATAGAAAACCGTCGGTCAACTTCAAAAGAGGAAAACGTCTTCGAACCCATTGACCGAAAAAAACGGAAGACGGGGTAGACATAACTCGGTTCAACAGCTACCCCCAACCAAAAAACCAGGCCGTTATCTGGGTAAGCAGGGGGGAAACTGAGACCTAAGGGGGGGAGGCGTTGGGGCCAGCAGGGGGGGGATTCCAAACAAGTGAAACGCAATGGAATCAGCGTAAAGACGAGGCGAAACACAAAAATGGTGGGGAGTAAGGGAAGGGGTGAACGAGACCACAAAGATATCAAAATATGGTGACCGTTGGGCCAAATGGAAGAAAACCACTTCGGACTTGGGAAAACAAACCTTCTTGGGGTACGGGAGCAACCAGGGTAGGAAACATAAACCTTGGAGGTCCCAGTGGTTTCCAAAGCAAAGGGGGGGTAAAACCGGAAACCGAAAAACTCGAAAAATCGCAATGGGAAAGAAGCGAGAAATCACACGGACCACCGGACGTAAACGCAAGGAGGGGATTGGGGGCAACTACAGTTGACTTGGGTCCAGACGACCTCCACGCAAAAAAAAAATCAAGCGAAAAGCGCTGGGCTTGAAAAAGGTCGGCGCAAAAAAGAACCCCGACAAAAGCCCGGGGGGACCTGGCGAAATGATCCAAGCATCTCCAAAAAACGAGTGTCAAACGGTCCTGGGGGTTTTTGCGGGTGGGAAAGGGGGGATAGGGGCTTGAAAGACTCCTTTGGGAAGGGAAGGTTTACCAGGGGTACGAAACCAGAAAAAAAAAAACCAGACCTTGGGGTGTGACATACAAAGGGGGGTTCGTACTGTTGGTGAAGAAGCAGAAGAAGAAAATTCTATTCCAATGCAAGAAAAGTCATCGTGATAGCCATGGAAGGGGAGGGACCATCAAACCCGTCGGGGGCCCACTTAAAATTTTCAGACACAGAGAGGGACCAAGACGAGAAGTTTAAAAGGAAAACGCTACTGGCTTAAAAATGAAACGCTCTTTCGGGTATCTAAAAGAAAAGGAACCCGGGGAACAAGACGGACGTTTCCCTTACCAGGAAGGGAAGAAAAGTGTCAAAGAGAGACGCGGTCACCAAGCCCGTCCTGAAAAACTCAAAAGGGGAAAGAATCGAAAATGGCCTTAAGGAATCATGGGAAGAAAAAATCGGCCGGAGGGACGAGGGAGAGACTCTCATGCGGGACAACCCAAACACACATTGGGTAAAAAAACCTATTCAAACCGGTACAGCCATGTAACATCAAAGATGAAAAAAAAAAAACATCGAAGAAACTTCAAAAAAAAAAAAAGAATCCACCGACAGTCGGATCCCCTCAAACACAAAAACCCAATGGGGGTAAAAAAAGCAGCAAAACTCGGAGAATCCAATCCAGACGGGTAAGCAGGGTGGGGAGCCATCAGTGTCTAGAGGGGAAAAGAACTGGCTGGGTGGGAATGCCTCTAAGGTACTAGAAAGGCAAGAAAGAACTCCCAACTATCGCCGCCTCTGCCACTAGGTTTACAGAAAAACAGATCAGACCAGACCGGTCAGGGCATCGGGAGAAGGCAACTCTTGGGGGGGTTAGGTTCTTACGATGAACGTGGAGTGAAAAAATGTTCAGGTGTGAACCGAGTAAATCCCCACCAAAAAAGGACTCATGTGGGGGGTTTTGGGGGGGTAATACCCCAGCCCGTAAAGGCCGCTTTCCCGCCCACCTTAGCAGACCCTTACCTTATTCAGAGGGGCAAACACGGAAAGCAAAACGCAGCGGGTCTCAGCTTGGGAGGAAAGGCGGGACAAGACCAAACAAAAAAACCTGCTAAAAAATTAAGGGAAAAGTCTCTCTGGGGGGAAAAAATCAAGCTTCACATTACGGCGGGGGTATTCTTTGGGGGGGTGGGGGGGGAAAAACCGGGGATTAAAACCGTGAAAAGTCAGTACGCCGAGGATGCCCGAACAGAGATCGGCAGACGTCAATGGACTAGAGAAAAGTCACCACGTTGCACCAGGGGAAAGTCCGCGGCGACAAGAAGAAAGAAAAAAGAGGTGGAAAAGGGTGGGGGTGCCAGACCAATAGACGTCCACCAAAAATAGAAGACGTCTACCCCAATTGGGGGTCTGGCAGCATAGCAGTTCAGGAACTTTTGAACCCAGATTCAAGGGGGAGAAGTGTCTTACAAACTCAATCGAGGGAAAAACCAGGGGGAGGCGGATTCTCGGCATTTACTTTAACATCAAAAATTCAAAAAAAAAGGGAAGAAAAATTCATGACATCGAAAGGCCTGAAAGCCTGGACCCTAGTACTAAAGCGGGAAGGCGCAAAATCAACATGACAGGAGTAAACTTGGATGAAGGAGGTCCAACAACGATGAAGAGAAGTTTGCGTCCTGGGTGTGACAGACGGCCTAGCACTGAAAAGGAGAATACATCCATGGAAAGGGAAAAAAACTCTCCTCAATGGGCAAGAAAAAGGAACCATCGTGGAACGAGATTGAACCAGAGAAACCTCGAACCAAAAGCCCAGAATCGAAGACGGCCGTGGTCACGACGACTTCAAGCTCAACTGGTCTGAGGGTGTCCGGAAAAGACGCAACCTCCATTAGCTTTAAGGGTGAAAGGCAAAAGAAAAACCCTCAATCCGAAGAAGGGGGGGAAATCCGTGGGTTGGCACGGTGTTGGGAAAGGAGGGAACTCTCTGGCAACACGCATGCGGGAATGGTCCCGAAAAATGGACGAGCCTGAAATCAAGAAATTTCGGGGGTTAACAATGTAAGAAAAGCCAGCATAATCGGCGGAATGGAAAATGACCTGGCCGGGCCAAGGTCCGGTGACAGAGGAGACGCTGAAGCTGTGCAGAAAGGGCGAATAGAGTAGCGAAGAATGGAAAAGAAAAGCCGGTTCAGCAAGGGTCAAGGGGGTAACCGGTACGGGCCTCGGGGGTACCGGACGTGGGTGCACAAAAAATCAGTTGTAAGCCAGGGAAAGGACACGATGAAA
>Ga0179593_1501828_pt1 | contig 12471 bp, 10 predicted proteins | sample CZODoug2_1_08_16_FD_185931 | JGI IMG/M metagenome (GOLD analysis project Ga0179593, IMG submission 185931) | Vadose zone soil fungal communities from Angelo Coast Range Reserve, California, USA - CZODoug2_1_08_16fungal (PacBio error correction) | ecosystem: Environmental > Terrestrial > Soil >...
ACAAGATCGGGGGAAGACCTTCGCTGTGGATAGTCACGGTATCGGGGGGGACAGGGGGGCGGAAAACCGTAGGGAGGGTTTTAGTTGGGGGGGAAGAAAGGAAGAGAGAAGCCCCGCCAGTGGGGACCGAAAACGAAAGTAATTCGTGGAAACAAAATCGGTCGTTGTTTCGCTGGGGGGATGAAACCGTCGGGGGGAAAGGTTGGATATTTCTGGTAAAGGAAAACTAAAAAGTTTGGGGGAAAAAGACTGGATGAGCAGCATGCGGAAAAGGGAATACAACCCCCACCCAGGAGGAAGGAAGGGAGGGAAAAAAAAGATGAGGACGCTGGGGTCTCTGGGACAAGGGGGGAAGGGTAACTGAAACTGAATCAGGGAGAAACTGATATTTCTCTGCAAGAGAAAACGCAGATCTCCACCATCAACAGCCGGGAAAGGGGATAGGCCTCAAGACACGATGGAGGGAAAGGTGGTGGAAGAACAGAGAAGGAGAGGGGAATGCGAAACAATTTCATTAAAACAACAGTGAAAATCAACCCAAAAGTGTTATTTGACGCGGACGAGGGAGCACATGGGTTCGGCTTTTAAAGGAGGTAGAGAGGAAGGAGGTGAGGAACCAGACTTCTTATTAGTAGCGAAAGAAAAAGTGGGGATTGTCACTCAGGGGAGGGAAAAGGAAAGGCAGAGAACAGTTACGCTTATCTAGGTGGAGTACATGGAGGAGGACAGATACGAAGGCCGGGCAAGGGAGTTAGAAAGACATATGAGTGCTACGAAGCCACGACTGATGAGAGCCGGGGAAAATGAAGCAACACTATAACGTTCTTGACAAAAAAAACGGAGTGAAGCTTTGTACAGCTGTTTGAGGCGGGTTTGAAAAGGGAAAGAGGCAGAGCGAACAACCGCGAAAAAAAGTTCGATTGGAGTGGACCAGTGGAGAATCGAAAGAGTCATCCCATCACTTAAAGGGGCAAATGGCAGTTGAAGACGACATACTTTACGGTAAAAAAGGGCTATTAAGAAAACAGAAACTGCAACGGGGAGCACTGGTAACATTTTGGGTGAGGTTCTCAAGGTTCAGAGGGGGGGCGGTGACGAAACGAGGTGTACCCCAGACCGATCAAGGGAGAACGTAACATATCCTTCGGGGTTGGTGGCGAATTTCTTGTGGGGTTATAAAGCAGAAATATAACGTAGCAGACAAAGAAACTTACCAGAAAAGGGAGACAAGAGCTAAATAAAAAGTTCTTCTAGGTGATAACAAAACTTGGTGGACTTGGTCTCTCAGCACAAGGACTGTTGAGGGAATAGGATAACTTCTCGTTGATTTGGGAACGCCGTATTGGAACGCGAAAGAGCAACTGATTCACAAACCCCCTAAGTTGAGAGGTGGGAGTGTGTTGAAGCGCGAAGCGGCAAAGGCCAAGTGAAAATATACGAGTTGGCCGAGGGAAAGAGTCGGGGAACCAAGGGGATAGATGGTTCATAGGAGCAACGGAAAAATTTATTGGCCGGTATAATCAGAAACTGGGGGTATGTGTAAACGGTGACACGCTGAATTGGTTGGGCTTGGGGACAAGGAGAGGGACTACAAAAAAAAAATGGGTTTATCTTTTATAAAAACCGTGAGGGCAGGATATTTTCGGTTCAAGAGGAGAAGGTAAGCCTCGAAAAGACATCACATGACGTACCGATAGAAGGTCTGGGGAAAGAAACACCCGAAGCTGCTCGTGGGTGCATGCTTAGTCAAGGGGCCCAAAATGTACAAGAGAGACGGTGGGCGCAGCAAGTCAAGGTTGCCTAATCCAACTGGGTTGAAAGGGGGGATAGAGGACGCCGTCCGCAAAAGGGGACGGCGAAAGCTTACCAGATGGAATGGGAAGACGAATCAGAGGCAACCAGGAGTAACTGGCCACCGGGGGGGAGATCGATCAGGTGATTCACGAGGAACTAGGAAATTAGAATTTCTAGACTCCCTTTCTAAGAAGCGAGTTCCAGGAATGAAAGAAGGCCTCTTCAAGAAACAGGCCTAAAATCCTTCAGGAAGGGACGATAGGCACGCAATAAGAACAAGGAAAAATCAGAAGAGACTCTCGCTTCAAAGGGAGATGGCTGGAAGAGAAACGGGAGATCAAACTCTACATTACTCCGAGAGGAGAGAAGGAGAAAGAAAAAAAACGAGAGCACCACTGGGAAGGTCAACCAAATTAAATTCTTCAAACCAAACGAGTTCCAAAAAGTTAGAGGATCAGCATGTCGAATCGCGAAGAGAAAGAGGAGGAGAAACTCTCTTGCTCAGGCAAGGATAAGAAAAAATCACCAGATACCAGACGCCTGCTGAAAGACAATAAGTTGCCTGGGGGGGGGGGAACCAGAGGGGGGGGGGGGGGGGGTCTCACTACCTGGAACTACCAGAAGCGTATAAATCAGTGGGCGAGCGCGCGAAAAAGGGGGAATTGAAATGGCATGTTTTGGGGTTTTACAATGTTTTGTGAGGGTGGGCGAGACGAAAAACAGGACTAGAGTGGGGCATAGAGAGGAACAATCAAAGAGAGGTTAAAAAAGGAAATGTCGCACAAGATATGGCCCTTCCCCAGCGGTTCCCAAAGGCCTCGGACAATCAATACAGTAGGAGCTTATAAAGATGTGGAGTTTCTACCCGAACTTTCTTAACTGGGATGCAAGGGACTGGGTTTGGGAAACCGAGTAAGGCATTCCAGATGAAACGGCCCCCAGGGAGCTCGGAAACAAATTGGAGTGTCCCCTTTGGGGCCAGCAGGTTCCCTGTGGACTCCCAAATACAAAAGCCACGGGGGAGGGGACCTGGGTAAGAACTGGTAAATTACCGCTCGTGACGAAACCCAGGGAAGCAACAGGGACGATGTCCCAGGGAAAGGTAGGTAGCGCCTTCTAACGCACAAAAAGGGAACCCTACGCGTAGAATGAAACCCGGGGGGGGGGGGGGGGGGGGGGGGGGGGGGGGGGGGGGGGGGGGGGGGGGGGGGGAGCAGGTGGATAAAAAGTAGCATAATTAAGGAAGCTTCAAAGACACAGCAACGTCATAGAGGAACCTCACAAAAATAACTCGGCTGGAAGGAAAAAGGGGAACCCGCGGCAGGAAATATAGACTGGGCAGGGGATGGTAGGAGAGCTGTTCTCGGGAACCGAAATGAAGCCGCCACACGGTTGTCTTTTAGAAAAAAATAAAACTCCCTCTCAACTGAAAAAAAGAAGCACCGAACAACGAGGCACGCGAACGGAAAGAAAGTGATAACTCTCCAACTCAAACACCAAACGCCAGCAACACGCGCGCGAGAACACTCCCAAAAGTGCCTTAAAGAGCGAAGAGATTTAATGCCCAGAAAGAAGATTCAAAAGAGATGAATAGAGATAGACCACGCGCGTAGGGCCCATGGGGGCAAGTGTTTGAAAAACTCCAGGCAAAACGTCATCTCCAAGAGGTCAAAAGGGGAATTACTCCGGCCGGTCTCCAAAGAAAGTCAGGACGAGGATGCCACTCCAGGGCATGTCCGCTCGAGGAATGCCGAGGCGAAGCTCGAAAGTCGTATTTCAGTTGAAAAAAAATCCAGCCGAAGGGGAAAAGGCAGGAAAGGCGGCAATTAGCACATCAGGGTCGGAAAGGGCAGGCAGTTCCGACTCAAAGACGAGAAAAAAAAAAAAGTCCGGAAGGGTCGACTTGCGATACTCGGAGGAACGGAAAGCGACGGAGTGTGAAAAACACAGGCCGAAATTCAAGAAGATCAGTAAAACACATGCTCCGACAAGAGGCAAAAAAAATGAGATACAAAAAGGATAAGGGAATAAGCATCAAAAAAACATCCAGTCGGCGAAAGTGGAAACCCGGGACTCTACCGAAAAGCGGCCCCTCCAGCGGGACGATGGAAACCTTTCCGACAGCCCAAACGCGACGGAAGTGGTTCGTAGGCACAGAGTCTGAAAACCTTCAGACCATAAGTAGGGCTTGCGGGGCGCTTACGAGCTCGGCATAAGAATTCGATGCGACACAGAGGAAAAGAATTCTATTATGACGGGGCGGAGGGGGAAATCCATTCTCTCAAGGAAAGGAATCGGCGAGGAATCAATCAGTAAAAACAAAACGGAGGTTGAATAGATCGAAGAGCCTATCTAGATATAGGAGGGGGAAAAAGAAGACCTCCCCGTGCTACTCGACCATCGCCGCTGTTTTAGGACATCGGGGAGAGGAAAGGGAAGACCTTGTAATGAGAAGAGGTTCAGAGGCCTCTTCACGAAAGACTTATGGGTCGGTGGGGGGGCAGGAAGCTATGGAATCCATCTTCCAAATGTACTCAGGCAAGTTGAAAGAGAGAAAAAGAATTGACCGCAGTGGGTTCCGGATGCAGGACCGGCGGCAGCGATGTTGTACCCTAGTGGGGAGGTCGAGACCGGTTGTTCTTATCTTGAGAAAAAAAGTACCGCTCTCTTAGTGGGGAGGGGGAGGTGGGTCTGCGTGAACGGGTTAAAGCCTTGACTGTGGAATGAGAAAAGGCGCTGGCATTCGGGAGGAATTTCCGGAGTAGGGAAAGGGAAGGAATTAGGTGCGCGACTCGGCAGGTGTGGGTAACCTTTCTGGCAGTTTTGCATAAACGCCCTCCGTTGAAAAGAGGGAGGGTTTCGACCTCCGCGGTGCTCGAAAGAAATGAAAAGCTTACAAACGAGACTACTACGCTCTGCGCCAGGACGGGAGATGAGGAGGGAAGACGCTAGCATCCGGGAAAAGGCGATCGCCGGAAGGAAGCTAAATCGGGCGGCAAGGTGGGGGGGTGGACATGTGGCGATTAGTGGGGCCATGAACGGAGGTTCATACGCTGTGAAGGGGGGAGACAATGGGGTAGCGTGCTGTGGTCTATCTAGGTAGGGATAGGGGCGGAAATTAACTTTTAAGAAGTTACGCAGTGACAGCTGTACGCGGTGGGCGGAGGGAAAGCCGTGGTCTGGAGGTGGGGGGGGGTTTTTCTATGATGAAAAGGGGGCGTTGGTCCGGGGACGTATACTGGCGTGCGGGCAAAGCATGGTCGGGGGGGGAATTGTCAAGCATGAAAGCGAAAACTATCCCCTCTAGATGCGAGGTGGCAGCATCGGGGAAAAGACTACAGACCGGCACCGAAGGGTAGATCGCGCAGATGGGGTTGGACAGTCGAACTGGGTCAGGCGCGCTCTATAGTGTGGGGCGAGGGATAGGCGTGGAAAGTAGGGGCAAAGTGCGTGCGGGGACTGGGGGGCCCATATGGAGGGATGTGAAAGGCAAAAAAGAGCGCGCGCGATCCTGAGGGAAGGGAGGTGCGAGGGGACAGGGGATGACAAAGGAAAGGGCATCAGAGGGCGGCAGTGCACGTGTTTGCGGACGGAGGTCACGAATGTAGTGATGGGTCATGCCTGCGAATCACCCCTCCGTGCGGGAAAGGGGGGTCAAAAGTTAAAATGCACGAAAGTTCAAACAGGGGGTTGCCCGAATCGCGCAAGCTATGACCTGGAATGCATAAAAGGAACAGTCTGGGTTGAGGAAAACCTGGGTCGAAGTGGTGCGGGGTGCGAAGAGAGGACGAAATCCAATGAGGGAAGAAGAGAGATTATGTTCATGGGATTTAGAGGACAGGGGAAACCTTGGGCCGGCCGTCAGAAAGCTAGATGACCGGAGGGTGAAGAAAATAAGGCTGATGATGGGTTAAACGCCGCGAAAGGGCGAAGGACAAATAAACAGTTAAAAAAAAAGAATGAATGGGGACTAAAGGGTCGGAGGAGCGAAAAACCACTGCTTTGATCAAGCATAGTAGGCGGATCGAAAAGAAAGAATGACGGGAAATCAGGGGGAGAGCTCAGGGGGAAGAATCCGGACCCTTGAGGGGGGCAGCCGCAAATCAGGAAACGATTCTAAGGAGACGCGTCTTATTGAAAGCGAAAGGGGGGCCGCGTTCCAGGTTAGACTTTCATGTGGCGGTGATCGGTAGGGAAAGAGAAGTAGTTCGAGAAGCGATACGACGAAAGGTGTAAACGCGAGAGGCGGATCAAGGCCCAGAGGTAAAGAAGAGTTAATGCCGAGATTAAGAGTATTTGCGAGTGGAAGTGCCTTTTCGTCGGAATAAAGGTCTTCGGAGGAGTCGCAGGCTGAAGGGAAGAAGCGAAGGAAGGAAGATAAGTGGGAGAAAAAAGGACGCAATTGGGCGAAGCCATAATCCATGCATGGGGGGGAATCGTGATCATCTAAGATAGAAAAAAAAGGGGAGCTAAAAAAAAACTGCGAAAAAAGCTGCCCGAGCGTAATGTGCCATCGGAAACGTACCCGGGGGAAGAAGTGTTGGGGTCCCAGGTAGGACAAAAAAAAAAAGGCCAGGTGGTGATGTGTATAACACCGGAAATGCCGATGGTATAAATGGTAGATCGAAAATCGTCGCCGGGCTTGAAGAAAGAATTGATAACCCGCGGGGGAAAGGATGAGGCATCGAGTCCAGTTCAGCCCGACACGGCGGTACGACGTCTTTTAGGTCGAGCTATAAGAGGGGGGGAAAAATCAGGGGAGTGGAGCATATCAAAGTTATTGGAGGGTATTAACACGGGGTTCGTGGTTGGAAGAGGGGGTCACTAGCGTGTAAAGAGCAAAGGAAGCGTGCACCGGGTGTGCAACAAGCGACATCAGTCCGTTGAGCCTGCGGCATTAAATAACTGGGGAAGGATTTACGAAGTGGTTAAACTAGGACCCGTTTTTAGCCAAGTCAACGGCCAATCAAAGGGAAGGGATGACGGACTGATCCCACTTGAAACAAGAAGGTGCTTGTAACCGGAAAAGTGGAAAAATTGGAAAGGATTCCATCGGCGAGAATAAAGATCAGCCCCTTCAGGAAAAAAAGAACGTTTTGAGTGTGGCGTGCGGAAGGGAAGACAGGGCACGTGTTGGGGCTTTGCCACGAAACCACGGGGATTGCGTCTTTGGCTTAATCCCACGGAGAGACAAGGGGAAACAGGGTGCAGAGGATGCTTTATGGGCACGGATGGAATCGTTCCTGAGTGAAAAAACAACTTGGTGGGAAAAGAAGCAAGAAAATCGTGCGGGTGCCACGGTTGGAATGGAAAAGTGGTGGTTGTTATAAGGACTATTTCCCGAAAGAACCAGTCGTCCATAAAAATGCTTTGAACAGGGGTTGGAGAGGGCCAAGGTTAGCTTCGTCCTTCTGGGACCGAAAAAATTCTTCTGGGGGGAAATCTGCAACACGGCCAAATCCGAAATGAGGGGGAGGATGATCGTTCGATAAATGGGGAAAACACGGCAAACTTAATCGACAGAGTGGTAGCTGCGGTGCTGCTAAAGAGATGAAGGTAACAACAAAGAAAGTACCCGCCGGTCACAGAGCCTCAATGGAGGTCTGGACTAGGTGGTTAGCTCAAAAGGATGCAGCTCCTGGATGAAAGTAAACAGAAAGAAAAAAGGAAGGGGTGCCCGATATTAGGCCTGTCGTAATTAAGGAATTACTTCCAACTTCGATTCAAGAAACCGCTTCGATGTTTCCATATAGGGAAGTCCGACCTGCACTGAGTGCTGAAATCCTAAAATACAAATTTTTCAACAGCCAAATTCTGGGAGAATTTGAAAGGCGAATTCCTTGCAGCACCAGTAGAAAGAGGTAGAACTAACCAAGCATAACCCAGGGTGAAAGCCACCCAACAGGGCGCGAAATAACAGGGTGTTGTGTGAGTAATGGCTGAACGCGGATTATTGCCAGTGAACGCGGTCTGGCGGGAGACAGCCGACCGTCCCATCGGGTTCAAGGTGAAACTTTCAGGGCTTGGTGGAGGGGGGATCGGGGCGTTCTTGAAAGTGAGGACTCCAAATTCTATCCAGCCGAGAAAATCGTTAGGCATAGAACCAATCACGTTGCCCAGGAAAAGGAGCGCTCATCTGTCGGGAGGAACTGAGAAGATTGCTCAGGGTTTAAGGAAAGGGCGACAACGCGTAACCAACTGCAAAGAAACCTTTAAACAAAATTGGGGGAAAAGGGGAGGGGGGAGGGCTGTACCCGAAGGATGCGGCCAGCTAGCCGTCGGAAAGCAAAAAGAGACTGGGTGAGAGTGCAAGTTTCATTCGAAGGGCGGAAAACGGGGGTCAACTGGCGGGGAGGTCAGCACGCTCTCATGGGGGTAACAAAACACAAAATACCACCTACGGGAACCGCAAATGTCAACATGCCACAGCGGAACTATATCCAGGGAGCGTTCCAAAAAGTGCAAAACTGAAATTTATACAGCATCTCACAAAAAAGGAGGAAGAGATAGATTTAGTAAACAGGGGAGGAAGACACGGAGGGGGACGGAAAGCAGCTGTGGCCGAGTAGAGGTTTCATAGGGGGGTTGGGCGGGGTCCAGTATTTGAAATAGTGGGGATGGGGGTGGAATTACCATTAGGAAGCTAAGGAAAAGCCCGCCAGTTAAACACGCCGGAGACCAAGATAGAATGAACAAATGAGCACACGTCTCGTGGGGCGTGATGCACGATGCGAAACTGGATATATTTCGGGGGAGCGAAACGACCGAAGTGGAAAAGGTGAACGAATTGAGCAAAGCAGTACAGGGGGGACATTGAATGGAAAAAATCGCAAGAGGAGGGGAATAGTCGAGGGATTGTGGACAAGGGAGGAATTAAAGCCTAAAAGGGAAAGCGCATTCTACGGCTATACCTTTACGCATACACAGAAAACAAGCCACAAGTGAACGAGAAAAAAGCCCGATGTTCACGATCTGGAGTCATACACGCAGAAAAAAAAAATAAAAGGCCAGTGCAATGACACGCACAGTTAACATAATCACCCCAATTTTGGGAAGGAATAGGTATGGGTGCTGGCCTCACACCTGGGTTGAAAAAAGGGAGGACGCCTGAGTGAGAGAAAGATTTGGGGGACGATTACAGGCAAGACTTCGCTTAGGGAGACAGCAAAGTGGGTGAAAATTTGGGGGTCGTTATGGAGCAATCAGGGCAGGAAGGGGACAGATGACGCGTTTGGAAGCAATGAAAAGCCGTATGAGTACGAATTAGGCATCATATACGGGCACCGGGGCAGTGGGTAATATCCACTGCGCTGAACAAAGCGAAAACTGAAACACCACCAAGAGAGCATGGCCGGGAGCCAGAACCTGAAATTGGCTGGGAGGAAGGTGAGCTGGGAGAAAAATAATGGTTTACCTTAATAAACAAGAGGTAACCGAGCATCCTAGGCGCGGGATAAGGGTCAAAAAAAGGTGGGAACCTCACGATCCAGATTCTACTCAGGCCGTTATTCTCTGAAACAGCGTGTACAGGGTAAGAAGGGGACCTAGAACAGCAATGCAAACGTATGGAATCAAAAAAATGGCAGGGGGGAACTTGACTAAGGGAGGGACGCCGTTTGCAGAAAAACCAACAAGGCCAAAGTGGGCAAGAACGAGCTGCGCGGGTTTGACAGTCTTGTGGGGAGTCCAGGAAAAATCCCGATACCAGCCGAACAGAGCGAAAGAAAAAGGGGACCCGTGGGAGAAGCCAACAAAGACACACGTGACGGCGAAGGGAAAGAAGGGCACAACTTGGCTTGCACGGAATGATGAAGGGCAAGAAACGAAGGGCCTCAAAGCAGGGAAGTGAGTTCTAGTGATAAGCTTTATTTGTGGTAACGCCAGATGGAAGCAAATAGCAAACTGAAAACGGTAAAAAGCAGGGGGGTTCGATGTGGAATTTGAGCAGAAGCGGAAAAGGAAATCAAGTAAAAAAGAAGTTGGGGCCGCGGAGAAAAGTTGTTAAACACTTCTCGGGGGATTTTTACTAAAAGTATGATATGAAATCACAAAAAATGTAATGCAAGGTAAGTAAAGGGTGAGTGGGGGGCAACACAGGGGTAAGGTGGGTGCGGTGTAGACAGGACACATCTAAAAAACACCAAAAACAAAGGTTAAGAGGTTAGAAGAAAACACATAACGATTAGGCGTCAAACATTGAGTTTCGGTGTAACGCTAGAGAGGGGGCGACAGAAAGACTCGCGCCAAGACGGACTTGCTAGGGCTGGAAAGTGACGCAAATACTTCCCTTGGAACTGGCTTCAGGTTCCACCAATGGGATTACTAGGAGTCTGCAAGGGCGACGGAAAAAAGGCGAGGTAAGGGGTTCACGAAGGAAACAACGGATTTGGGTTGGAACTGACGGCCACACTGCAGGCCAAGAGACATTCCGATTGGGGGGACGAACCACGGGCTACAGAGCTGCTGGAGCAGAAACTATAGAGAGTAAAAGAAAATCGTGACGATGCAGCTGGAAAAACGAAGGCATGTATCTCTGGAAGCTAAATTCAACGCAATGTTTAGAAGCATCCTTCGAGGATAGGAAGGCCTGCGCCTCTACGAAGACGGGAGGAAAAAAGGGAAGATAATCACCCCGGAAAATCCTTCGGAGAAAGCGGCATCCATAGCGGAAATAGGGGGACCTGGGATCCTCAGAGCGTAACTCCGTATGCGAAGGAAACGAAGGCCGCCGAGCTATGACCGAGACGCCAAACTTAAATTCGTCAAACCAGGGGTCAACAATCGAAAAGAGGATAACCGATCCTAAGAGCGCACAAGAGGGAAAAGATTACAGCCGAGTCGAGAGGCCGACCGCGGTGGGGGGGTGGGGGGTGAAGGGTGTGTGGGTGGTGGGAAGCGGGACCTGACTTATACCGAAAAGGAATTTCGCATCAATATCATGCTCGATACCTCTACGCTGGAAGAAAAGAATTCATTATAAGAATTTGGGGACTATCTGACGAAAAGTAAAATTCATTTCAGTGTTTTAAAGTTTTTGAAGTTAAGGTGTGGGGCGAGAGCGACCTGCCAGGGCCGGGTGTCATAGAGTAACCACGCCCATTCGGAAGACACCCTTCCGGTAGGGGTAAATAGGATCGAATGGGGGGAGCCGTAACAGCAGGTCGAGCTAAACCCGGAATAGAAGCTGAAAGGGGAGTTCGAAGCAGTGTATTAAAAGGAAACCGTGTAAAAGGCCAAGTTTCAAAAAACCAGAGGTAGCATTCAAGACGGACCCCGGACTCTACCGAACAAAGAGGGGGGGAACACTTTGTGAAAAAAGGACGCAAGAAAGCCCAATATACCCCGAACACTTATGACAGAAGGGAAGGTGGAAACTTGTAAATGAGGAAAAAGGGGGCGCCTACAGGTCAACGTCAATTGCACTCTCCAGAATGTCCAGTTAAGGGTGGATCGCATCAACCACGAAGGGCTACGGTCGCCAGTCTCGCTCTCCAACCCAAGAAAACATTGTCGATAACGAGAATGCAAAGCTCTGTGGACAAGCGACAAGCCTGCATCGAGCCAGAAAAAACTCAACGCGAGGCCGAACCGGGGGAAAAACCGTAACCACGTACGCGCGTTAAAAGAGGAAGCGGGCCGTCATGTATTAGAGGGGTCAAGGCCAGCCGCTCAAGTGAATCGGTTTTAGGGTGCCAAGAGGCATCAAGAAAACGAGACATCTGAACTAAGAGAGAATGGAAGGGGGGGGAAAAAAAAAAAAGGCTCAAGGAAAACGGCAGCGACTTAACCCCACACCCAAAAAAACAAAACCCCCCCGCGCAACACCATCGAAACCGCGACCCTGGCACAAGGGAAGACTGAAAGGGTAAATGACTGACCTCCCCCGCCTCATCGCGGAAGGGAGAAGACACCTTCCGCCCCGACCAAGGGCCGTGAACACCGACCGGCGAAAAAGAAAAATCGACCAAGATGTTCCCAAAATGGGGGGCCGATGAGCATCCTTAAGGAGACGGCAGAACTCAGGAAATATCGCTGCCTCGACGGGAATAGCGTGCAGGAACTAGAGTCGCCGATAAAAAGGACACCGATTATATCGTCCACATTCAGCCACGAGTCAAGGGGGGACAAGGCCAATGAAAAAAGACACTAATTCCGCCTACACCAACTGGGGGAAGGGAAATAAGGGGTGTCAGTAGAAATTATGCTGCACTACAAGCCTTCATTTTACAACGAACGATCCGAGGGGGAGGTCCACGACGGGATAACACCACTAAACAGCCGGAGGAACCCCCACCGGGGGGGGAATTCAGAAAAAAAAAAAGAGAATGCGCAGGAACCAGTACAACGCCACAACGTGAATCAGCAACTCGAGCCAGGGACATCTCAAAACCACAGAGGGAACCCCCCAGAAGGGAGTGCATACGACCAAAAACGGCCAAAACAAGGGGGGTAAACGGCTGAAACGAGACGTCCTGAGCAGCCAAAGCATAGGAGAAGATTGAGGTTAAAATGATATAGACCAAGATTAGAAAATAAAGTCACGGGGCGTACTAGTCCTTACACTGCCTTCAAGAAAGAGGGGGCGTAAGCGCGCTGGGGGCGAAAGAGTCGAGAGGTCGATTTGGAAGGGGGAGGGAACGTGGTACACGCCAAATACTCACCTTAAAGGAGCGACGT
>Ga0179593_1503096_pt1 | contig 12470 bp, 10 predicted proteins | sample CZODoug2_1_08_16_FD_185931 | JGI IMG/M metagenome (GOLD analysis project Ga0179593, IMG submission 185931) | Vadose zone soil fungal communities from Angelo Coast Range Reserve, California, USA - CZODoug2_1_08_16fungal (PacBio error correction) | ecosystem: Environmental > Terrestrial > Soil >...
GGGATGTCACGCTTTACCGGGGTTATAAGGATACACAGGAACAAGGTCCAAAAGCTATTTCAGAGGGTGTTCAACTACTTCGGGGAAAAATCCAAAGGTGACAAAAAGGGGGGGCTGGTGTATATATTAAAGGCGGACATCAGACGGGCCAAATACAGGGGGCGGCAATAAAAAAAACCTCCGACTCAGAGCTGGGTGATAGGGGGGAAGGATAGGTGAAGAAGAAAAAGAAGAGAGTCTCCTGAAAAAAAAAATCCCAATGAACCTGGGGGGAAAATTCCTGGGGGAATCCTCAAAGAGGGGACTAAGAAAACGTCGGGGTCAAATAAACCAACCCAAAAAAAATCAAAAAGGGCAACAATCCCTTAAACCAAAGCCTACCGCATCAGCTGGCAACGTCTGTAACCCCACGACGATAAACAAAAAGCTGCAGCGCGAATCCTGTTAACCTTTGCGACCTCTATCTTACATACACTGCCGCGGCGGCGAGAGGCTTGCGAGGAAGCGCAGATTTTCCGTAACAACCGCGATTTCTGGATTACGGGGGGGGAAATCGTAAGACGAGCGGAAAAGGGTCAAGAAACATCAGGGATTCTCTTGGAGACTAAAAATCTAAACGCCGAGGCCATTGGCGCTATCTTTAGGGAAAGTAGAGGAGCCACTCTAGATGCTGAAGAAGGCATCGAAAGCAGCCTCGAAGATGCCTTTGGAAGAGGAGGGTGACGGGGGAAGTCCGGTTCCGGCTCAAAGACAGCAATAACAAAACTCGAACCCGAGAAGACCGCAGGGATCTCGTAACTTCCATTCCTCTCTAAACCAAGAATTGATTGGAGGCCTTTTTCTCAAGGAAGGGCCATAAGAAGAAAAGTCTAACAGGGGAAAAGCGCGTCGTAGTAGTAACGCATAAAGTGGGGGGGTGTTTGTGGGAGTAATAGTAAGAGTGGTCGCCGCGCTGGAGTTCAGTGGAGTGCGTGCTGCTTTTGGGAGGTCTTCGTAAGATCTGGGCGTGGTTTTCGGAGTACTCTCCTGATTACCCTAAAATCTCTCATCGATTATCGCCTGTCATTCGTTCATCTCTCTTCTGTGGATCTCCAGCGCTCCAAAGTCCTTGGAAGAAGCCAGGACCTAGAATACGATTTTGGTGGCTCGGGGTGTAAGAAAGCCACGTAGTCAAAAGTTACGCTTTACAGTCTGAATTCTTAGGGGACAACCTCCCAACAAATTGAGGAGGAAGGAAACCTCGAGAGTGACCGCAAGCAATTTATCCACCCTCCGTGGGCATCCCGGGACCAGACAAAGATAAAAAACATCGGAGCGCTATCTAAGGCTTGCAAGGTAGTCCATGCTGGGGGGAGGGCGTCGAACGCCTCCGTCCCGAAGCGTTAACATGAAGATGAAGCGAAGTAATGCCATAGGGGCGAGGAGGAATGAATTCTCACGTGAAAACGCACCAGGGCAAGACACTAATATCCAGGGAATTGAATTGCATGCTATACGCTACTGAAGTGGTTCTACTTTCGACTTGGAGGGGAATCGGGTAACTTCATTAGACAGGTCACAAACAGATCCGGACTACTATAGAAGTAGCATTAGGGGGAGAGGGGAAAACAGCATCGCGAAGCCTTGAGATGATAATGGATCTCCAGAAATAAGGGGGTCAGCGGAATATAGTGCGAGAGGACATAAAAGGTGATGGAGAACTGACCGTTAAGTATGAACCAGACGTCGACGGAAAATATTGGGGAGGGTCCTTGACCTGAAAATCATCTCGAGGGAATGGGAGCGCAATCGAAGAACGACCTCAAGGAGGGGGACGGCGAAAAGGATAAACAATGCTGATACTGGTCGCCTCATCAGGCTAAATGAAACACGCTAATTTGATAGGGAGGAGGTTTGTGGGTCCTTGATTGGGGGGGGGGGCAAATTGTGGTCCGGTTCGTTGCTTGTCTTCAGCACTCGGAGTTCCTAGCCCGAAGTTACTTTTCGAATGACAGGGAAAGCAAATTCCTGGCATCCCTAATAGAAGCAAACAGCGGGTCCAGTAGGCACTAAAAGCACAGGGTTAGAAAACAGTCCGCGTAAGAGCCTCCTTTGATCTCGTGCAAAAAAGGCCGATAAAGCGTTTCAAAAGTAAAAGTTATAATCCAGCCCTTTGACGAGCGCCTCCTTCGGGAAGACCAATCAGCAAAGACTGCCTCCGTTCGTCCGTCAATACGTCCACACGGGGGGAGCTGAAAGGAGTACAAAAGGCAAAGCCGGGCGGATCACTCCGCCGCTTCTTTGGGAAAGAAAAGCCAGAACGTTTGGGGCTAGAAGTTGCCCAACAAGGTACGGCGGGAAATAAAGATGAAATTCCCAGAAAAGGCGCCATCTGCACCTTCTCAGCATAGACCTCTCCGCTCACTTTCCCAATACATGCCTAGTCATCCATGAAGGTGGGAGCTTCCCAAAAGATCAAGAAAACGCACTCTATAAGGCAGGGCTGGGGACGGGCATATTCAGCTGAGCGTGTGCTGAAGTAAGAACAACGCTTCCGGATCGGAAGAGGTGTAAGGTTCCCAAGGCTCGAAAGCAAAAAGGAGGCCGAAGTCGATGAGAGTCTTCGATGAACTCAAAAGTTCGCAGTGGGGGTGCGCTAGCAAACCTTCCACAAACCTCGCACTTTTATCTATAAAGGGTCTAACTAAAGTTTTAGGTAGGAAAAAAACGTGGGACAAGGAGTCTCCAATAATTCATTGCAAGCAGAAAGGTCACTAAATCGGGGGCGCAGGGGATACCTTGAGTCAAAACACAAAAACTCCCGCCCGGTAAAGAGACTAATCGGACAGGGGAGGGCACAGTCATCCTACAATCTATACCAAGGAAAGAATGTGCCCGCTAACGGCACTAAAAGATTTGAACGGGAGGGGAAGGGCTTGGAAGTCGGCAGGGGCTGGCCCCTTCTCGATTGGACGAGATAAAAAATGGGAAGGCGCGAGGGGTATGACTTAAAACCTCGCTCGGGCACGGCAAAAAAACACAGCTCAGGAATACGACCAATTCTAAAGAGGAACGGCGCGCCCCGACAGGGGGGAATCGGGAGAGAAAAGGACTATCATTCGACTATTTACAAGGGGTCACAGATCCCGGTGAGAGCGTCCCCAACAGTTCTTAACATGAGTATGGTTTTGTGGGAAAAAAGCCAACGGGCGGCTCGATAGACCTGGGTGGAGGTGTACAGTTCTAGTAACCAAGGGAAGGGCAAAGCTCTCTCCCTGTGTTCGTAAGCGCGTCCGGGAAAGGAAGGCGGGACTCACAATTCCTAGTTGGAACCGAGCTGGCGGGGGGGGGGGACTTCGGCCAGTGAGGTGGGCCCCAACCTTGCCACTAGGGGTAAGAAAGATACTGCTAAAAAAACGTCTGAAGGGAATCCTGTTTCACTACTGCAGCTCCGTTCCACCTTGGGTCTCTAAATTGGGGCTCGTTGAACACCGCGAGAACGCGGATCAAGATTATTTCCTCTACTCGGGCGTAGTGCCTACCCATAGGCCACCTGGCCCCTAGCGAAATCCCTCACCACCAGGAAATCGAACTTGCACTGGCGAAAAGCCAGTCGGTCCTCCGTCCATCAAGCTTTCTAATTCCGGCCATGCCGATCTACGAACTTCAAAACCAAGGAAGTTAGTGGAAATCCAGCTCCTGAATACCTCCATTGGACCATGAAGAAAAGCAGACGTCTAGGATTATTCAGCTTCGGAGGGGACGGGCCGGGACCCTTTTCTCAGGAAGTACCACTCCTCAGCTGGTCGGGTTGAAAGATAGCTATCTTCTTTATCATCATAAAGAAATATCTCCGAAATCTGGAAGTCGACAATTTAACTGTGATAATATGCTAAACTAATCAGTGAGGGTCAACATTGTCCGCTCCCTTGTTCATGGGACGCGATGGGATCTCAACTAGAAGGTTCAGGGATCCAACAGGGAAGAGAAGTTGGGTTCACGAGGAACATTCTTCTGTGTTCCAGATGCCACCCACTTTTCACGTCCTCATATGAGGTCCCCAGGGAACTTTGCAAAACCGAGAGACTCGGACGTTGCATGCACCACGTGGCGGGAAGCAAGCCGGAAGACCAGGCTCAGAGACTCGGAGCGATTTCTCGAAGAGGTCATTCCCGCGCGTGTCAAAAAACGATTCGGCGATACGTTAGGGCTCACTCGGCAGAGAATCATTTTGGGGAAATGTGAGAGGCACAGTCGACATTGTAGGGAAACGTCGTGTACATGAGGCGAAGGACACGTATCTCGTCGTCTGCTAGAAGCCTTCGGCAATGCCGGCAGGTCTTCGGAACACGAAAGGGGGGAAAAAATCTAATGTCACGCGTGCCGGATGCGATCGGATAACCATCCAGCTTCCCTTAGGGGAGAGGCTCTTGTTCTCGCAAAGCGATCTAATGCAGGCCTCAAAGGCATGTCGACACAATCTTAGAAAGAGGTCGGCCCGTGGACTTCCAAACGTAGGAATTGCCAATTGGTTTTAACGGGAATAAAGATCATTGCGTTTGCCCGGGGATTCAGGGAAGACACTTGTGCAACGGATCGTCCGAACAGCTGAACGTAATATCAAAAAGGGTCAGGGAGGAGAGCTGACCGGGGGATGGAACAAGAACCGCCGGAGTGCGGGTCTGCGGAAAGGAGATTGTTTTTCGGGGAGCTTCTGGCAGAGGGAGGAAGACGCAGGATCTCGTGGCAGGAAGAAAATTCCTCAACCCCCCCAACAGTGGGAGGAGGAAAAGACTCGATTTTTTCATACTCCCAGAGCGCTGAGGGCTGCCTACCTGACAATTCCGCAGGACCGAACCGGGGTCCCCAAAATAAACTCCGCGCGCCCTGCCCCTTCCTAACGAGCGTTTCTTCTTGTTGGCCCGCATGCGTCTGGTTTCTACGGCTATCAAATTTTGTTCCTGCTCCGCTGGCTGGACTTGGGTAGAGGGGCCTGTCGTCTATGTGTAGGGGCCCTTCATCGGAATTCGAGAACTTTAAAACCATGACGGAGATGGTAGAAGCCAATGGACTCCAGACGGGGTCTTAAGTAAAAAGGGCCTGCCGACTTTGAAATGCCCTCGGTGTGTGCACTAGTCCGTCGAAGGCCCTTGTCTCACTTTTTTCGCTGAACAAGCCTCGAAACCCTAACGTGCAGAATTGGCCCAGGGGTGGGTAGAAGATCCTCCTCTTTGGCCGGCGTAGGGGGGGGAGTCAGCATCGGCGAAGGGAAAACCACGCCGGTTGGCATCCGTGAGCGGAGCGGGAGTACGCGCTCGGCACAATGGGGGGCCTCCGCCCTGAAAGGCATTACGAGATCGCACTACCCTAGTTTCGAGAAGGTGGGAAAAAGGCCGCTGTCCAACCATGCTAGAAAAGTTCGGCGTCCCGTCAGGAAAGCCGAAGCGGGGGGAAAGAGTTACACTCCAGTTACTGCCCCACTCGGCGAGGAACTTCTCCGCTCGAAGGGTGTCCTCTAGAGGGGTTCATTCTCATTAGGCCATCCGAATGGGAATACACTCCGGGAGCGCGGGGAGGCCGGAAAAAATTGTGCGCCCATACATAAAATCGAAGTTAACGTTGGGGACTGGACCAAGACGCTACACTGAAGCGGCACCGATAGGAAAGAATGTGCAGGGGGGGGGCTAAAAAAAAGGGGTCTTGTTCTCAGGTTCAAGCTCTTCGCCCCAGCAGTGACCATGGAGCTTCAAAGGGGGGGGTCTAAGACGCTTCGGGTCAAGCCTGTCAAGGACTCACGGCAGGTCGCCGGTTTGCCTATAGAGAGTCTCTTCTCGAGGAACGTAGAGTGCTTGACATCAAGCAGAGCGGAGACTCGGCCAAACGAAAGGAGGGGGGAGGGAAAAGCGGGGCGTCCTGAGGAGAAATCGCCAGTGTAACTAATATCGCCGAGAACGCCGCTACCGAAGAATATACTTCTGAGTTTCGCGCCTGTCCGGCAAATTTTCTAGTCTCCTGGGGGTAAGTAATCACGCACGCAGGTCTCCGTGCATTCTACTACCCATGGACCCGTATCAAAAAAGGGGATTCGGCCCGTCTGTCCTTCCCAGGCTCCATTGGGGTCGGTGCGATGTTCCTGGTGGCCTGCCTGTTTGTTGTATCAGATATGGGTCCCCTAACGGATGAAATGTGTCAGCAGCTGTGGGATAGGGTGTACTGAGAAAACGGGCATCAAGGACAAGCCTTTCAATTTAGATGGTACGCTTCAGGCCTGAAAGTCACTTTCGCTTGATATCTGATGGGGGAAAAGAGTGCCAAGGGTTAAGTACCAAGAATAAATATTATCTCACAGGACAGCTCGTATTACCAGGCGGCCAGGGCGAAGAAAGTTTCAGTTTCGTTCTTCAAGAAGAGGGGGCCAGAGAAGGCGATAGCTAATTACGGATCTCTTTGCGGTAGAGTCAACAGGGTCGCGATTCCGAAGCTTGGAGCTAAGAAGAAGCCTTGACTAGGGGAGGCTTCCGAGAAACCGTGGTCTGCAAACATTCACCTCCCGAAAGGAGCAGAGATATTGAAATTGTCCATTTGAGAGGGCAGAGCCATAAATACCGCACGACAGGTCGTAATCAATGATATTAAAAGCTTTGAGGGGCGAGTGGCAAGAGGGAGGGTCGCAGAGAGCTATTGATTGACAAGAGCTCTCATTACTGTGAGAGACCTGGCAAATCACTTTTAGAAGTTCAGCATGTCCGGGAGTCTAGTGGATAAATCAGGTGGAGCTCTTCCGTGGAAATCATTCTCTCCGTGTGCAACATTAGAATTTGAGGGAAGGAAATGTTGCTACCTCTGGAGGATCTTACTAGTGGTAGGGACCTGTTCGAGGGCCTGTCCTCAAGGGTCATTCGTCCCCAAATCGGTCCGAACAATGGACGAGGGGATAATTCACGAGGTCGAAAGGTCCGTGAACGGCCTTGAATGAAAATAACCATGTGTAAAAGGAGTGCACAACTAGAGGGGACTTCTGCAAGGGGACCAGAGAACACTGGAGCATCTTGAGCATTCGGGAAAAGGGGCCAAGAAAAGACCAAAAGGTGAGCTGGGAATTGGGGGCGAAGGCATTTTGGAATTTTCATCGGGCCTAGCAAGGACATCGGTGATTAAAGGGATTCTACAAGAGGGACGGGATCGAGTATTAAGTGCTACGAGCAAGCACCTTCTCGAGAGGGAGGTGAGATCTTCTGTTTTCGCTAGACCTCCCGTATCAGAGGATGCTACCGACTGTCGGTCGAAGTAGTGCGCCGCTGAGGTATATGCAGTCGAGCGGAAGGATAATGAGAACTTTGGCGGCTGATCTCGAGTAGTCCCTACTCTGTCCCTTTTCGGGGCAAGATGATCATCCCGTAGAAAATCGAAGATGTATAAACTCCACGTTAGGCTTTAAGAGTCCTCGGAAGGGACCATTTCGGGGAATCGCTTCAAGCGCTATTCCTTTATTAACCTTTGTCTGGAAGAAATTCCCGTTACCGTGACCCCGAGTAACCGCCAGGACGGTGGGTCGAGACTTACAACGCACCCGGGGGACTGCTTCTTCTTCGAGCAACAAGCGTTCTTTACCGTGATAAAGTTTTCTTCGACTACGAGTCGGGGTTCGACTAGGGGGGGTAAACTCTTCACAAGTGTCTGGTCCTCAGAAATGCTCCCTCCTAGTCGCTCTCTGGGTAATTGCAAACGGGGCCCTTCCTTTCGCCCTTTATTCTCTTGGCGCTCGCAAGGCCTGAGGTAATCTTTCCCCTGTCCAGGCCCTCCGCAAATGGCTTTTTCACATAAAAGGAACTTTACCATTGTGTTAAGGCCGAAAACCCAAAAGACGAAAAAGCTCCAAACAACCCCGCCAACGCAAAAAGCAGAAAGACCTCACCGCAGACTCTCCCGTTACCCCTCCAGGTCCCAAACAATCTTGGGTGAGACAGCTTCCGATGATACGCGCTCCAACCTTTGGACAAAGGACTGGGAGAAAACGAGAGCGCAGGTCCGACGGCTGGCTGGGAGGCGACGGATCAATCAAAGCTGACGTGGGTCATTCAAGTCCGAATCAGTTTCAAGTGCCCGGGGTTTCTCTGGGAAGGGTATAACCAAGTTCACCGCCGGCCAGCAGCAAACGTGAGTCGTTTCTCAGAAGCTAAATATCTTCTAGTAGGAATCCTGTTCTACGGGGCAGGGTTTTGCTGCGGGGAAGAAAGTGCTGCTTGGAGGAGGGAGGGTGGGGCTTCAGCGCTGCTTTCTCTGGGCGAGCGTGGACGTGCAATCTACATCTACGGAAGGAAAGTAGAAGCAGGGAAGTCCCGTGCGATTTGTGAAGCGGTGACAGTGACCCAGTTCTCCCAAGTAAATACAAAGCTCTAAGGCTCGAAAAAGGCGTGAGATATACGACCGGGTCACCTTTCCATTGCTGAGAAAACAGGCTTCCCTGAGTGGAGGTCTCCAATTCCTGGTTGAAAAACTCGTCGACAATCGCTTAGAACATCCAAGCGTTCTCTCCCTGGCGACCTGCGTACGCGTCGAGATGCCGCTCTAGAGCGTACAGAGGGCGCTACTATAATACCTCCGACTCACATCCTACGAGGATTCGAAGGCTCGCGACATTAGCGTGTTATCTGCAATCTAGTGGTTTTTCGTCGCGTGGGTACGTGGTGCGGCGGGGTAATGTTCAGGGTGGGTCAAAGAGGCTCCTAACTCTTGTGTGCGAAGTCTGCGGAAACAAACTCTCAACAGACAAATTCGGGTAATCGGGTATATGTGCGCGCAACGAATTACTTCCGTGGCGTTGCGTCCATTGGAAGCCGATTGATCACCATGACACTCGCGAAAACAATATGTGCGGCAGTCAATACCTGGGAGTGCGGACGAAAACGATGGAAGAGTGAGTAGGAGAGGGGCCTGAAATCCTTCACCTCTCATGGCAATCGGGGGACGAAGGATAGAGTAATAAGGTCCTACCGTGCCTGATTGATGTATCTATAAGGCTTTTCGCTCACCAATATTTGGCTACACGCCCAAAGGAGGAGTTAGAGAAATCTGTTTAACTGCCGGCTCTACGCTCCGCTCGTTCTCGCTACAAGGGACGAGGACTTGGAGTGGGATGGGTATCAAGTGCAACTGAATGGTCCACATGGGGCAAAAAAATCTAAGTAATTCACCATCATTGCATGCTGGGTAGGAATCATCGCTGAAAGCGGGCAAGGGATAAAAAACCAGATGAGGAAGAAATGGATGAAAAAAAACCTCGGCGAGATCGAGACCAGGGCATAAGTTGATTAGGCAGGGTGACCTTGGACAGATTAACGGGAGGGGAAGAGGGGGGAAATCACAGTGAAACGAAAAGAGCGCGAGATGAAATAAGAGAACGCCGCCAGAACTCCCACCTTCTTCAGGGACTCGATCAGCAACAGGACGGGACCAAGGCTCGCCGAGAAAGCTAGAAGGTGGGACGCAGCGTGTGGCCTTAAATCGGATGGGGCAGGGAATAGCGGAGGCTGACGGCGGACGTGTTGAAGGGGTGGTTGGAAACCAGTGTTCCTTTGCGGCGTATGGGAGGCCTTAAACTGAAAGGGCTCCCTTCGCCCAAGGTACAAGGAGCTACGGGACAGGTCCAGCCGAAATTCCTTGAGAAAAGTCATTTTCCGACGGGGCCTTCTGGCCGGAAAAAAGGGCCAAGACGGACTCAGAGGAAAAACGAAATCCCTGGGGCAATGGAGCGTGCAGACCGGACGTAGAATATTGAATCCACTTCCGTCGAAAGAATGACAGGGGTACGAAAAGGGACCGGGGGGAGTCTTTTTGTAACCAGGGGCGTGGTGAAAGGGACGACCGTCTTCGCAGACAACAGACTGGCATCAGGATGCAATTCAAAGAAGGGTAGAAAGAAGAGGAAAAGCCGCCTCTTGGAGGGGAAGGTGTATGCCCTGGGGACACACGGTGAAAGGTCATGGTGAAACACCGACCAGAAAGGCTCCTACCTAAGGGGGGCTCCGAAAACTTCTGAAATGTGAAAGGCGATCCTCCAGAGCATCATCCGGAGAACGGTTCCCCTGGGAATTGAGAACTATTAAAAAGAAAACGGAACCCCGCAGTCTCGGAAAGAGATCTTAAAGGGATAGCTGGGCTCATAGTGCACAGCAAGAGCAAGAATAAAACTTTACTGGACGGTAATCAGCACGCAGGGGGCCCTAGACGTCAATATTCCACGAAGCACCGCCATCAAGGAGAAATGTGGGCGTAATGGTTCAACGGGGCTATTCTTAGCGGACCTCGCGAACTTCGGCTTCTACCAACTAAGCACCGATGCCGTTGAATCGATAGTGGAGGTGGTATCCTTGTTTAATTTCTCTGTGGAAACTTTCAGAAATGTATCAAAGAAGTGAACTTCGAGATTGCCGAAAAAAAATTTCTGCCGGATTTCACATGAGAAGGAGCAAAAGGGAACAAAAAGAAGAGAGCCAACGAGCAAGGGAGCACATTTTTGGAAAAATTCCCGTCAACAACCTCTGTAAACGCCACGGGCGAAGAAATTTGACAGGACTAACGAAAAAAAAGGGGATTGTTCGCCACCTCCCGGCAGGAAAATGAGGGCAGGGGCTGTGGCAAAACTAGGATTCCTCAACGCGCGCTTGAACAATAATAATCAGGGGAGGCAACACGTCCACGTCTCCTGCAAAAGGTACTCCCGCGACACGAAGGTACGCAGCAATGGCTTCGAGGCGCCTGAGGCCTGCGAAAATGGACCATGGAATATGCGCCGCGCCTCTACTCGGAGATATGGTGAACCAGATTTTTGGGGTCCCGGTGAAAGGGAATGCTGAAATCCAGCCTAGGAAAATGGGTGGGGGGGTGCTGGGGCGGTTGCCGAAACCTGAATCGGACGAGGAAATGGCAAGACTACGAAAACATCGTGAAAACCAGAATTGTAGGAATCCGGCAGGACTGGGCTAAGGAAGGGTCAATTTTACACGAATTGATAACTATGGTCTGCACTGTTCTAATGCCAGCAGCGGAGTTTCCGTCCCAAATTGACCAAACTATGTAAATCAGAATTAATTAAAAAATAGGAACGTGCCTCGATCCTCAAAAGCGAAAGGGGACTTGTCAGGTTTCCGGGGTGGCGGGGGGGTTAGTCCGAGAAAGCGTATCCCGTGCGGGGGGCCCGGAGGAGAGATCTATCACGGGGTCCAAACAATGAACACTTCCTCAACCTTAGTGCTCCTGATCGGACGCTCCGGCATTCCCGGGCTAAGAAAAGGGCTTCTTCTCGAAAATAAAAATGGTGTGTCTAGGAGGCCTATAACACCTAAGGTCAGGCCCGTCAAAACGAGGGAGATCATATCAATGTGCAGGGATTAGAAAAATCGGGAAAATGGGGTCAGATGCGTTCCGGCGCGTCCGGCGCACGGGCGAGGGACCTTGTTACGCCTGGGGTATCCGGGGGAAAAGCCGCCGGGGAGTCTCGCTTCGTGGGGGAAAAAAAAGCTCCGATCTGCTGGGTCAGAAAGGAAACGGACAGCTCTCAAATACCTGGAGGGGACCAAGGAGTACCGGACGGCTTCGGGGCAACAGTGGGTAAAAAGCCCATGCCGAAAAGTAGGACGATGGAAACGGGCTACAGAATTCCGGGTTGGTGGAGTCCCGCATTGGCCGGAAAACTTGTGTCGTAGCCGGTCACGGATGAGTGGAGATTCAAGACAAGAGTCCAACCTATAGAAGGATTTGTCGGGCCTTCGCTATCGGAGGGCTGCGAAAAAAGCGGTCCTTAAGCAGTCCAGATCAGACCCCTACGCTTCAAGGGGAGGCTTCTAAGGGATGCCGAGGTGGATCCTCGTAGGGGGGGCAACATCAGAACAAATTTAGGAAGAAAGGAAGGGGGCCCTAAGTTGACTCAAAAGAAGCAAACGGGGGTGTCCCTCTATTCACCGGTCCGAAAAGTTTTCAAGCGATCAAAAACGCGGACCGGCAAAACATTAAACGCGATCGAGAGAACGCGGGGGGGAGGCAAAAAAAAAGCCCGGAGGTAGGGTCTTCACAAAGGAATCCTATCTCGCCGGACCATCGGACTGAAAAACAAGAATTATCCATCTGAGAACCATAAGGTGGAAACGTGGGGGTCTCGAGAGCGGGGACTCGCAAAGAGGAGAGAAAGACAAATTTCTCAGAAAGGATCCAAAACGCCCAATAAAGGGGGGGCGGCCACGGGCAAGACGATCAGGTACCGGGACCTAGGGGACAGTGGGGTTGCAGGAGCAAGGACGGTAAGGGGATCTTAAAACGGCCGCCACAGTTCCGATCGATACCCTCGCAGGGGCGTAAAACCATTCGGTTATCTGAAGGGGGGGGGGAGGGGGTTACACCAAGAAAACAGGTTCGTCAAAAAATGAAAGATTTTTGGCACCGGGCCGTAGGAAGTGTCATGGTCCAGTGGGAAAAAAAGATCTACCGTCTCGAAA
>Ga0179593_1794996_pt1 | contig 12470 bp, 19 predicted proteins | sample CZODoug2_1_08_16_FD_185931 | JGI IMG/M metagenome (GOLD analysis project Ga0179593, IMG submission 185931) | Vadose zone soil fungal communities from Angelo Coast Range Reserve, California, USA - CZODoug2_1_08_16fungal (PacBio error correction) | ecosystem: Environmental > Terrestrial > Soil >...
AACCAATCCAAACATAATGGAGGGGGGAAATCTCATAAGGGAGGTTAACTACTACATGAAAAAAGGACGATCTCTATCTCGGGGAAAAAGCTGCCACAATTCTGTCGAGCCAAGACATTGGAAGCAAAGGAGACGCCCCAGCACAAAAAAAAAAGAAGGGGAGCGCGTCTTCCCGACTATCGTGGAAAAAAAGGGAAGCCCTCCTTTTTCAGCGAGGAGTCCTGTGCAAAGAGACTAAGGGGAAAACTTTCGGGGAGGGAAAGGGGGAGATTATCTACTGGTAAAACCGTGACGACGGATTAAAAAAATCGCACAGGGGGAGAGAAAAGGGAGGGAAAGGCGCGGGAACTTCATCAGACGGTAAAAGAACGCTATCTAATCAAAGCTGAAGGAGGGGACCCCATCTGCAGGGAGAAGCCAAACTCCTCCGCTCTAAAAAGAAAATAGCCAAGAAAAAGGCTTTTTGAGGGGAAAGGGGAAGTCAAAATTCATATCTAAGACTGAGCTCCAGATTTGAATATCTTTATTAAGGGGGATGAAAGCCTCTTCGAAGCTTCAACTCTAAAAAAAAATACAAGTTTCTTTTGTTGGTGGGAGGGGAAAGAAAGAGAGTTACGCGTTATTGATGCCACAGGAGGGAGGTACTCCTAACCTTTTTACTCAGAAAAAGAAGAGCACTGGCGAACTATCACCAACGCTCGAAGGGGGTTTGTCGCATCCTGAGGAAAGGGGGGGAGCTGCCTCTTTATTCAGGGAAAGGGAAAAAGGGCGCTCAAACAGAGAAAGCCCTCTATGTTGAAACCGGAAAAGGGAGATCTTCCTGGGGGGGAAGCAAGCTCTTGCGATTGGGGATTGTCCCCAAAAACTCTCGGATCGAAGGGGGGCATCCTTATTTTATGGAAAAGGGAAATGGCGAACCTTTCGGTCGGATAGATGAACTGGGTCTAAAAAAAAGATATCGGAGGAAAACCAGACCTGAAAATTCCCGGGGAAAAGGAGTCATCGCTTCCAAGAAAAGGGATAGTGCGCTTATATGGGAAAAAAAGAACTCACGCGTTTTAACAAAAGGGGAAAGGCCTTAACTTCTCAACGAAGAGAGCGGCCGTGCGGGGTAAAGAAAAAAGAAGAAAGAAGTTTCTGATCATTTGAAGGGGAAAGAGAAGGAGAATCTCATGAGGGGGGGCAACGACATGGAAAGAAAAAGGGGGGAGGAGTTTTCTTACTCTCACTTGGAGGGGGAAGGCAAGCTCCAGAGATCCAAAGACAAAAGGGACGAGGACGCGGTTCCCTAAGAGGGTCAAGGCTGCTGAACTTCCTGCAAAAAAAAAAAGAAAGCGGTGTCAGTTTATAATCCAAACAAAGAGGAACATTGCGTGTTTTAAGGATAAAAAAACAACAACGGATTAGGTGGAAAATAGAGGAAAAAACAACATGTTCATAAGTAAATTTAGAGGGGGGAAGGGAGAAGAAAAACGCGTGATTCTCTCTGGGGGGGGAAAGGCGTTCGGGAAATAAGGGGAGAGGGGGGACTCTAATCGCATTCCAAAGGGGGAAGGAGGGTGTAAGTGGATCTCTGTCGGCTCTAGTAAAAAGAAGAAAAAACGCATCAACGCAGGAAAAAAGGAAAAAGATCCGTCCACGCTTAGATGAAGGAAAGTGAAAAGGGGGGAGGTGACACTGGAAAAAATGAAATTAAGGGGGGAACTTTGGCAAAGGGGAGGGAGGGTTTGCATGTTCACTGCAAGGAAGAAGGAGCGTGGAGCAGTTTCATTCGTAACTAAAAAAAACGCTGTCGGGGGAAAGCGAACTAAGCGCATCGCAGAAAAAAGGAGGGAGGGAGGTGGAAGCCGATCGAATAATTGACAGGTAGGGGGAATCCCGAGACGTACTACAAGTTGAGAAGCGTTGCTCCGAAAGAAAAAGAAAAGGGGACAACCCGGGATACATCACAAATCCGGCTGAAGGAGAAAAAAAAAAGATGGAGCGTTTTTTTGGCAAAGTCCAGAAAAAAAGATTGGCAACCCTGTCCGCGGGAGGGGAAAAAGGGGGGGGAACTCTCCGAGTTTCTCCGGCTTCGGGGGGGTGATCTCACGGGTGACACGAGAAAGGTCAATCCCTTTAACAGAAAGAAAAAAGGGGCCCCCCGTCCAGAAGGGCAGCCAGAGCTTAAAGCTAGGGGGAGGGGGGGGGAGAGTGAATCGACATAATTTTTCGGTTGAAAAAGAAAGAGAGTCATCCACTCTAGATTGGAAGAGTGAGTGTCGGGAAGGGGACTAGCACCGAGAAAAAAAAGGGGGAAAACTTCCGCTCCCTGAGAAGAAATGGGGAGGGAAGCAAGGCTAGCTCTTGCTGGGTGGGAAAATTCAAATCCACCGCACAAAAATGCGCCTCAGCCGGAAAACGTTTTTGCGGAGGGAAAAAAAAGGACCCGATGAAAGATTGGCGCCGAGGAAAAAAGGTTCGCTCGGAGGCCGTCAAAAAAGCCTCGCGTTAGGAGAAAAGCAGAGAATGTTGTCATTAAAAAAAAGCGCGTTACAAAAGAAAAGGAGGGTCTTTTTTTCGAAAAAAAGTTCCCCGCCTCTGCCGCATTCAAAAGGGGAAAAAGTACTGGACATCCGAAGAAGGGGAGGAGGAGGAACCAGTTCTTCAAGAGGGGAAGGAAAAGCGCAAGAGCCTCGTCGTTGATTCGGGAGGGTCACCATAAAAAAGGAGAGTAAATCATTCAGAAGGGAGGGTTTCAATCTCTCGCGAAAAAGAAAGGAGGCGCTTTCCTGATGAAAAAGAAAAAGGGGGAGCTTCTCGTTCTCACACCTAGACAAGGGGGGGGGGCCTTGGTTTCGCTGGAGAAGTTGTTTTTCTGAAAAATTCTTAGGGAAAAGAGTTCGCGCGCATTCTTTTGAGAGGGAAAAAAGGGGGGGCATTCATTAGGCGAGTCCGCTCTATTCGAAGTGCACGGAGGGAAAAAAGGCTCGAGCTTTGGAAAAAAGAGGGGGCAAAAAAGGGAGCTTCGGTGAAAAATTGGCCGCTTGAAAAAAAAGAAGGATGGATTGCAACTTTTTGGGGGAGTGACGAAGCTCTATCGTGCCGGAGAAAAGGAGTTTCTCGAAAGCCTTTCGGGGATGAAAGAAAAGGAAGGCCCTCTCTTTTGTCAGTGGGAGAAACTAATAAAAAAAAAAGAAGATTGCTACTACGCGGGGAAAAAGCCAATGTCGTTGTGGGAAAAAAATGTGATCCTCTCGAAGATTTAAAAAAGGGAAGATTTTTGCCGCTCTCGTTGGGGGGGGAAGGGAAGCGCAACTTTCGTCCGGCTTGCGATAGGGAAAGGAAGTAGGCGCGTAATCCAGAGGGAAGAAATCTGCCTTCCACCGGAAAAAAAATGCCGGCCCCTTCAATTCATCTGGTCGGGGAAAAAGCCGCCTAAGAAGACGGAAGAAGGGATTTCCGATGTGCCAAGTCTGTGCAAAAAAAAAGGCAGAAAAAGACAGCCAACAATCCAAATAGCAAGGGAGGGGGACGCCGTCGCCAGCGAAAAGAATTGAAGGGAAAGAAAGTATTGCTTCGATAGCGCGGAAGGGAAAAAAAAGGGAGGGCAAAATTTGGAGGACATGGCTTCTAACAATCAATGGGGGGAGGAAGAACTCATCTCCAAACAAAAGGAAAAGGGGGGAGGATGTCGACCCAATAGCTTTTTAATTGAAAAGGGGAAAGAAGTACAATTTTGCGAACGATCTACTGGGACAAGGAAAGGAAAAAGCTGGAGTGAGTTCAAGGCATGAAGAAAAGGAAAAAAGTCTTGATTCACGATGGCGAGGGGAGGGGGTTGGGAAAGGAGGGATGACTTTCTGAACGTCTAATTGGAAAGGAAAAGAGGGACTAATAAATTTCCCGAAAGAAAAAAAAGAAACGCGTCTCTTAGCGGCTGGGAAAAAAGAAGATTGAAGTCAGGAAGGGGGGGGGGGGGACGTTTGTTGTAACGGGAAAAGGGGGAAAGTCTTTATTAAGGAGAAGTAAGGGATTTCCCCCAGGGCGGAAAGAAAGAAAAAAGAAGTCGCTTCGCGAAGAGGGGGGAAAAAAAAGAGCAGCGCAAAATCATTCGGCGGAGAAGAAAGGAGGCAAGGTAAAAAAAAATGGGGGACCTTCATCAGGGAAGAAGCCGATTATCGTGAATCCGTGAAGAAAGGGGGACAAAGAGAGCCTTAACCCTGAAGGGACAAAAAAAGGAGGAGGCGAATCTCCTCTCTGTCAACGGGAGAATCTACACTCATATCGCTTAGGGGAAGAGCCTGCTCCAAAAAATTGAATCAAAAGGAAAGAAAAGTCACTGCGGGCAGGTCCAAAAAGAAAAGAGGAGAGGGGCACTTCAAATCTCCCACATATCATGGGAAGTACACTTCGAATCGCGCGTGTCATCGAAGAAGGGGGGAAGGGAAACAGAATGCGCGCGAAAACATGCTGAAAGGGGAAAAAGACGAAGTACCTATAAACATCCGCTTCAAGTAAAGAGAGGGGGCAACCAAGACCAAACATACTTGTCGATGTGGGGGAGAAGGGGAACGTGTCGTGTAACGAAACTCATTCGAAGAAAAAGGAAGATCTCTATCTCGGGAGTGCAGATCTGCATTCGTTTAAGAATGCTGACCTTGGGAATAAAAAAAGAAGCGAGCTTCTTCCTACGAGGGAAAAAAGGGGGGGGAGAGACCGCCTTGGGGGGAAAAGAAATACGTCTTGGCAAAAGAGAAGGGGAAAGAAGGAGCAGGGAACGTTCTGAAAAAAAATAACAACGCGTGTCGTCCGGAAGGAGAGGGGAAAACGCCCCTTACTTACCCCATTCGGGGAAAAAAAAAAAAGCGAAGAACGTCTATTCGCTTTAAACGGCAAAAAAGCAGGAAAAAATCCCCTTCCTATCTAGAATCGAAAGGGGGAAGAGGGGGAGTTTCTCCTCCAAACTCGCAAGAAAGGAAAAGGGGGCAAAACATCGCCGCCGAAAGGTTTGCCAATGAAAGAAAAGAAGGGTCTCTCATCCATATTGATAGAAAGAAGGAATTTGAAGACTAGGTGCTAAAGTCCCAAGACACGGGGAAAGGGGGCGTTTTTTCCAGATCTCCGCGAGGAAGATAAGGAAAGAAGAAAAAGGAAGACAAGTCGGTCGATTAACGCCTAACAGTTTGAAAAAAAGGGAGAAGAGCTGGCGCACGGGGAGGGGCAGAAGGAAGGGATTAATTTGCGCAGCCGCGCGGGTAAGGGGGGGGAGAAAGGTGAAGTGGGAGGTCACCCGTGCGCTCACAAAAGACAAATCTATATTTCCCGGTTGAAAAGAAAGTGTTTCCCAATGTAAAGGGGGGGGACACTAGTCTGAATGTTCAAAAAAAAGAAAAAAGACCGGGGAGGGGCCATTTGGGAACTTCATCCTGATGGGGAGGAACAGGGTTGGGTCCCTGCGACGCTGGGAAGGGGTAGAATGATGTTTCTCGCCGGAAAAAAAGGGAAAAAAAGATTAACCTTCAATTATTCCGAGAGGGGGATTCCAACACTCGATCGGGAGGGGTGGCGCGGAAGGGCGGGGGAAAAGGGAAAGGCTCTCACGAAGGGGGATTCCATTTCCACCCATCTTGGGGGAAACTTCTCACTCTTAAAAAAAGGGGGGAAAAAAGGCTTAACCCTGCAAGAAGGAAAAAGGGATAAAGGGAAATGCATCTAAACTGTGGACGAGCCTAGAAAAAGAAAAGCGCATCAGTGATGGGTTGGGGGAGCAATTGTTTTCTTTACTCGCAGAAGGAAACAAAGACAAGACAGCTCACACTGGGAATGGGGGGAGAAAGGAAAAAAAGTAGCGCATCGAAGAAAAAAAAGGAGGGGCAAAAAACATACTCTCCCTCAAGGGTAGTAATTCCAAACAACTGGGAAAAGGGGGAAACAGGGGCGTTTTCGGAGCTGCTGGGGAAAAAAAAAAAAAAACGATTAGGAGGAAAAGGAAAAAAAAAAAAAGCACAGTGAAGGCGTAGCATTTACGTTGTTTGAGGCAACCAGAGGTTGGCCAGGCGTTGAGTGGAAAAAGAACCTCGGGAACCGTGGGGGAAAAAAGCGCCATTCCAGGAAAAGGGGGGAGCTGGCTGCTGCTATTAAAGAAAGCGGCAAACGCAGCCAACTGCTCGGAAAGGGAAAACTGAGAGTGCGTAGATCGGCCACGAGGAAAAAAAAAGGGCTTTTTACCGTATTTGGAAAGAAGCAGCATTGGAGCCTTTGATCAGTTCAGTCGTAAAAGAGCGAGATCATGTGGGGCGAAAAAAAAAAAAAAGATCCACGATCTGATGCTTGGGGAAAAAAAAGAGGGAACCGGTAATTTTCAGGTCTGGGGAACCGAGACGGACGAGCACATTAAAAAAAAAAAGGAAAAGAGGGTTTCTCAGAAAAAAGTCGCAGGCCAACAAGAAGGAAAATCCGTCTGCCGGGTTCCTAAGAAGGAGGTTTGAAATTCCTATTTCCCCAGGGGGACCAGCCTGACCATGGGAAACACGTCCGGAAGAAAGTTTTGAAAATAGGTTGAGGAGAGGGGGAGGGGGGGGGGGGAAGGAAAACAGGTTACACTCACTTCATCAAAAGGGGAGAAAAGACGCGCTGCGCCAATTAATCAAGGAGGAGGTTGCGCCAGAGTTCTGCGAAAAGGGAGGAGGATCGACATAATTTGTAATCGGTGGGGGAAAAAAGAGGACATCGCGGAGATTGTGAAAACAAAAGAAACGGGGGGGGAAGCAACCGAGAATAGCGAAGTGAAAAGAAAGAATTTCTATAAAAGAAAGAGCAGGCTAGCTCTGCCTTGTGCGAAAAAAACGCCTCGCGGAGGGAAAAGGAAAGAGAGAGGAAGATGCGTCTCTGTTTGGAAAAAAGGTTATCTGCAAGTGCGGCCCGAGGCTTGGGATTGGGCTCGGGGAGGGAAGGAACGTTCGCCGTAAAAGAGAGGATCAATGTTTCTCTCGAATGTTGGGGTATTCTTCTGGCGCGCGGGGAAAGGGGAGAGAAAGAGGGGGGGGGGGGATTTTTTTCTACCGGGAAGGCCACCGCCTCTTCCAGCTTCAAGGAGGTTGCCAGACGTACAATAAAGGAAAACATTCGGGAGAAGGGAGGGGAAAAGCTCGTCTTGAAGAAGCGAAAGAAGGGCTGGCGGATCGTGCTTGAAAAGTGAAAAAGGGAGAGAAAGAAATGCAGATCTGAATTGGGGAAAAGGGCACTTCCGATTTCCTGAATGCTTCGTTCCAAAAAGAAAAAAAGGACTCGTCACACATCACATGGGGAAGGGTGGGTTGTGCTCTTGCTGGAGAAAGAAAGGGGCCCACCTGCGTCGAGCTTTGCATGGCCGCAAAGTCGAAAGAGGGGGAGAGGAAGAGTTTTTATTCCTTCGGAGGAAAAAAAGGAGAAGTGGCGACTTCTTTTGCTGACGCGCGAGAGGGGGAAAGAAGAGGGTGCGGAGCTCGGGGAATTGGCCGAGGTGCTCAGAAGAAAGGGGGGGAGGGACACTTTTTTGGAGAAGGCGCCTTCTCGGGAAAGAAAGGGTCCGCTGGCGCTTGACCTTCAGAGAAGGGGGAAGGGAAATCACTTTTTAAGGCGAAGGGGGGGATTTTTCCAATTCTCCGAGGGATTACGCTAAAGGAGGAAAAAGGAAAAGTCCCCTCCAATTTCTTTGTGGAAAAAGGGAAGGGGAAAGGACCGCTAGCGAGTTCTTTGAGGAGCCGAAAAAAGCTGCGCTTTTGGTAAGAAAAAGAAAAAAAAAGGAGAAGGCTTTGCGATTCGCGCCAAGAGGAAGGGGGGGGCGTAATGCTCCTTTAATCCCGGCTGGCGAAACCGTCACAAAACAAAAGAGGGGAAAAGTCGACTTCATCTGGGAGAAAGCCTCAGCGACGCGTGCGACGGACGAAGTTCTATTGCACTATGGAGAAGGGGGGAAATCTATTCAGAACGAAAGGAAAAAAGCAACAACACCAGAATAGCAAAAAAAGTACGCCAGTCAGATATTGGACCGGTAGGGAAGAGGGGAGTGAGAGAAGCCGCGCCTTGTCCCCTAGAGGAAAAAAAGGGCGGCCGAACAATCAATTTTCCACCGCTTTTGGTCCGACCGAAAAAGAAGGGGGAGAGTAGTAAAAGAGAGAGTAAGGGGGAAAAGGGAGGGGGGACAAAATTGATTGTTCGCCGCCAAGAAAAAGATCTACGGGGACCAGGAAGACATCAATACTTGATGAGGTTCAAGAGGAAAAGGCGCCCGTCCGTGATGAAGATTGGAGTGCTGGATTGTGGGGGGGGGGGGAGGGCTGAACGTCGCTGGCCACAAGAAGAGAGAATGTGCCCCCCCCAGGGGAAGTAAAATCACAGCGTCTCTTTGGGGGTTTTTCCTCCAGAGGGGTGGGGGGGAAAAGAGGGGACATTTTTTTCTTTTTGTGACGGAAAAGGCAATCGGGTTAAAGGAGGAAGTACGAAACGTTGCCACCCAAAAGAAGGGAGAGTTCTCTTCGGCGGAAGGGGGAAGAAAACCAAAAACTACGAGAGGACGTCGTTCTCCTCAAAGAAATGAGAGAAAAGAAAAGGGCTACACAACTACATTTTATTACTGAAAGGAAAAGAGCGGATCCGAAAGGCTTAGTATAAGAAAAGGGAAAGGACGTTATTTTTAACCTCAAAGGAAAAAAGAGACATTCATGTCAAGCCCCCCAAAAAAAAAAAAAAGAGACAACGGACACGCATAGCTCTTCGTCACGGAAGAAGAAAAAGTTAAATCAATCTCTTACTGAAGCAGGAAGAAGGAAAGGGGGAAAGAAGGAACTAGCTCCTCAACTAAGAGGGAAAAGAAGAGCAAAAAGAAGAATTCGCACTTCGAATACGAGAAGGATACAAAACTAAGAATAAAAAGGGAAGGGAGAAAAGGCTCTTGCCATTTGAAAGAACGCTTCTCCAGCATCTCAACCAAGCCAACGGGGGTGGCTACCAGGGAGAGTGAAGTTCTTTTTAACTCCTCATTCAGAAAAGGGGAAGAATCGAGATCTCTGGAAAGGCTGTCTATCCTTCTATGAAGAAGTTGAAAAAAAGAAGGATAAACTCTCTGCGGAGGAGGGAAGGAGTTCCGAACTTTGTTCAGGAAGGATTCCCAGGAAGGAAAATGGAAAAGATACTCTTAATTCTGGCAGGGAAGTCGGCGGTATCACACATACACCGCGAAAAGACAGCTCTAACGGGTAGAAAATGACAACATTCTCAGACTCAACGAAGGAAACCGTTAACTCATAAGAGGAGAGAGGAAAAAATCCCCTCCATAGAAGAAGACTCTTGTCAGAGAAAGGAGTTGGAAAACCTCATCTTCTCTCGGGGAGGGAAAAGCTATTCTTTGGATTTTGAAAGAAAGCAACAATGTCATAGAATAGGAGAGTAGTACATGATTGGGAAAAGGAGAAAGGGGAATTTTACTTCAGCGGAAATCACCGTCCCAATCACTTTGCTGGGTTTGGAAAAGAAAAAAAAGGGGAGCGCTATTTGCTGCCAACAAAAAAAATTTGGTCAGATTAACGCCGACCAGTTTGAACGAAAAGCGCTGGCCAACTATCAAAAAAAAGAAAAGGGGGGGAGGAGTGTTCTCCTCCTCCAGGATTCCGGAATTGATCTGCCTCTTGATGCCAGTGCGGGGAAAAAAGTTATCTCAACACGAAAGAAAAAAGAGAGTTCACAACCCTGGGGGAAGCGGCCGTGTTTCCACATTGGTCAGAGGGGGGGGACAATCGGACTTTCACAAAACGCGGAAAAGGGGGAAAGGGGAAAACGGAAAGGGCCCGGGTTTGCCCCTGCTACGAGAGGAAAAAAAAGAGAAGTATTGAACTGGGAAGGTCCGTCTCGGGATGAACCAGGAAATACCGTCACTGATGCGAAAGAATGGTGGAGCTGCGGCTGAAGGGAAGGGAACCAAAGGGGAATCTCCCTCTTTTGAACTCCCAAAAGAAGGAAGGAAGGGAAAAAAACTTCTCCCCCACGCGGAAAGACCGGCCGTGCAGTGAACCGGCAAAAAGAGGTCAAGAGTGCTTGATACGTGACAGGGGGAAAGGGCTTTTACGATCTCTCGAAGGCGCAGAGTGGCTGCGTTTGCCGACGAGTCTTTTACCACGAGCAGGGGGGGAAAAAAATCCCAATACAAAGGAAAACGTGGAATTTGCGCTTCGCGTTAAGGGCTCTCCTCTCGGAAAAAAACTCCTGGCAAAAACAGACGGAGAAGAGGGGGAAGTGTATTATAGAAGGGACGCCTTACCATTTAGGTTCCAGGAAAATCTCCCTAACAACAAAACGGAGGATCCCGCATCTAACAAACAAACAGGGGGGGGAAAGTTTTGGATTAAAAAAGGGGATTGAGGAGGTCGTAGTGAGTACTGTTTTTTCCTTCGTTCGGAAGAAAAGCTTACCTTCTTAACCGCGAAAAAAAGGAAAAAGGCCAAGTTTGGGAGGTGTCTTTGGATCTCTGGCGGAGAGGGAAAATTTAAGGCCGAAACCACTCTTCGGGAGAGTCGAGCTGAGATCGTCCAAGAGGGGGGGGAAATTTTCATCCCTCGGCTGGGGGGGGGGGAAGGGTCACTTCAATTCCTATCATTTTGAGGGGGCAGTTCAGGCGTAAAGATGGGTGAAAAGGGAAGGAGATCATTTTGGGCCCTCGAAAAAGGGGGGGAAAGGAACGATCGAGTGAGGGGGAATAAGTGACCGGGGAATGGTGGGGGGCGAAAGGAGAACCATTCCTAGAAAGAATCGTGTGCTCCGACCCTCCAGCGTCGGAAGAAAAAAGCAAATCCTATGCCGGGAAGGGGGGGGGGGGGGGGGGGAAAAGGATATTTAAGTCTTTTTTTTGGGAGGGGTCCCCCAATCGCCCGATTACATTGGAAAACAAGGAGGAAAATTTAACTCTCGGTTGAGAGGGGGAGGGGGGGAAAGGGGAACTTTGTACACTCACTTCATCACGAGGGAAAAAATCCTGCGAATTAATCCCGGCCAGAGCGGAGGGGCATCGCTTCTCTAGTGGAGGAAGTTCAAAAGGAAGGAAAGAATGGTTCGTGTTGCCTTGCGAAAAAGAAGGGGGAAAAACAACAATCACCGTGAGTGAGAGGAAGGAAGGGAAGAAGACGGCTTAATTAAACTTCTCAGAAAGGGGAAGATGGAATTTAAGCAATGCTAGAGTGGTGCTGCAATTGAAGAAAAAAAGCTCTTCTCTCTTCAGCTAAAAATGGGGAGAGAGTTTGGTCGTAGCAACTCCCTGGAAGGGAAGATGCGAATAGGCGTGGATTTTTGTAGCGGAAGGAAAAGGCCGTTCCCTCTGAAAAACTCGAAGAGGGGGAGGGCGCGAAATGTTTATTCAGAAGGGGAGCGCGTTTTCAAATTCGCTCCCGAAAAAAGGGGGGGGGTCTACCTCCTAAGTTTCAAGCCGAAAAAAGGAAAGCTCTCTTTTGGGGGGGAAGTTGAAGAAGTCTTCCCATTCTTTCCTGGCAAAAGGGGAAAGAAGCGGTAATACCCTAGCAGAAAGGAAGGACTGGCTGTCTGTTCTGGGAGAGAAAAGGAGTCCTTCGAGCTAAGGGGGGGGGGGGAAAGATATCTCTTATGAAGAAGGGAGGAGTCGTTCCACTCCTTCATCTCGCGTCGAAAGGGGGTTGGCTTTTTTTATGAGAGGAGTTTTTTAAAGGGTGGCTTTTTTCCCTATCTTGGAAGAAAAGGGGTTCTCCTCGCAAATTCGGGGGGGAAAGGAAAAGAGGGGGTTTATTCCTTCCTTCGAGAAGAAGAGAAACGGTCTTTTGCTCCTGAGAGAGAGGGGAAATCATCTTTTCTGGACTCGGAGGGGAGAAGTGCCTTCTCTTCCTAGATTGAAGGGGAAAGTTTTGCGGAGGAAAAAGGAGGGGAAAGGCGCTATGCTTGTCGAGGAAAAAAAGGAAGAGCGATTTCGCGAAGCCTTGGGAAAGGGAGGCTCTCTGGGGGGAGGGAAAAGGAAGAATAAGCCTCTTCGGAGAAGACGGGCAAGCGCTGAGAAAAAAGAGTTTTTTGTCGAAGTGAAAGAAGGGGAGTTGAGGACCTCCGCATGAAGAAGGGGTGTTTGTAGCGCCGCAAAGGAAAGTCCGTCTTGCTCTAGGGGCGCAGGAAAAAAGGAAAAGCGTAATTCGAAAGGAAGGCATCACTCCGCCTGAACAAAAAAAACTGCCTGCCCCTTAAGCATAAGAAAAAAAGAAAAAGAAGCCTCAGCGACGAGGGAGGAACTTTTAGATTGAAGAGGTGTCCCAGCGACTGTTCAAGACGGGGGGAGAAAAAAAAAGAAAGAAAAAGAGCCATTCTCATAAAGAAGGGGAAGATATTGCCTTTGAACTCACTCCAGGAGTGAGGAAAAAAAAAAAAAAGGGGACCCGTAATTTTGGTGGGAGGGAGAAAGGGGGAGGCGACAAATCAATTTCAAAAAAAAGAAAAGAAAAAAAAGA
>Ga0179593_1481670_pt1 | contig 12469 bp, 14 predicted proteins | sample CZODoug2_1_08_16_FD_185931 | JGI IMG/M metagenome (GOLD analysis project Ga0179593, IMG submission 185931) | Vadose zone soil fungal communities from Angelo Coast Range Reserve, California, USA - CZODoug2_1_08_16fungal (PacBio error correction) | ecosystem: Environmental > Terrestrial > Soil >...
AACTGAAAAAACCAAAAACACGGGACCACCGGGCCCTGTTACCCACCGGGGTGGGGGGGCCGCGGCAAATTACATGAGGACCCCTTCCCCAAAAAAACTGCTCCAACCCAAAAGGGGGGGCGGCTCCCCCGCGCACCCCGGTGTCAGAATTTGAAAAAAAAAAACCATGAGGAAGGAGTGCTCCCGGCGCAAACGGAAGCGCCGTTACGGAAACCATATCCGGCAGAGGACACAAATTAGGGAGTCACTTCCCTCGCCCCAGCCAAGCCGGGGACCCAGGCCAACCCAGGGCCAAGAAATCCGCTAACTGGGGAACCAAGGGAAAGGGGACCCCAGACAGACGAACCAACCACCGTCTGTTGGGTACCCACCAAAAAAAGACCTTCCCTGACAAACCAGGGGAGGGAGGTGTTTGTTTTGTCCCCACCTCAATCAACGGGAAAAACAAAGGAAAAAAAAGGCCAAGGTCGTGAAAGGGGGGGGACCCAAAGGAGCCGTGGAAAAAAGGGCGGGGGGCACTGCCAGAAAAAAAACCGGAAGAAGGGGGGATTTTACCCTAATCAAACCCTTCTTACCGTTGACAAAATCCGCAAAGAAAAAAGTGAAAATTGGCCCACCCAAACCCCTCGTCCCACCGGGGCGGAGGTCGGGGACCCCCTTGGCGTTAATCAACGCACCCCCACAGATGACCCATCTTCCCCCCCCCCTCAAAAAGGCTTCAAGTGCCGGGGCGGTCCAAAAGAGGGCCCCCTACCCGCCCAGAAAAGCCTTTTCGAAAAAAAAAGGGGACAGGGTCCCCCAACATCCCGTGACCAAACACAGGGAGTAGGAATAAACTCCCCAAAGAAAAACAAAAAGGCGGGAACTTAAAAAAGGCCCGTGGTCCCCCAACCCCCTTTGGAGGACCGAACCAGTATCAAAAAAACCTGCCAATCAGGAAAGGGCCCACGACAAATCTCTCCCCCCAGCTAAGAATCAGGAAAGGGGAAAAAGGAGAGGGCCCCCTAAGCCCATCCTCAGACCCAAAAAAGAAAATCGGTGGACCCCCGCCCCCCCAAAATGTCCAACACCCCTTCGACCAAAAAGAAAGGTCCCTCCAAAGCGCTTGGAACACCTCCCTCCCAACTCGGGAACAACAAAAAACCCACCCCAAGGCATAAACCAGGACAACGGCGAAAGGGGAAAAACGGGACAAAAGCCCCCGGGCAAAAAATTTTTTTGGTACCTTTCCCCCGGGGGAAAACAGAATTTTTTCCCCTTCTTAAATCTTCCACGGGGGGCGACCGAAAAATTCGAAAGGGCCCGGGGGACAAGGGTCTATTCAAAGGGGCCCAGGGGGACCGGCGAGTCAGAGAAAACCAGAAACCCGCGGGAAGACATCCTTCCCCGGGCCTTTTTTTGAGGCCCTTTGCAAAAGGGGGGGGAAGAGAAAACAATTCAAAAACCTCACCCCCCCCGACCCCAGCGGGATCTCCCGCAAGGGAAACCCAGGTGCTGCGGCCAAAACAAAGGCAACTTTTATTAAGGCTGGTCGGAGGCGGTAAAATGAGCGTGGACCAAACTTCTTCCCAGACCCATCCACCCCCCCAGACCAGATACGTGAAGGTGCGAACCAGAACTCGGGTGCACCGTTTTGAAAAGGCGGGGAACGGAAAAGAAAACACCAGGCCGGTTCGGGGGTAGGAGGGAGGTGGTGACAATCTTGATCAGGGCCGAAATCAACGGACCCGGCACCCGGCCCCTGGGCCCAAAGGGCACCGGGTGGGAGCACCCCACAATGTTTGTCCCGCCGGAAGGGGGGGTCCTTCAAGAACCTTCACTACAAACAACTCCCCCTTTTCTTATGAAAACCATTGGAAACCTTGAAAAGGCAGGGACGGGTCAAAGGAAAAACAGCAAAGAAAAAAACCTTCGAAGAGAGGGGGACCAAAAAAAAAAAAATGGGGTGAAAAAGTTGGAGAAAGGGCCCCCTCATCTGAGGGGTTCGGCTGGAACCCGGCAACGCAAAGGGAAAAACCGTAAAAAAAAGGGGGGGAAAGGGTACCCATGGGTGACGTCCCCCCAAAGGGTCGAACAAGATGACAAACCAACCGGCCCCAGAACAAACGTTTCCTTATTATTCGTTCGGAGAGTGGCGCCCAGGGTGGGGGGGAAAAAAAGGGGCCCGGGGACCAGAATGGAACACGGAATTTCCTCCAAAAACGTAACTCCCAATGCACATTGGGGAATTAAAACCAGAAAGGAAAGGTCCACACCTCGTTCTCGGTCAGGGAACCGTCCAGAAACGAGGGGGGAGAGAGAAAAGAGACCCGACGATACGGAGCCTTTTTTATAGGAAGAAAGGGCAAAAATAAAAAAAAAACGGGATGTGGGGGGAGAAGGAAAAATACGCCTCCCTTATCGTCAAAAGCGGGCCGAAAGGGTGAGAGCCCCCAAAAAAATGGTGGGGGAGGGGGGGGTCAAAGCAGTGCCGGCCGGCCGGAAAACTTGGGCCACTCGAAACGAATTGGGGGCCACGGTAGGGACTTTCCGATTCCTTGGTCAAAAAAAACAATGCAACGGAAAACCGTGGGAAAGGGAGAGTTTGAAAAAAACCCCGAAACCAAACTGGCCCGGAAGGTCGCAATTCAGGACCGATTCAATCCCACAAAACCCCGGGCCTCGACAACCAAATACAAAAAAAAAGCCCCCCCCTAAACCGACTGGAAACAGGGTTTGAAAAAGTCCCCGGTCCAAGCGTGGGTTAAGGAACTACTGACTGTAAGGGAAGGGGAAAGGCCCCCGACCGAATTGAGACATTGGGGGGAACTGAAAAAGAGGCAACACCTAACCACCCAACCCACAGTTGGGCGTTTGGGGAACGAGACGATTCGGCGTGAAAGGGGGGGGGACCTGACCAAATCAGAAAATAGGGGGTCCCGTGAGGGAAAATTTTCCAACCTCCAAGGACAAGTATTCTGGGATTATTATTGACCATGGGCCTCCCCCCGGGGCCCAAAAAAGCCCCCAAAGGATGTCCCCAAAGGCGCAGTTAAACTCCAAAAACGGAACGGGGTTCCATCAGCGCGTATCCAGGGTCGACTGGTACCAAACCCTGGGAAAAGGTAAATCAAAGAAAGAGTGGGTGTTTTTGGGGTGGGGACTTTTCAGGAAAACAAAGGGGAGGGAAAAACACGAAAAGTTTTGAGTGGCCCAGGTACAGAATATAGTGCCTGCTGTCCAACGGAAGGGGTCACGTCTTGCTGTCCCTCCAACGCCTTCACCGACCAATGAAAAAACGCCGTGAAGAAAACGGAACCCGAAGGGGGGGAAGCCGCCCCGGGAGAAACTGGGCCTAACTCCTGGGTGCCTCCAAAACCCCGGCCAGGCCCATTTCCAATGAAAGATCAAGGAGAAAGGTGGTAGAGTCCCCGGTTGCGGCGTGGGCAACCCCAACACCAAACGGGACTAAACCCCCGAACTTGCCAACTTTCCCTTAAAGAAAAAGGCCAAGACAAGCTTATAAAGTTCAAAACTCAGGTCCTTAACTTCGGTGGTAAAAAAAAAAAAAAGAGTCCACCCCTTTCTTTTCCAAAAATTCCTGCCCGTCACCAACAAGGGAGGTTCCTTTTTGTGGCTTCCGTTGGTTTGTTGTACCGGTTAGGGCCCTTTTCCCCCCCAAAAGCCCGTCAGCCTGTAAGTAGGGAGGGGGAAATGCCAGTCCTTTCACGGCCCCTTTCCTGACGACACCCCGGAGGTGTCGGGAGGCATGGGACCCCCCTTTACTTCGGGGGGGGCGTTCTAAGAAAACTGTCCGCAAAGAGCTTTCGGTGAAAAGAGAGGATTGCCCGGGTGGGCCTGGACGCGGCGGTTTCTGGGGGGGGGGGTGGGGGAAGTTCCCACTGGTCACCAGGAAAAGCCCAAGGAAACCCCCAAGCCCAAAGAAAAACGGGGTCCCGGGTGCCGTTCCCTCCAGGGAAAGTCCTCAGGGACCCACGGCGCCCCCCCGGAAAAGTTGGGGTGTCCCCAAAGGGGCCCCTATTTCCAAAGGGGAACAGACAAAAGAAAACATCGTCTGGGCTGGGGGGGGGGCTGTGGAAAAAAATTCTTCTCCCCACGTTTCCAGCCTCGGCCTGGGGGGTGACGGAAAGAATCCCCTTTTGGGGGGGCCGGGTCCGGAAATGCACGGATGCCGACCCCTCTGGGATATATATTGAGCGACCAAAGGTCCTCCACAAAAAAGCCATAGACCCGAAAGGACTCCGGGCACCGAGAAAGGCGGTTTTTTGTCTTCTGGGTTGTGGGGCAACCTTTTTTTGTTTAAAAAAAAAAACCCCTGCAGGAGTTCGTTGTTCTTTTCCAGGCCGATTGGTCCCCACGGTTATAGGTGGTTGGACTTCTGTGCAAGGGGGGGGCGCCCCAACCCCCATTCCCTGGTAAGTTGAACAAATTGGGTGGTAAAGTTGAGAAAACCATGCCCTCCAAAGGGGGGGTCCCTGAAAAACTTTGGCTGAAAGTAGAACCCCGACCGCCCAAAAAGGGGGTTGGAGGGGGGAGGTTCGTTCCTTTGGCCGGGAATTAGGCAAACAACCGGGGAGTGCAAAGATTCTTTTCCCAAAGGTTTCAAAGGGGCGCAAAAAAGAAATTTGGGACCCAAAAAGGTAGGGGGTTAACATTCGTCCCCCCGGGTTCAGTGGGATTCAAGACACGGAAACTTTCCGGGAAACTGGTCGGACCGTTCCCCCCCCAAGACACCCGGGGGGGGGCCAAAAAAAGGGTCCCAGGGGCCCGGTGGGTCGGAGGGGTCTTGGGCGATTGGAGTCCCGAAAAGGGGGGAAATCCAAAGATGTACGGCCCGGGGGGGTCTGGGGATGCGTGGGGCAGTTTAAACGGCGCCCCGCCGGTTGGGAAGGGAAGGGGGGCAACGGGGGACCTGTCCGGAGCTGAAACCGGACGGAAAAAGTGGGGAAACCCTGTAAAAAAAAAAGACTGCAGGGGAGGGGGGGGCGTTGGGCCCCCTTGCCCTGGGGGCCATGATGCGGGTAATCCCCGGAAGCAAAAAAAACCAAACAGGTGTTAACAATATGGGACGTTTGCAACTGTTGTCCCCGCATTAGTTTCCCCCCGTTCAAAGACAAACAACAAGGGGGAGGGTAGTTAAAGATAGTAACCGTTCCCCCTAAAACCAGTCCCCCCGTCCCAGAAAAAATGGGGCCGCTTACTCCCCTTCCAAGAACCACCGGACCACCAAAAATGGGCCTCCCCCTCCCACACAGGGGTGCGACAAAAAAAAGAGTCAGAAACCGTTACCCCCCTTTTTGCAAGCCTCTGACCAACCAGGGTTCCTAACTTTGGGGGCCCGAACGAAGGAAAAAGACCGGAAAAAAACAAGTAAAAAGACCATCCATCGGGGGCAGTTCCAAGTAAGAGTACCCAGATAACCCCAGCTCCGCCAAAACAAAAAACCAAAAAAAAGGGAACAATATCCCCTTAGAAATGGCCTGGTCTTACCCTTTTTCGATTAAAGCCGGGAGACCCCCAAGAACCCCTTCACCTGGGACCCTTTTGGTCCAACGACCTTTAAACAACACTCCATGGACTGTCCGGGGGGGACTAGGAAAAAAAATAAAAGGGAACGTTTTTCTTGGTTCAGCCCCCAGGGGGAAACATTTTAAATCCAAAATGGGGCGGGGTTCCTCAAAAAAAAACCGTCAAAAACATCACAATTCCAAGCCCGGGGGGGAATGGAACCATTAACAAGAAATACCTTTTACCTGAAAATGGAAGAATCGGTAACACAAAGGGAACACCACAACCCCCCCCCACCCCAACACACCCTTTCCCGGGATTTCCTGTGGGGATGACATTCAACCTCCAAATCCATTAAAAAACCCCCAGAAACAAAAAAAAAAAAAAAAGGTGACCCCAGCTCCAGTCCCCAACCTCCGAAATTCCAACGAACCTAAAAAAATCTGCTCTGGACACACGACAAACTCCCGGGGCAAAAGAGCTTAATCCAGGTGTAGAGAAAAACTCCATCTGGACCCTGGAAAGGACCAGAATCAAACCTGCGTCAAACCAACCTTCCCAACTTTCCCTCGGGAGGAAGATTTCACTCCGATTCAAGAAACTGGGGGGGAACCGAGAAAAAACGGCCCTCCCCCCCCTTCTGCCGGAGGGTCGGGGTCCCCCCTCCAAAGGAATCACTTCCCCCAAGCGCCCGCTCAGACCTGGGAGAAATCAAAAACAGGGGGAAACAAACCCCACCCGGGAACCACCACATACCCAAGGTCCAATCAGGACCCAAGAAAGGAGGAAGAGTGGCCCAGGGAAGTTCCAAAAAACGTTCCCTCCTTGGGGGGGTACAACTTGATAAAGACCCTACCAATGAGCCTCGTTTTTCTGGGGACCCCTGGCCCCCCATCGTCTCCCTTTGAAGGGGTAAGGGGGGGGAAGGGAATGGGAACCCAAATAGGGGGTTTGGCCCCCCCCTCCCCAACTGAACCGGTAAGGAAAAAAGCAGACTGTTTATCAGATTGAAACCAGTTTATCCCTTTTGAGAAACCTTTGCTGGACGAAAGTCCAAAACATAAAAAATCGGGAAGGCAAGGGGGCTTTGAAAAGGCCATCCCCAACCCCCTTCTGTGGGATTTACGGGGGAAGGGAGGCTTGTAAGTTAAAAGGGCAATCTTTTTCCCACGGGGCGTCCTGGAGAAAAATCAAATGGAAAGGCGAAAAAAAAAACTCGTTCGCCCCAACCCTTAGGGGTTGGAGGGGGTTCCCCCCCACAAGGGGCGAAACAACCAAATTTCCCCCCCCGGCCCCATTTTCTTTTACGGGGGACCGAAAAAAGAGTTGACCCTCTGAAAGGGAAAACGTTAACATAGGGAACCTTCTCCCATGAAATTTGCCGTGGCCACACACGGTGTTGGTGGAAGACGCCACTGGGCCTTTTTCCCCTCCTCCAGCAACCCAGGCCCCCAACCCCGGGGGGGGGAAAACCAATTTCTTAAGATGTCCCAAGTTTTTTGTCCCAAAAGAAGGAAAAAAGAAAGAGAGTAAACACCAAAGGAAAAATGGTGGGCGGTGTCGTAGGGGGATTGACTCATCGACCATCTTCTCAGGGAAAACACCAGGGTGGGGTTAAACCTCATGAAGGGAACACCGTTTCCCCAGGTGAAGGCTTCCCAGGGACGAAATGAAGAAAGGGGAAAAGGGGGGCGAAGGGGAGGGTCGGAGAAGTTGGAGGGAAAAAAGTTTTTGTCAAAAACGTTCCCGTTCCCCCTGGGACCCCGGAATTTGATGGGAACCAACGTGAAAAGATGGGGGGGGGGGAGTAGACGCTGTGTTCCACCACGGGTTCTCGCCCAGGGGAACCGTGACCCATAAGGGGAGGTGAACTGGGGGAGGGTGCATCCTATTCTCCAGTACCGCGCCCCGAAGGATGCCACGAATACAAACACAACTTATTATTGAAATATATAGATAGAAAAGCAACAGAAAGGTGTATCAGTTCGAGGACACATTGCTACCTCAGGACCCCCCCCCCTTCAAAGGATGATTTTTTCGGGGGGGGGGGCCAAAGAAAGGGGGGCGGGGGGGGGTGGGGGGGTGGGGGGGGGGGGGAGTGGAAAAAAACGGGGGGTGGGAAAAAGACCCGGAAATGAAACGGTGGGTCCAAGGTTTGAACCCAGGAAAAACCCCAAAAAGGGTAGGTACAATGGGCACACAACATCCCGCCCCAATTTGGGGGGGAGGGGGGATGGAACATAAGTTTGTCCCCTCACGAAACCCCGAAACAAAAGGGGGGCCCCAAAAAAGGCGGGGACAAATTCCGCCCCCTCAACCAGGCCTCATATGTGCATGTAAGCCCCTGTAAAAGGGCCCCCCCCCAAAACAAAGGGGGGGGAACAGGAACTCTTCTTGGTTTTACAGAAACCCCTTACTGGTCTGAGAACTGGGGGAAAAAAGGGGAGTGATAGTTTTCATTGAAAAACAAACCGACCAAAGGACGCGATAAAGGGTGGGGGGGTTCACCCGGCAGGCCACCCTGGTCGGGGGGAAAAAACCGAAACCAGAGACAGCCCACCAAGGCAAAAAACTCCCAAAAAAAAAGGGTGGGTGAATTATTAAATACAGAACAGATTCGATTTCTTGTATGTTGGTCCTTCTTTCCCCAAACCCCTTTTTTGGGGCCCAAAGGCCCCTTGGATAAACGAAAAGGGTAATCAAAAAGTGGGATCTTGTCCCGGGGAGAACTTTTTAACCAATTTAGGAAAGACAAAAGGGCGTTCATTTGGGTCTCCCCTTGGATACCCAGCCCGGGTCAAAGGGGTCACGGGAGGGGACGCCCCCCCAGCGAAAGATGGTAGGCCCTGTGGGGGCTGGGTCACCGGCAACTAATCTTTAAAGTTTTCCTCATACTCCCCAAACAGCAACAGTGCCCTGAAGCTGCCCGCCCACGAGGGGGCCAATCCAGCCTTTTTTTTCCGCCCCCCTTTCACCCCTCCAACGGGAGAAAAAAAAGGGGAGAATTGCCAAGGGCGGGCCCAACTTTCCCCCTCGAAGAACTGGTACAAATGGGGAGAAGGAGTTAAAAAAAGAAGGTGATGGGGGCCCGCCCAAGCCCCAGGGGAAACTGCTGGGGGGGAAAAAAAAGAATTGGCATTAGCAAAAAGGAAAAAAAAAAAAGGTGACGGGGGGGAGCAACACTTTCCAACGTCCCTTTGTCCCCGGCACCCCCATCTGTCCATACAGGAGGCTCTTTCTCGGGTACCTTCGGGAGCTGCGGTGCCCAAGGAAAGGCCAAAAAGGGGGGGGGGCTTTTCCGGTTCTTTGTTTCCGGGGGGGTGGGGGGGCAGGGGGGGACATAAATTTCAGGGGGGCCCCCCCCGGACGCAAACCCGAAAAGAGGGAGGCAGGGACGGCCTTCCATTGTGCACCCAACCAGAGACCCCTCTTCCTAGGCCGGGAAACAGGTTGACTAAGCCCAAAAATGAAGGGGAAAGGGAAAACAACCTTGGTTTACGCCTTAGGCAGAGGTCGTATTCCCGGACCCCCCTGGCAACTTTCGGGAGGCACAAATTTAAAAGGAAAAAAGAACCAATAGGGAACGATCCCGCCGCCCCAGGGGGTTGTGTGGGGTCTTGGTGGTGAGCACATAGGAAACCAAAGGTGAAAAAAAACCTTCCTTTGTATTTCCCCAAAAACCCGGTTTTCTGGGCAAAGGAAAAAAGAGCTGCCCTGGTCTTCCCGGAGTTTCAAGGGGAAAAAGGTCAGGGGGGGGGGACAATGGGAAAGGCCTCACTTTCCCTTGGGGGTGTTGCCGCCAAGGCCCGTATGGAGGGGAGAAAAAAAAGGCACCTAAAAAAATACTTCCAATCCATCCGGAAAAAGGGGTTGGGCAGGGGAAAACCCAATTGAAAAAACGGGTTGACCCCCCCTCGGCGCCATGCCACTTCCCGAAGGGGGAACGGGTGGTAGGTTTTTCCTTTGTCCATCCCTCCCGGGAGCCCCCAAGGAGGGGTCCCCCGGCAACTGGGAAAAAGGTGCCACCAAAAACCAAGCATTTGGTCCGGGTTTCCAGAGGCCTAAGAGCCAACAGGGGAGGCCCTGGGGAGGGAGGAAGCGTATAATGGCAAAAATCCCACAAGGGCAAGGCCAATTTTGGCCCCGTGTCCAGGTTTCTCAAGGGCGTTGGGGGAACCAGGGAGTCGCTATGGAACGGCCCGTAAAAGTCCCGGAAAGACCCCGCTTTGTGAAAAGTTTTCCCCTTGGGGAAATGGCAGGGGCCGGGCAAAGACGGTGGGGGGGGGGGGGAAACGCCCGGGAAGGGGGGAACGGTGGGAAAAAAAATCCGGACCTTTGTCCCTGTGCAGGACCCCCGGCTTGAGAGAAACAACCGCCAAAAACGGCCGGCCAAGGGGCCCCGTCGCTAGGGTAAAAACGGGGGGGTCCCCCCAAGGGGGAAGACCGCTGTCCCACGTGTTGTTCTGGGAGGGGAGGCAAGGGTTAAAAAATGGACACTTTCTCGACCAAAAAAAAAAAAGAAGTAGCCGGACTGGGGATTGGGGGAATTGGCAGGTTGTCCCTACCGAAAGACAAACAAAACCCAAACAAACCCAGCGGAGAGGGGGATATAGGAACATGAAAAACCAACGGCCCACCGGGCCCACTTCACGGGGGAAACCCTCGGAGGGCCCTGCCCAAAACGTCCCCCCGCTTTTGGGGGGCCAAAAGAACATTGGGGAACTATTGCCCTCACCAAAAGTCCCAAAAGAGGGTCAACCGTAACAGACCCCCTTAAAAAAAAAACCGTGCGCCCGGGGGGGTTCGGGCAAAAGAGAAAAGGACCACAAAACCACTCCCCCCCGGGTAACCATCTGTCTTCCAAAACCCAATAAGGGAAGAACACAGGTCGCACCAAACCTCCCTCATTACCCCCGAAAAGGAGAAGTAAAGAAAGAAAAGTTGAAAGATGAAGCGGCCTCCAGGGCCTAACCCCTAAACACTCCCGTGGTCACCCATTGAAAAAAGAAGGGAACAAAACCCCCTTTCCCCAAGAATGTCCCTGGGCCGGGACCATTGGGGGGGGGGAAAAAGAAGCCCCAAAAACCCCTTTCATCCAACCGGTGTCGTCGTCCTTCAGGGCAAAACTTTGAAAAGAAAGGAAAAAAAGGCGGGGTTGGGGAAAAACTCAATCCCCCAAAGGAACCCCCAGCATGGCGGAAAGGTTGGAGAATCCGAAGGTTTCGGGCAACTTCCTTCATTCGCCCAGGGAGGGGGTTTGGGTTCACAAAAAAAAAACCCCAGGAAAAGAACCCTGGGGATGGGGGGGGGGGATCCACGACCCCAAATTCCCCAGCGGCCTTTGAAGGGGAAAAGGTCAATTCCAAAAGACGCCGCCCAAAAAAGGGGGAAAAAGAGACTCCCACCTAACCCCACCCAAATGTCCTCCCCCCCCACGGGAAAAAGGTTCCTACATGAAGGGAAGATCTGAGTTATAACGCACCTTTACCAGGGATCAGTCCCCGAAGAAGGGGGGGGAACCCATTTTGAGGAAAGATAGCCTGGGAACCCCACTGGCAATCCGGCACCCAATCTAAAAAAGCCTGGGCGGACCCATTCCCATACGTAACATGAATAAGCCCTTTCCCTAAAAAAAACCGCCCTCCCAGTCAGCATAAATGAGGGACGGGGCTTCGGGAAGCCCCCCACAGAAACCTCAAAAACCCCTAATCGGCTGGGGGGTAGCCCGCCCCCCTCTGAACAAAAGAACCAAACGAGAAAGCCCAAAAGGAGGAAGGGAAAATAAAAAGAGGAGTCAGGGGTGGTCACCTGGGCAACCCGGGTCAAGAAGGTTCACCTGGGTCCCGTAAACGTGGGCAAAACCCCCTCTTAGAACCTTGCGTGTAAAGGGACTTTGGAAAACCCGTACCTCAAAAGGGTGGGTCGAACAGTTTTTTCAAGAACCTACGGTCTTCTGACCCAAACAGACCTATCAGAAAAAAAATCCCCCCTTTGTTGTTGAAAAGGGGCAAGGCCAAAAACGGGGGGGAACCTAAATTTTTTAACAAGACACCCCCCAAAACAGGAACCCCGAAAGGGAATCATCCTCCCCACTGAAAACAGTCTTTCAAAGAACAGGCGTTGGGAGTGGTAAGGGGGCTTAATGATTACATCATCGCGGTGTGTCCCGGAGTAAAGGTGTACACAGGGAAATTAAAGAGGGTATATGTCTCCAAACTCCCCTAACTTGGGTGCCCCAAAAGGAAGTTGCGGGAAAAAACCAGGGGGGGCAAAACCTCTTTCCAGGAAGTTAACGCCCTTAACGATAAGACCGGGAAAATAGGGCAGTTCTTACTGTAAGCAAAAAGGACCAGGCCTTTAAAAAACCCAACAGGAAAGGAGAAAAATCCCCTTGGTTTCCCCCACTTCCAAAAAGCCTACCATCAAAAAAAGCCCAAAATACCCCCTTGGCGTGGACCATTTCATCAGCGGGGGTTGTTAAACAAAAGGGGGGGGCAACCCCCCCCCCCCTCCAACCTAATTATAAATAGGGCGGTAAAACCAAATCAAAAGGTTCGTAGTGAAAAACCCTCCAATTAACTCCATCGGTCCAGGAGTAAAAAAAAAAAGCGGACGTAAAAAAAGGAGAATGAAACCCTGGTCAAAGTGAATTCCCCCTTCCATCCTGAAGGATGTGAAACAGAAACGCGCAAAAGAGTGGGAGTGTTTTCTGAAGGTTTTTAAACAGTTGCCCAGCAGGACGCAGGGAAAAAAAAGTGTTCCCCTTCCCCGGGGGCCTCACATTCCCGGCCCAGATGGTGGGGGCAGGTACTCGAATAAAGGAAAAAACGGCGGGGGGAAAAAAATCTTTGATCCCAGGGAGTTGCCAAGGGGGGGAAACTCATAGTTGGCCGAGTCGACACAGATCGCCAATCCGAACCTAAAAAGAAAGGGGGGAGGGGAACTGTGAATAAGAAACACA
>Ga0179593_1531950_pt1 | contig 12469 bp, 17 predicted proteins | sample CZODoug2_1_08_16_FD_185931 | JGI IMG/M metagenome (GOLD analysis project Ga0179593, IMG submission 185931) | Vadose zone soil fungal communities from Angelo Coast Range Reserve, California, USA - CZODoug2_1_08_16fungal (PacBio error correction) | ecosystem: Environmental > Terrestrial > Soil >...
GGGGAGTTCGAACGCGAACTGGAAGGAAAGAAAAAAAGAAAAAGGGACTTTCTACCCTCCCCGAGAGAGGGGAGCCTCTTCCATAAAAATAATCATCGAAAAAGATGCTGCCGTGAAGAGGGGTTTAGTTAGGAGGGGGAGGGGGGGGAAAGCCCAAAAACGTTCATGTGTAGGTAGCACGGGAAGATTTTACAACCTCCTTCCTTTTCTGAGGAAAAAGGACGTTTCCCATCATCTCAGTCTAGAAAAAAAAAAAGACAATCACCGGAAAGCAAGCCCAACGCCTCGTCGTAAAAAAAGAAAAAACATACTATTGACGGCAGGACCGGCTACCAACTACACCAGGAAAAGGGAAACCCTTTCACCGGGGGGGAAAAGGTGAGAGACGGGAGGGATCCGACGGGGGGGGGATGGGAAAAAAGAAACCTTAGAGAGAAAAGGACCCACCACCCACTACCAACAAAAAGGAATTGCTCTAACAGGGGGGGGGGGGGATTAATGTTGGAGAACTTTTATCCCGTGAAAAAGAAGGGGGGGGAAAGAGGATGGCGCCGACCTGAGGGGAGTGGGGGAGGCTTCTTCCGGAAGGGGGGAGGGGAAAATCTACTCTTTACTGCCTAAACGTTGGGGAGGGGGAAAAGGAATCTCTCGACGAGGTGGTATGGAAAAGACTCCATTTCTATCACAGGAAAAGCAAAAGGGATACAAGAGACCTGTCTTCTATTCAAGGAAGAGTAGGGGAAAATCTCTACAAGGAAAAAAAAATCGCTTGGGGCAAAGTCCGCGTAGGGGAGGGGATGGGAGAGAAGGAGCGGCTATTTCAGACTACGGGGTTGGAGAGAAGGATGAGAGGGGGGTTGTGCGTCGATCGCAAAAGCGAAAAAAACTTGGTATCCTATCGCGAAAAAGAAGGAGACCTTTCCCATGGAGGAAATAAAAAAAAAGAAGGCGAAAGGGATAAGCTTGGGGATATTTCTTCTTAACACAGGGGAAAAGGGCGTAGTCGTCGGGAAAAAGGGGGGAAAAAAAGCTGTCTTCCCATCGGGGGAAAAGGAGAAAAAAGCCTTTAACTTCGTGGTGGTAAAAAAAAAAAAAACGGGAAAGAGGGGCGATGGGGAGCTGATTAAGCCCACCGAGAAACCGGGAAAGACGGGAGAGGGACAAGGATTCTTGAAACAGGGAGAACTTACCATTTCCTATGAAAGGAGGAACGCTTCTCCTCACTAAAAGGGAGGGAAGGAGGGGGTCAGGCATGGAGGGCTTTACCAGCTTCTCGGGGTGTGGTGTTACAAAAAAAAGGTGTGAAGGCGAGAAATGGAGCAGTTCCGCCTTCATCTCTAAAAAAAGAGGGGGGGGTGATCCTTGGAATACCTTGGGAAAAAAAGGGGGGGATCCGCCTAAGCTGCCGTGAACTTTAAGTTAAGCCCACATGAAAAGGGCGGAGCCACGAAATAGCTCGCAACAACAACACGGAAGGAGAGAATATTCTCCTATCATGAGGGAGAAACCTTCCCGACGCCGCAAGGAAGGCGAGAGAAGGGAGGGGTGCCGCTGTACCACCAAAAAAAAGGTGAGAAAAAAAAAAGAGCATCGAGATGATGGGGGGGGGAGGTCTACCTGCATTCCTAAAAGGAAGGAAAAAAGGTTCTTAACAAGGAGAAAGCTAAGGAGAGGGAAGGAAGAAACACAAAAACGCGATTTCATTCGGGGGGAATGAAAGGCGAAAGGGGAGTGCCGGATCGGCCAAACTAACGGGGGAAAGGGTCCATATTTTTTTCTTTTGGCAGGAAAGGGAAAGGTGCCGAAGTATGGAAACAGGAAAAAAGAGGGGAGTGGTAAGAATGAGGGGAAAATAATCTACTACTCTCGCTAGGGAAAAAAAGAAGGGAGGGTGTTGTTTGACCGCCCTTACAGAAGGAAAGAAAATTTCACTCGGCTATCAGGAAGGAAGCTGACAACAAGCAATCGAAAAAAAAAGATCACTAGAGAACTAAAGGGGGGACGCACGAGGATACCAAAGAAAAGAAAATCTCCCCCCGTAGGAAAAAGAGAAAAAGGACTCAAAAAAAGGAGAACAAAAAAAAGAGTCGTGGATCGGGGGAGCCAATTATGATCTACGCTGCATAAAAGCGGAAGAAAAGGAAGGGCATCGCGACCAGAAAAAAGAACTTCTCCTGAGAGAAAAAAAGGAGAGAACCGAGAGGGGCGCTTGAAACTAACAAAAAGGTGGAGAAAGAAGGGGAGAAAGAGCTGGTTCTCGAGCGGCACCTTTCTCTACTCCCATAAGGAAAGGGGTAAAGGGATTCTATCTACCGTGGGGGGAAATCGGAAAGAACGGGGGTGAGGTATGAACTCGCTCACAAGCGACAGAGGAGTACTTCTGTATAGGAGGGAAAAAAAGCAGACCCTTCTTCCAGAAAGGAAAAAAAGGGAAAGGATTAGTCGTACGAAGGAAGAGCCCATGCGAAGGAGGAATCCTTGTCCGTGACAAAAAACAAGGTCATATGATCTAACAAAATGGGAATAAGATCACTTACTAAGGAAGAAAGGGGGAGTCATAGTTGGTGGGGGGGGGGAAAATTTTTGTGGATTGGAGGGGGAACCAAAAACGAAAAAGAGGAGGGGGAGGGAAGAAAGAAGGAAGGGAAAAAAGTCGTCTCTTTCAAAGAAAAAAAAAAAAGTTTTACCATTGGGAAATCGGGGGGAGGTTGGGGCACAGGGCCAGTGAATCTGAAACAAGTCAAAGAAAGAGAAGGGTTTTTCCTAGAGAAAGAAAGAAAAAGGGTGACTACGCGGCGTTGAAAAAAAAAAAAGGGGGATGGTGATGGATTCTAACATCCTAGGCGGATGTGGGGGGGGGTGATGGGACAGACCGGAAGGAGGGTTGTCCACTCTTAAAAGGGGGAAAAGGCCGGGGGGAAAAAAAAGCCACAAAGAAGGCGGGGGGTGGTGGCGTGCAGACCGGGCGGTGAAGAACCGGGCACCAGAGGAGAAAAAAAAAAAAGGGCTCTATACTCGTCTTCATAGGGAAAAAAGGAAGGGAAAGACGTTTCTCACCCTTCCAGGAGAAAAAAGCCGTCGGTTAAACGAAACGATGCCAAAAAAAAAAAAATCGCAGGTGTCGGACAAAAAGAAAGGGGGCTTCTTTCTTAATCGAGGAAAAAAAAGGGCCCTCGGGAAAGGCCCCGAGCGCGGGAACCCAGAAAAAAGAAGGCCAAACGCTGGTGGGGGGGAAGGGGAAAAAGGGGGTCTACTTTCACGGAAAAGAAAGAAAAAAGCGCTGTGTGGCAGAAAAAAAAAAGGACGGACAAAGGGAAGGGGGGAACTCTCCTGGGGGGGAAAAAAAAAAAAGCGAAAAGAGGAAAAAGAGGGGGAAAAGCCTTTACTCGAAGGACCAGGAAAAAAGAATGGACGCATAGACAGAACTCTTCGTTCTTCACAAAGGCGGAAACAATAAACTGGGGTTCGTGGGGGGGAAAAAGGGGACTTCCTTCTTTATTTAAAGGAAAGAACCATTCTGGAAAAGGAAATGAAGAGACGCAGAAGATATGAGGGATGGATCTCAAAAGGAAGGGATAAGTCGTAGGTGTCAATGGAGAGGGGGAAGGGAGTTTTTCACAAAGAAGGGAGAAAAAGGGGGGAGCTTACTAAAGGGCTAAGGAAAAGGGGGAGGTGACTTAGGCGTGATCTATCTCCTTTCTAAGGTGACAAGGGAGGGTGCTGGAAGGAGAAAAAATCTTTTTTCTGAGAAAAGGGGGTTTTCAAAACAAAAGTGGGGGGGGAGGGCGGGGCGGGGGGCAGAGGAACTGGATGTGAAGAAGGGGAGGGGCGGACAGGGGGGAGGGGGGGGGGGGAAAAAGAGTTGTTTCTCAAAAAAAAAAAACGGGGGCCTCTTAGGGGGAAGCGATGACAGCAAAGGAACCTACCTGATAAAAAAACCAAGAAGGGAAAAGGGAAGGCCTCAGGAAAAAAAAAAAAGAAACCTGGGGAAGACCCTTGGACATCAGGGGAGGAGGCGGCAGGCAGAGGCTTCTCGATTGCACAAGAGATGAAGTATAAAAGGGAAAAGGTCTGGAAAAGAAGAGAAGAAGGGCTACACGAAAAGAGGGGGGGGGAAAGACATTCCACAGGAAAAAAGCCGGGGGAAAAAAAAGGTACGAGTATCTTTCAGAAAAAAGAATGAAGAAAAGGAAGGAGCACGCCAGTTCGTTAGGAAAAAAGGAGGGGCTTCCACTCTAAAGAAAAAAAAAAAAAGGCCTATAGAGGGGGGGGGGGGACTGACGTGGAATCCAACTACGCCACAAAAAAGGAAAGAGTCAGGGAAAAAAACACGTCCATAGGGAAGAAGAACATCCTTTCATAGGGAAAAGGGGAGAGGTGAAATAGGTTGCCGGGGGGGGAAAAAGAAGGAAACGAAATCACAGGGAAAAAAAAAGCCTCCGACAAAAAAGGAAGGGAAAAATACGAAAGGGGAAGCGACAGGGGGAGGGGAAAAAAAAACCGCCTTCTGGACGGCACGGGGGGGGGGAAAAAAAAAACCATTTTTCTACCGGGTTCAAAAAAGGGAAAAGGGGGTGGCCCAGACACGGAAAGATCAAGGGGAGGATAAGGAAAAAGTTGGATCGACCTCGAAATGGGGAAAAAAGGGGAAAAAAAAACCATCCCTACTATGAGAAAAAAAGGGAAAGAGACTCGGTTTTTCTACAAAAAAAGAAAGAGAAGCAAGGGAATACATTCCTCGGGCCGCAAAGAAAAGAGGGAAGGGCAAAAGGAGGGACGGCGCTGTATACTGGGTTGCAATTTGTTTCATAGGGGAAAAAAAAGGGAGGGGAAAAGGCTATCTACAAAAAAGAAAAACGAACAACAACCACCTAGGAAGGAGGAAAAGGGAGAGGGGGGGCCCCGTAAAGAGAGGGGGAACACCTTCGAAAAGGGGGGGGGGGAAAAAAAGGCCCGGAGTGTAGAAGCGAAAAGGTCGGAAAAAAAGAATGGCCTCCTGCTGGGGGGCGAAAAGAGGGGAAAGGCGGGGCGATATAAAAACAAGTCTGCATCATTCAGAAAGAAAAGTTGAAAAAAAGTGATGGGTGCGGGATTATTTCGATCACAAAAAGGGGGGAAAAAGGTGGTTGTACAAGGAAGGGGGAGGCAACCCGCTTCCTGCGAGGAAGAGGGGGGGTGCTGTCAACAGCAAAAAACACAGGGGGAATAAAGCGGGCCAGAAGTGGGCTGCGACTATCGGGGAATAGAGATTTTAAAGAAAAGGAGAGGGGAGGGATTTCTTCTGGAAAAGTTTATGGGATGGAGGCCGGAAACGGGAATCTTGCGAAAAAAAAAAGGGGCCGAGCCAGACTGGAGAAAAAGGTTGTTCGACGAGAAAAGTTGACTCAAATAAAGCAGGGAAAGGGCGATGAGGAAGAAACGGGCTGATCGTGGGGGAAAAACGATCGTAGGGGGGGGGGAGGAGACCACTAGGGAAAAAAGGGAAAAAGGGGGGGGCTCCCCAAAAAAAATGAGGCCCGAGTGGGGGGGGGGGGCCTTGAGTACCGGCTAAAAAAAAGCGAAAAAAAAAAAAAGAAGGAATCATCGGGGACGGGAAAGAGAAGCTTCTGCCGGGGAGAAGGAAAGGTATGGCACGAGGGAAAGAGGGCAAAGCCATGATCACTGTGTGATTCGCGACAATCGAGCAAAAAAAAGCCGACGCGCACGACGAAAGGAAAAAAAAAAACACTGTCAAAAAAAAAGAAAAAAGGACGCGAATCAAAAAAAAAAGAAACGACGGACCACCTGAGGGGGCAAAATCGATCGTCCCCAGAAAAAAAGAAGCTCGATCCTAAGAAGAGGGGAAGACTAGTCATTACGATAGGAAAAAAAGGGGAAGAGAACAGGGGTAGAACTGCCCCACAAACAAAGGAAGGGAAAAAAAAGGGGGAAAAGGATAGAAAAGAAAAATCTACGCCGCGCTAAAGAAAAAAAAAGCGCGAGAGGAAACAAAATCTCTATCGGACACGACAAAAAGGAAGGGAAGAAAAAACATCCCGACTTCCCAGAACAGGAGAAAGAAATTGCCTAACTCACTTAAGAGAAAAAAATGGTCGAGAACAGGCTTTGGAAAGGAAGGAAGCGCGAAGACCAAATCGGGGAATCCCTCTCACCACCGGAAGAAAAAGTAGAGGGGGGCAAGTCCTACTCCAGAAAAAAAAAAGGAAAGGTCCTCCCTTCATCGGGAAAAAAAAGGGGGAAAAGATAACTACCGTGCCAATCAAAAGGGAAAAAAGGGGGGGAGGACCAAGGGGGAAAGAGTCCTCTTTCGAAAACAGTCAAAGGAAGTAGAGAAAGAGTCGCTCCGGAAGGTCTAAAAAAAAAAAAAAGACGTCTTCTCCTCTTTCTTAAAGGGGAAAAAAAAGAAAGAAAGGCGTGCTGCCTGTGAAAAAGGGGGAGAAGGGGAACGGGGAAACCCTCGGTCTGAACACAAAAAAAAACAAAGGAAAGTGGAGGACGAAACGGGAAGAGAAAAAAATTTTACAACCAACAGAAGATTCCCATCACCGAAAGGACAAAAAGGATCCTTCATCATCACCAGCAAAGGGAAAATCACTTACCGACAAAAAAAAAAAAATCCAGGGGAAAGAGGGAAAAAGACCACATCACAACGACATATAATTGGAAAAGAAGATCAATAGTTCGGGATCATCTACCAATAAACCCGGCAAGGCGAAAAAGTCGGGGGGAACCTTTCCAACTACCGAAAAGGCGAAAGAGTTGGTGGGGGGGGGAATAAACAGGGGAAAAACTTCCAAAAAAGCACCACCCACTACCAACTTCAGGGGGGAAAAAAGGAGAGAGACTTCAGTGAGGATAAGGGTCTGACCCTGGGGGAAAGGGGGGGGGAAAATAGCCGACAAACAGGGGGGGGGGGGATTTCTCCTACCGGGAAAAAACGAAAAGGGGGGTCTAAATTCCATTAAACCTTAAGGTACGAGAATCGAGCTAAGGAGTGTGAGCGCGTAAATCACACTTGAAAAGAAAAGACGATGGTGTTCATACAGAAGGGGGGATCCAGTCCTATAAGGGGGGAGAAGATAGTTCAGTCGAAAGGAGAAAAAAACACAGCGCAAAGTTTTTCCTTGAGGCCGAGAAGAAAAGGGGGTAAAGACGCGAAAAAAAAAAGAAGGTCTCTATTCCCGTAGGGGAGGGGGAGGGGAAAAAGCTATCTCCTGGGACGAAAAAAAAAAGAGATTGTCACAAGGCCAGAACTTATGCTGCCAGTCGAAAAAGGAAGCCAAGGGGGGGAGAGGGGGAAGGGGGGGGAGGAAAAATCCCTTCCGTCCAAAAAAAAGATTGATCTTGCCCCGCGAAAAGAAAGGGATGAAGAACGAGGGGCTCTTTTTTAACGGGGTCGGAACAAAATGGAGAACGATGTAAGTCGCTGGAGGAAGCCTGAACTGCGTCATGATAAACAGCGAAAGAACACATAGGGAACCCGACCTATTCCGAATCCGAAGACGATTAAAGAAAGAACCCATCGCTTCTGGGGATCTGAACCTCTTGCAGAAGTGGAAGAGAAAAAAAAAGGTTCCTCACCATTTGGGAGGGAGGGGAATCAAGAAGGTCGACTTACCGGCTCAGGTACCGCCTGAAAAGGTAACGTCTAGGTTGGATAAGGAAAAAAAAAAGGACTGAATCCTTGATTGGAAAGAGGAGGAAAAGGGTAAAAAGGGCTTTAGTGAAGCAAACATGGCCGAATAATAAAGAAGAGAAGAGAACGACTCGAAAAAAAGAATCAACAAACAACAAGAAAAAAAGAAGAAGAGAAGAGATCTCCTATCACAAAAAAAAGGTATCCCTTCCCTAATGAGGGAAAAAGGGCCTTCCTGCTCTCCAAGAAGGAGGGGAAAAAAAAATCAGGAACTTACTCCCAATATGAAAGGCAAAGGAGAACGAAAAAAGACGTCGACGGCAGAACACCCAACCAAAAAAAAAAAAAAAGAGGGCGGGAACAGGGAGCTTGTCAAAGCTTGTTCCGCGGCATAACACGGGAAAAAGGAAGAGATGGGATTATGTGGGGGGGATGCTTCTAAAAGGAGGGGGGGGAGTAGTTCGTTATTCGGAGAGGACATAGGAACGGGTAAATGCGGATGGGGCGCTTTTCAAGATCCGTAGGGAAAAAAGAGGGGAAAGAGTTCGGAGTTCGAGGGAAAACAAATCTACAGGAAAAAAACTGTTTTTAACCAGACAAAAGGGAAACAGGATAAAAGGAGAGATTCCTCGTCTTCGATGCAAAATGGGGCGATGGAGCAAGATCATGGCGGGGGAAAAGGATCGCCAAAAAGAAAGGAGAAAATCTTCAACTACAAAAAGAAAGGTTAAGGGGGACGATGCATCAAAAAAGAGGGAAGGGGAGAAAAAAAAGGGCTCTCAGGGGAGGAGGAAAAAAAATTATAATCTACGGGAATAAAAAAATCTACGACACGGAGAAAGCGACCAAAAACCCTGGACTCCATCGCCGTCGTACCCAAGGGGCGAGGAGAACGCGACTCAGTACAAGGAGAATCGCTTTTTCTTCTAGGAAGAAGAACCTTGAAAACTCGCAGAAAAGGACGACGTTGGGGCGATCTACCTGTATAACACCAATCAAAAAAAAGGGAGATAACTCGAGGGGAGGGGGGAAAAAACAACGAGTAGTACGAGGGGAAGAAGAACCGCCCCTTCTTCAAGAAAAAAAAACTCTGATGATGGAACCGGTGTGGGGCGCCATCCAAAAAGGGAAGGTCTGCTATCTCCATGAGGGAGGAGAAGGAGTTTTCGAGGGAAAAAAAAAAAGGGAAGAAAGAGTAAGTCAGGGGGTCAGTTTGTCGGGGAATGGGAGGGGGGGGTTGTTGTGGAAGAGAGGGGAAGACCACAAGAAGAGAAAAAAAAAAAAGGAAACACGTTGAAAAAAAAATAACAAGGGGAAGAAAAAAAAGGGGGTCCTTACCAAGGGGAAGGAAACTCTTTATAAAGTATGGAGAAGTGGGGGAGGGGCATGATAAAGGGGGGCCGTCATAGTCCGGGGTTATAATAAGTACGGTTACGACTAGTAAATGGAGGGGGGGAAGACCTTTTATGTTTGAAGAGGGAAGGAAAATAAATCCCTCGAAAAGAAAGGGGGGCCCAAAGGTGAAAATCCTGAAAATAAAAGGGGGAAAGAGGAGGAAAAAGGAAGAGGTATAAGTCAAAGGGAACGGTTAGAAAAGTCTCAACATAAAAAAAAAAAGGAACTGGGGTGTTGTGGCCGACCGCAAAAGGGGAAGAAAAAAAAAACGCAAAGGGAACCTCATCGTTTCTCTATGCGTAGAAAAAAGACCTTTCGTTAATTACAAAAGGGAGAAAAGGAAGGGGTACGGCGCGGCCTTATGCCGATCGCAGCGCTGGGGGAGGCAGTGCAGGGGAAAAAAAGGGAAAGAAACGATTCCGAGAAAAGGATGTGCATCAAACAGGAGGCGCGGAAGGGCTTTCTGCAAAAAAGACCGCAAAAAAAAAGAAAAACTATTCCTTAAGAGAAAGAAAAAAACCTCAGTCCTGGAGAGGAGGGGGGCAACGGGAAATAAACACGGTGGTTGCGCTGGGCGGGGGCTGAATTCGCTTCAAGAAAAATTCCAGACAAAGGCGGTGGGAGAAAAAGAAAGAGGCGGTCCTCCCGCCTGGCTGTGCAGAGCGGAAGGGGAGGGCTTTATGGCTGAAAGAGAAAGTTTTTCTCCAAGGGGGGGGGAGAACGGTATTATTCACGCGGTGGTAACCAAAGTCTGCGATCACGCGGGTAAGGGAAGGAATGAGATAGAAAAAAAAAAAAGATGTTATTCTAACAAAAAGGAAAAAAGAAAAGGGGTCGGGGCCAAAAGGGGCGGAGAAAAGGGGGCCAGGGTGAGGGTCCGAAAAATAGCGGAATGAAGAAGACGTTCTTGCAGGAGAGCCTTAAAGGGGAGGGGCGAGTTCGTTTCGCGGGTTAGGGAATAGAGGAAGAAAAAGAGGGATTTAACCGTGTATAAAAGGGGGAAAAATCGGGTCTGCGTAGAAGGGAGGAAAAAACCTCGGCCCAAAAAAGCTATACGGTCAGGGGATGCTATCACAGGAAAAAAAAAAAAAAAGGTGTACCTTCTCAGAAGAAAAAAAAGGCCCGGGGGACGAATTTCTACCCTTTCGGGCAGCAAGAGGAAAACTGCGGCAAAAAAGAAAAAGATGCCTCGAGAAGGAAAGGGGGCTTCTTTTCGAAGAGGAGAACAAATATAAGAACTCCCTAAGGAAAAAGTGAAATCGTAGCAAGAAAAGTTGGCTCCCTCAGGGAAAAGAATCGTGGTCTCTAGCTCGAAAAAAGAAGGGGGGAAACGGGGGGACAGCCCGTCGAAATTCAGAAAGGGAGCGCTGGAAAAAGAGGGGTCAAAAGAAAAGAAAAAAAAAAAAAAAAAAAAAAGCAAAAGTCGGGCAATAAAAACGGAGGGGAGAAAAAAAAAAAAAAAGGCTCATTCCTTGGCAGAAGGGGAAAGCTTGAGCTAAGAGGGAAAGGGGGAGGAGAAGTGGGGAGAATGACCCCATCAAATCAGATGCAAAGGTAAAAAAAAAAAGATGATACAAAGGGAGGAAAAGGAGGACAAAGCACCCGTAAGAAGGAGGAAAAAAACTCCTTCGTTACTTCAGACGTAATTAATGAGGAAGAACAGCCCCTCCGAGAGGGAAGAAGTTCGGAGGGGGAAGGGAAAAGGGGGAAAGAAGTAAACATACACCGGGAAAAAAAAAAAAAAAAAAAAAAAAAAGAGGGGGAGGAGGGGAAAAGTCAGAAAAGCGGCGAAAGGGTAGGAAGGAAAAAAAACACCAAAAAACAGTACCGACAGCAGCAGCGGTAACGAAAACAATTTTACGAAATGGCGCGGGAAGGGAAGTGGGTGGGGGCGGGCGGGGGGGGGGGGGGGGGAGGAAAGGGGGAAGGCGCTAGGGGGTGGGGGGGAGGGGAGGGTGAGACCCCTAAAATCAAAACTTTTCAACAAGCAGATTTGACGTGGTGTGGCCCTTCAGAGAACCTCTGTCAGACCAAGTGACCGTCGGTAATTCTCCTCTGAAACCATTGGTGAATATGAGCCTAACACGCGCCCGGCATGAAACCAAATTCACGTTTGGAATCGATACAAAAGACAGGTTGGGAGAATCACTATAAGAGTGGAAATGCGCAAGCTACCGCAACTGAGGCCTCGAAAATCTAAAATCTAGGTAGAATGCCGAAGTGGTGAGAAGGGATCAAAGAGACCCTTGTCTGCCAACTAACTAAAGGACACAGAAGAAGTCAAACCCAGCACGCTATATTGTACCACGTAAAAGGTTGCGGAAAAGGCCGAGACGGCGCACAATGAGATGTTATGGGAAAAATCCACGGCGCCAGGCACACCCGACCCCCAGCATAGGAAAAAAGTGACCTGGATGGAAGACACGGGAAGTCCTGTTCAAGTGTAATCTATCGGAGCAAAAGAAGGAGACTGCACGGAGACTGGGCTAACGCTTGGGCGCAAGTCTCCATTAGGAAGCCCGGTATTGGGGAGGTGCCCAAGAAAACGGTCAGACGCCAAAACAAAACGTGCTAAAGGAATCCCCCCTCCGCATCGAAAACAGTTCTCCAAAGGGGATGAGCGTATAGGAAAGCTGGAAAAGACAAAAAAAAACACAGGTTAAAAAACGACCAATCTCACACTGAGTGTGGTCGGGTATCCGACACAGGTAGCATAAGAGAATTGCATAGCAAAAACGAGCGAAGCTCAATTTCAACAAAAAATCCCCTGTGGGGGGCTTAGAGGTAGCGTAACCGGTACCCAGGAAAATATGGCCCGAGAACACAACAGAGGTCAAAATAGCGGCTTAAACAGTGTCATAAATCAAAGATAACGGAAGAGAAAACGGACAAAAACTCCGAACACTAAGAAATGTGAGAACGTTCCTATAACCACAGGGAGTTCATTAGAAGTAAGATTCGCTGAGAGAAGAACAGTGATAAACACGAAGAAACTCATAAGGGTTGGTTGGTGCCCGTGTAGAAGACAGAAAGCACTCCACGAGAAGACGAGACTGAAAAAGGGCAAAAAAGCGTAACCAACGAGTCACACCCCCGCTTACAAATTCCAAAAAAATGACTTCTCAAAAAGGATGTAGTCTTTGAATATGGGCGATAGGGATAACAATCAAAAAACCTGACCTAAGCCAGAACGCTCCGTTCTTAGCCCAAAAAGGACAAAGGAACGGCGGACCGAAAGGGGAAGGTACCCCCAAATGCCTACGGGCATCAAGACCATTAACCACGAACAGAGAGAGTGCTAAAGGGAGAAAGCAACCCGAAAAAAGGCAATTGGGAAAAGGTTAGTACACTAGGGCAAAAGCATACTCTCTAAGGTAAACGAAAGAAAGAGATAAGAAAGGGGTAGTGTAAAAACCCATAGACAAGGAAACGGGAGAA
>Ga0179593_1712837_pt1 | contig 12469 bp, 19 predicted proteins | sample CZODoug2_1_08_16_FD_185931 | JGI IMG/M metagenome (GOLD analysis project Ga0179593, IMG submission 185931) | Vadose zone soil fungal communities from Angelo Coast Range Reserve, California, USA - CZODoug2_1_08_16fungal (PacBio error correction) | ecosystem: Environmental > Terrestrial > Soil >...
ACATTTTCCCGAGTTGGGAATTGATCTGTCTCGGGACAAGAGGAGAGAAGCGTTTATAGGTGCGGTGGAAAGCTGAAGAGAAGGGAAGAAAGTTGCGAGGAAGATTGGTAAGGCTCCGGCGCCGTTAAATTCCAGACCTCCAGCCCCAGGAACGTAGACGAGTTGCTTCGGAAGAGAAAGCGAAGTAAACTCGAAAAAAAGAGTACGACGGTTACGGAGTAATCTCGGGCATGTTGCAGCGAAATTCCCACGATCATCTGCCGAAAAAAATAAATTGAAGAGGGGGGGGGGGTGGAAGGGGGGCGTCCGCCGGGGTCCCCTCGTAAGGTACGGAAGGACCGTAGGGTGACGCGCAAGGGAGGGTGTCCTTACCCAACCGGCAAGGAAATGTTAGGCACCGTTGTTTCGCTCGGACAGGGAAAAACCAGTGAAACAACAAAAAGGGAATTTTACGGCAGGGGGAAGTGGAGCGTGTAACGGACTAGCGGGGGCCCGTAAACCTGGAAAAAGGCAGGCAGTAAAGCCCTCCGCAAGCTTCTAGAAGTTAACCGTGTCTCGGGGCGGAGAAAGACAAAAGTCTACAGGTGACTGTATAAAACCGGCCCGAGAGAAATAAAGGACAAGGAAAGAAAAAGGAGGAGGATTAAAAGAGAGAGAGCTCTGCGTCTTCTGTGAGGAAAAAATCTCAGAACGTATATGAAATCACTCGTACCCACTCGTACCTGGCCAGGGCACCCGGCGGGGGCAGAGGGAAGCTTTGCAAGGTCCCCCCCTCCGCGAAAAACTTGAACGAGAATTACCGAGTACACGTGGCAAGGGTGCTGGCACTGTGGCACGCAGAAAAAAAGACAACAAATGCGCAAGAAATATACTTCTGCCCGGGGGTACTCGGCACTACGAAGAGGACTCGCTTCACATCTACTGAGGGGACCGCTCTGAATAAAGTATACGGTCCTAGAAAAACGTTCCGAAAGGGACAAAGGCCGAAGGATCCTATGGAAGGCCCTGAGGCAAAATGTACCAAGAAGAGTGAACCGCGGCCGCTTAAAACGTGCTATAAAAAGGCCGCTGGAGCACCGCGGCATAAACACACCGGGGTCACTACGATCCTCAATGGGAATGGATTTCGGTAACGAGAAACCCGCTGACAAAAGAGGAAATAACTCAACTGTCCTCTTCCGCCAATGAGATCCTCGGCAACGCCCTGAAAAGACGATAGAAGCAGGGGAAGAGGGGCACAGAGCACTCAAAACTGAAAGAAATACGTAGTCAGAGAAAGGACATTTGCAGCCTTCGACGCCCGGGAAGGGACGGGTCCATAACGACACAAAAGGCGACTTGCTATTGGGGGCGCGAGTATGTGGAAAATTCAGAGATATCATACCGCCGGGTGACTCCGGGATTGCGGTGGATTGACACTCGGAGGGTTGTCTTCTTGCCAGTGTTCGTCTAAGGGAGGGGAGTCGGAGGAAGGGAAGGAAAAAAGGTGTCCGCCACCGCAAAACAAATTCGAAAGGTGAAACGTCATGAAGCGAAAGGCAACGATTTCCCGTTACTAGGCAGTGACCCTACGCAGCCAAGGGAGTTACTCCGGTTACACTTCAGATCAAGGAAATATGTTACAAAGACGAAGTCTTCAAAAGGGGGCACGTCGATCGAACAAGGTTATGACAGGGATGAGAGGTAGAAACGAACAGAGTTCGTGGTCCGGTCCGGTCAGAAGGACGTAGTGTCTTAGACAAGATCGGAAGAACGAAGACCACCGATAACGGACCAAGACGATCGGAACAACGGGGGAAGAATTCCGGATAGGTCGGCAAAAAAAGGCCTAAAGGTGCGTGTTCGGTGTGACGGGAAAAAAAATGAATCTATTAAACCCCTACGCGAAAAAAAGACAAATGGGAGAAAGGGGAAAGACAAAAGACGCCTTGGGGGGTGAGAGAGGCGAAGTGAGGCCTGATGAGCAGCGTTCCCGGAGCCGCCAGGCGCAAAAGGCGGCGGGAAAAAAAAAAACGGCGAGGGTACCTCTCGCTGCTCAACCGGAAGTGCTAACCGGGGCCAAAAGTCAGTAAAGGACGCTTAAAGCATGGAAGGAGAAGGACGTGCTGAAGCGCCGGGCGCGTTGAAAAAGATGCTCTGTGTCTGCAAGGACAGAACGCGTGGATGAGAAAGAAAAAGGCGAGAAAGCAACTCTGCGTGAAGCGAACAGCCGGGAACCTCCGGTCAGGGCGGACTTCGGATCCCGAGAGAAGGCCAGAACGGTAGAGTTCACAGGGCTTCGTAGAGACGGCAAAAAACGACTTGAAACAGTAGAGAGGGAAGTTGTGCGAAAAAGCGTTTCGTCCCCCAGAAAGGGTGTCCTCCAAGAACGTAGGCAATGACAGCCGCCTTGACGCGCAAGTTCAGGACTGGTGACGTCGCGAGCCAACGGGGCCTGACGGAGATGGGCCGCTGGTAGAAGGGAGGACCAAATGCCGCTGATGGCGGGGGAAATTCGTCCGTCAGACGGGAACAGAAGCCGAAAGTAGCAAACGAAATGCCCCCAGTCATCCGAAGAAAAAGAGCCCTCCTCCGATCAAAAGCCAGGAGCACGATGCGTCGCAGACTTTCTGCGTGCACGGGAGGGCGGAGGGTGAGAGGAACTTGCCGGGAAATCATGACGACACGTCTTGGGGATTACTTGGAGGGAAAAAACTGATACGGCAAACATCATGTCCGAAGAGACCAGACAGGGTCCGCTTGTCGAGGAAAATCACTTCTTAGACGACGATACTCCGCCGTTGAGACAAAGAAGACTAAAGGACCGTGGAAAAGCAGGAAAGAAAAACAATTTGGGTCGCGGGAGGATGGCCGGGGGGAGTCTGGGCAGGTCCGATGCTCGGGACGTTAATTCGAAGGATGGTATCCGAGTAGGGGGAAAGAGGGAAATAGATGAACTTCGATCTGGGACGACAATTATCTCTGGAGCCTAAGAGGCACGATACACCGTTGGGGCGAAGGAGCCCTGTAGTGGGACGGAGATCTCGTGATCATCACGCGAGATCGAGATCAAGAAAAAGAATGCCCTCGAAACGGACGTCGGCAAGCAAGGTAGAGGTTAGCGCTGGCATGGGGACTCTAGAACTAATGACGGACAAAGACGAATCATGCTTGCCCGGCAAGAAGTCGGCGGTTTAGTTAAAAAGGGCAGAGAAAAGATAGGACCGCGGCCTTGGATCCGGCTGCGGCGGATTCGGCGGGGGGGCAGGCTTGAGAGGCCGGCAATGTGTCATGTATCGGCGACGCCAGGAGAAGGGCGGTCGTCTATCGCAGGAAAGGCGGCGGCGGAGAACTCACTACTGCAGGAGGAAGTAAAGCCTCCAGATCGTTGGAAAATCTAACGTGAGGATGGGAAAGCGTAGGGGTCTGCAGGGAGAAAGGCTCACCAGGTCATAAAATACTGCTGACAACCTAGAGGGTGACGGCAATTGAGTCTCCCGAGGGAGAGCTGCCAGGTCGGCCGTCAGGGTGCGTCTGACGCCCCTCAACGGAAAAAGTATCGGCCGTTCGTCTTCGAAGATCTAAAAAGGAACCTGTAAAGGGAGAGGGTGTTCGGGGAGTGACTCCGAGGCGAAGTCGGGCTTCTCTGGAAGAAACTAGTGGCTCTACAATAGCAGGAGGGGCGTATCCAAGGGAGAAAAATCCGTCTGAATGCTTTCTAATTGTATCTGTATTCGTCGAAGAAATTACGGCGGTTTAGTCCTCAGCGAAGCCTAAGAGAAGCTCAGTGATGGGGACCTCAGGAGAAGCTGTCTCCTGGCTAACCGGGGGAAGACCCGTCTTCATCATCAGGCAGGAACCTGGTAAGCAGCAAAAAGGGCTGTTTGGCAGAAGCTTAGACTAGGAAAAATCGTCGGCCGGAAAAAACCGGGGCTTTAGCACGTCATCGTTTAAAGGGGAACCCGACACGAGACCAGGTCGCCTTGCGTGCCGAAACCTGAATCCAGGAAAAAAAGGCGGTCTATCGTGAGTCCTCGGCCTGCTAGTCTCGCGAGAAGTGTACACCATAAGACTTCGGGCAAGTGCGAGGCGTAAGGAAGGGTGTCGGAGGAAGGGGAATTCTCCATGCAGAACTTCTTTCGAAAGCGGTGGAACACATTGGAGAACGAAAAAAAGGGGGTGGAAAAGGGGGCAGCTCTTTCCGGAGAAGGAGGGCCCAAGGAGGAGACGGGGTCTAGGCCGCCGATTAGGGGGGAACAAATAAAATGACGACTCCGGACTGGAAATTGTACAGTTGGAGAGGGGGGCGTGACAACGTGTTGCTCCAGTTTGCTTTCGACAGAGTGCGAATCTTGGGAAAACAAAGAGGAAAGAAAAAAAGAAAGGGGTCAAACCAACAAGCGGAACAACAGGCCGGCGCACGGCAAGGGCTGCCGCTAACAGCCGGAGGGAGACCTCGGAATCCTCAATATGGGACGGGAGGCTTTCTGGAAAAAACTGCCCTTTGCGCGGCAGGCTATCTAATGAAGCGATAACGAACAAGTAAACGAAGAAGGATTTCTTGCCCTATGTTCCCCTCTCTTCGATATCGGGTTGAAAGGGAGGGTTCACGGCTTATCGAGGGGGTGGCGAGGGGGGGGAATATTGTGTCGCTGCCAGCACCGTTCGGAAAAGAACCAGCAAGCGGTGAGGATGAGACAGGGGGTTGCTTCCGAGGAAATCGGCCAGCGAGCCGGAAGCGCAGAGAGGGGAGGGGCGGGGCGGGTGTCCTTGGATGAGTGGAAGGATCAATGCCCAACTCGGGGTCATCTATAATTTCCGGGAAATCTACTGATTGGGTGGGTACGGGCTTCCTTCGTCAGCGGAGGCTGGGGTAACTGCAGACACCTTGCTACGGGACAAGTCTTCGGCAGGTCCTTTGGCCGTCCCCACCCCAGCCTCCATCCTCCGTTGGAGAATTTTTTTTGGACCAGCTGCCGTGAAGCACCGTGCCAGAAAGGGACAACTTGTACGGAGGAAGTCGGAAGCGGGGAGGCGAAGGCGGGGAACGTGCCAGAAACCGTAGGGGAGACCCGCGGCCCGCGATTCTCGGCCCGTTAAACGTTCTCGGGGACGGAAGTCATATACCACGTCTCGGAAGAAGAGAACGGAAGAAACATCAGAAAAAACAACACACGGAGGAAAGAGAGAGAGGGCTCGAGGGAAGGGTCCCTAACTACCGGCCGTGGTGGGATGGAAAGACCGCCCGCGAACGGTGACGGGCCGAGAGCGGGCGGTGAAGGAGGGGCTCGACTAATGGGGGGCAATGTCACCGCTCCGGAGAAATCCGCGAGGAAAGGGAACGCGTACACGTGGCACGTTCTTGCACTGGCAACGTCGATCGTCTCAAACAAGGAAATCCAACATGATGACGTCGGGAGGGGTGTGACTCAAGGGGAGGGGGACATCCGACGCAGTCACCGCAGTACGGGGAGTTAAAGAGTACGAAGAACGCCCACCAACCGAGCTTGAAAGTGAAAACAAGGGGCGAATATTAACCTAGGGGGCCTTATAGACCAACAGTACCCGCGCGAAGCCGTCAAGATTCCTCATAACACTCTATCCAGGCGGAGGCGATCACAAGCATCGAACTACACCGTAGACGATCCTCATGGGAGCAATGGAAAGAGAAAACGAGGCGTGCAGCTGACAGAAGAAACACAAAAAAGGACAGCAACTTTCCTCGAGAGCTCTGACACAAAAAAAGCCTAGATCGGAGATTGGCACAAGAGCAGCCACTGGAAGAGCGGGACATTGGGAACGCTGTCCATTCCGGGAAATACGAACGCGGCAAAGGGGTCCAAAAAGGGATCCGTCGAAGAAAGGTGGGGGGAGAACATTATCAGACTATTTGACAAGTCATCTCGGAGCAGCCTCCGTGGCGTGGGGGACGTTGAGTGCTGGTTGAAGAGTGCGGTGGTTAGTTCTTCAAGAGCGAAGAGTACTGGAAGGAAAAAAAAGGGCAACAGCGGTGGTCAAAAAAACGGGCACTCATCGAAGTTGACAATCCATGAATCAGATCAAGAAATTCCTAGCATCCTCAGGCGAAGCGCCGCCAAAACGTCTTTTCTCCGGCCGTCAATCTGTCCGGGAAGTTCGGCACCGGGGGAACTACACGGAGGAAAAGTGGTGGGCAAAAAACGCGATAATTATAGCTTAGACAGTGTCCGACGACAAGTGCGTATTCCCCGGCCAGCCGGGCTGAGACATGTCGTAGAAGAATGACGCGACAATAAGAGGTCCGGGAAGCCGGGGGGTACATCGACTACGCCTGCGATATGCGTTCGCAGCAAGAAGGTCGTGAGAAAAGACTGGCGAAACAAAATATGAAGCTTAGGGAACCACCTAAGGGGAGGAGAAGGGGAGACTACTTTTCGAGTCGGGCTGGAACTCAAATTCACTTGGTGGTGTCTCAAAAAGGGGCTAATTACAAAGTTAGGGGTCTGCTTCCCGGTTATCCGTCGGAAAGCCTCTCGAGTTACGCAGCCATGCGATTTAAGAGACTCGGCTTCGGGCAGGCCAGCCACCTTGGCAAAGTGGTCTTTCTTCCGACTCATGAGAATAACTCCTTTCAGAACGTAAGCCGCATGGATAATCGCCGGGCAGCGTTTAAGAATTCGCAGAAACCGTCTAACTTCGGGATTAGGAACCCGCGATAACTGCGAAACGAAGGTCGACGACGAAAAGGACGGAAACCAACAGGGCGTGAGGAGGATCCGACTGACGGGAAGAGACGTATCTGAGTCCCGTAAGACCTTGAATTCCTACTGGAGCGGATAGTCGGAGGATCAGCGTGCCGGTCACGAGAGTTTGTCGAGAGATGACGCGGTGAGAAAGCAGCAGAAAAAACCGAAGGGGGGACAGCAAAGACTTTCGACTTGGGGGTAAGACATAGCCGGCCTTGGAACGATGCCGCAGAAAGGAGGTCGGGCCGCAGAGAGGGGAACTAGGACCCAAGTCCAGGACGACGACATGCGTCGAAGACGACGTAGCCGCCTACCATGGACACCCCTTGTGCCGACAATCCGCCCCACAGAGAAGGGAGGAGAAGGGCCAGGCAAGCCTGGAATGTCCGTCGCAGGTGAAGAACTGCCAGGGCCTGGGATTTCTTAAAGAGATAATGACCGCCAGGTCATGACGACTTAAACCGTAGAAAAAAACGTTTTCGAAGAAAAAGAAACCCCAGCCAGGTTCAAAGAACTTTCGAACGACAAGAAAAAGAGGGAAGGCAGTTGTCGAGGGCAATCGCTGCTCGCGATCAACGCGTTGATAAGGAAAGATCGCCGAAAAGTGGAGGACGGGAAGACGAGACCTCACAGTTGGGGGACGCGGCAGACTTCGGGACAACCAGATCTCCTTGCCGAACATGATCGAGGAGGATCTCTCAAAAAAAAAACCTGAAGGAGAGGGAATCGATAGGGGCACGCCGAAAAGGATCGCGGGGGGGGAAAGCCGACTTGGCAGCGAACCCACATTTTTGCTCTAGGAGCCCGGTCCTTTTCGGCGAGAGGAATCATTCAGGGAGCAGTCGAAGAATAAATGAGCTTTCCAAAAATCTTAACCGAGGGAAGGGTCGGCGAAGGCGCAAGAACCTGCTGGGCTCACAGCCAGTCGAAACGATGACGGGAAGGAATTCGCATTAGTCTGGGGCACGGAAAACGGCGTGTGTACGACGCAAAAAAAGGACAAGAAATGGGGACAGGAGGGCATTCCGGCTCCGGAGCGGATTCGGCGGAGGGGCGGCGGATTCCGAAGGGTCATTGAAAAAAAAAAAGGCACCAGGACTCAAAACGTCCGGAAGAAAAGCGTCTGAGAAGAGGAGAGGCGGCTTCCACAACCTACTGGGCGGCCATCTCCGGGCGGCTGCATAGAAGGTCCAAAAGTAGGGAACTCGTTCGGTATGAGGGTCCTGGAGAACTGCTCACCGGTATGTCGCGAAACTCTGGCTGGGGAAAACAAAAGAGAGAAATCATTCTCGACGGCTCAAGGAGAGGGTCGTCTGACGGACGAAAAAAAAGCAAAGAATACACGGCATTCATACTATCTAGGAATAACCCTTAAAAGCAAGGAAAAACTGCAGCGTCTTCGGGACGCAGGCCAATGTCTGCGCGAGAAGGGATCATCACGAGTGAAAAAGGACGGCGACACGAAAAGATTCAACGCGCGCCCGAGAAACGGCAGGGGAAAAAGGTCGACTGCGTACTGTACTTGAGTACGGAAGTGGCCCCCAGGGGTAGCCGCAGGAGACCCCGAGCGCCGGACATCGACGTGATGGTGACAACGCGATAGGAAGGTAGACTAAGGTCACGCAATCATCAAATCTTCGCAAGTGGTGAAAAGTTATGCTGGTAACCGCCTTCTACTCGAACGTCGGCCGGGAGCGGGTGCTGTAGAAGATCCGTGTCAGGACTAACGACACTATACTGGTTAGAAGGAAGACGAGCCAAGCACGGAATCAGGAATCGTCGATAGTGATTGAGCCGGCCGGATGAGTACGTCAAGGGGGTCGAGACGAAGTCCTTCTTACAGCTCTGCGGGAAATCAACGAAAAAGGAGGGGGGGGGGGGGGCGTAAATTCCGACGCTCCCTGGCATTATTTTTCGATCGGGGCACCCCTTGAACAAGGGAGTTTCAAAAGGCAAACACTTGGAAAATCGAGGGGGGAAAGGCACCGGAAGCCAGGAGCGAGGGCGGCTCGGGACTTTAAGAATGAACTAGTTCAAAAAGGCAGGGACGGGTGCACCACCTTTAGGAGGGGTTCGTTGGAGGGGACACCGGGCTTTTAGTCCTCCCTTTGCAGGGGAAAGACTCTTGCGAATCGGACCGAAATATAAAACAGGGCAGGTCAAGCCACTCACTCCAAGGCGGGAATCAAAAGAAATGCTCGAGGTGCACAATGCCAGCCGAATAACTCGCGCGGTGCCACATCCCATCGGACTCGTCGGCAAAACCTTGCCGTCGCAAGCGGCGAATGGCCGACAAAAATACGACAGGTACCGAGATGGCAGGAGCGTGGCTCATGGGGCCCAGCGTGAGGAATCGCGGAGGGGAGAGAACGTGGCCAGGAACGATTCGAGGAATGGTCCGAAGTTAATGGGCTCTTCAGCCCAAAAGCCGTTTATCAGCCCAAGAACCTCCAAAGCGGATCGTAGACGGGTGGGTTGCTTAAGCGGATCAGGGACAGAAAGCCGTTCTCAAAGAGGACGGGGAAGGGGGGGAACGGCGTCGCCGGAAATGTTTTAGCTCGGCTTCCCATCGGATCATCCTTAGGACGGGAACGGGGGGGAAGTGACGATGTGTCGGCGTAGTTCGCCATCGATACGGCCAGCCCGTCGAGGAAGGACTAGGCATGGCAGACAAAGTCCCCAAAGGGAAAGACGATCATGTGGAAGTCACCGGGGGTGTGTGCCGAGCTCGCCCGGCCCCCAGTTGCCAACAGTGCCACGTGTACGGCGGGTCGATCGTAACGGCAGAAGGGGAAGAAGGCCACTACAGGCGTCGTGTCGAGACCAAAGCGCTGATCGGGACCGGGTAAAGGTGCGGCGATTCAACCACGTAAAATAGGGTCGACCGGAAAACACAAGAAAAAGATCTAAAACAAGAACACCTGACGTATGAGGAAAGGGTCGGCGTGTCGGCCAATACCTCGCCGAGACGTGGGGTTATGAATCGCGCAACGCAACGGTAACGGAGAACTCTTTCCGGGAGGGAGACGACGAGGCCAGTCCGTCTCCGCGTAGGGAAATGCGCTCGAAACCTCCGTGCCTTGGTTCGCACTGGGTCAAAGGCGAAGAGCGGCAACAAAGGACAAGGAATTATCGAACGGAGGGTGGGGACTCGGCACCGACAGGAAAAAATGCGAGACACCGAAACGAGGGGCCGGGAAAGAGATAAAAACTACCAGGATAGTCCAGGACCCAAAGAAGCACTTTCGAGTTAAAAAGGGGGCCGGAAATGATAAAAGGGAAGGTCCGAGCGGCAACAGGAACCTCGAAAAGTGCGCATACTCTTCCCCCTATCCTCTGGGAGCTGCAGGAGAAAAGCTCGGCGATCCTCGTCAGCAACTACCCAACGTATCCGCAGAGGGGTGTTGGGGGGGGGGGGGTTTTGCTGAATGTAGAGAAAACGTGCGGCGAAGCGACAAGGAGGAGAATTCAATCAAGTCCTCGAATCGATCCGGGGCACAAGGCGCAACTCCTGAGATGAAGGCAATATCACGCTCAACACTGAAATCGGGAAAGAAAAAGATTATAAAAGGTCGGGATCGCTCGCCTGAAAGAGGACAACGTGCTGGAAAGAGCCGGAGAGGCGGATTTGACGCGCATTATCACGACTGGCAGCAGGACAGCTAGCAGTCCCACTGCTTGAGGACGGTTCTTTAAGGGGGGACCCCTTCCTTTTTTATTTCTTTCGTGGGGCGCAGATTCTCAAGAAGGGGCAAAATAAAGGGAAGAAACAAATGCGGTGTCAATAAAGCACGCCAAAATCGAAGAGGGACCCGTCCCATGAGCAAAGTCACAATCCAAGCGCTCGAGGCATACCGCACTAGGAAACCACGGACTTGAGGGGGATCCGGCAGCGAATACGGCCAAGATGGGACACGGCACCTGGAACTGAACGGAAGGCGTCCAGGGGCGAGTCCAAAGGAAATAAGGTTCTGCAGAGGAGGAGAGGTCGAAAAAGAAGTTCGCGGGATTCCCGCCGAGGCCGGGAAAGGACTTCGGAAGGGGGACCGAGCTACGCAAGGGAAAAGCCTAAGATATCTACAAAAGACTGACGGCAGTCGGGGGATGCGGTCGTCAAGCAAGGCGAAGCACGTGGTCGGGGACGGAGGGAAAGATGAAGCTCTTCTGAAGAAAGGACGCGACAACTCTAATGTTCTAGGAGGAGCCTGCACTTGTGGGGGGGTGACAAACGGACGAAGTGTCAGACCTGATAGCAGCGGGGGAGTTTAGCCGCCAGGAACGAGCGCGGATGGCCAAAAAAGAAAAACTACTATGTCCGCGCAAAGGGGCTTCGCCTGGCGTATACTGGGAAATTTCTAAACAAGACGCATACAACACACGAAACGCAATGATCAGCCGAAGGGGCTGATCGCCGGGGAGGCTTTAAGATGCTCTCACTCCGTCGAACTCGTGAGATAGATAAGCTATAACGCCGGCTAGCTACGAAACGGGAAATCGCTCGTGTAGGGCACGATATCTTAGTCCGAGGACGGCCAGACAGTATTACTTTGAACGGGACTTATAGAACCCTGCCCGAGACTGGCCGGTGGGAAAAAGACACGATCTGGGGATCAAGACTCTCCTACCCGAAAGGAAGGGGTCTCCTATATGCCGGGCAAGTCATCAGGACCCTAAGGGAGGTGAGGGGGTGGTGCGGGGACTGTGGGAGGGAGGGGGGGGGGGAGTGGGGGAGGAGGAAGGAGGGGGAGGTGTTAGAAAGAAGTCAGGTAAGGGAGGGGAGGAAAGGGGGGGAAAGGGGAGGGGTGGTCTGAGGGAGGTGGAGGGTAGGTGGTGGAGGGGGGAAGGGTAGTGGGGGGAGTGAAAAAGGGGGTGTGTGGGGGGAGGGGGGGGAGAGGGGTGGTTGATATAATGTAGGTAGCGGGGAGAGCGAGATAAGGGAGGGAGAGTGAAGGGAAGGAAGGAAAAATGAGTGGAGGTGAGCAAATTGAGAGATGAAGTAGTAAGGGAGATTGGGGGCTGCAAGGGGCATGGGGAAGGGCAAGACGGGGGGGTAGGAGGGGAGCAAAGGAAAGGAGTAGGAGAGCCTGGGGATGAGAGAGCGAAAAGAGGGGCGGGAACATGGGGGAGCGGAGTAGGGGAGGTGATGAGGGCGGGGGTCGCAGAGGTCGGGATACCAGTGATGAGGAGGGAGGTTGAGAAGGGAATGGAGGACGAGGTGGGGGGGGGTGGCTGGGGGGATGCACGTCTCCGCGTTACGCTCCGTTTCAAGTGTTTTCCTTCTCCCTAAGCCTCCTGAAGAGGATTTGAAGGCATTAAAGGTTTCCTGCAGGACCCGATGGCCTAGAAAAACGAGAGTCCCTTCGAAGACGGGGCTCTATCCGCGTGATCCGCCTGACATGAAACAGGTCAATCTAATACCTCACCCTAGAAGTCTCCCCGGGGGAAAGGTATGCCCTGGACTTCTCAGTCCATTTAGACTTGGGCCTGGTTAGGGGAGATCTTTAACAGGAAGTTCGTGCCAGCAGCATGAGCTGGCCGTCCTGGATTCGGACAAGGCCGGCGAAACATCATGTCCGTCCCTTCTCCTAGAACTGCTTGCCGACCGCTTTTCTAGTCACGGAGTGCTCTCCTGAGCCCGGCGTTGATGATCACTAGAGTCGAAAAAGAAAGGACCGGGACGTCAAAAACCGGCCCCCAATGTTTGTCTCAGAGGAACGACGGCGGCGGTCTTCCAGAAAAGCTACCTGTAGTCCATATCGAAGGGG
>Ga0179593_1396756_pt1 | contig 12468 bp, 10 predicted proteins | sample CZODoug2_1_08_16_FD_185931 | JGI IMG/M metagenome (GOLD analysis project Ga0179593, IMG submission 185931) | Vadose zone soil fungal communities from Angelo Coast Range Reserve, California, USA - CZODoug2_1_08_16fungal (PacBio error correction) | ecosystem: Environmental > Terrestrial > Soil >...
TCTGGTGATGGGGGGGGGGGGAAAAACTGTTGCATAGTGCCATGGGTGGTGGGGGAACTTTCCTCCGGAGCTGAGGACACTCGCAAAATCGCTCTCGGGATACTAGAAATGACAAGGAACTCACGATTCGGGATTCGCGAAATAGGAGGAGATCCCAAGAGAAACTACTGGTCGGGAATTGCCGGCGCACCTATCATGAAGGAAGAATTGGGTTGCTAGGAGATGAGCAAACTGGGGGGGCCAGCTGCATTTCAAGCGATCCCGTCAAAGAGAGAAAAGCGATTACTTGGAGGTATGAGACGCCGATCAATTAAAAAAAGCAAATGCCATCAAGGACTCCTCTCCGGGCTCTACGGGGCAACCTAAGTATAAGATGGGAATCTAATTCCTCTCCCTGACTAAAAGGCGCTCAGCCCGCAGCACCGCAAGACCAAAAGGGAGGCAATCTACTCAAGGGGACGCCCTTAGAGGGGACTCGAATGCTGGGCCAAGTCCATGCCCCCGATCGGAACCCCAATGAACTTACCAATGCTATATCGAAATACCGAATAGCTGGAATCAAAACCGTTACAGGGTAGAACTGAGGGACCAAAGAGCTGCTCCACGCCTTCGGGGCGGGGGTCGGACAATACAGGGCAGACGCACCCTACGCGGAGGGAGCTTTCTGGCAAACCTCTGCCATCGGTACTGCAGAAACAGAACGAAAAAAAAGAACGAAAAAATTCTACTCAAGGTGACCGAGGGCACATTAAGGGTAGGGAGTTCATTCGGGGAAAGGGAAAGGTCATCGGGAAGACTACGGAGAGAAAGATTAAAGCATCGACTACGGGCACTGGGTCCAGCGCCGCGCGGAATGGCGACGGTCACTCAGCAGAGGGAAAAAACAAGCACCGGCAAAATCGGGTCCACCCCTCCCTAGCCAGAAACCGCTGGGAAGAATAGCACGCAAATGGGGCCTGGGGAAAAGCGTAGGTAAGTCCACGACGAAGCTTATCGGCTACTGAGAAAGCATAGAGTGTTCTTGGTGAAAGGACCTAACGCCAATCATCCTTCCCAACGGTCGACTCAACGAGAGGGAGCTAAGTTATCATCAAGCTGAAGTGGGCTCCTGCTGGGAGTAGGGTATCCCGGGGGGGTACATGGAGATTTCGGTCTGAAGAAAACACTCGGCGACGAACCAGGAGGGAGGGAACGATCGCGCCGAGAATCCAGAAAAATAATGCCGACAGTGAAAATTGGGTACGGATCAATACTTGCAAGAAACGGGGCCATCGGGAAAACCCCGGCTAGAAGGGTGTGGTTCCACGGAAGCAAACCCTTGAGGGTAGATCTGTTTAATGACTTCGGCGTTTAAAAAAAAACCACTTTCTCACCCGTGAAAAAGGGAAGAAAAGTCTCTATAAAACCGCAGGTAAACAAGTTTTGAAAAAAACTCAACTCCCAGGCAGCCCGGAGTGACCAGAAGGGAGGCTTCTGAGGGACCCACGGAGTCCCTGACTGTGGATAAAGGGATGGGGGGAAACGGGGACCGGGGAAAAATCGTGGATCGTTGTGGGCGAACTAGTGGTTGGGGGGGGGGGGGGGGGTCGATGACTGGTATTGACCCAAAAAGTTCCGGATTCGCGGGGCAGAAAGTACCTAACAACACAACAAAAAAAAATACAGGTTGGTCCCATCTATTTGGGAAGGAGGGGGGGCCAGTCACTAGGGGGTGGGCTGAGAAACGACTAGCGGGCCATACACCTGAAGGGCTCCAGACTTCGCACTACAAGGGGAGGAGGCTGGGGAGAAGGGGCGCAATCGGAAAGGGCTCGCGCTTCTGATAAAAGTTGGGGAAATCTACAAACCTGTGCTGCCATTAAAAAATTAATCGAAGGCGTCGCACCCCAAAAGGGGAAGGGGAAAGAAGGATAATGGGTCAGAGGGCGCATGGCGTTTATACCCATGGAGGAAAAGAGGGGGACCAGGTTAACTCCAAAGGGTTTATAGAACGGCGAGCACCTGCTAGTCACCTTCTCTTCTAATAATTAAGAAGACTTAGTGGTCAGGAGTCTGGTGGCTGCAAATTGACAACTGGAATAAGGGAAAAAACCAAGGCTGGCAAACTTGGGCAAAATCAAAACAAGGGAAAGGTGTCACCGGTGTGGTGGTCGGCAGTGTGCCAGAGAATAAAGCACCCGTGGGTTGACCAAATCCGAAAAAAAACAAACAAACCAACAAAAAAACTCCCAACCTCCGGCCAGGGGGCAACGGCCAACGCCAAGAAAAGACCGTACGTTATAAGGGTCCTCACTAAGTCTGCTTCAAAAAGAGTTTCCTGGAAAACGCGTGGGGATTTATCTTCCAAAAGTCAAAAATTTGTAACCTCCTTTGCTTTAACGCTCATAAGGGCAAAACTGGGTTTTCACGGCTTTGCAGGACCTGGGGGTTTTCTCGGAGCCAGCCCGATCTTCAAAAAAAAGTGGCGGGTTTATTGTCCATTAACAAGGGACCTGGGACGGGCTGGCGTCGAATGGAGTTCAATTCCGTGAAGATCCCTCATCGGGATTGGGATTAAGAGTATCGTCCTCGGAGAGTTCGCCGCGGAAACATTAAGCCAAATAAAGTCACACTCCATTAAGCACCCCTCGACCCCGAACGGAATGATCGCGACCCCGATGCTCGAGGATTGGTGAGTCGAGCGGGCCCGACGGAAAAAAGACGGCATCGGGAAGTTAAAGAGCAGCAGGCAGTTTTAAAGAAGGAGCGCGTCGTAGCACGACGGGCGGTCACGCAACGTCACAAGCAAAACTTTGAAGAGGGGAGAATAGCACGATCCTCCAAAAGGTCCGGATGTCCCGTATTTGGTCGTCAGGGACGATCTGCCGGTGGGCTGTAAAGGGGAAAGTAACGGTGGAGCTCCTACTTCTCCGGTCCGGTCCAGAAGTGCAAGTCACGGGATGATCAGCAGATCGACTCGCGGAAGCGGGCGAACGACCGGACATCTCACCCAGAACTTACATTGAACTGCGGGGGGGGTGAGGCCCTAAGAAATGTATAAGATCCAGGTTATGGGCCTGATTCGCATGCAAAAAGAGAGGGGCAGTGTGTCATGCCCGACCGACGCCGCAGTGAAGGGGGTTAAAACGGATTTCCGAAAAGCACGCCTCGGAGGGGGAAAGAAGAGTCAAAAAAACTATCTAAATGTAATCGGGGTTGAAATGAAACGTCGTTATTAGATGCGAAGGTCGGAAAGGAAAAAATGGGGGCCCACTTGGGTCTGACGACTCGGGCAGTGGGGCGTTGGCCCGAGGAAACCCCTAAAGGTACGTACGCTCCAGGCAAAAGAAAGGTCAGGGGGTCGCATTAAAAATGGGAGGCTTGATCTCGTAGTTCAAAAAAAATGTGACAGGCACTGGAAGAAGAGCACGTAGGAAGGTTAGGGAACCTGCTGCTAAGAGGTGAACGGGATCACTTTAGAAGAAATTATGATCGGTTTAAGGGGGAGGAACGAATCCGCTGTCAATAATGGGGTCCAATCTCCGAAGAAAACTGGGTTGTGGTCTGGGAAAGGAGGGGGGGTCAAAACTCCATCATGCCACGCCCATAGTTGGCGCATTTAGCGAGGAGGTGGGCGGGGGGTGTGACTACTCACATAATAGGTCGGGGGAGTCATTCGTTATAAAAAAAAGGACGTTGGAGGTGTGACTGGGACGGAAAAAGGGGGCACTGACAAACAGAAAGAAAAAACGGCTAATATGAACACCATCACAGAATCCTCAAGTTCAACAGGAAGGGATGGGGGAAATCTTTGATGGGGGAGTTGGGGACTTTGTCACCTGGGACCGTTTGGGTGTTTGGAGGGGGGTGGGGTCCGTCCGCCGCGAAAAGCGAAAAGCAACTCAAGGGATACCTCAAAAGAAAATGAAAAAGAGGGCTTCTTCTCGAAAAACGATGATGGGACTCTTATTAAGAGGGGGGGGGGGGATGGGGGGTCTGTCCCCCCCCAGCTCACCACACTGGAAATCATCCCACCTCTGAAAAGTGGGTCTGGAATATTTAGCACTGGGTTGACACAGAGGTTCGGCTTCCCGTCTCGTAACCGAGAGGAATGAAAAAAAAGAAGAAAAAATTCGTACAAGCAAATTTCAACGATGCCGACCGCACGGGCTAGCACTCCTAATCCTCGGACCATGTCAACTTTATCCAAGGCCTGCCGACGACCGATATCAAAGAATACAACGAGGCGCAAAAACAACTATCGATGCAAAACCGGGTGAAAAGAAAGGGCCTGTGGGGAAGGGAGTGCCGAAAGAACCACCTAAGCAAACCAAAGGTTACCTGAAGGCCCCGCTCGATCTAATACAAAGAATCGCTTGGTGTGCAATGAAAGGGGTATATGAATCCGAGAAGAGGGGCCGCACCTCTTCAACGGTTTTTGCGGCAAATCCCGAGTCTCTTACAACCAAAAGTACTTAGAAACTAAACTTATCGGGTGCACAAGCAAATAACTCATTCTATGGCATGATAACCCGGACCGCGGGGGGCGCTACAAAGCGGGAAAAAGGGATTCATCAACTCTGGGGGAGGAAGGCGAATGTAAAAGATTGGCATCTCTTGGGGCCTGCGGTAAGGGAGCAGATCAAAAAAAGGGACGCACCCGCCAAGAGCGACCGGGAGTCGTCCACACGTCAACGAAACTCTCCATCGACATGGGCAGAGTGTTCCACTCCCCCCCGAGAAATCTTAAACCTTGATTCAGACTAGGGAGAGCCTCACAAGAAAAGGGGTAAGACGGGCGGCTAATAAGCTACGAGCCTACGCCCTTATGCGCCGGTTGTAACGTCAAATACGTGCATAAGGAGGAAAAGAGAAAGTCCGCGAGCGAAAAAGATAACGCTCGCCGGCGTCGGAGGGAAGTTCCTGCCAATGAGAAGGCTTCGCAGAAAAAAAGGACGACTCTTGTATCAGCTAAAGGACCTGCGCAGAAGGAATCCAGAATCATCAGCCCACATTGAAGAGTTCTAACCGTTAGAGGGGACAATCCAATCAGCGTCCAATCGCCATGAAGCTCCAGGGGGAGTCTGTTCTGACAAAGAAAACCGCCAATCGATCGAGATCGTTGGTAAAGGCGGGAAGCGACAAAACCCAATGGTCAGCACGCGTACAGAATGCGCGAGACCTACTCGTGAGTTGCAAAAGTTGGTGACCGAAGATCAACGTCCGGGGGGGGCGGCACGATTAAAATTAAAAAAAGGAGGACATCTCCCTATTCCCTGCGGGGGGGGATCGTGGGCGTGTTTATAACCGGGTGGACAAACCTCGCGCAGCTGGGGGGGTGGGAACTTATTGGGGTGGTTGGGGAAAGGCTTGCGCCCGGGCCGCTTCAATCCACCTCGTAAAAAGGGGGGACACCACCGACATGTGGAAGTCGGATGGCTTGCAATGCATAAGAAAGGGGAGAGGTGAAAGTGTGGGGCGGCAAAACAGTCCCACTACTGCAGTTCGAAAGGATAGGGATAATTATCCAATGCTATTCTGACGACTTCTAATAAAAGGGGGGGGGGGAGCAATCCAAAGTTTGGCAATAAGGGGAAAAGCGCATTAAATCGTCAGTAGGCCTCTCAAAACAAGTGATTGGATTGAAAGAAAGAGATAAGCTAGCTTGCAGGGAGGGAGGTTCTGCAGTTTGTTAGAATCGCCTTGACTACAACACTTGGTTGCAGTCGAGCCGTCGGATTGGCTCAAGTCAGAAGGGGGGCTAATTCATAAACTCATTAGGGGGAGTAGGAAGTCTGTAGAAACGGGGAATATATGAGGAACCAGAGTGCTGAAAGCACTTGCAGGCAAAGAACGTCGTTTCAAAAACTTTCGTTGGGCGAAGTTGGGCCAGGGAGGCACCGTGAAAAAGAACGAAACACACCAACCCCAGTCGCCCAAAAAGAAATACCCTCGCCTGGGCCAAATTTATCAGAAAGAGGCCATAGGGGGCATCAGAAAGCACTCATGCAGAAAGTAAATCAAGAGGGCCCTGGGGATAGAAAGGGACGTCCACCTGGTTTCTCCGGTCGGTGGTCTCCGAGAAAAATGGGGCAGGGGTGTTTTCTCCTCGAAAAGGGTATCCACCGGGAGACCCGAAGGAGTGGAGTTTTCTTGCTGGCAGGAAAATTTCAGGACTTCATATGGACAGGAATGGCTGGATCTATTTCAATTCAGGGAGGCGTCAATAATCGTCAAAAAAAGGGGGAAATATATAGGGTACGCGAGCTCCAACAAAAAAAAAAACGGTGGCTAGCCGAGTGTCACAGCAAACTCAACAAAGACCCGGGCCGGAAAAATCACGACTGCAACCGACAAGGTACGCCTAGCTGCCTTGTGATCCGGCCCGTGCGGCGACGGGAGGGGAATTCAACTGCGATCAGAAGCCTGGTTTAAAATTCATAGAAAAATTAACGTACGCGCCACGCTCGTCACTCAAACAAATGCGGCTCAAACAGGCGATCCTCGATAATCGCGGGGAAATCGGACTCAATCTTAAAAAGGTAATGCGGAGCGAGTGACTTTTGAAGAAAGAAGACGTCCGGTCGCGCTTGTCCAGTATGGACTTCTTAAAAGAACGTCGCGGAAGCGGAGCCTTCACTCGGACATCTCACCGCCTTCCCGAAAAAAAAAAAAGGAAAACTAAACGTGGAAGCCCAGCGCAGGACGTGTATAAAAGATCCAGTCGTCTTCATTTGGTAGCAGTCGAGGGAAGGAAACGGGACATCGGGGATACCAGCTCCAAAAAAAAGAAGGGGGAAATACTGGTTGTAAAAACGAGGCTCCCAGGGTGCGCGCAGCGGAGGGGGACACGAGCGCAGGGTCCACACAACGGCGAGGAAAATGTATAGGTTGGAGACCAGCGATGGTATAGAGCGCGCCGCGGGGCATCCGTGCCAACCTTTGGGCTATATGCGTGGGGGACAGGGAACCGGGCCCGCGGAAAAAAAAAGAAGACCGCGAAAGAAACCGGAAGAAGTAGTGGACAAGAAAAAAAGGGGGGAGAGGAAAAGTTCTGAGGCGTCGATGCCGGGGGCACTGGGATACATTCAGGGGGTATCAAGAAAATCACGTGAATAAAAATGTTCTGAGTACCGTGCTGGGCGATAGTTGAACGACTCGAGAAGGGGAGAGCAAGTAGGTGATCGGGGGGGGATGGTACTTGGCTCAGCACGCCGCGGGGACAGAAACGTGGCTCTCAAGAAAAAAAAGGGCAGATATGTTGACTGGTTGATAGTTTCAAAAAAAAAAAAGAGGGGAAAAAAAAAAAAAGATGGCCCATCATCGAGGACTTCTGCACCCATCTTGTTTGGTCGTCGAGATCGGGGGGGGTAGGAATGAGAAGGGCGGGCACTAAAAACTTCCACGGCCCACAGGGCTAATCAAGGAAAAACATTGGACATAACCCTCACAAAGATCGAAAACACGGAGGAGAGGAAAAAAGGGGAAAATTCAAGTAACTTGGGGGGCCGGGACAACTGTGGTCATGAGAGGGGGGGGGGAGGGTGGTGGTTGTCCGTTAATCCTTTCTGGAGAGCAATCGGTATAAATCGAAAAAAAAAAAAGACGATGCGGGAGTGAGAACGCGATGGGGGGACAGGGAGCTGAAGGAATGGATGGGGAGGAGGGGGGAACCCTCATATCAACCAGACCTCTGAAACGGAAAGGGGGGGCTAATTAGATGGAAAAAACTGGTATTGATAAGGGGAGTAGAACCGTGAATCGATACACCGCTATTCTGCCAGGTGTCGCCTCCGTGCAATCCCGCAAGAGAAGAAATAACAGCAAAAGAAAAAGGAAGGAAGCCTATTATCCCTTCTCTCCAGTCCTTCCTTGCACTCCGAGAAAAGAGGGGAAATGCCCGAGACAAGGGGCGCAAGAGGAAAAGAACGGGGTCAGAAATCTGCTCTCGGGGAGGTCTGTCAGGGGGGGGATTGACTCGGACAACTTAAAGCCACCATATAAGGATGCCCCCCAAGGGTTAAGAAGGAAACTGCACATCGAGACCTAATCGCTTTAGAAACCCGGATTAGGGAGATCCCTTCGTAACGATGCGGGACCCCCGGCGGGAGGGGGGTGGTAAGTGCAAGCCGGGAGCGAGTAAAAAGTCTGGTACACGGCATGACAGTCGGGCTGTCAAGAAACATCTTCTACCGCGGGTCCTGAGGAACATATAACTGAGGGCTGGAAGCTAAAAGAAGGGTCGAGGCAAGACAAGTTCAAAGGGAGGATACTTTGGAATCCACATTCCGGATGGCAGCCGTCGGGAAGAAAAAGGAGCGGGATCGAACGTGCACTTCCTTGGCAACGCGAAAAAGGGGACGGATGGCTCCCCACGTTAACAAAGTCTTTCGTGAAGAGGCACAGAGCGTGTCAAGTGAGAAGGGACACGAAAGAGGAGCCAAGGACCTGAGGAGGCGGAGCACTGCAAAGTGGAGGGGGTGCGACGTGACTAACAAGGGGGATAACAACGCGATCGCGGACCCCTGAGCAAAGGGGCAAATGATTCTCTTGGAGGGGGGGGAAAAACGGAAAAGGTCTTCAAAAAGAAAATCTTGAACGATCGACTCAAAATAAAAGCGAAGCGAGAGGGTGGATCAGACACGTCCTTAACGGAGGGAATGCCTGGGAAGGGGGATATGTCTTCGCTTCAAAGACGACCAAGGTGAAATAAAAAAAGGCCAATCCATAAAATCATCAGGGAAAGGGGGCGAGTTCTACGGGGGGGGGAAGAAAAACTTACTTTTACAAGAAACAGCAGCTCAAACTAAAAAAAAAGAAACGGAATTCCCCAGGACTGATGTTCAAAAACCAGCCAGGCACGCCACTACGTCGAGTGGGCTACTGAAGGAGACCTTCACACACACACCACGGGCCATAAAAAGGGGAACCGAGAGCGGCGCGACCACCACTGAGTGGGCATGGCGACTTAATCAACTCCCAGTTGCAAATCCAAATGAGATGGAAAAGGTGCCCTATTAACCCGGTGTCGCGGGGCGTGTAATGGGGCAACCGGGAGCGGTCTCAGCGGGGGGCTAGGGGTGGTTTTTCGGGACTGCTTGGACGGGACCGAGGGACGCTGGAAAAACACGGGACCAAAACGCCAGTTGGGGCGTCGGCTGGGGGCCCTGCTTGCAAAGCACGCGGGGTGGGAAAGAAGAGCGTTCCCGCACATGACCAAATCCAGGGAAAAAACCCTAATTCCTTTCTGTAGAAATATAGAGCGCTCAAAGGAGGCCGCGAAAAAAATGATCCAAAAAGGGAACGTTGTATTCCAAGGTCAGGAAATGAAGCAACTTTGGAATAAACGTGCTAAAGAAAGCGAGCATATCAAAGAAAAAAAAACCTGACTTAGGATGGGAAAGCACAGATAGAATCAACTCTCGGGGCAGTTTCTCTGGGAGGTATACAACGGGGTACCAAGAGGAGATTTCCCCAAACCCTGAATTGTTTTAAACGACGTCAGGGGAAGGGGGGGGGGAAATCTGAGGTATTAATACTAAAGGCATTTTCTAGTATTGTCGGGCGTCAATTTGGGTACACTGGAAGAATCGCAGAACCAGAGGTTAGCACTTTAAACCCTCAACGATCAGGCCCAAATGGCGGGGGGGGGTGGAGGCCGAGTGTGGACCCAGCATGCCCAGGTGTTCCGACAAAGGATACGCTCCCACCAAAACCTAAGAAAAAAACAATGCGCGCGCCGTTTGTCACCCCTTAGCACGACAACGCCGGAGAGGGAATCAATACGTCCAGAAAGAAACAGAAGAGGGGAAGAAAGGGGTTGATCTTCGGGTTAACAGACGGTCCCGTCTCTGGGAAAAAAAAAAACCACCGTTTTGGCAAGGCGTGCAGGGGGGTTGGGGTGGGGGAAGGGGGGGTGTTCGCCGAAAAGTAGACCCCGTCTCCTCGTGAGGGCGGTGTACTCGGGAAGGAAGCAGACCTTGGCAGGAAGGAATGGACAACTGCGGCGATGTAAAGTCCGGGGCTTCCCCAAGAGGAATGTGCGAAAGGAGCGCTGGGGATGAAATCGCACCTACAAACGGGTCAGGGAACGACAGGAGAGAAAGCCATAGACCATGAACAATTACGGACCCTCGACAGACGGAACCTTCCGCTTTATACACCTCTAGAGCGCGGGAGGGTTTGGTCATCTTTCCGCGTTCTTACAAACAAGGAAAAGAAAGCCATGGGCTTCAAGGAGAAGACTGAGAGACGTCGTGCTCGTAAAGGACTTGAAGCGGCATCACGAAGGATAAGAAAAAGGGCTTTCGGGGGGAGAGGAGGTAGAGTGGAAATCGGCACGATCTGCCTTAAGTGGACTATTTTCACAGGGTGAATAACTACCTCCTAGGCCGTGAGAGCCTTGGGGTGGCCCCGGCTTCTATGGTCCGGGAGATCGACTTCAACTCGAAGGGCGACGCGGGGACAGCGAACACTCCTGCACTCCCCAAATGAAAGGGAGTGATTAGGGATACGAGCACGTTGTGCTGTAGAAGATAACTCGCTACTGTCGCATGCATATCGCATGGATCAGATTGGTAGGGGGCAAAATAAACGAGCAAACTAAAGTGTGTAGTTGTAAGATGCGCACACTGGAAGGACCAACCGGAGCGACGGGGGCCAGCCGATTAGCGGAAACACGAGGGCTTCAAGGGAACGGGGTATGAGACCAGAGAGGTATTCGATATCGAGCGTTTCCATCACAGTCCCATTTGGCAGGGAGGGAAGACGATGGCCGGTGCCAAAGGGACTCCCCATGAAGAAATAGCACTCAAAACCTGAAGGGGTCCGCTTTATTTGGCAAGGGCTAGGGGATCGTTGCGTCGGCAAAAGAAAGGGGGAACACACGGATCAAAGAGCCCAAGAGAACGAGAGGCTTTTGGGAAAAGGGGCAGGCTTGAGGATCGGCAAATTGACTAAGCAAAATCTAGGGGGAGTGGCGGGAACGAAGGGAAGCACTCCGCTTCAAAAAAACAGTGGCCCCATCAGAAAAGGAAAAAAAGGGGGGGACATATTTGGGTGGTGAGGCAGGGAGCAAAATGACCAGGGGAGGATCAGGGCGCATCAGCTGCGAACGAAAAAAAGAAAGTTTAGTCATCGAGTATCCCTAGAGCGTGGGAAGGGAAAAAAAAGAGGGGGAACGGACACCCCACTCAAATCCCAACGCTAACAGTACCACAGTGGAAACAGATAAAGAATATCTCTAAAAAAACAAGAGAAGAAAGAAAGAGGCGGGGGGGGACTGTGGCAGGTGGGGAGTTGATTAGGCCGTGGGAGGGGGGTCCTTGGCAGTCCTGACGCAGACGCGAAACTAAAACAGACCCGACTGCAGACCGAGGGGAGTCGCGAAGAGGGGGAGAAGTAAACTGATGCCACAGTAAGGGGGGAAAGAGGGGAGCGACCGCAAAAAAAAAAAACCCTCGAAGGACAGTTTCGAGGTTGTAGCCACTGGGGAGGCAGCGTGCTTGTCGAATACCGTAAAAAAAAATAAGAGATTACTTATCGAGTGCGGAGAAGAAAAGGGCCTATTCCTGAACCCGGGGGGGTTCACCTCCACAATCTGTTCTCATTAGGGGGGAACAAGGAAGTGCGCTGAGAAAGTCCTATTCTTAAACGACTAAATGACCGCAGCAAAGAGAAAATGTGCATCTTACCACGACATCTTCAGATCGTTTTTCAAAATCCGTGATTGATATAACATTCCAGAACCTACGCTACCCAAGTTTGCCGGAAAGGTCACCGAAAGGGAGAGTATCCGCATCAATGTGCATCACGTATTTACTCAGGAAACTTGTAGTGGAAATCTGTCGGCTGGGCAACGTAAGAGGTGTCGGGGGAGACAAAGTGCGACTCGTTAAAAACAACAACGTTCAAGTACAAACGTCGTTCTTGGCAAAAATAGATAAAGTAAAAAGAGAAGGAGAGAAAAATACGAACCCGGGGAAGCTATCTTCCTAGGGCTAACACTAGGGGAGATACCATCCAAGCCAGGGAAGGGGAAGTGCAGGCGTGGGAGGACGCGTTGGCGGGGAAAAGGGACTTCTATCTAATGATAATCGACGACTTTCTTTCCAAAAGCGCGAAACCGGGGAGAGTTTCTTGGGACACGGTGAAAAGGGGAAAAAGAAAACGGTGTTTCAACGCACCTAGGAAAAGCAACGTCCAGATCTCGGAAAAACGACTGTGGGGGGCCTGGTGAGAGAGGGGGAAACAAAGAGAAAACGGCGATCCTGAAGAACAAAAAACAGGGAATTGGCGGTTTTAACTGCCAAAACGTAGAAAAAAAACCAATAACGGAAGAAAGGACTTATCGGAATCAAACAGCGAGATCGATGCATAAGAAAAAAAGGGGGGCTGGACGGCTTATGTGCCCTTAAAATGGGGCTTCGAAGGGGGGGGCACGCTACGCCAGTTAGCAAAAAAAAAGGGGGGGCGGACGAGATAAATCCT
>Ga0179593_1456324_pt1 | contig 12468 bp, 9 predicted proteins | sample CZODoug2_1_08_16_FD_185931 | JGI IMG/M metagenome (GOLD analysis project Ga0179593, IMG submission 185931) | Vadose zone soil fungal communities from Angelo Coast Range Reserve, California, USA - CZODoug2_1_08_16fungal (PacBio error correction) | ecosystem: Environmental > Terrestrial > Soil >...
TCGAGGGGCGTGACAGGCGGAAAAACGGGAGAATCCGAGAGAACACGAAGGACCAAGGCAAAAAAGCGCAAAAACTGGGTTTACTCTCCAAACCGTAACACAGGGGTCCGTTACCGCCCACAAGAGGAACTCGCGACAAACGGCGACAACGTACTGGGCAATCTGAAGAAGGGTACCCCAAAGGCGAAAGGAGGGACGGACATCGCGCTTCATCGCACACGTGCCGGGTAACGGCGAAAGGTGAACTTCCAGAAAGTCGCAATCAACAAAAAAAAACAAAGACCCAACCGCACAGAAGAAGGGGAGGGTTCGCCAACTTCGCAACTACACCAGCTGGGGAGAAAAAAAAAAGAGAAGATGGGGGGGGTGGAGATCAGGACCCAGAAAAGGATACCTCCACACCAAACGAAATCAAAAGGGAAAGCAGGCCCCGAACACAACAAAGTGCAAGGGAAAAGAAGGCAATAAAATGCGATACAACCCGGGAAAAGAAAAACGGTCCTCGGCCGCAAAAAGAAAACCGGTAACAGAAAAAAGAAAACGTACACAAAGGAAATGCGCCCGGAGGACAGGATCTATACTAACGAGAAAGGGAGGAGACGCTAGACCACAGAAAAAAAAAAATCAGAGTGAAGAATGCAAACATCGCGAAAAAATCCAGGTAAATATCAAAGGGAGCGAAATAGGCCATCCCCAAATTTGGACAAAAAAAGGAAGGATAATAAGGAAAAGAACTCTAGTCAGCGAAAATAAACAGAAAAAAACCCAAACCAACACTTGGGAAGCAGGACTTCCAAAAAATCTTGCCCGTCGGGATCCAGACAAAACCGCAGGACGGGGAAAGGAAAGCTCCATCTGAACAACCGGCTGGGGAAAAGACGTGGAAAATGAAGCTTCGGTAGAGAAAGCCGGTGGGGAGGGGGGACGGAACGCCCAAGGCCAAGCGGAAAAACTCGATGTAAATTTTGATGCGCGGGTTACAAAAAGAGACACAGAAAAACGAAACACACTGTGCGAAAACGAAAAAAAAAAACACCCAGGGCCCCACCGCTGGGGTGTGAAGAAAAGGTTGGAACCACTCAATGGAGATCCAGGTGGGGACGGTGGACGGGGCGGTCATACTGGAAAAAAAGCAGCCCAAGGGAGGGGTGAAGCCGAGCGAAACGGGCGGTGTGGGGCAAAAAAAGCTGGGTTAAAGCCATATCACACGGGAAAAACACCCCCGAAAAACGATCACGGGAAACGACACAAGTTGAACGGTCTCAACGAAGGGGAGAGGGGCAAACTCAATCGAAGTAAAAATCCTTCATAAACCAAAAGAGCCGTGGTATTCATTGTAGGAAGGAAAAAAACATTGGGCACGGCACGCAGCGGGGACAGTCAGTAGAATTTACCCCTTCATTGGGATCCGAAGGACCAGGCGTCATAGTCGACTGGGAGAATGTGTATGTGGGTGTGCGCGTGCACCGCTAAATAGTGGGAATGGGGGGGGGGGGGTGGGGGGACGGGCAAACGGGGGTAAAAGCGGGACTAATGAGACACGCAACTGAAACAAACAAGTCGTGCTCAAAACACCGGGGGCAAAACAAGGGGGGCCTCTCAATTTAATCTCGCAATAAAAAGAAAAAAAACCAAAACCAGTTGGGGGGCCACCCCAGTAAGTACCGGGGCAAAAAACAGAGATAGGAAACGATCGGCCAGGGCTGGTGGAATGGGTCAATGACAACCACCGGAGGTCAGACCGCTTTTTCAAAGGTGGGGGGAAATACAAAAAAAGAACACAAAAATAGCGAGACCAAGACAGGCGACGAAACAAATCGTAAAAGAGGAAACCGGAAGAAGAAGAAAAAAGAAAAGCCCTAACCATGGAAACTTATGGGCAGCAATGGGAGCAACGGGCTCAAAGAGTTGGTACAGCAAAAGAAACCCTTTTGTAAGTCAAGCAAATGGCACTACAGTAAAAAACAAAAAGGCAACAGAAAAAAGAAGGGAAACAACCATCAACACAATCAATTAAAATAAAAAAAATAGGAACACGAGAATTGGGGGACATACAGCAGTCTGGTGGGACGAGCCCTATCTTACTGGGAAGAAGGGGCGATAATAAACAACTAAATCAAAGTCAAAAAACAAGGAATGTACTCGGGGTCTTGTATCCCTTGGGAAAAAGTATCCCTGGGGGCGTTTGTAACCGCCTCACAAAGCAGACTGCCTGTGGGTGCGTATAACATTGGAAGTCCTGCTTCATAAAAACGAACGACAGTGCTGGAGACTGTGTAAAGCAAGGGGTATGGTATACTGTGGTTGGTTGGACGGTCCTGCCGCCCCGGGGGTACGTTCGCGGCAGGGGTAAGAAACAGAACAGGGGGCTTAACAGGGACCTGATATCGGTTGTACGGTGCAGCGGAGAAGGGTTGGGACGGGGGGAAAAAAAAAGTCGAAAAAAGAGCAAGGAAGAGGGTTCCTACTAGGGGGCCGTCAAGAGGGGGGGGGGGGAAAAATCCGGGGGGGGAAGGGGACAAAGATCGGGCAACGGGGCATAAGTAAAGAGGGAAAGCGGGGGAGCACTTCCGACAGACAGGGGGCGTTCAAAAGAGGGGGAGGAACCCGCACAAGATTTAGTTCCAACCAAACCAGAGCACCGACCAGGTCCGGAGTACCAAAAAAAACAACAGCCACCCCGTCTGGGGGTGCGAAGGGCCTCAGAACGCCCCCGACTCGTCTGACAAATGCGGGGTATAGTCACAAAGGGGGGGCATAAGATCGAACATGGATTGGTCCCGCGTCCCGACGACAGAAAAACAGCCACACGAAAGCCCGGAAAAGGCGTGGGGGCAAGGACAAGAACCTCGGGAGACACAGAACGTCAGATGCGCACAAACAGGAATTCCCACTAAAGGGGACGCGAGGGATAGAACAAAAGGGCGAACGAAAAGAGGAGGGGATGGGATAGCCAGGCAGGTTCTTTTCTATGACGAAAAAAAAAAAAAAAGCCCGAAAATATGGTGGTGTCGACGGGATCAGGAAAAGGGAGCATAGTCAAAAGCATTGTTGACTCTATAAAGGAAAATCGGAGTAGATGGGGGGAAAAGAGGGAACTGCAGGTTCACAGCTGCAATCCTTGGCGAGAGCAAGGAAAAAAAAGGAACTCATCCCTTGAAAGCCAACTGGTCGTGGCAGGGCCCTATATCTGGAGAGACGCAAGCCAGGTTTCTACGATGCGGGGTCCACTAAACTTTTTCTATTTAACCTTTCCCTGCGCAACACTTTTGGCCAAGGAAAGGAACCAAGTTCAACGGCTGGATTCAAGAATGACCGGCATCACAGGACGGGCAACTATGACAAGCGGTCACAGAGAGCCAGCAACCAGCAGCCCACGGTCCAAACTGAGTCTTGCGCGAGGCTTGTAATGTTCCCAGCACGATGGAAAAAAAGGGGAAATACGGAAAGGAGACAAAAGGGAAACCAAACAGCAGGGGGACCAAAGCAACCATTTTAGATGAAAGAACCTGCGAAAAAAAAAAGTGAAAAGCGGTGCACGGCGGATTGGTAATCCGCCCCTAGCAGCACGGGGCAAATCGTACGTTCCACAATGGGACAAACAAAACCCGGGCTCAGAAATCGGGAGAAACGAAACTGGTTCCAGGTAAACCCCTTAACAGGGGAGGGGCAAGCCAGGAAAAGAATGTTGAACGACACGCAAAACCGAAAAAAGGGGAAAAACAGCAAGCGCACTGGGAAAAACCGAATGAAAATAGCTGAGAATTCCCGCTGATCGGGAATGAAAGGCGAGCGCAAGGGATGAGGTCAACCCTTCCATCGGTTTAATGGGTATCGAACTTTTTTGGCCGATGCAGACAGAAAGAAACGTTGGGGGGGGGAAACTGGGCCGGGTCCAGGAAAAGGCAAGCAGCGTGGCGTGATGAACAGAAGGAGCCGGCCCAGAAACGAAAAGCGAGGGGGAAGGTAATGTGGCGGAGTCGGACGTGGAATTGCGACCCGCGTCCGAAGACCCTGCACAAAAGTTATCTTTGGCTGCATTGTACGGCGGGGGTGGGGAGTGGTTGTATTACCCGTGGACGTCGTCTGACCAACTTCGAAACGCGTAGACCCACAGAAAAAGAACAGTACAAGCCCACCGCCCGCTGAGCAAGGGATACAGTTGCAGGAAAGGTTGGGGGCCTTTCCGGATTGGACGGTCCCAGGGGGGGGTCAGGCCAAACAAAAAAAAAAAAAAAAGGGTCCGGGGGTGGGAGGTTGGGGGGGGAAGAACTAACAGACCACCATCCTAGATAAGCTAGCAACAAAAACTTGATGAGAGAGGTAAGTGTTCGGGTCACTTAACAAACAATAAAAGCCAGGTCGTGCCTTGGCTAAACTAACCCGCAAGCACCTGGCCCGGAAAAGGGGACAAACTCAGCAATCGAAAAAAGGTAGTGTCAAAAAATCAGTGCCGTGGGAGCAAGTAAATGGTAAAAACGTATCCGGATCGAAGCAGGAGAAGAACACCGAACTTAGACTCGGATCTACAAAAAAACTAACTCCCAGTTGGGAAGATTATGTTATAACGGCACCCTATCACGTCTCAAGTGGGGGAGGATCATGCGGTCCGTCCAACAAAAGTTCGCAGGGCAAACCAGTGAAGCACGGTGAGAACGGCGATTTATCGCTGGGAGGGGATACGACGCACCGAAGAGGGGGGGCCACGCGAACAAAAAGACGGCCCCACGGCTTCTGCGGGGCAACAATCACTTCAAAAACATTCTCGGGCCATATCATAAAAAGATGGGGAAAAAAAAAAGGTTTGGGGAAAAGGACAGACGCCGCGATTTCGAACAAGAAAGGGAACAATAATCCAGAGCGAATCATATACGCTAAAGAGCAATGGCCGGTGGCATGTTTCGGGCAAGAACGGAGGGTTCCGGCTGAGGTTCAGGGAAAAAAAAAGAAAAGTAATCAACTTGAGGTTCAGAAAGGGGTTGGTCGAAGGATCGAGAATGGACCGGGGTAGACCTCCACGCAAGCAAAAGGGGGTCAGCTTTGCTGTCTGATGCTGGGCGGCAAATGATTTTAACAAACCACGCAAATTTGGGTCGCACTGTCCCGGAATACGACGTTTGGAAAAAAAAACCTGGGGGACGAAGACGTCACCCTGGGGAGGGAGGCGACAAAAAAAAAAAAAAATAAGGAAAAGGGAGAGACGTGCAGAATCCGTCATCAAACGAAACCACTGGAAGGAAATCCAGTGAGCATCGCAATGCATTGGCCAAACTAATTGTTACACAAAAAAAAGGGTCCTACTTGAGGACAGTAAACCAACAGCCCAGAAAAAAAAAAACCATTGGTACGGCGGGGGATGCTGGAGGACAAGAAAGAAGGATAAACAATTCGTAGACGCCGTTGGTTCTCTACGCCTCGAGGGACGCGCACAATCCGTGGGGGTACTGCAGAGAAAAGCGGTCGATAAAAAAGGGGTCAGAAGCGACGAAAAAAAAAAACGAAACGCAAAAACAGGGTCCGGGCCGGAATATCCACTAACGCTGGGCAACTCGAAAGCCGATCACCGGAGGGGGGAAAAAAAATCCTAAACAAACTAAAGGGTTGAGGGGACCTCAAGGCAAAACGATGCAGGTAGGGGGGCGGTAGTCGAAGCCCAACAACGGGCTGAAAAAATTAAGTGAAAACCTTTTGTAAGCCGCAATCCACAAACAAAGGGAAGTGGGTAACATTCAGGCACACAACGGAGGGAGGGTTCATTGGATGGGAAACAGTAACTGCCGGGCACTCCGTCAATCTCGGCTGCCGAGAGGCGTTGAAAAGAAGGCTGGTGAGGAGGGGAACTCAATGGGGAAAGGAAGAAGAACTCGACCGGTTTGAAACGGCGTCGACAGGGACTGTTTTTCCGCTGACAGATTTCATGAAAAAAAGAAAAGCAGATCGCATGAAAAGCCAACATCTGGCGCGCAAAAAGGGAAACACAATCAGAAAGACACACACGTGGGCATGGGAAACAAGGGCTCACGGGAAACGTGACAGGGGAGGAGCTCTGCAGACTATGGAAGAAAGTAAATGTTAGAAAAAGTCGCAAAAAAACGCCGGCAAGGTGAGAGCACGAGAATAACCAAGGGCCAAGGACTCAAATGCACGCACTTAAGGGGGGCGGGCAGGCAGGCACACATGGGCATCAAGGCCAGGGTACCCAAAGACCCGTCGTTGCGAGCATCTTAAAAGGAAGGAAACAATCGACGCGCTGATGGGGGCTGAGGTGCCAACATAGAGCCTGCTAGCAGGAAACGAGCAGGACGATTTTAAAAAACGAAAAGGGTCCCTGGTTTCAGACGGTTATCATGGGAAGACAAAGAGACGGCCGGACGGATGAACCCATAAGCAAAGCGGAGGGCGGTTCTTGGGGTTATTAGGGGGGGACTGCACTAAACGAAACCTGGAACGCGAATAGCGGCGTTGCTGGACCGGGGGTGTTGGGGCACAACGGAAAACAAGGTGGGGGAAAGAAGTTTAACTCACTAAAAAAGCCCAGAAGTCGATCGATGGGCCACGAAAGGAAAGGGCCATTTTTGGGGTGGGGGGCCAGAGGGCCAAGGGAAGCGACAACGGATTGGAAACCAGACGCAGGGGGGTCAGGGGGTCAGGGGGGCTGGGCAAAGGAAAAGACGTGCGCGAAGACTCTTGGGGCGCGTTAAATCAAAAAAGGTGCGTTGCAAGGTAAGCCGGAATAACCAAGGGGACATCAGAAGGAAACGTGATGCCCGATCCAACAAGGGCAAAAGAGCACGCTACGAAAGAAAAACAAGGCAAGCACTTAGTTTGGAGGTTAGATAAGGATACTGGGCTATCCCTCAAAAACCGTGTCACGTAAAATAATGTCCGAAGGAAAAGAGATCGGGAAATCTTCACTTCAAAAAAAGACAGGGAAAAACAATTCAAACAAGAGCCGAAGAGAAAAAAAACTCCTCTCAAGAAGAAAGGCTGAGCTCTGCATTCACTATGAACTCCAAACGGCCAAAACCAGACTGATTCCAGGCCAAAACTGACGCAAAAAAAGGTGTTACTGCAACAAATGTACGAACCGAGACAATAGTCCGAAAGCAAAAGAAATAAAATGGAAAAAATTTTGACATCGTTAGGACCTTCGACAAAGACACCAAAAAGGGGGGGGGGGTTGAACGGAAATACAGTAACGGAAAAAACGAAAAAGGGCAATCTGACATATGAACCCAGGATAAATACGAAAGCGCAGGTTTTGGACCGGGGTGTATCTAGACGGGGCTGGGGGAAAGGTGACTCCGCGGGCCTCCTTGCTGGTTCAGAGAAAAGCAAAAAAAAAAATATCGAAGCACCATGAGATGGCAAGGGACGAGGAAGGCCTGGAGTGTATGGGGGAACATTAGACTGGAAAACCTCAAGAAAAATAATCCTAGATAAGAACCCCACCCAAGAAAAACGACCACGAGGACAAGGTGGATGTCCTATCGCATAAACTCGAACTGAATGAACTGAAATTTTGTACGTGAAAAAGGGGAGGACAAGAAAAGGACAGGGGCGCCGAACCGAAAAACAACCAGAGAGCTTCTCATACCCTGAGAGGACTACATGCAAAAGAAAAGCCTGGTTGGTGAAACTGATTGGGGGGCACACCAAAAAGAAAAAAGGAAAAACTGTACAAAGGAAAAAAAAAAAAGCAAACGGAAACTCGGGGGGCTCCGTTAAAACGGCCCGACCAAAAAACATCATCCTCAAGGACTGCGAAGGAGAAAAAACACCACACCCCCAGAAAACCTCCGGGGAAATCGGGGGGTCTATCCGTAAGCCAAACATAGGTCCGCAAGGTTGACCGCTAAAATGTTTCAAGCAAGAGGATGTGGTGTCGAAAAAGGGAAAAAATAAGGTCGGGGAAAGAAAGGGGACAAAGAATCGAGCACAAAAAAAAAACAGGGGGGAGGGGAGGAGAAAGTATCTAAAGGAAAAAAAAAGTACCCTTCAGCGGGTTTTTTCAGAAACAGCACCTGACAGAAGACTAAAGCGACAATGAAAAAAGGGTCAGAACAGAAAGGGAGCGTTGCATCGGCCAATATCATGCTTGGACGCTAATATACCAGCGGGGATGGGGTTCATCTCAAGTCAAATTGGAAATGGATCCGAGAAACAGGAAAAGGGGAAGGGGGGAGGACTATCATCCCTTTACGGGAGGTCATAGCGGAAATTAAAAATCACGCCTCAGGGGGGAACAGGTTGTGGAACGAAATGGGGCGCAATGCAGCAAAGGCATCACAATAAACTGGTAGGTAACTGACATCAATCAGTGTTCCGGGTGGGTAGAGCGTAGATTAAGCTAACCCACTTAAACTACATAAAAGACCGGAAACGTAAAGGGGTTAAAAAAAAAAAAATCAGGCAGAGAGGGGGAGGGATCTATATATAAAAAACGAAACCTGGGTCCCTCAAAAAGGCCGGGGCCTACGTGACGGAGAAAGGGCCCTTTTAACCTCTCAAAGGATCAGGCAAAGGCGGAGGTTGACGAGATCATTTCTGGAACACGGCCACCGCCAGGAAGTCCATTGCCCAGATACATGTGGGAATCTTGCAGAACTTTGTAGGCGCAGAGTGCAAATCTGCAAAGACCTTTGTAGGGCGCTGTCAAAACACAGGCGTCTGGAGGCGAAAACTCGGCCTGCAGGAAAAAGTAAAGGGGTGTACGAGACGGAATCCATTGGGGGGACAGGTCACGCCAAAAAGACTGGGGGTAAAAACTTACGCGGATGGGGTTGGAAACCGCGATTACGCTGGTGTAATTACCATCAAAAGTGTTGGCGGGGACCACCCCGTTGGAAACCGAAAGTTCTGGGGAAGAGAGAGCTTTGGTCCGATAACGAACTGTTTCAAAGCGCGACCTTGGGGGGGAAGGAAAAGGCCACAACTCGCGGGGGGGGAGTGAAAGTTTGATAAACGTCCCGTGGCCTGAAAATCCCAGGAAGAAAACTCCCAGGCAGGAACAAACCGGGGGGGGGGGGGGGGGGGGGCCGGCGTGGGAGCGGGAAGGGAGTGGGGTGAACCACCCAGCCTGGGGGAGAAAAGATCTTCAAAGAGAGCTCTAACTGAGAAAGAACGGCATCAACCCCGGCCGGGACGCGGGTGACCTTGAGGGAGCGCGCTGGGAGGGCTGGCCAGGGATCTCCTATCCACAATAGAAAAATTTAAGACAGCCGTTAGGGTCAATTGAGTTTCGATGGCGCTCCCTTTTGGGGAGATTAGTTGAACGCTGTTCGTTATGAGGCTCAACTGCAGGGGGGTAAGCAAGGACTGGAATCAATAAAGACACGCATGGGTTGAGGACGCCAATAAAAATGCGTGTCGATGAACGGATCTCCATGCCTAAATCAACCACCACAACGAAAAAAGAACGGTGTTTGGGGTCAATCCTTGGGGCTAGAAAACAGGACTGGGCACCTGCAGGGAAGGTGGGAAAACGGGGACTTTTTCAGTGTGAACAGTTGGAATTGATCGAAGAGAAAAAAAAAAACACGCTGTGAAGCGCGGGGTTCCAAAAAAAGTGGAACCAAAAAAACAAGAACCGATAGGCGCAGGGCTTGTAGCGGAAGTGAGAGCCAAAAAAATTAAAACAAAAAGCAAAGCCAACAAGGAGTGTCGGACACGTAGGGCGCTTAAAGGAATTGGGCCGCACCAAGACACCCCAAGACTACTAAAACATAAACCAACGGGAACGGCGTCAAGCGGGGTTGGGGTTTGCCGAAACAGTCAAGGACCTCGGAAAACCCCTGTCCCGAGTATCGAGCGTCAAAAGATCGCAAGGAAAAAAAAAAGTGGGCCCGGGTAATCACTAACTGTAATTCCTTCATGAGACAGAACAGTCGCCGTGGACGGAGTGGGGGGGGACCGCTTTTTAGAATAATGCCTCGTCTAGACCAAAAATCTCCTAATTTTGCAACCAAACATTGGGGGAAAAAAGACTGGGGCGTTCGGGAAATGCAACTGAGCAGGGAGAACCAAAGCACCGCACAAAACAAGGCTTCATCGCACTAAAGGAGTACCATGGGCACCCCAACGGCCGCAGAGTGTGGACAGGGGCAGCCACTAGGGGGGTGGGGAAAAGCGTAGGCGAAACAAATGGAAAACCGGCCGACATCTGAAAACGAAAAAGAAAAGGTAAGAAAAAAAAAATATCGCGTTAAACAAAACACCTGCCGGAGGACTTGGTTCGACGAAGAGAAGGAGGCGGCGAGCAGCAGGGACTAAAAAAGTGGGTCGGACCCACAACGACCAGAAAAAAAACCACGGAAAGGTTCAGAAAAAGAAACAAGCAGTTGGACCGTCCAAAAAAAAAACCCCAAAATTTTATGGGGGGGCGAAAAGAGCCGCAGGTCCAGGACCTTTTAGGGGCGGGGGCGAAGACAGGGGTTCAGAATGACCTCCCGGCAAAGTAAATCCAGAACGGAAAAAAGGGGAAAAGACGTTTGGGGTTGGGGAGTGTGAAACAGAACCGACCAGGAAGCCCCAAGCTGCTATTCCGGCCCAACGAGGCCCCCACGACCAACCCAGCAAAGTAAAAACCGAACTTAAAAAACGTTTCTGTCCAATAGGTCGGGGAAAGCCATAGGGTCCTTCGCGTTCGGCTGCCTCCAGACCGAGAGTATCACATGCAAGGGACATGGTTCAGTCACAACGGGAAAGAGACATTGTTTGACGGGAACGCCTCGAAAACAATTTCGCCAGTCGGGAGACCGAAATGGTTCAATCCTGTCCATTCACAAAGCGCGACCAGCAGGGGTAGGTCACTGTAAACTAGACCCAGTGTGCGCAAAAACGGGTCCTAAAGGGGAAAAAAAATGAGTCGCCCTTGGAAAGTGTTGGTCTGCACAGCCAAAGAGCGGTCGAGCGCGGGGCGGCCAAAATGGGTCCAAGTCAGTGAACAGGTGGGAAAAATAAATGGGGAAGGGGTCTATAGAGGTAGGAAGGAATTTTTCTTGTGGAGAAAAAAAAGGGTGAAAAATGGGGGAGAAGGGATAGAACCAGTCCGTTCTTGGGGAAATCGAACGTCTTAAGTGGCTGGGCATGTGTAGGGAAGAATACCGGGGGGTCCGTATGAGCCAAGCACCGTTGAAGTGGGGCACTGTCCCCCACACCCAGAAAGGGAGAAGACACCTCAACCAATCTTCGGGATGCGCAACTTTCGCAGACGCGGTGTAACCCGGGGGTCTTGAACCCTAAGCCGGCACGGAAATGGGAAAGAAAAGGGATGAGAATGACCTCGTATACAAGCCACGAAAAGGATTTTGAAAGGCATCAATCACAGCTCAAGAGTTGAAAGTCCTCATTGGGGTAAAGTCAAAATGCCACGGCAAATAAGCAACTCAGGGCAGAAGAAATTGCAACAGCCAGCAGCTAAATGGCAGAGAACGAAGAGAAAACAACTTTTTAAAAAAGAGACACCAGGTATCCCTCTTTCGGGCTCAAATGCACAAAAGAGCCCAGGCTCCCAAAGAATGAAACAAATACGCGGACAAATGTGGGGGACGCAAGGAATCGTACAGAAATGATCGGTTAGTTTCATCCGGGAAGCCGCGGGGCAAAAAAAAAAGGGCCCTGACGGCTGGGGATCAACCGGAGGAGTGGTTTGACGAAAAAATAGAAAAAACCTTTTGACGAAACAGAAAAGGAATGAAGCAGAGAGCAAAGGTTACACAGTGGAGTAGCGCCACCCCCCATCCCCACAAGTGGGACGGCGACTCGAACTTCGCCCAGAGACATCCCGCTCGGTGCCCAGAGCACAAAGGCAGGCCAACCACCTTTTAAAGAAGTTGTCCAGGAATCAAGACGTGCCGGGGTAAACCAAAACAGTACTCAGGACACCAACTCAGGTGATTGGGGGGGCGCAGGAATGCGGAATCTAAAAAACTGGGGTGTAACGAAGGTGGGTTGGGACAATCGGGCGGTCGGAGGGGTGAATGCAAAAGAGAAAATGTAAGCCGAACTACATTATCGAACGGCAAAAAGAACCACCCAGCAGGGGACGCCCTTGGGGACATGTCGGGTTGCCGGGACCGGACGGGGGACAGGCCTGTCTCAGAAAAAAAGACCGGCCGGGGTACGACGGCTGGCAAAGGGTAAAAGAGGGCCAGGAGACCGAAGCTACTGCTGAAAAAACCCAAAAGGCCCAAAAGAGGAAAAAAAGATGGTCCAACGGGGACATGTCGATAAAAAACGGGCATCTGACCCGGTCTGGGGAAAAAAAAAAAAAATCTGCGGCAACAAAGACCGGCCATCTCCGAAAGGGCAAAACTCGGGAAAAATGGAGCAGTGCACTCAAAACAACTCGCGGCAGGTGCCAAGAGGTGATACACGGGGTTGTAAAGGCACCTCGGAAAAAAGGACCCGGAAGACATAGCATCGACAAGGGCATAAAAAAAAACATGCAGACCAACACCGGAGGAG
>Ga0179593_1547322_pt1 | contig 12468 bp, 17 predicted proteins | sample CZODoug2_1_08_16_FD_185931 | JGI IMG/M metagenome (GOLD analysis project Ga0179593, IMG submission 185931) | Vadose zone soil fungal communities from Angelo Coast Range Reserve, California, USA - CZODoug2_1_08_16fungal (PacBio error correction) | ecosystem: Environmental > Terrestrial > Soil >...
TTAGTGTACTTACCCGGGACAGATGGAAAAGTGTACGAGGCGAATGTCTTTTGCTGGCTGTGACGCCCTTTGCTCCGTGAATCCGGGGACCTATGACAGAGAAGCCGAAATGAGGGGGGGGATACCATGTTGTTGAGGGGGGCGCACTCGGAAGGAAAAAAAAAATTGGGAAAGGAGGGGTATAATCTTTCGTGCTCGAGGACAATGGAAAAAAAGCAGGGGGGTGCGGGCGAAAATAGGAGAACGAATGCATAGGTTTGGTCGGGGGGAAATAAGGCGTGACAGGCTCATGTTTTCAAGGTCAGAAGGGGGGGGAGACTCAGAAAGCGGAATTGGTGTCCGTTTTAGAACTGGATTGGACAAAAAAGAACAAGTTTCAGCTGAGGGGTGGGGGATGATGGGAGGAAGGAAGAAATCATAATGAGTGAGGAGAGGCCGAAAAAAAATACTCTTAAAAAAAACCGTACAAAAATTAGGGGGGGAAGAAGAGAGAAAAACCGAGGAGGAGGTAAAATAGAGAGTTCCCTCGGGTTTAAATATCCAGACGGTCTTGGTTTTTCAGGAGGTGGGGAGAAAAAGAATATTGAATCCGGCTCCTAGACCGCAGACCCCATCACCCGCGCGAAAGGGGGATGTTTTGTACCATTTTGGCCCTTCAAAAAGAAAAGAAATGATAGTGCGATCATCAAGGAGAGGAAATTCCTGAAAGTCTCCTGTCCCGCCCTCGCTCCACGAAACCGGGGGAAAATTTCTCAGCAAAAGCCCAAGCTTGCGTCGGAAAGAGGACCGTTCCGAAGAGGGCAATGCGGGGAACCAAACTGATCACTGTCTTCTCCAAAGTGAACAGGGAGGGGGAAAAAAGAAAAGAGGGTCCTCACTGGGGTATGCTTCTTTACGGAGGGAGAGCAGAAAGAGCTCGCGAGTCCCTTCCCAAGGACAACCGAAGAGGAGGACCTCTTTTAACCGAGCTGAGGGTCAGGGGAAAAATCTGCGTTCCTACCTGAAGAGTGTGACAGCTCAGACTTGCGGTAGCAGAGAACGGGGGATTTTAGACGAGAGGCGTGTCCTTGATGCGAGCGTGGAAGTCGATGGTGATTGGCCGCGCTCATATCAAAAAGAACAGGGCCATACTCCCCAGGCTCATGGCCAAGGGAGCCGTGGGAAAAGGGGTGCCTCGGGAAAAATGACCGTTAATCGGTAATCATTTGGCAGGGAAGAAAAAAAAGGGGGGGTCCCCTTAGAGGGGGGGGGATCCAGTTCCGAGGGGACTACGGTCCGCGAGCATCGGGGTGGGTGAAGAGGCTTCTTGGTTCTTCGGGCGCCCGGGGAAAAGGGAAGGGAAAATCAGTGGAGAGGGGGGGGTAAACCAGGCGCAAGCGATGCACGAGTTCTATGGAGCCGCAAGGGAACCAACTGGGGGGATCGATCAACTCCACTGGAGAAATTCTTCGGGGAACGGAGGCCTGAAAGGCGTCGACGGTTCGTTGAAAAGGGAAGGGAAACACGATCGCATAGATAGTCATAGGCCTGGAGAACCCTCTGAGAGTTTTGGGGGGAAAGCCAAAAGGTCTGAGGGGAAATATCAGGGCGGGCAATTAAGACGGTACGAAAAGAAGAAGAGCGGTAAGGGTCTAACGCCGGTCGTTCAAAAAACAATTCCAGCAGGAAATGGGAGGAGACCAAACGATTAAAACTGGGGTGAAGACAAAAGGGCAGGGAGGAACAATAGGGGGGGGGATCCGCTTTCAGAACTCGGAGGGGGGGGATCAAGAAACTGGCGTGTCCAAAAATAGAGAAAAACAACAGGAGAGGAGGGGAAAAGAGGATGGGTGAAGCAAAAAAAGGTACGAGCACACAGCTATGGGGAGGAGAAAGGGGGGTGGGGGGAAAAACTAATTATCAAGTGAGACCCTATAGCCTTTTCCGTTGAAACAATGGGCTAGGGCGCGGGTATCCTACATTTTGAGAAATCAGCGGGGGAAAGGGCTGGCGGGGGAGAACAAGGCACCGGGGTAGGGGTAGAAGGCTTCGAAAGCGTGGATGGGATTATCTTCCTCTTTGGAAAAAAAAAAAAAAAAAAAAGAAAAAAAGAACATTAAAAGCCTTGTAGAAGAAGCAAAGAATGGGAGGAGTTTCAAAGGTCAGCCCCAGCCGGGCTATGAAGGACGATAGCAATATGCGATGAAAAATAAGAACGCCTAACATACAAAATTACTAGAAAAGAAAATAAAACAGAGGGGGAAGCACGGATACACCCCTGAGTGTGGATTGAGTGAGATAAAGAGGAAACGGGCACCTCCGTCCATGGCGCGAAAAAGTCGTTAAAAATGGAAGCGAAAAGGGACGATACAGAAACAAATAAAAAGTCTAAAAAAAAAGATGGCGGCTTAGGTGTTTAAAGCGAGGCATACCCTCTTTCACTTCAATACCCACGCTGTAAACTTACACTAAATCCTCTTCCCCAATTAGTAAAGGGGGGTTCAAACCGCTACAGAGAAAGGGAAGAAAAGGGCCCTGTAGCTTGCCGGGAAGCGAGTGGTACAGTAGCTGGAGCCCTCAGGTCAAGGAAAAAGGAGAATAAAGGGATGAGCATCAGGAACATAACTCGAATGGATGGGGAGACTCTGCAAGTCGAGATGACTCACAGCTGGAGGGGGAAGAAAGAAAGGAGAGGAAAAGTAAGGAACCTTTAGATCAGAAGGGTTAAAAAAAAGTAAGAGGGGGGGGAGTCTGGTGGGCACAACTGGCGGTAATAAAGGGACAGGAAGAAGATTAAGTAAGAGCCGACCCTTTGAGGAAAAAGGATGACACCAACCTCTCCTTGGAGAAGGACAAAAAGTCTCTCTGGGGCACTAAAAGAGAGGAGGGAAAAAAGGGTCTAGAAGCAAGCGGTTGTTGAGGGTGAGAAGGAGGTAAGGACTTGCATCGGTTTTTGGGGGGAAGGGGGGCGGCACGGTTTGAAGGAAGGAAATTGACTACTCTAAAGAGGGGAGCTAAATTCACAGGTGGGGGTTAAGTGCCAATTGAAAAACAGGAAGTACGGGTGATGGGATTCTTTCGAAAGAGTTAAGAGGTAAGGAGTGGACCGGAAGAAAAAAGACAAAATACCGTCTGTTAAGACAAGTAAGAACGAAGGGAGGGGAAGATCTGAAAAAAAAAAGGGAGGACTGAAAGGAGGAAGGAAAGAATGAGAGGTGGAATTACTCAGACGGGCCTGGTGTTTTTTGACCAGAAAGTAGGGGAAAATGGGGACGATGAAAAGATATTTCAGACATCCCATCCCCAATCCCGAGGGAGGGGGGACTGGGGGGGAATTTTGCCCCGTGCCTAACAACGGGCCAAGGGGGAAGAGATAATTGACGAGAAACATTTACATGAAGACTATGAAAACAACTAGATCAGAAAAGTCGGAGAAAAATCCACCCACAAAAATGCACAGTAAGGGGGGGGAGAGAGACGCAGAAACAGCTTTGCTCTTATTAAAGAGGCATACGCGCCGCAAAGCTAGACCACAAACGGAGGACGGGTCTCAAAAAACGGGGAAAAGATGTAAGGGCAAAACCTGCAACAGGCTCGGGGCGGGCTTCTTTAAGATGTGCATACTGAAGGGGATCAAAAGGAGGAGACGCAAACCCAAAAGCCACCTACAACCCTGGTAACGGGGGGGATTTCCATGACAGTGATCATGATCTTACAAGTGACTACCAGCACACTGCAGCTGTTTGAGGAGGAGCTTCATGTGGGCCAGACCGGGGCTTACTTCTTAAAGATGCGCGCTGGGTCGATGGAGGAAAAGGGGAAATAACATCAAGGAGGAAATCGTTAAAGAAAGTCTGAAGCTCCCTTCGAACCTGTTAGCGCACGTGATCAAGATGCAATGTGACATTGGGTCTTGGGGGGGGAGGGGGGGTCAGAAGGGAAGAAGGGGTTAGGAGGAATAGATGGTGTACTTCGCAAGAGTGGAAGGGAGATCAACGGTTGCCGATGGGAAAAGAGTAAGTCCGAAAGATGGTGGGGACCGATGGGGGAACAAACCAAAAAAAAAAAAAGTAGGTGCTTGCAAAGCTTGAAGGAGGGGGGGTCCATTACCGATCGCATGGAGGACGAGATGCACGGTCTAGGGAAAGGCGCCCAGGCCAGGCACACGCCCTGGGTGGGATGTTCGAAAAAGGTAAGGGGGGAGGGGGAAGGATTACCTGTCGCGCCGGGAGGAGTGGGGAAAGAGGACTATCGCATAGTTCATCGGAAAGGCAGGGTGGGCGGGACCAGTCATTTTTCTTTAACCGGGGGAAGACGGCGGGGACAGAGAGAAAAAAGGTCAAAAGCCCACTTGCCGAAGCACGGAAAAATGTCTAGACCGATACACTCGTTCAAAAGAAAGGAAAAAAGGGAAAGAAATCAGAACCGCTACAAGGAAAACGGGGGCATCGAAAAAGGTAGGCAACAGAATAAAGTGTGATTATCACCATTTCAAGCAAAACAGGAGTCTGGGGGGGAAGGAGGGGAGGGAACAGCATCATCAAAAAAAATGGGAGGAACGACTATAAGATGAGGTAAATCCAGAAAAACAGCTCATTGCTGAAAGCGGTTGAAATAAAGAGAGGGGGGGGGGATACGACGACCTGCCTTTGGGTCAGTAGAAAAAAAAGTGAAATCGGGTTGCTCTGTACGTGTGGGATGTATGGCGGGAAGGGAAAGGCTTTTATAGTTCAGGGAAGGAAGGGCACTAAAGGAAGGAAAGTGGGGGGGCTTGTCTTACGCTGGTATGAAAGAAGCTGAAGGGGAAAATGAAATTAGTATTTGCAGGCCTACGTGGCTCAGCGAAGGAAAAAAGACGATTCGATCTTCTCCTGATGCTGAAAAACCTACGGACGACGAATGAAGGGCCGGTAACGATATAGGTGATCAGGACCAAGGGAGGGTGGGTATTCGTGCGGTATGGAGAAGGACAATAACGAGTACAGGAGCTTACGGAAAAGATCGATGGGGGACCTCAAGATGGAATCCAAAGCTTGCAATATAGAAAAAGGCTACCAATCACGAGCATCAAAAGAGGCTGACGCGGGAGTATTATTTTAAAAGTGCCTCTTCTGAATCTAACTATGCAGGTGGCAAAAAGGACTTGCCGCAAACTAAGAAGAATTATACCGATCAAGTGGACACATGGTGATCGAGATCGGGGAGGAGAATTGTTGGGGATCAGAGAGGGGGGAAGTTAAAGGTTCGTGATGTTAAGGGGGCCGTGCTGTGGATAATGACGCGAGCATCAAATGAAAGACTACAGAGGAGGATGGGGAGGAAATCCCACTGAAGCGACAACAGCGTTAATTTGGTAGACGCATATCTCAGGGAAAGGGGCCTGAAAAGAGAGTCAGGTTTCCCAGAAAGACGATGGACTTTGTTTGCAACGCCAGGGAGCAGGGACTCAGGACCAGTCCCTCATAAAAGAACCTTATTTTAGGAAAATTCTGGGGGGAGGAAAAAAGAAATTGGGGGAAAACAGTGGATCTACGGAGGGGGGACTAAGGAGGAGAGGACGAAGAGTGCTAAGAACAAGGCGGGGTGATCGCGGAGGGGAATCTTGGGGGGAAAGGAGAGTCGCATGTTTCTGTAAGGGCACGAAAAGAAAGGAATGAGAGGTTTGGGGTTTAGAACGGGGAACAATGGGTACAAAAAAAAGGAACTGGGGGGGTGGAGGGTATTCTTGTCTAAAAAGAGAGGATTGACCAGGAAAAGAGGGTCGTCTTCCGCCCAAAAAAGCTTGATATGCCTTAAAAGAAGAATGGGGGGGAAAGATCACACAAGGAGTAGTGAGAGAAAGAGGCCTAATTCATGATGTCAGTTTAAGCTAGACAGACGGTCTTGGTTTTTTCAGAAAGTAGTAGGATAATTGACGGGGGACGGCTCTTTCGCAAGCAAGAAAAACAAATGACCTCTTACTTGGGGGATGCGTTTTTGTCCGGGGCAAAGGAAGACCCGGCCAAAGTGGCCTGAGATCATATTGAAAAGTGGCAACTGGGGAAGGCAGGAAAGAAGGTCCCGCCCGCTTAGGGGCGACTCACAAAATGGCAAAGGAGGAGGAGAGGCCAAAGATCAACAAAAAAGCTGGATTCAGATAGGAAGTCTACGCCGCAAGAGGGAGGCCCCCAAACCAGGAGATGGGGAGGGAATCAAGGGAAGCGAGTGCACAATTCACCATCAAGCCTCAAATAAGGTAGAAAAAAGGTACTGATAGGGATGACCTTCGTCGCACAGTTAGTAAGAAAAAAAGGGATCAACCCATACTCAACCTACATCGCGAAGGAAAAAGGATCAATGGAGAATACTAAAAAACGTATCTGCGTTCAAAAATAAACAAATAAGCTGTTTTGAGCAGCAAGACTTGGGGCGGGCCGAGGGTTCAAATCAGAGTCGATTCTTGATGCGCTCGGGAGCGATGAGGGTGGGATAGGCGAAACTCAAGAAACTAAGCGTTTCAATACAGAGAGGCGAAAACTTGCGCGATATTGGGGCGCGGCCAAAAACATGAACCTTGAGAGGGAATCAGGTAGGGAAAGGGATGCGGCATAATTGTTTGTACATGCCTACGTTCTTGAAAGGAAGAAGGTGCCCTATCTAAAATCCGAAATAACGAGAAAGTTGGGGTCTCGAGGGGGAGGGAAGAGGATGGAAGACGTGATTTGCCATCTTTTGGAATAGGTCGTGAGACGAGCGCGGACAGAATGTAGTTCTACGGTCAGGAAAAAGAGGGGGAATAAATAACACGCGGGTGAATATAGGCTTATTATTCTATCGGGGTAACGGGAGTCAGAAGGGGAAGGGAGTGCGATCCTGGCCTATACAAGCGGGAGGAAGGAACTTGTTCGCGTAAGAAGGGCGCAAAAGGGAGGGGAGATTGGCCACATACTCCAGTTCAGAGGGGGAAGCGGGTGAAGGTTAAGGCGTAACCGAAAAGCAAAGACCTGAAAAAGTAGAGAAAGGGAAAGGAACGAAATACAGTAAAAAATGAAAAGATAACAAGAGGCCACAATTATGGGAACAGGAGGAGAAAACGAAGGAGGGGGGGGTTGCATGACGAAAAACAAGGGGGGAGAGGGAAAAGGGGGATTAGTGTGGATTATCAAAAGAGCTGTTTCAAAATCGGGCGGGTGGGAGGAAAACAGGGTTGCAGGGAACATAATCTCGACAAAAATGGAGAGCATTTTCCCTGCACTCCAAAAACAGTTGAGGCAAAGACTATTTGATGAAAGCTCGGGGGATCATACACACATAATGAGTTCTTCCTTAGCAATGGGTCAGAAACCAGTTTAACTCGGGTCGGGGAACGGAGGGAAGAAGGGGGAGCGGTGCGGACATTTGGAGAGGGAAAGGGTAGCATTCGGCCTACCGCGAGTCCGGCTTTGCGGTTGTAGGAAGAGGTCTTCACAGCCCTCGGGAGAGACAAGGAAAAAGGAGTATTGTTTCCAAAGGGAAACCGGGCTGCGCCAGGAAAAAAGTCATCGGGCAAAAGGCCAAGAATCAAACCTTCTACTCAGAGTATCTGAAAGGAGAGAAAGGTTAAGAACATCACCCAGGCGGGATGGGGAGGTAAAGGGGCAAAAGACCATATCAACTCGAATCCGGTACATGGATCGAGGAAGCAAAAAGATATCGACAAAATGAAGAACAGGGAGAAATACGAACCAGACGCGCGCCCCAAACCGGAGGCTCTGGGAGTTTTCTCCCCATCGAAACCAGGGGGTGAAAATAAAGGCTCAAGGAACACCTCTTCGGGAAGAGAAAGGACAGGAAAAAAAGGATCCGAGAAAGGAAAATTGGGGGGAAGGCCAAAAGTGGGGAGATCAAAGGTGGCCTTACGCAGGTCACGCGGAGGGTGGAGTGTGTTGCATGGGGAAGAGGAATACACCATCGCTGAACGCGAATCAGATACGAAGGCGCTAGAGAAAAGCGCAAAGGGCTACCGCAGTTAGCGGCTCAAAAAAGAAGAGCATGATCGGGATGTCCTTAGAGGAATCCTCAGAACGGTTACAGAAAAGTCGAAGGGGGGACTCTGTTGTTGCCAGAACGGGGGAGGGAATCCCGTGAGAAGAAGGCACGGCACTCATACAAAGAAAAGTAGTGGACCATGCTCTGTGAGGGGGCGAATAAGAAAAGGGAGGTGATAAGAAGTTGGGGGCTAACTTGCCGCGGGTACTCCCTGTTGTTTCGGTTGGCAGAAGCTAGCGTAAGGATTGGGAAGGAGAGAAAGCAGGGTCAGCATTAAGGGCAGAAAGTTGACGCTCGAAGGACAAAAATTTGGGAGGGGAAAAATACACAACCGAACGTGAAGGAAGGGAAAAAGGGGGGGATATGGTGCTGAAATATTCGGTAAAGTGAAAGAATTCTGTATGCGAAAGAAAACTCAACGACCCTTCTGATAGGCCTGCCGTAGATGAGGGGGGGAATTAGAAAACGGAGGAGGGAAGAGAAGAGTTCCGACATTCAATCTGGATTTAAAAGAGGTAGGGGGGTTTTGAAGGATATTGGGGACAGGAATCTAGAAAGCTTGAAATATAGTACTCCAACGCCCGCTGAACGGATGGGGGTGGAAAATGGAAAGGGGAAACTAAAAGGGCAAACAGTGGAGGATATCAGAGAGTAGAAATGATGCCTCTCCTGCTGAAAAACTACCTGGAAGCAAGAACTAAGGCAGAATACAGGCTAGCTTCTAGCCACCCAAAACCACCGCTTGCTTGGACTTTCTTAGAACGTCAGTAAGGCGCCGCAGAGGTTACAACGACGTAAGTCACTTTCTGTCTCCACAGGTCAAAGAAATACACAACAGCATGGTCCTCAAGGGAGGTGTATGGAAGGAGGGAAAAGATGAAAGAAGGATCCTTCGAGCAAACACGAGGAGGCAAAGAGAAACCCCACATAAAAAGGAATCGCGACTGAGGATCCAAAGGGGGTAAAGATGCTTCTGCTTTCCTACCCCCTAAAAGAGAATCGGAGGGGGGAGAAGCCCAGAGGAGTTTCATCCAGAAGAAGAGGTAGCCGAGGAAGAGTGTTTCAGTAGATTCGATTTCTACTTGGGGGGAAAGGGGAGAAAAGAAAAGCCAAACTCCGGCAAATAAAAAAAACAGAAAAAGGGTTGGAAAAAGGGCGCGCAGCGTCCAAACATTTGACAGAGGATCGGGAAGGGCAAGGCGGATGTCTGGCAGCGGGGGGGGAGGGAGAAATGGGGGGGGGAAAGAAAGATTAGATCCAGTTGGGTCCAAGGGGGGGAATTACGCTAAGAGAAAAAGAAGAGGGTGGGGGGGAGAGGGGGTGCCGTCGGAAACTGGTGCAGAGGGGAGGCAGGGGGATCTAGATTTTGGTGCCAGCACCGCAGAGGGAAAGGACCTTGTATAGGAATGACGCCATAGAGAAAAGCAAAAGAAAAGGGGGGGGAGGGGGAGGGATCACTTCTTATGAGAAGGGGAGGGGAGAGGTACTGCGTCGCAGGGTTTCTTTCGGGGCGGGTTGCAAGATCCTGTACGATAGCATCGGAGTGGGGGTAGACTAAAAGGACAGCCCACGGCTGGAAGACTGGCAAAAAAAGGGGGGACATTAGGTAAATGTGAAAAAAGCAGAAAAAACGAGGGTACAGCCAAGCTTCGAAAAAAAGCACAAAAAGTCGGCCGTGGGCGAGCAACACGAGAAAAGACCACCACAATATTTGAGTAAAATGTCGGTCCGCAGAAAACTAGGGCATCCTACCAAATGCGAGGAGGGAATTATTGGGGGGAGACATTCAAAGCGCTTTTGTGGGCAGGAAAAGGGGGGGGAAAGGGGAGGAGAGATCAACACAACAAAGGGGAAGGGAAGAAGAGAGATGCTGTTAAATAAGTGGCCTGAAAAAAAATGGCTGAAAGCTAGGGTAATAAAAAGTGGGAAGGACCGCAAAAAAACCGAGGAAGTGGGAGGAATGACAAAAGTTTTTACTCGTTCGCGGGAGCCGAATTGGGGGGGAGGAAAATCGGGAGAGGATCGGGTAAAGCGGTTTATCTCTTAACGTTAGAAGGGCGATGGGGGAGAAGGGTTGATTTGCACGGTGTAGTACAGGGGGGCATCACGCTTGCATAAGGGCAAAGAACTGAGGGACATTCAACTAAAACCGGGAAGCACTAAAGATCGCTATTGGATAGTCCAGGATCTGGGAAAAAAACAGGTGAGGATGGATAATGATCAGTGAATCCGAAAGTCTCGCCAGATGGGGCGGGAGGGTATCTGTCGCATTCTTAGAAAGATGCATAGGGCCGTAACGAGGTCTGGCCCAAAAGAAAGAGAAAAGCTGGAACGGAAAGGGGACGAAGAACAGAAAGCGCAAAAAAAGCGAGTAGATTGTCGCCACAGAGGACGGGGCGATAGCCTGAAAAGACGGGACATGAAAAATATCTGCCGCATCAAGACTTGAAAGAAAAAATAGACAAGATCAATTTTGCATGGGGCAGGAAAGGTGGCGAAACGGGGGAGGCTGTCTCTTGATGAACGCGGGTTGAGATGCAGAAAGCTGAAAGAAAGGCGAATCGCGAACGCGAAGGACGCGAAAAAGCCGCGATGGAAATCGTAAAGAGCAGGAGACTACGGAGAAGGGACTCAGATCGCATTGACTAATAGTATGTCAGACCATGGAAGAACACTTAAGATGGACGGGGGATTAGGTTCGCCCTGGTCGCATGGGCGGGGGGAAGAGAAGGCCGGAAAAAAGAAGGAAAGAAAAAGGGGGAAAAAGTCAATTTTTCGCATCTACATCCTGTAAAGTTGAGAAGGGAAGAGAAGGCGGTTGGGGTTGCTCCAGCTTGAAGCGCAGGAAAGGAGGAGAGTCGAAGGTCCAATGTTGGGCGGGGGGGGAATCTAGCGTTACTTCTTAGAGTTGGGGTGGGGGGGGGGGGTAGAGTCGAAGGAGGAGGGGAAGTAAGGGACAAAAGAAGAGAAGGAAGAAAGTGTTTTGGCCTTGTTCGACGTGGACAATTGGTAAAACAACACAGGGCAAAGGAAGGGGGATGCGTCGACCTGCTCAGGTCAATACGGAGGGAGAATAGGAAGAAAAGAAATCTGAAAACCAAAGACCTCGGCTAGAAGGAAGAATGAGGGGTAGGGAATATAGATCCCAACGAGGAGGTATTGACAGGAGAGAACCTAAATGCAACTTCCGGGGACAGATGGGTTGGGCAAGATGGGGTCATTAAAAAAAGCTGGAAAGTAAGGATAGAGAGTGAGAAAAATCTACCATCCCCTAACGTGGCTGGTTTTGTAACAAGGGCATATACCAAAAAACAAGAAACAGGCTAGACGGGGAAAAAGTCGAGAAACTGCCCGGCAAGAGGAAAAAGCTCCTGAGAGAACGCTTCTAACCCCCACCAGGCAGCAGTACCTGAGAAAGGACCCCCCGGGAAAAGAGGAGGAAGAGGTCGGCCGCAATCTTTCACCACGGGAGAAGAGGGTTGGCTCCAATTCGGAGGGGAGGGCGAAAATGCACAATGGTCAAACATAGGTAGGGGGGAGGCTTGGAAGGGGGCATTGCGTAAAGGCGGCCACACCTGAGGGTCAGCGCAAGGGCAAAAAAAAGAAAACACGACATCGTGCGAAATGGGAACAATGCGGATAGGTGGTCGCCGTTCTAGTGAGCGATTTCCTACCCCCAGGAAGAACAGAATAGAGAAGAAAGCAAATTTTCTCCAGAAAAGAGTATTAAGGGACTTTTCAATCAATATTTCTGTGAGGCTAACAAGAGGCAACGAAAAGAGGGTCAAGAAAGGGAGAAAGACCGGCACACGGGGGGCGAGAAAGTGAGGCCCCTTAGCCAAAAACCTTATCGGGAAGAGAAGTGGGGCTAGCGTTAAGGACTTAAAGCGGGGCATGCGCTCGGTTATTGATCATGGACCGGTGAAAATGGGCGAGAAGAAACGACTTCAGAGAGGAAAAATCTGGGGGGGGAGACGGCTTTGGTTCGAGGAGTACACGGCGGGCACTTCAGCGTTGGGTATCTACTTTTGGAAAAAGAAACCGGAAGAGGGAGTTTCCTACTATGGGGAACATAAGGGAGACGCCCGGAAGGGGACTGAGATCCAAGCTTATGTCTTTGGGAGATTCCTTCGTCTCCGGTGGTTCTCGTTCACGGAAAAGGGGGTCCTGTACGAACGCCAGAAAGGAGGGGGGGGGGCTTCTTAAATCCACAGGCGTGGAGGCCGGGGGGCAACATACAGCCAATTCATTTATGTGAAAAGGGAGAGTGGGCGAAAAAAAACAAAGCCCCCTGACTCCAGGATCCGAAAGGCAAGAGAAAGGGGTCTATGAAGAAGCCAGACACATGATTTCATAAAAATGGCTGCGCAAACACGAAGGGGGAATGCGACCAAAGCTAGGAAAAGAAGGAAAAAAAGGAAGAAGGATGGGGATTATCAGCCAAAGCTTTCAGAAAAAGATGTTGGGGAGGAGTTAGGGGAA
>Ga0179593_1220632_pt1 | contig 12467 bp, 12 predicted proteins | sample CZODoug2_1_08_16_FD_185931 | JGI IMG/M metagenome (GOLD analysis project Ga0179593, IMG submission 185931) | Vadose zone soil fungal communities from Angelo Coast Range Reserve, California, USA - CZODoug2_1_08_16fungal (PacBio error correction) | ecosystem: Environmental > Terrestrial > Soil >...
TATATACATGACGTACGCATGAAGAAACGGAATCACGCGTTTTTAATCAAAGAAAAAGATTGGGAGGTCTGCGGGGGGGATTGTTTTGGGGGGGGGTGTTTGGGGGAGGACAAGCTGAACGAAGTCCAGGGTATGTATCGACGGGAGCCAGAAGGTGACCAGATGGCCTAGTGACACTGTGTCCCCCCCCAACCCCAAAAACCCACCCCCCACACAACCCATCCCCCCCCCCAAAAGGGGGTGTGGGGGGGGGTGTTGGGGTGGGTGGGGTTTGGGTCCCCCCCCACCCCAACCCCCCCCCCACTTGCCAGTAAACAATAGACACTTCTGTAAAGAGACAAAGATAAAATCGTCTCCTCCATTAAACAGAGGGGGGTTACAAAAGCACAAAAAGAAAAATGAAAACTTTTAGTGGCGTTGCCTAATGCCAGGCTCGGGAAGTTCTCACTTTTACTCGGGACAGACAAAAGTCAAGGGGGGGGAAGGGTTTTCCATGGTGCAGCATAACTTATAGTACCAGGTAAAAGATTTACGTGGCAAGGGAAAAACTAGGAGCGCCGTCTGTCTTATTGTAGTACTGAGGTCAGGGGCTGTATGATTTTTTGCCCCCCAAAACACACGAAGAGAAAGGTAAACCATCCTCCTAGGTTCGGGATCTTCATAAAAGGACGGGGTGCCAGAGAAAAAAAACAGGGCACCCGCTAATGCACCAGGGGCACCCAGCATTCCCCGCTGACTATTGAAAACCGTAAGGTACAGTACCGCACACCGGGAAGGCCAGTCTCGAGTGTAAAGGCAGGGCGTTTTGTAAAAAAACTGGATCGCATCGGAGGAACGCAAACTCGAGCTCGAACTCGAAAGAGGAGAGAAATGGGCCAAAAATGTGAGCAATAGGAGATGGGGGGGAGAACGTTGAAAAGCGCGGCAAAGGGAGTCGGGGGGGGGGGGGGGTAGGAAAACATATAATCGGGGTAACCCTCATATGCATCAGGAAAACAGAGCCCCCGGGGTACAATTGGCCACGGGAGAAGGGAGGAGACGGAGAGGCTCACAGGGATCGGGATGGTTGATCAAACTCGCGGGCACGTTGTTGTTCCTAGAGAAATGGGACACGAGTTTAGGGGGAAAGTTCTCGAGGAGTTGTGGGAGACGAAAACGAGACTAAGTGAAGGGTCAGATATTGACGAGGAGAGAAGGGAACAGTAATGGCGTGGTACGAGAGGTAGGGCAGAGTCCTAGTGTGGGGGCGAATCCTCAAGAATCGCTGCAGGTCCCACAAATCAATGGGGAAAAACGCACCTGGGTTACGACAGGGAAATGTTCCGCTTGGAGACCGGATGAATACGGTGGGGGGGGCCACACCGCGGTACCCCACACACAACACCCCCAAAACAACCCCACAAGGCACACCCCCACACAAAAACAAATCCCCACCATTTGTGCTGTGTTTTTGACACGTTACGGTTCTCCTGCCACCACCGTGAAGCGTTACACAGGTGGGGCTTCTCCCATCGACAAACCGGTCCCGCCTCGGCATTTTGTGGACCCCCCACCACGTGGGTGTCTCACGTCTGGGGGGTAGAACCCACTTTTTTTTTTTTCCCCCACCACGGACACCGCTGGATGTTTTGCTTCTTGGGTAACAAATCCTTTAAAAACCCACCAGGTTTTTTGTGCTGCACAAGGTGAAGGGGGCCCCCAAGGTTTTTTGTGGTGACCCAAACCCCCACAGGAAGGAACGAAATTTGTACAATTGTGCCAAGGGTGGTGGGTCCAAAACCCGACCTTTCATTGTGACAAGAAAGCCCACCCCTAATGTAGTCAATTGGGTGTTTGTTTCCCCCGTTCCAACAAAGGGGGGGTTTTTTCCCACACCAGTGGGGGTACCACATCCCCCCTGGAGCTTGTCCCGTGGGGTTTACCCTTGGCCTCGAAAACCAGAACAAAGTGGGGTTTTTTTTTGTTTTAAGGGCCCAGAAAAACCCCGGAACAGTGGGGTGTGGGAAAAGGAAAATTGAATTTTTTTGGTGGTTTTTTCGGTGTGGGGAACTCACCTTTTTTTGGGGTGGGGTTGTTTTTCGGGTATTGCGTGGGGGGGGGTCAATCCCCGTTTTGGTGGGTGGCAAACGGGAGTCAGACAAAACAGGTCTTTGGTTTTCAAACAGGGGGGAAACTTTCTCGGGGCGGGGCACATAAAAGAAAAGGAAAGAAGGGTGGAACCCCCCACCGCCGCAAAATCGAGACCCTTTTCAACCCACAACAAAGGAAACCCTGCGACCATCAACACCTTGAACCGGATGGGAAATTTTGGGGGGGGGGGGGGGGCAAGGGGGCGATCCGGTCTGGTGGGATTCAACAAAAAAACTAATTTTTAACGCGCCAAGGAAAACAGGCCCCAAACGGTGGGCCAAAACCTGCTCTCCAACAAAACAAAAAAAAGGGAAGTGAGGGATGGAAAAGAAGGGGTTGTTTTGTTGGAAAAATGGGACCCAACCCAAAAAAAAATGGTGTGGGGTTTTTTTTGTCATGGCAGCCACCGGCAAATTGGTGGCCAAAAGCAAACGAAAAAAACCCTTAAGAGATCGGTTTGACAACTCAAACCCAAAAAAACCACAAACTTCCCATACCCAAAGTGTGACGTGGGTGGCTTTGGTCCACAACCCCCCCCCCCTAGAAACCCCGGACCCCCTCAATGTTTCCCCCAGACAGGGGGGTGACGTTTTTTCCAGCCCTGGACCCGGTTTTGGGATTTGTTTTGGCCCAAGGAGAGAATCGGGTTGGAAGTTTTGTTGGAAAAAAAATTCGACACACCTAGGGGTTTTTTTTTGTGTTTGCTTGAACAGCCGGCAACCAAAATAGGCCAAATTTTCAAGCCAGAAAACAGGTGTGGGGTGTACAGGCAATCATCCCCCTGGGGTGTCCCCCACACCATGTGTTCAGAGGTTTTGGCCACCCGACGGGAACCACAACCGCCCAAATTTTTTTTTTTGCGTTGGGTTTGTTTTTTTTGTTCAGACCAACCATAACGGGAAATACCCCAACAATTGAAAAACAACAAAACCGTACTGGCACCAACCCATCTCCAAAAAACCCTACTAAGGGTACTTTGTACCAAAGAAATCCGTTCTTTTTGTCCAAACCTTTGGGCACACATGTTTTCCCCTTTGCCTGGGTTGTGTGGTGAGTTTTTACAATCACGGGTTGTTTGTTTTGGGGGGGGGCCCCAAACCGCAACAACCCCCCCACCGAGGAACTTGGGGGCCCCCCCCCCGTTTGGGTGGTTTCCCCACTGACAAAAAGGGAAAAAAACACAGCAGGGAACAAAGGTGTTTGGGGTGGGTGCCCCCTCCCCACCGAGGATCACCCCACTTGGCAAACCCTAGCCTGGGGGGGAACCCGGTGGCACTTTTTTTGTTGTGTTTGTTTTTTTTTTGTGGGGTTAACCCGGAGGGGTGCCGTGGACGCCACCAAAAACTCTTCCTTTTGGACAGTAACCAATGAAAACTGCACACTTTTTTAAGTGGTGGCCTTTTGTTTTTTTTTTGTTTTTTTTTTTTGTTTAAACGGGCCGCTTCCCCCATCCTCCCAGAACCTTTTTTAACCAATCCCTGGGGAAAAGGTTTTTTTCCAACTTGAACATTTGGGCCAAACGGTGGTTCAAAAGGAAACATGGGACACCCCCCAACAAAAAGGGGTTTTTTACAACATGACCACACTACGGGACCCAAACAAACAACCTTTTGTGGGTTGGGAAAAAGCTGGACAACATCCCTACAGAACTATGACACCAGGGCCCTTTTAATTTTCCCGAACCAGCAAACCAAAGTTCCCACCCCCCAAAGACAGATTTCTAAGTTTCAACACCCCATCCTTTGGGAAAAAGTTTTTGAAAGGGGGCTTCCCTTATCCCCCAGTGTCTAAAAAAAAAGCCCCCAAACGAAGAAAACTTTTCCCACCCTACACCCTGCCCGTGGGTTTACACAAAGAAAGAAATTGCCTCCTTCCGCCAAAAACGGAACAACCTAACCGCGGATGTGTTTTGTTTTGTTTTTTTTTTGGTTTACCTTGCCTACTGACAAAGGTGGGGGTCAAGCCCCCCCCCACTATTAAAGAGCAACAAGAGTATTTCACACCAGTGAGTGTTAAAGGGTTGAGGATGGTGGACTAGTTGGGTTGCCCCCCACCAGCCCTACTGTCACCCCCAAACTGGCACACTTGGCCTTTCCCCTGGGAGAACCGGGGTCCCTTTGGTTATTGGGAGAAAATTGCCTTTCATGCAATTTGTTGGGCGGAGGGTGCCCCGTTCGGCCAAACACTTTGACCGCATCCCCTGGTTGGGAAAAATAGTAGCCCAACCCCAAACCCCGGTGCACCTGCCTCTGTTGTTGAGAACGGTTCAACGTGTACGGCAAAAACAGACGTAAGGAATCAAGGGAAACGGCCAAGTTACCGAGCAGGGACGGGAGTTTCGATAGAAGAGGAGGGAGGTTCAACGCACTTGCCGTCCACTGAAAGCACGCAAAACCACCACTTTTTGTTTGTGTTGGGGGTTGTGGTGGGGGTTTTTGGGTTGGGTGGTTTTTTACCGGACAACGCGACGAAGACCTTGAAATGTTGAGAAGAAAAATGAGTAAAAAACAAGCTTGGGGGGGGGGGGACTAGGGGGGGGGTTGTTTGGTGGGGCTTAATGATTGGGGACGGGTGGTTCTATACCGGGGACCGCTACGCTTGAGAAAGGAATTTGCAAAGATAAACCAAAAAAAAAACAAACAAAAAATGCTACGACTACCATCGCGGAGATCCCGGAAGTCGTCAGGGGGGGAAGTAAAAAAGTTCAAGTAACGAAGACGGGTAAGAACCGACATGAAGAAACCATCCCCTTGGGGGAACGGACTTGAAAACTAAATCTTCGTCAACCGTGTGGGGGGTCCCACAAACCCCCAACAACCACAAGCACACCCCCTGGTTTGTGGTTGGTTTGGGGGTTGGGGAGTGTGGATGTGTGGGGGGTGCGGGGTGGGGGTTGTGGGGGGGTGGGGTTGGGTTTTAGGATAGGGGGTTAGGGGGTGGGGGGGGGGTCCTGTGAAGATACCAAGCTCGTCAACCGGAACCGAGAAACTCGTCACGGGGAAAGTCAGGGGCGACCGCAAAGCACAGTGGGAGCTCCCCCGATAATGAACATCAAGAGAACAGGCCAAGACAAGTTGGTATTGGATTGGTCGGGAACCAAAGAGAGGTGGGGGAAATGAGGTCTGACCCCAGGAGTTTCGGGATCGTTCGCTGCCAGAATGCCAGGGGGTCACGAGTGTTTGGCGGTGGGGGGGAAGGGGGTGGGGAAACAGGAACAGTTTTACAGCGAGGAGACAGGATGGCTAAAATTCTATCCCCCACCCCACACACCACCCCCAACCCACACCCCCCACGCCGTTTTGTTGTGGTTGGTGGGCCCCCCCCCCCCCCCCAACCCCACGCCCCCCCCCCCCCAACCCCCCCCGGTCGACAACGAGGCGAAGATGACCGGACTTCGGGGGGTAGGTTGGGACGCGACCACAGACGCAGCGGAACGCTTAAAACACGGGCGGGACTGAAAAAATGTTCTTTTCCGCGCAGTGTTTAAGGATACGAAAAACACCAACGGAGGAGGAGAAGGAGAAAGAACGGAAAAAACGTCAGACACCTAAACACGTCGTGGTGTTAAAATAGGCAGGGACCGGAGGGGACTTCAGTAAAGCTGAACGAAGGAGGGAAGAGAGAAAGAGGGATCAGAAAGGTAAGACAGAAAAGGGGGGGGTCCGAATGGTACCATCGGGATTGCCGTAAAACAAGCAGCGAACTGCGGGCAACGGAACTATCGCAATCGGTCAGGGGGACAAAAGTCCAAAATCAGGGGAAGGGAAACCCCCCACCACCCCCACACCAAACCCAAAAAAACCCACCCACAAACCCACCCCAAAACCACCACCCCAACATAACACCCAACCACACCAACCAAACACACAATCCCCCCCACCCAACCCCCCCCCCAAAACCCCCAAAAACCCCTACCATGACCAAAGGGACTTGAGGGGGGGCACCCCCCACACCCCCCACCCCACACCCCCACACACACGGGTTGTGGGGGGAAAATCGGGGGGGGACAGTCTCAGGAGGGACTGACAACCGTTTTTTTTTTTGGGGGGGGGGGGGTGTGTTTGTGGTTTGTGGGGGGGGGGGGGTTTGGGTTGTTTTTTGTTCACCACCCCCCATTGTCGCCAACACTTTCGGGGGTATCGTGGGTACAACTTCATACGGACGTTTTCCAGTGCGATCCGTGTCGAGACAGATTTCTGACCTTCAGGAGCCATGGACTCTGTTCCCCGTACAGGTCCTGGTTAACCCGGAGGGGATTACAGGGGGAAAAGGGAGAATCCGAGCAGGTACGAGATCCGAAGAAGTAGTCGGTAGGAAGGAGAATATTGGTAAAAGAGAGAGGTTCACACGGAGATGCCACCAATTCCAAAAGCATGCAGCCCACGAGGCACTATGTTCAACCTGAAGTGCTCAAAAATTTAATTCCTGCTAGGTGTGAAGCTCTGGTCGGGTTTAACGGATCGGCAAGTCGGACGGCACCAACTCGATCTCGAACCGAAAGAAAGAGGGCTTGAAATTTCCTTACCAACCAACAACAATTGGGTTTTTTTTGAGTATGTTAAGATGGCAGTGTTAGAGGAGAGTAAGGAGTAAGGAAAGGATTTTAGTATTGGGTATTTGGGGGTTTGGAGGTGGTGTTGGTGGGGATTGGTGTGTTGAGGTGGGTTGGTGGTTGATGGGGTTTTAAGGGGGTGTGGGTTTAGAGGGGGGGTTGGATGAAGAAAGGCTCGTGGCCGAACGTTAACCTGACTCGGAAAGAATGAAGGTCGTGTTTTTGGTTAAAAGGGGAAGAATAAATAAGATTAGCAGTCATATGCAGCATGAACAGAGCCACATTCCTGTTGCAGCGGGCGGTCGCGTCATCGTAAATAGGCTCCACAGGTCCGGTTTGACGCGGTGGGTCGCACACTCTCGGTGAGGGGTGGGGGGGACGATAGCCATGTAGTACACGGAGATTTCCCCCCCCAAACCCCCCCAACGAACGTGGGTTGTGGGTGTTGGGGTTGGGGGTTGGTGGTGGGGGGGGGGGGGGCCAGGAGACGTGCGAAGTTTGGCGACGAAACGCATTCCTTTTCAAGAGGACTAAACGAAATGAGCCGACTCTGCTGGGGGGGACGGTGCAAGGAAGGTCAGGGATCGTTTCAGAGAAAGGGTTGGAAAACTAATCCATCGCTCGTTGCGTGGTAACACCAACCATACCCGGTTACGAAACATGGTGACGAAGGTAAAGGGAAGGGGATGTAGTAGAAGAGGAAAATAAACGGACGTCACGCACCCCATCCACAGGGAGATGGGTGGTTGGGGGGGGGATCCGACAAAAAAAGTCCGTGTTCTCTCCAGAGTGACAAAAAAAAAGGCCATGGTCCATCGGCGGGATGGGGTAAAGGGGGCTCAATAGGAAAACAGATTTCAAAGGATCAAAAAGAAGTAAAAAGTCCCAGTCTCCATAACACACCCCCCCCTACCCAAACCCCCAAGTTTTTGTTGTTTTGTGTTTAAGGTGGGGCGAGGGGGAAAAAACAGAAAACAGACTGGAGGGGGGCAAAGTTTGCAAAGCCTCACTTGGCAATGGCCCAAGGACGCTTAGTCGAAGGTTGACGTCAGGGTGGGGTCCATGTTGGGGGGCCAAAAAATCCGCTCGTTAGGAGAGGAAAAAAAAAAACCGGGTGTTTGTTTGCGTCGACCGGCCAGTGGGGACCCAGATTTATGTCACGTTTGGGGCAAAAAATTTCTGATTGAATACGGGGTCCGATCAGAACCAGACTGGGGGGAGAGGGGGGAAACTGAGGGGAGGGAACCCTCAAAAAAGACGGCCCACCGACATCGTGATACGTCGCTCTACAAGCAAAAAGAATGCAGGAGGGGGGGTTTGGGAAACGAGGCGAGGGGTCGTGGGAAAAAGAGAAGGGGAAGGAGGCAACTGAACAGGCCATTGGAATAGACTGCAACAAAAACCAACGGAGGAGGAAAAAAAAAAAAAAGAGTCTGATGGGGGGAACAAGGGGAAGTTACAGGACAGCAGGGACAAAAAGTCCGAAGAAAACACAGACCCCGAGAAGAGGTCCTGCCCCAACAACTTAGACGAAAGGAAATGTGCTGCGAAATCAACCTCCAAAAGGGGAGTTTGGTACCAGGGTCACACCACACCCCAAAACCCGTGGGGGGGGGGGGGGCAGTCGTACTTTTGGGGTGGGTTTGGTTTGGTGGGTGGGTTTTTTCAACCCCCCCCCCCCTTTTTGTGGGGGTGTTTTTTTATTTGGGTTCTCTGTGTGGTTTGCGCCGCGAAGGGGGGAACACTCGAACCAAGATGGTTTTCTTGATCGGGCAAGAGCAAACCATAAGGGATTGGGGGGAAAACATTAAATAAGCAGGGTCACAACCGGGCCGGTCAAAAGACGAAAAACAAGGCAAGGGGGGACGATCCCACAGACGAGCGGCTACCAAACCCACAGGGGACAGCGGAAACCACGGTGAATCAGGGAACAAAAAAATAAGGCCTTCTGGAGGAGGAGGAGTGAACTGGCCAGTTCCATTCCATTGGGGAATGGGGTTGGCAAGAAAAAAAAAACTAAAGAAAGGAAGACTGACCAAGGGGGTCTACACGCTCATCGGGAAAGTGGGAGAAAACCGAAGGGAAAAGAAAAAGGGAAGCAGCCGGGCCCTGGGAAAGGGGGGTGGACGAAGAAAAACCCGAACTGATCCCGGGGCAGGAGCACTCTAGAACTGGGGATGGTGGACTGGGGGTGAACTTTAACGGAAATAATCCGCGTAGAAAGCGGGGAAACGGTCAACCGGAGTAAAAAAGAGAACCATCCTGGGTTTGCCATGCAAAAAATTGCGGCTGAAGGAGTACCACATTTCGCAGACGAAGGACGAAGAAAAGACGAACCGAACAAAAGTGAAAAGAACCGAGTGAACGTGCGATCGGGAAAAAATACGTGTTTAAAAGGGGAGCGTCCTCTCAAGTGAGCAAAACCGCAAACGGAAAACAACTGGCCGAACCGGAGTGGGAAGAAAAGGTGCTCTCGTACAACACCCAAACAAACGACCAGGGAAGGTTGTAGACACCAACGAACACCTTGTTGACCTAAGGCAAATAGGGACGCTGTCATGTCTGTTTGGGTTTTTTATGTTTGGTGTTAATGGTGTGTGTTGTTTGGTTGTTTTGTGGGGGGTTTTTGTGTGGTTTTGGTTTAGTTGTTTTTTGCCTGTGGGGTCAGAAAATACAAAGGGCGCCTCTGGACTTGTGCTGCAATGCGAAGGGGAGGAATCCGATAAGCATTTTTAAAATCACCCCAAACAGCAAGGACAGATTGGGGCCGAAAAGGTGGTCAAACGTTCTCACACAACGAGCAGAGAAACACATGGAAAAGGGCCGGAAAAGGGGGGAAAAGAAGATCAAGTCGAGATAGAAAAGGGGGGGGGACGCACGTTGGGGGGTTGGTGGGGGGTGGGGGGTTGGTGTTTGGAAGGAAAGGGGAGCCTAGCACAAGGAAATCCATCTCCTTCAAACAAGAGACGGACTTCCAAGGGAAATGAAGGAAGTTCGGGGAAAAAAAAGGGCTCGCTGGGGAGGGTCCGGTTAATATGGACCTTGTTGAAACAGCTCTCTTTGAAACAGGGATTATGAAAGGGGGCTAACGACTACTCTCTGCGGGGAGCGTGAAGGCTTGAGGAAGTTAGAATTTTTCAAGGAGCCGAGGTACGACCCGTACATGAAGGTCACACCCCACACCCCCCCACCCCAAAATCAAAAACCCCAAAAGGGACCAATTCCGTGACGGAACGAGGAGAAAAGACCGATCACTAAGTAAACCGGTAACCTCAAGTTTACCTCACAGGTTACCAAAAACTGGAAAAAAATTCGCCCACCCAAAAAACAAGGACCAACCACGGGGTTCCCCGAAAACCCGGCGGTCCACAAGTTTTCTCAACACTGGAAAAAAAGTATGGGAACCCAAACCCCGATACCAAAAAGGAAAAGGGTTTGGTTGTGGTTTTAATTTTGAAAATCAGGTTTGTCCCCCAACCAAAAACACCATAGGTCGGGACATGCGCGAAAAAAAACGGGGTTTTTTTGGTTCTCAATAGGTTTCCAAAACGACCCCCTGTACCAAAAACAGCCAAGTCCGGTAGGGAGGTTGTGTTTGGTCAAAATGTGCAAACCCCGCCAACGCCCCCCCGAAGTTTTTAAGAGGGGTCGACCCAGAATGGACCTAAACCTTGGAAAAAAAATAAGCCCAAAAAGATGGGTGTTCCGATTGGACAAGTTTTACCCGGACGATTAAAGTTTTGTTAGTGTCTTTTTATATTGTTGTGGTCCAAAGCGGGTGGGACCATTCACCAAGAGAACCGCCCATCGGGTCAAAAAAAGAAAAAAAAACCATTAACCACACCTACACGGGGGGGTGCTTAGGAAAGGGGGTGCTTTTTCAACGGGAGGGATGTTTGGGTTTTGTTGTTTCACAGTTTCCTCCCGGTGCCTGTCAAACAAACACCGGCACTGGAGTAAGGGGCCCCGCCTGGAAGGGATGAATAACCTTGCTACAAGGGAAGCCCACCCTCCTTTTGCAAAGAAAGTTCCCCAACCCAGGGGTGTTTTGTATTTTTTTGTTTTTTTTTGTTTTGTCATCGTTTTTCCCCGCCAACTTACAGGTCCAAAAGAAAGTTCCGGCGGGGGTGGCAAACCCCCCAAAAAATTCCCTTTTAAAAACGAAGTAACTGGTCCCCCCCCCCAGAATCTACTATTGGCTCCCAGAGGGGAGGCCAAAAACAGTGTGGAACAAACAAAAAAAAAACCCCCCTCGAATTGTGGAAAATCTGGGGGCCCTTGTTTGCGACAAATTACAACTTGGAGGAACCTCACGACACCCATTTTTGGCAGCCGGAAACCCGTAGTCTACATTCTGTTTGGAAAACGAAGAAGTCCCACTCCCTGGTACCCCACTGCAAAAACGTGCCATTCCCCACCATTTAACAAACTGGGGAACCTTTTTGGGGCCCGGGTTTTTTTTTGGTTGGATTTTGCCCAGGTTTTCGGGGATGTCCACATGTCACAAATTCGTGTTAAAAGGCCTTTTTTAACGGGAAAAAAGAGGGTGAAAAGGAACGGTTTTTTTGTCAATAAAACCAAAGGACAAAGACGGTTTTGTGTTTTTCCATTTGTTGGTTGGAAAACTAAGAGGGAGCGGCACGATTGGGGTTTGTGTTTTTTTTTTTTGTTTTTTGTTTCGGTTTTTTTGTCCAAATAACCCAACACAATTGGACCCGCGGGGACCCACAAATGAAAATGGTTTAAGAAAAAAAAGGGGTGGTTTACCCCCAGAACGTCAACCAGGCCAGGGGTCCATGTGAAACGGAGTCAAGCAAAATGACGGGACCGCAAAAAATCCGCCGAGGGGGTGGATCGTAATCCCCTTAAAAGAAAGAGTTGTTTTGTTTGCCAGGGCTATCCCCACTGGGGGTCCAAAAAGTAAAGGTGCACGTTTGTTCCCCCCAACCGACCAAAAAAAAGAAAGACCCCCCGCGATGAAAAACCCAAGTTGGGGTGTTCCAACCCACCCCGCGAAAAAAAGTGGTGTCCTTTGCTCCACCAAGGGTGGAAATTGTCCAATTTTTACAAAAAGAAACAAAAACAAAAAAAAAGAACGACGGGTAAGGGGTTTTTTGGTTGAAAGGGCGAGGGAATTTTGGGTTTTGTTTTTGGGCCGTGGGATTTTGGAGGCAGTTTGTTCCAAAACTTTGTTTTGGTTGTTTACCACGGGCACGGACCCACCTTGCAGAATGGATCCAAGAAAAAAACCTTCCGAACCGGAAAGAGTTGCGGGTGGGCAGTGGGACCGGACCAAAGGTGGGGGTTTTGCTTGGTACCCTTCCTGCAACTTGGCGGGTGCCCGGAAAAACGGGGTGTTAGTGGGGTTGGGGTGAAAAAAACAACCGAGGGGCTGGGGGAAAAGAGAGAGGGGTTTTTTTTGGGTGGGGAGTTTTGACAAAGGAAAAGCGTAACTGAGAGGCACCCCCCCCACATCAAAAGAATGGCAAAAGTCCCCCCCCCCCCAGCAACCCCCCCCGCCCCCACACAAGGTTGGCCCACTTTTTGGGTTGGGGTGGAGAAACCCGGAAAAACAGGAGCTGGCTTTTTCGGGGGCAAAGTTTGACCCAAGTTTTTGTTTTGGTTTGGTTCGTAAGGGGCTCCAACAAGAGTCTAAAAAAACCAGTGTTTGCCAGAGAGGAAAGGCTGTACAACGCGGTCAGCAAGGAGAGGGTGCGATTGTTTGGTGGCTGACTAAAAGTACCAAAAAAAAAAGGGGTGTGTGTAAACCAAACAACCCCCCCCC
>Ga0179593_1264797_pt1 | contig 12467 bp, 9 predicted proteins | sample CZODoug2_1_08_16_FD_185931 | JGI IMG/M metagenome (GOLD analysis project Ga0179593, IMG submission 185931) | Vadose zone soil fungal communities from Angelo Coast Range Reserve, California, USA - CZODoug2_1_08_16fungal (PacBio error correction) | ecosystem: Environmental > Terrestrial > Soil >...
ACCAATGGTTTCCTGGCCCCAGTTTAAAAAAGGACGGGGAGAGGAGGATTCAAGGATAACCCACGTTCAGGTACCCCTTAAGGGGCAGGGTCAATCAGTCAAAACCAATCTAGTGACCGGGAATGGGTGTGATGAGCGTGGGGGGGAACAACATTTAAGTAGGAATTGAGGGAAGGAGAAGCCCGGACAACCATCGTCCATCTCCACAAATCGCAGGGCCTCCGTGTGCCCTCAATGGACCACACCAACCGAGTGGGAAAAAGAAAGAAGGCATCAAGTAATTAAAGGGGATTGAAGAAAAAAAACAAACAAAAAAAAAACTTCCAGTTGGGGGTTAGGTAAATTAAGGCACAACAAAAAAAACTAGGTGTAGACCTAGGGAAATGAAGGTCAAAAGTTGGAATACATACGAGGCTCTAAAAGTTATATAAACCCTGGGGGGGAAGATTGGGGTAGGATTGGTGCCGGACTCGACCGTCACAATGAATTCATTACAAAAGGATGAGAGAAAAAAAGGAAGGAGACCACGGACGCCAGTTCATGACACCCCGGGGGACAAAATATAAGATCCCACGTATGCGTCACGACCGCCTGCTATAGAATTCCCGGGCATGGGGTTCAAGTAGACAGTTGAAAAGGGGAGGGAAAGAAATAAGCCCTGCGGGAAGGGGACTCGGACTGCAGCACCTGACAAACGCAGCTCAGACCCCGTGCAGGACTGGCTTACGCTCAACAGAGACCTGAGACCGAGACCTTAATCATTTAAGTGCAGAAAGGGGGAGTGGGCGGGGGGAGCTACTCACTATCCTGCTGTCGGCAAAAAGGGGGGAAACTCAGGATAACCAGGAAATTTCCTGGACCCAGCCGCCGTGGAAGGAGTGCGAAGGCGCTGAGATAATAAAAGCGAACCCTTGACTCCTCAAAATGTGGTGGGGGGAAACAGTATGATATAGAAGAAGGCAGAACTCTCACTCTCTAGAACAGAAAGAGCCATCCACACCGGAGGGGATATATTTGCCACACCGGATAAAAGATCCGTCCAGAGATTCAAAAAAACGCTTCCTCCGCACCGCAGCAACGCAAAGGGGGGAGAAAGTGTACTCTCTCATTATTTGAGGGGAATCATAGCCGAAGACTCCAGCAACCCTTTTCCAATCAGAGATTCATTCAAGTCCGAGTAACTCCTCCGAGGGAAGTTCAACGCCGTCCGCTATCTGAGGCCTGCTGCGCTCCAAAGTGAAAAGTACCACTCTAGACCGCTCCAAGCGCATAGGCCTTTCCAATTGAGAATGGGAATTCCAAAAAATAAAAAGGAGAGAGACTATAGTCTTTCACCGTAATAAAAAAATTAATCGACATATTCTTCTTCACACTCGGATTTACACTGCGCAGCGAGACAGCGCAATTCCTGAGGATCCCACCGAAAAAGAAAGGGGAGAGAGAAAAATAACGGGAAAAACGCAAGCCGCACCTTCACACCCAGACTCGCCGCGATAAGATCGACCTCGAGGTCAGGTCGCGCGCACGAGGCGGAGAAAGGAAGGGAAGGAGGCGCAGGTGAGCGCCGCACTAACAACCTGACAGACCGGCTCAGAGCAAGGGCATCAATTCTCAACCCTCTGTGGGAAGTACGCGACCAAATTCAGCTGGGTCTCAAAGGGCCGAGCTCTGCAAAAAAAAAGGAGGAGAGGCGGGAGCCCACCACATCGAGTTTATCACGGAAAGGCCAAAAGCCCCAAGACCTGGGGTCTAAAGGAGCGGATGCACTAGTGGCGGCAAAAAAAAAGACACCTTTATGAGATCCATTTCGAACAATCGGCCGCGGGAAACGGACCGAAGAGAGAAACCTAAGGAATACGTCCGTTACGCAACATAGGTCCTTAATGTCATGAAAATTTTTCGGAACCGGGGCAGGCAGAAACTGATGCGAAAGCATCGCGCTGCTAGGGACCTTGGGGAAGAGACGAATCACCTAGGACTTCATCTCGGTGTGCGCAAACAGAATATCTCTGCGCGGGCTCCGCGATGGAAAGCAGCTCGCCCGCCCGCGGGAACTGCAGAACCAGGCCTTTTCAGAGGAATGGGAGAAGACTGTGAAGGGAGGGCGCTAGGACTTAAGAGTTTGGACATGGGAAACTGAACCGTCTGGGACACCAGGTAGCTCTACCCACTGGCTTAAGGACTCTGAATGCTCGTAGTCGATAAACTGTTCGGTATGCCGATAACTCGTTCACGGACCCGAGGGCATTGAATGGGCAGGGAGGAGAAGCCTGGGCACAGGAATGTGATTTGGGGTTGTATGGAAGGGGGGGGTGAAATCAACCCGCCCCTTTTTTGCAACTCCGACTCATAGCGCAAAGGGTCCTTGTATCGCGCCTCCGTGACCGGTAATCTCGAACACCACAACTTATAGGTAAAAAAGAGGGAGAAAAGGTCGATGACAAGGGTCACGGAGAGATGATAATTCCTGAGTTCAGTTCTTTAAGGTCAGTCTTGACTACGGGGGGGGGGAGGGCCAACAGCTCAATTGGGGGGACCTGCTAACTAATTAAACTCTAGGGCCGTTGAAGGAGCGGGAGCACCAGAACGGTCTCGACTAAGAGCAAAGAGTGAAAAGTGATCAGGAAGGTCCTGAGAAAAGGGCAGGTGAAAGCCGGTTCCTTAACACAACACGATCACTGTGTACAGGAATCTTCTCACGACGCACAAGTTGCTCCAAGGTCTCTTCCAACAGACCACTACGGATCACGCAGGAAGAGGGAGGGAGCCTCCACAGATCGCCCCGAGAAAATCGAGGGGCCGACAAGAGACTTTCCGTTTTAGGTCCATGAGCAGGAGAGGTGCTGCAGGGAGGCTATACAGTGAAGAGAGGGAAAGCTAGCGAGGAAGTATGGCTTGAGTGCCCTACAGCATGAAAGGACAGGACAGATGCCTTCGTGCCACCTGGGGGTTACTCTATAAAGGTAAATAGTGAGAGCCTGAGTCAGTGCGCGGCCTATCCTCCCGGGGAGATCTCAACGCAAGGTGCTTGGGAAGAAACTAGGCAATCATCAGATCACATAGGACAAGGCGCTGGGGGGAGTTTCGAGAACTGGACTCCAAAAAAATATTGTACGGCTCGAGGAGGGCGCGAGCGGAGGGTGGTGGGGGGCGTTTTGTATCACAAAGAATGACGGCTGGGTCAAGTTAAGCGAGGGGCGATGGACAGCATTGAGAGGAGTCCTCTCAGGCTGGCACGAGGGGGGGGAGGGGAGTGCAGAACTCAGGAGTACGCTGCCGGGCCTGGCTCACCTATGAAGCTATGTCCAGATCAGGGAAAGCCAAGGTTGTGTGACGCCATGGCAGAGGAGGTTCTCTCACCGACGTCAGTCTCTGCGTGGAGGGGAGTGGATAATCCATAAGGCTGGGCAGTCGGGAGCCTGAGCAATGCTCGAACCGTCAGGGGCCGGGAAGAAACCGGAAAAGCGAGGGAGCTTTTATACTCGGGAATCGAAACTGTACGTACTGGTAATCGGGCGGGGATGGGTTTAAATCGCAAGGGTCAAAGTGTGTCAAGGAATAGCGAGCGGGGTAACGGATGACGGGGTTTTCAGTTTGACAGAGCGTCTCCTAAACGAATAGGGCGGCGAGGAGGAAATCATCAGACGTCGCATTGGCGAGGTCGGAAGCGGAACCAGATACTTTGGAAGACGCAAATGGTCATCAATCCTCTTCTGGGTTTCGGAGGAAGTATGCTTAAGATCTTAAGAGCGGGAAAGAAGAGAGAAGCTTGGGCGTTAAGGTAGGAGGGGACGAAGCGGAATAGGGCTTCTCTAAGAATATGTCGTGGGGGCGCAATATGTACTCACAACCGCGCCGGGGAAGACAAGGGTAAAATTTTGCGGTGGGAGGGGTTCGGGCAAAAGCGCAGAGAGAATCCTGTCACCTTTTGCGACGGGCTTGCTGACGATTCGAGCGCGCCCTCCTCCACTCGCAGCGGGAAAAGCAGGAGAAATGGAACAAAATCAGCAGGGCCTCAGACGGCCGGCGTGAGTAGATAGCTCCCTCCCGATTCACCGTCTCGAATATCAAGTTCGAGCGGCTTCCACGCCTCGTTGGGGAGGCGGGAAGCAGGAAGGAAGGGGGATGTACTCGTTTGGGGGGGGGAATGGAGTGGGTCCATAGGACGGAATATTCCACATGGGTCTGTCTTTTTCAAGAGCCTCATGGGACGACGGTCAAGGAGACTGTGGAAAACAAGGAATTGCAGGTTACAAGCGTGGTCCAGGATGTGACGATAGCGGACTTGTACAGAGGATTGAATTTGGGAAACGAAGTGTTCCAACCTCGGGGAGGGGGGAGCGAGTTGTTATATTCAAGAAGAATATACCGGAGGTCGCCTGTTCTATCCGGCCCCCGCTACCAGATTTTGAGGTAGCACTGTTAGAGAGGGAAGTTGGACCATGTTTTTCCAAAGTCCCCCCATTAAAAAAACCTAGTGAGCGTTGTTTGAAGGATTTAAACTACCATTTAAACCCTATAAGGGAAAAAAAGGAAATGGATGGCCAAAAGGAAAGAAAGGAGGACTTGACTTTAAATGGAACTGGCCGGGTTTAGTTCCAGGTATGGGGAAAATGGGATGGATTCATGGGTATAAGATCCAGTTGGCGGGCGCTTCGCACTCGGCCTCAAAAGGTGGGTGGACTCAACCTCAGCACGAACATGCTACAGGAGGGGGCGAATTGAATCCTTTGGAACTTTGGTCCACTGCCAAAGAAGTGTACGGAAAACGAGGGGGAAAGTTCTTGATCGGTCGGAGCACCGCCTAACGAAGGTGGGGGGAAATAACGGGGGGGGAAGGGACCATTGTTCGCAACAACAACACCGGATGTTGAAAAGAGGGGAGAGAGGAAAAAAGGGTGGGAAAGTCAAAAGATGGAACACACTTCAGAGAGGGGAGACCCGACAAAAGGTTGGGGAAAAATCGGGTTTTCAGGGAAAAACCTTCTTTCCTAGTTCAAAAGTTGAATGCGGTAGATAGCAATGTTCGTGGCTGAGCTTGGCCCCCTGCACTTTCCGGAGAAAGAGCCGGCGACGCCGGAAAAACGCGGAGAAGTAGGACACACAGACATCTTTCAATTCCCAGGGGGGGAAACTAAACGAGTGAAAATAATTCAATTGGGTAATCCCTTGAGGTGGGAATCAGGGGAGATCCTAAGGGTTAATTGGGGTAGTTCAAAGGAACTTGATCCCAGCGAATTTAAGAAATGTGCAAAAAGTCATGATCGAAAAGGTAAAGCTAACCAGGGGGGAAAAAGGAAGGGGGCGGGGGCCTAATAAGAAAATTAGAAAGGCCGTTTGAAATGTCTTCTATACCAAGGAGAACCAAAAGGAGGGGTCTTAAAAACGCGGGGAACAATAGAAGAAAGGGGGGATAACAAAACCTACTACGGAACCAAAGGCAAAGGATAGAGGAATGCCCTGCATGGTTAAGCCGGGAAAAAGGGGCGGTTCAAAGTTCATGACGAAAAAGCCACCCTCACAAGGGAAACCTTTCGAGGGGGAAGGAACGCAAAACTCACTCAATACCCTTAATGGGCGTCAAAACGAGAAACTTCTGCCCGCTCTTATCCCTATAAAAGGGGGTAAAATGCCCGATCGTGATCACTGAGTCTACCAACAACCTGGAAGTGCGGGGAGGGCAGGGAGAGGGAAGAGAAAGGGGGAAAAAGACTTCCTATAAACCGGAAATTCGGTGAATAGAAAGGAGGGACTAGCACCGGAGAAATGACCCTTCATCTCCATTCACCAGGGGATACTCGCCGGAAACTCCGCGCAACTAGAGAGAAAGGATAAGGATAAAATGAAAAGAGGTGAGTTAGAATATTGACACAACTAAATATCATGAATTCCTCGGAAGAAGTAAGACGCGAATCAATCACGATCAGGCAACTCGAGAAGGGGTACGAGAGAATCGAAAGTCTCGTTGGTACCGACGAAAAATCGAGAATAAACCGGCTAATCGGTACTCAGACGTATCAGCGATCATGTGTGCCGAGCACGGAAGCGAAAGAAATTAGCTACGCATCACTCAAGTATCCTTGAGGAACGTCGCTCGAACACCTTGAAAGAAAGCATGACGGTCACATAGCGCATAGCCTGAAAAGGGAGAAAAGTTGGCAGCGCGCTTAGAAGAAAAGACGCCAGGTTGCGAAAGTCAATTATATAAGATCGACTAGCATCGGGCAAGGTCACTCGACTTTGGGTAACGCTGCTGAAAGGACTCCGACAAAGAAGAGAATGAGGGGAAGTCAAACATCTCTCTAAGTACCTAGGGACTAATAGAAAGAAATCAGGCGCTGGCACACCGCAGGGGAGTATCAAAAAGGAAATCTAATAGCTCGGCCCGCGATTCTCACAGGACGTCCCTCAATGGGGGCTGCTTGCGGGACGGAAAAACCGAAAAAACCTCTTTATCAGGATCGATAGTGACTGCCCCGAAGGATAGTCATTCACGGATCTACGACTGAGGCGGTTATCAAACTCGCGGGTAAAGAAAAAAGACGAGTCGGAGGAAAGCCCAAGATAGGGTTACCCATGAGACCCAAAAGCGCCGCTGTGAAAACTAATGTGAATGTCCTATTTCCCTCTGGGGCGGGGAAAAGAACCTTGAAAAGGTGAAAGAAGGGGCATCTCAAGTCCTAGCGCTCGATAAATGTAATAGAGAAGTTTGGACCGTCACAATCATGTCCCTGACGGTCATTTTAGGCAACCTCCATGCAGGGACGAGAAAAGAGAAGCGAGTATACTATGGCTCAAGGGGCGGCTAATGACAGCACCTCTAGCAGGAGACTCGTCTTTTTAAATCAACAATAACGCATAGGTATCTCAGGGGGGAGAGGATGGATCTCTCCACGTGGCAGCGAACAGACTCAAAGTAGGTGGCCTGGGAAAAATAAGTGGGAAAAAGAGACTGTGAGAAAATATCTATTGATCAAGATTTTCAATTGCACTCACAAAACGTCATGTAACGGTGCAATTTAACTGTAGGCACTAAGACCGAGGCCGGTGAAGCGATGCTAGGAGTCTGGCGTTATGTCCTCACAGCACACGGAACCTCCGCGGGCATGGATGTAAGGGAAGAAGAAAGTAAAACAGGTGTTGCCTCACTTTATCTGCTGGAGGGGAAAAAGGGATCATCCCGAAAAACCTTTAACAACGAATTAAAGTGAAAAACAAACCAAAAAAACCAACACACCAACCCCAAAACCCACCCCCAACGACGAAAAAAAAAGCTATCCACGGAGAGGAAAGAAAAGAGGAGAGTTCAGAGGTCAAAAAAAGGACGAAGGAACTCAAGTAAAGGAAGGGGAGATAAGAATTTTGAGCGTTAAGGGACTTGGGAGCCACCCGCAGTTTTCCTTTTCAGAATTCAATGAAAACCATGACGAGGGGGGGTAGCCCGGAAACCTCATTCGTTGATCGACTACGAAACGAAAATGATTAAGGTAAATCGACTTATTCTCCTCAGTAGAACGTGCAGTCAACCTGACCGGGGGGTAAGGGACGGGGCAATGCAAAAGGAGAAAAGGTGTTGAAATCTTCTCACGACCTCCTTATTGGAAAAGCAAGGGCCCCGACCACAAGTTGGAGGAATTAGGTTCCGGTTCAGAAGCTTCCATAGGGGGGAGGACCGCAACGCTACAGAGTTTCAGGGTTTGCAAAAGAAAGAACGAAAACGAAAATGTGCTGCAAAGGTGAACGCTCGGCGAAAAATTGCCTATACTATAGTCGTGAGAAAAGTGAGGGGGGGGGATAAATGACCAGTCAGGACAATATTTCCTGGGCCGAACCTAACGGCTATAGATCGAGAACGGCAGGAGGCGAAAAGGCGAAATGGAGATCTCAACTTATGGCTTTTCTACTATGACCATCAGATTCACCGGGGGATACCGGCGGTTGTCTCGTCCGGCTATAAATCTATTGTGGTGAGGGCGGCTACAACCGGTAGTGGGTTTTGTCCCTCTATGCAGCAAGCCATCATGCAGGCTGCGCTACAACAGGTAAGAGGAGAGGCAGATGAGAAGAGATCTTAACGAGGGATTTGGGGAAATCTGGCCGCCCAAAGAACTCATGCGCAATCCGCTCAACGGCTCGGTATCGGGGGGAGGTATCATGATCAAGGATTTTGAGCCAAGAGAAATTGTCGTGTGCTAACTTTCACCTTAAAGGGCAAGCGGCGTGTCTGTGGCGTTTGGGATTCAAGCCCGTGAAACTCTCTCTGATCCTGCCTGCGAAAAGGTCGGAAGAACGGAAGAAGCTTATCGTAGGCATGGTTGAAATCTCATTGAAGCGAAAAAAGAGTAGAGAGTTAGCAGAAGGAGGAGGGGATGGGGGGAGAATATACGAGAAACTGGGAGGGAATAGTCGACTCAGGGGCTCCGTTCTCGTGGGGGGGGCAAGTGTGGAATCTCGCAAGAAGGGCAAACGCTAGGGCGGTTGATAGGAGGGAGAAGGGAGAGAGGGAGGCAGATGCTTCCGGGGGAAGGGAAAAAGTAAAGGCAATCGCGTCGTTGCGTGGAATTAGGGAGTAGTGAAGGAAACAGGGGAGCAAGTGCTCGACCCGCAGGGGGGTGCTGTCGGGTTTTTGGGGGGAGCAGAGGCGCTACTTCATATTCGAAGTAGTTGGCGCAGGGTCATCAAAAAAGTCCGTAGCAGTTCTGTTCGCTCAACGAGGTGCGCGGAGTTTGTTGCGGAACTATCATCCGTTTTACCTTGGACGCGGAGACGGCTTGGAGCCGGCTGTTTGCGAGCGAAATGGGGACACCGATCGCGCGTAGGAAAACGTCTTCTTAGATGGGCCCTGGGGTATCTTCATCTGATAACAGTGAGAAAGCAAGGAAGGGGGTCTTCTGGGAGAGCGCCTCTCATTCCCCTCTAGGACTTTTAACTGTCCGTTTCGGAGGAGAGAGGGGCAGGAGGGGGCGATGAGCAAGGCAGTGCAAGGGTGTGTCAGAGGGGGAAAAAAGAGTCCTCCTCGTGGTGGAATTTGGGGGTCAAGGAAGTTGAAACAGGAAACCTTGCATGAGACTTTACATGGCAAGGGGACATGGAATCTGCGGCCTCTTCAAAAAAGACTGGGAAACTCGCTGACGTTCCTAACAGGGGAAAACCGGGGTCATTGGGAACCTCGGCGCTGTGAAAGCTAAGTTTTTTGAAGCAAGGGAAAGATAAAATAGGGGGGGGGGGCCGCCATTAATACCAACCAATAACCAATAGAATCACTTTAGAAGAAAAGGGTGGGAGGAGGGGTTTCATTGGGGGGAAGGTTGCTGAATTCTTCAACCGAATCCACCTATTAGTTTGTGTGTGAAGGAAGGAAGGCCAATTGAAACATGAGAAATGAGGAACATGAAACATAGGTTAGGGGGGGGGGAACGCCCTTGAACTGTAGATGAAACAGTGAAAGAAGTTGGAACTGGGGGCGTCTCGGGGGTCCGATGGTGAAGCGGGTTGGCAGGGGGGGAATTCGTTCGCAGACTATCTCGCCGCGGAGAAAGAGGGGTTAAAAAAGCACAGCCAAGACGCAGATTAAAGTTTGTACGGGGCGTGGACCGGTAGGCACTCCGGCAGAATGACGGAAAAAAGCGCTGAAGAGTGGATCGTCTGAGACTACCGAGAAACAGAAGTGGGGAATCCAAAAGTGGAGAACGCAGGGTTGTCATAGAGTCTCAACAACAAGGAGGAGGACAAGAGGGGACCAATGGTGACCTTTTCTCCACCGGGAGGGGGGATCAGAATCCAGAATTAAAAGAGAGTGGGTAGCACACTTCTTGCACGGAGGTACAAACGAAAAAAAGAGAAAAAAAAAAAAAAAAAAAAAGAAAAAAAAAAAAAAAAAAAAAAAAAAAAAAAAAAAAAAAAAAAAAAAAAAAAAAAAAAAAAAAAAAAAAAAAAAAAAAAAAAAAAAAAAAAAAAAAAAGAAGAAAAAAAAAAAAAAAAAAAAAAAAAAAAAAAAAAAAAAAAAAAAAAAAAAAAAAAGAAGAAAAAAAAAAAAAAAAAAAAAAAAAAAAAAAAAGAAAAAAAAAAAAAAAAAAAAAAAAAAAAAAAAAAAAAAAAAAAAAACCCAAGACCAACAAAACCACCACCCCCAACAAACACGGAATCCCCCACACACCCCAAAGTAAAAAAGAAAACCCCCCCCACCCCCAAAAACCCAACCACAAACAAAAAAAAACCAAACACACACAAAAAAAAACCCAAACCAAAAAAAGAAAAAAAAAAAAAAACACACCCTTCCTTTGGACCATGTCGTTGAGGGCTTTTGTTCAACAAAAATTCCTGGCGTCCGTTCCTCGATCTAGCAGGCGAAGCGCCGGCAAAAACAGCTCATACCATTCAAGCTCAACGCCTCAAGAACATACGATTTGAAACTAATTCATTGTTGTTACATTCTCACCCTCAGGTCAAGGTCCCTCATAGGGGGGCTTTTTTAGGTAACTTAACGGTCCAACTCTCATGGGGGGAGCCCTTAGGATTGAAGAAACATTGCAACATAAATCGGCTAAAAAGTGATCTAAACCATGTATGGTCTAGGGCCGGATCGGAACCGTGCTGCCTGGAATCCAGAGGGATAAAAAAGTGGATAAAACGCAAAGGACCCAGTTGCAATAGAGGGGGCCACAAAAACGCGTTCTCACGAAAGGACGAATGCGACTAAAAGGGGGGAAGCATGGGTCAAGTCGAAGGGTTGATGGGGCGTTCACATGGACGGAAAGAAAGCAAGCCAGACCAAAAAAAAAAAAATGGGGAACTGCTGAAATACCTTAAAACCTGCTCAAAAACCGTCATTCAGGCTGAAGAGCACCGAGAAAACGCGCCTATGTCAAAGGAAAGCAAGTGCAACGCGGGGGACTAGGAGAGATCGCCATACAAGGCAATGCTTTTTCAAACAGCCAACCAGAAAGTCCAAGTTTAAGTACCTGGCTCTACACCTATTCGCCCGAGAGGCTTTGCGGAAGGCGCGCTCGAAACATCCAGCACAGTTTTGGATAAAAAGGAGGATATAGAGCCGGCCCACAAGCAAAATAGTAGGAGGGCAAGAGAAACCGGGGGTTAAATGGCGAAAAAAAACAGGGGCGAAATAGCCGTCCAGAAGCCGCCTTACGGGACATAAATCACCACACAAACAAACATGTGAGGCTAGCACGCCCAGAATAATTTGAAGAAAAGCAATCTCCCCGATAATAAGAAACAAAAACGCGATGCTGCAACGTATTCCATCAGCAGAGAAGCAGGTGCAGGTGCCACAAGTGACTAAAATGAGCCCGCGATGTCTCTCCAAAAAAAAGCGATCGAGTGGAAGGTTCTTTCTCTCACCTGGAAAGCCACGTCAGAGACCTGCGCAAGATAGTCTTGGAACAAGGTAGGGAAGTGGTAGAGGTGTCAATAAACCCCTAGGAGGGGGCACCTGATGCGGACTTCGATGATATAAAACAAGAGTAGACTTAAAGGAACTCTTTCGTGAATACCTTCAGCAGATCCTACTCTAACCAAACTGGATGCTACAAAAGCCGCAGCACGCGCGCCTGCCCATCCGGCATCGTAATAACACTCCACTGAAGGGCGACCACACTCGCTCAGGAAGGAGATAGTGAGGGATTCCGAGCTCCAGGCGGAGACAAATCCTTCAAAGGAGTATTGCTTTCTTCCACGTTCAGAAGGCGCAAGAGCCTGCAGGCATGCCCGCCGACATTAAATTCGAGCAGCAAGGGAATACTGGGGAGCAACAGAAGAGCGCGGACCAAAGGGAAAAGGCGCGTCAAAAAACGCGTCACCACATATGTGGATAGCCGTCCGAGACCAAAATCCAGCTCCTCTTTCCTATGTTATGAAGGAACTAGGGGGCGCCAAGAAAAATTGCCTTTATAATCAGTACAAGGCTCAAGGAGAGAACAGCCCGCATGACTATCTCGGGCTCCGGTCTGCAAATAAGAAAATTTCCTTCCTTGCATAAAGGGGGAGGACAAAACGCATCCGAACTGAAGCAGCGCGTCTCGGCATTTGTGCGCGACCGAAGAGCGAGAACATAGAAGACGCCGTGGTCGCAACAGGAGGATCATCCGAAGAAGGAGCGGGTTCGCTAGGGGGGAGCCGAGCAAAAAAAAAGCTGGAGAGTACGCGCGCCACGGATTTGCTGGTCATCGATTGGAGACAAGAACGGGCGGAACGTGACAAGATGAAAGGATCAGCTTTGGGGTTCTTTATAACGGAAAGGCAGGGCAACCGTCAAATTTATTAAAGAATCCGTCGATAATGTTCCTTGAAGGAGGCTTTCGAGCTTGGGGCAGATAAGCGAGGAAAAGGAAATCAGGAATGGTACGGGCACGGCGCGAGGAATTGGTTGCACACCTTTATGGAAAAAAAAGGGTCACGCATGACTCAGAAAAGGAAAGAGCCTTGAGCACTCAAAACGAGACAGGGAGGGG
>Ga0179593_1447876_pt1 | contig 12467 bp, 9 predicted proteins | sample CZODoug2_1_08_16_FD_185931 | JGI IMG/M metagenome (GOLD analysis project Ga0179593, IMG submission 185931) | Vadose zone soil fungal communities from Angelo Coast Range Reserve, California, USA - CZODoug2_1_08_16fungal (PacBio error correction) | ecosystem: Environmental > Terrestrial > Soil >...
CGGGGGGGCTGTGTGGTGTTTCAATAAAATTGGCAATCTGTCAACCATACTGGGGTATGAAGGGGTAGCCGGGGGAGAGGGTGGGGAGGGGAAAATGGAAAAACCGGGCAAAAAAGAAAAAGGGGGGGCCTGCGGGGGGGACGCTTCAGCCGGGCTCTTCACACCCTAACAATATAAGACCGAGACAATGGCAGAGCAAGGGGACGTAAAGTTGTCCACGAGGAGCTGGGGGCCACTCTGGAGGTTCCAGAAAGGAAACTCGCGGGGGGGGAGGGGGGTGGTGAGAAAATGAAAAAAATGGTCAGATCTCCGCTCACTTGGCTATTGTCATCGCCTAAATACCGAGAGGGGTGCCTTAGGGAGCAATAGGAAAACAAAAAGAACCTCGGGGGAAGTCGGGGGCGAACCTACTAGCACTTCCTGCAACCTCCAAGATTGAAAACCCCAAAAACCTCAAGGAGGAGTCAGGGGGGGGGGGGGGGGGGACGTGTGAAAAGGGGGAAAGAAGGAAAAAAAAATACAGCAGGGGGAGGAAAGCGAGGACTGTCAGCCTCAATGGAGCATCTATGAATTCTGAGGGACTCACGGACGACTCGCTGGTCGGGTGGGACGATGCAATGATGGGTCAATGAGGAACGGCAGAAAAGAAGAGCTCCGGAGTAGAGGCAATCCTTCGTAGAAGCATTCACTGAAAACCTGTGAGGGATCTCGGGAGGTCAGGAAAAACGAGTAGGAGGCAAAGGAATGTGAGGCCTCTGGGGAAAAAAAAAAACGTGCCCACGCAAATATGGAACGTTCGGAGACTCAAAAGGAGTGAGTCCCCGAGCGAAACCCCAAAAACCCCACAACTGGACTTCCTGAAGGGTCTCCCAAATGGGGCATTTGAGGATCAGAGAAAAGAGGGGGGACTGTGCCGAAAAGATCCGGGCGTATTCAAGGTGTACTCTTCTCCCCTGGGTTACCAGAGTGTATCAAAGCGGGGCTACTCAATGGAAAAAAAGATACCCAATGGTCCTAAAAACTCGGCGCCCTTGATCTAACTCTACACGAACTGTGGGAATCCAGTGGGTCTCCAAAATGGGAAGTCAGCTGGTTTTACCCACCGGGTCGCCAAGCCCCTCAGAGGGGGGGAAAAGAAAAAAAAGGAAGTAACGGATTCATTACTAAAAAGCGTGTGGAAACCTTTTCCTGCGTCGGTCGTGCCGGTGGAAAATGAAAAAAAGGATTGCGGAGGAGAGCCTAAAAAGTCCGATCAAAGGCGAGTACTCAACCAACGCCTTTGAAGAAATCGGGAAACAAGACATCGGGGTGGGGGGGCCGCGTAATCACTGGGCATAGGATGCAAACCGGGGAAAGGATAGGGGGGGAGAAGAAGTCACAATCCCGAAGGGCCCGGGAAACGCAAAAGGGACAAAGGAGTCAGTGACGGCGCGATCGCCCAGGGGAACCATCTGTGAAATCCGTATTGCTGAGAGGAGGAGGGTAAGGGTTGGGATCCTCGGGGGGGGTCTACAATCATCAGAAAAGACTTCGTTAAAAGGAGAGATGACGGTAAACAGGGAAAGGGAGGAGTTTCTCCCCGGGAGGAAGATAGAACACCGCAACCACTGGGTGTGTGGGGACCTTACGCCAGGAAGGAACCATAAGTAAGGTGTCCAAAATGCGAAAAATACTATCGGGCAGCCATATGATCCTGCTCTCTACTTGAGGAGGCGGAATGCGAGACGGAGCAAAGGAAGGGGAGTGCAAAAACCGGAAGGCCTGAGGGTGGCGGGAATCCGGTAAAGAAAACCGTGGGCGGGCCCGCCGGGGAAACCACGGAAAAAGACAGATTGAAAAACCTCGGAAATGGGCCCCCGGGAAAAAACTCGACGAAATGGATCCTCATCGGAAATAAAAATGTACGGTACAGGGGGAACGAAAAAAAAGGAAAAGACTCACAAAAAAGCCGTGAAACAAGAAAGCGTCCGGCGAAATCCTCTTTAATCTTCAGAGAAATTAGGTCTGAGCGGGGGGAAACAAAGGAAGGCGGGACACAGGAGAGGAAGGGGCCCAAGATCATAACTACGCAAAAGCGGAAGGCTCAGAGGCTCTCGCTGGCACTGTGTCGATCTTTGACCTGTTATCGTGCCTACAAGAAAAAGCCGAAGGACCGAAACGGGGCTAACTCGTAGGGGTTGGTACCCATCAAAAACAGAGAGGATAAAAACTGGGCGGGGCTGTCAGTGAAACGGGGACGCTTTCACGACCTTCGGGGAAAATAAACAGAGAAATGACCATGCATCTGTGGAGGGAACCCCGAACAAAGGCGAAATGCTCACTAAGAGAAACGAAACCAGGATCTGGCCAAATCCTACCTCTCGTGGGAGAAAAAGAATTCAGGGGGGGGGCGGACCAGGGGAACCAGGACGAGGCCGCGCCCACAAAAATGACATCTCTCACCTCGAAATCGCTGAAGGAGTGGGGGCGGAAAAGAAAAAAAAACGATGGTAGACCGTGCCGACCCACCCATATCAGCTTTCACCTGCACAAGATCTGAAAGAAGATCACTGGGAAAAAGAAGGTAACGGGAAAAAAATGACCGGAATTCGAAGGGAAGTTTGATTCAATGGGCTTAACGAGGAAGAGGGGGGAAGATCCAACCCGTGACGAAACGAATCTTGCGTCTCACCAGAAACGAAGAAGAATCAAGGACAGCTGGGACCAGGGGGGGCGTGACACAGATTAGTTTTGAGCATTTTCGGGTGTCTTGAAGGGGGTAAAAATCAATGACACAAAGAAGGGGAAAAGGGGGCGTGAAGGGTGCAACGGCAAGGGGGGCCCCGGAGGAGCCCTACACAAAAAATTACTGCACGTTTCCCCACATGGAAAACGTGGGAAAGAAAAAGGGGGAGTAACCCGTTTCAAACGACAGGAGGGGAAGGGGGGGGGGCGGGGGGGGAATCTGCTGGAAGGTCAAGGGGCGTGTAATCGTCAAGCAAAACACGGCTGGAACCCCAAATGCGAAGGGCCAATAATCAATTTACACAAAGCGGTCGGAGTAATAAAAGAAATCAAACCGATCTGCGTGACCCATCCTTGCCTCTAAACAGGCGCAGGGGAAGTTTCGCAGGAGCAGAGAAAAGCGCGGAGGAGAACAGGTTGGGAGTGTGGAAAAAAAGCTTCTCTCGCTAACAACCTTTGAAACGGGGAAAACAAGGAGAGAAGGGGGGAAAGAAAAAAAAAATAAAACCCGATGGGGGGGCCTGGGGTGCGCTGGAGGGGATACCATACCATCCAAGCGGGGCAAAGGTACTGCACTAGGAAAAGGATTTCATGGGGGACAGAGGTCCAGCTGGAATGTGACGAAGAGGGGGGGGGAGGGGAGGCAGGAGGATGGCTAATCTAGGCTAACGCTTCACAAGCTAAAAGGTAAAACGAATCAGAATGGGCGGGGGAGGGAAGGAAAAGGATGTATCGAGGTAAAAGACAAAAGCAGGGGGAAAGGCAGGGACCCGAATTCATCATGTTCGACAAAAACTTGGCACCCCGACGGTGAATATAAAATTTCGGATTCACGGGGGGAAAAGAGGGGACCGAAAGGTCTAGAGAACAAAAAAAAAGCTGAAGGAGGAAATAGAGAAAGGAGCAGAGGGGAAAGTGCCCTGGTTAGAACTACCTTCGAACCGGCAGTGGTAAGAGTGGGGGGGGAGAACCATCAAGAAATGAATCGGAAATACACAAGAAGGGGGTGCCTCTTTGACCTCAAAAACCTCCGTGCATTTTCACGATAAACGAAAAAGAGGGGACTCGAGAGTGTGTAGGGGAAAAAGACTAGGGTTTGGAGGAAAAGGGAAAGGCGTGAGTAAAAAGGTTCGGCTTCGGGGGAAATCCTACACTCCTGCAAGTCAGGCTTGGAAAAAGAAAACGAAGATTTGCGAGGGGGAAAAAAAGAGCGGAAATAGAACTCTTGTATTTTCCAAAAATTATTTCGTCAGACAACCCAAACAGCCAAAGAGGGGGGGGGGGGGGGGGAACATAAGGCCCAATGTAAAAAGAAAGAAATCAAAGCAAAAGGACAGCCGGGGGGGTCGCTCAGACCCGGGAAAAAGGGTGGGACCCACGAAACATTACGTCACACTCTCGATTGGCAAATCGACGGAAAGAAGGGCGGACCTTGGGGCGAACCAAAACGGGCTTCCCAGCAGAATGAGATGCATTTATATTTCCAATACCTTTACAAAGGGGAAGGGAGGCGATCGGGGGGGGGGAAAGACGCGGTTTAAAAATGAATGGGAAACGTAAATAACGGGACCATCCAGCAGGCTCAGTCCAGGGAATGTCACCACGGGCCCAGGAGTCCCATTTGTTAAACGGTTTGGTGGGGAAGGTTTTGCCTTCGGGAATACAACAACGCCGGAGCTGAGAGGGGGGGGGGGGGGTCAGACACATGTCATGGCCCCCATCACCAGCAGAAAAAGGGGTGGGGGGGGGGGGAGGAAAAAAGGGAGTTGGACCGTAGAAGAAAAGGACCACTGGAGAACGCACGGCCGGTGAACCACTCCGGCAAGCAAAGGGGGCACATATGAACACAGGAAGAGGGGGACCAATCTATCTCCTCGTTTCAGTGGGGGGGGAGATCCACGAAAAAGAAAAAACAAAAAGCGGGGGGGGGGAATGAAGTAGGAACGCTTCTATTAATTGGACAATTCCCCGTAATCTGTGTGACAGGAGAGCGAGGGGCCGATCGGACAGGCAAAGATGTGCACGTCCCGTAGTCGTGGTGGGGGCCGAAACACCCAAGGGGAACTTGGGAAGTAGAAGGAGCCCGAAGGAGAAGGTGGGCGGAGGGGGAAGTTCGCCTATCGCGGTTGAAAGTTGGGGGGTGAGATCAAATTAGGCAAAAGGGGGCGGAGACCGGGAAGCCCACCACTAAAACAATTTTCGGGTTTAACCTCACAAAGAGTTAGGCGAGAAATCGGGTGTCTTTCGTCCTGTCCCAAAATCGAAGGGCGGGGGCAAAAAGTACACGAGATCCATTACTTCTCGGTTCTAGTCAGACGGAAAAAGAGAAAATGAAAATCAGGCAAAACCGTGGGGGAAACTCCCTCTTCTTTCCACACTATACAGCAAAAACCGGAAGGGGGCAGCAGGGAGAGAGAATCACTCGTCAAAGAATCTCATACCAGGGCCTATCATCCCCTCAAAGACACGGAGACAGGAACAATCTGGGGAGGAGGGTTCTGTGCTGAGCAGAAAATCGGGGTGATACCAAGGAAAGTCACAAAAAAGGAAGGGGGGGAAATTGGTACACGACGATACAAGGGGGGAATCGTGAGTCAGGAAGGAGAATAGTGAATGGTCCGCTTCTTCGTGACACCCCCGGGGGCGGGAGAGAGAAAATGAAAGATGAAAAAGGAAAGAGAGAGAAAGAAGCGTGAAAAGCGAGCATCAAAAAAAAAAAGGCCTGGTTTAAAGGGTGGCGACCCATGGTCAAGAAAGCAAAAAAAGCAGATTTGTGTAGGGATGTACACACCGAGCAAGGGCGACAAGAACGTCGGGGGAATTTTACAAAAAAGAGCAGGAAGGCCCAAAAAATATAAAGCCATCTGGGTCCACGAATGTACGACCTGTCGGCAATCCAGATCATACATGCTCTTATCTCACGACGCGGGGTAGAAAGAGTAAGTAAGAAGGAGAAAATTGGTTGCTATTCAGGATCGTCCACTCACCGAAATGTTGAGTTCCAAAGGTTCTCAAGCAACTTCCCCCACCAACCTTGTTTCGGTTGTGACAAAAGGGGAGCTAAGGGCCCGAATGAAAACAAGAAACAGGTCGACGGGGGTAAACCGAGCCTTCGGGACACGGCGGGGCCTGACGCGCCATGGTAACCCACTACGGCAACACAGTCTACCAATCACACACGATAACCAGAGAAGCAGGCCAGTGCCCCTTGCGGGGTGACTATCCCAAATCTTGGGGGACACCGGAAGGATCCCTGGACCGCAAACGGAACGTGGTTGGGCACTTGTTGAAAAACTTCTGCTGGCAAAAAGCGGGGAAGGGAAGCACTGAAAGGGGGACACCAAATAGAATAGGGGGATCGCGCCGAAGCAAACCCATGGGTGGCCAAAAAAGAACCTAACTCAAAGGTTACTATTAGGCCAAACAGAGATCCCGCCCAGGGGGAAAGAAAACTGAAAGGGAGAGTAAAGGCCGAAATGCCGTATCACGCGGAAACCGGAATATCAAAAGGAACGGGGGGGCAAAAAAACGTAGAAGCTAAAAGAAAAAAAAGGGGGGGCTGTACTTGAATACGGCCCCAAGTTAGGGGGGGGAGGGACATAAAGAAGCGAAACAGCAGGGAAAACGATGAACAAGGAAAAAGGGAAGACCGTTTGGAATCATAATCCGATGAGAAATTCTTAAAAGAATTCGGAGTGCGCTAGGAAAGGGAATCCAATCAGCCTTCAACAACGGAGTAAAGAGATGAACCATGGATCTCTGATGGGAACTCCGTGTCGAGAAAGCCCTCCCCGATCAAAAAGAAATAAATGGAATAGCGATGAACCCGCCAGGCTCCTCCCTTGTCCCAAAAAACTTATGCAAAAAAAGGCGACGGAGAAGGGAGAAACATCCACGGGTCTGTCCTGTGGGCAAACGGAGTCGCATCCACTTACTGGGGGGCTGATCTAGTTGAATTGGGAATAGACAGCAGTAAGTTACTACTACGGCTTGGCGTAAGGGGGGGGCGGCCGGAAATTGAACTGCTACAAATTAATGATTACGCACGAGGTCTGATCGATCAGGGGACAAACCAATCTAACGACGACTTAGAAAGGACAAAGGCCAAACTGAAGGCAAGATAGTCGAAGCCACGGGGAACGTCGAGGAGACAGCAGTGCAAACATCCCGACTTACTCAAAACAAAGCTCTGCAAGGCGGTCCTCTATCATCCGGGGCCAAAAAAAAAGCACCAGGGGTGCCCAGGGGCCGGAAAGGAAACTCTTCAATTTACAACTGCCAGCCTGACAATCACCCAGAGATGGTTATGCTAAATGGGGGTTTATGGAAAAACTTTGATACTTGAAAAACTTATATAAGTGAAGTAGTCCAGAAGTAGGGGCACTGCGGGTCTTTGTGGTGGTCAAAAACCTGGATTTTCTTTAACCTAGAAAAACTTAGTCCCACGATATCATCCCGGGGGCGGCTGTCAAAGAGCACCAATAAAACCAAAAAAATCTAGAAGGGGTCTGACATGCGAACGACCGAGGTTCAAGGAGGACCGGGGACCTCAACCAATGGGGAACCTCCTCTCCAGTCAAAAAAAATACTACGCTTAGGGGGGTGGTCAGGTGGAACAGTCTGACTATTAAACCCGACGGTAGCAGCAGCAGGGGATCAAACAGTGAAAAAACGAAAAAGAAAAAAGACCTATACTTCATCGGATTGTTGAGAAAAAATTGCAGACCAGCGATATGCTATCTCGCAACCAAAAAAACTGGGGGGTATTAGAGGTAAGAAATCAGACCTGATAGGGAAAAATGAAAGGGGGGCTGTCCTTTAACCAATTCCGGAAATGGATACGGGGATCGGGTGGCGGGTGAATGTCGAGGGGCGAGGGGCGCGACCACGGCGGTTTAAAAAGACTCCATAAAAAAAAATGCACCGACCAACGATAGACGGAAAAAAAACGGTGGGCTCGAAGCAATTGCCGGGAGGGGGAAAAAAAAACGGCGGCGGACCAGGGGGGCAACATGAAAGGTCCGAAAGAAAAAACAAGGTCCTTGGGGTGTAGAAATGTACAAAGAAAAAACACACCAATCGGAGCAGCGTCGGGGACGGAGGGGAGGGGAAAAAAAACCAAAAAAATCCCGACAGTGGGGGGTCCTACCTAACGCCACCCGCTTGTCCGGGATTGATATCGAACGGCAGGGAAAAAATAGGACCGCTGCAATCCCAACACGGGAAATCCAACGGTAAAAAAGGGACGAAGTGGTCCGTTTTTGGTTTCAACAGTCCCCTGAAAGAGGAGGGACCATTCTATGGACAAAAAATACAAAGGTTCACTTAAGAGGGGGCTTGTTAAACGCAAGATCGGCAAACCGTATTAGGACTCAGCTAAAGTTTAGGATGTAGGAAAAGGTTGCCCTGTGGTAAGGATGACCAAAGGATAACGCGCTGGTGTTAGGGGGGGAGCAGAGAAGCCGGGGGTAAGACATAGGCATGTCATGGGCAAAATAACAGGGAGACGATCATCTTCCCAAGACTCTCTCAAGGGGGGGACACCCGAAGGAGTGGCTGCGCACATTTGCAACGAAAAGTTACCTTCAATGGAACGCGAAGTCCGTATCGAGGCCTGACTTATCAAATCGAATCAAAGTTGCCGGGGCGCTCGAGCGTGGACTGGGGGGCTGCTCGAACAGCATCAAGGGTAGCAAATCGGACAAGGGACTGGACGCTTACTTATCCCTGGCGACAGAAACGAAAAAACAGAATTTCTCAACTCTGGAAAGATCTCGGACAGCTGTGAGCAGGAATGGGGTAAACAGTTACGCTATGTGTTTATCAAATCTGTCGGACAAACCGCCACTACAGACTCAAAACAAGCCGACCTGGCGTGGGCTAGGCGCTAAGAAGTTTTTCGAACCGTATAGACCTTGATTTCGGGGTAAAAAAAGGGTGCAAGTTCACTGGGGCCGTGTATCGATTTGCAAAAAGGGGTAATAAGAGGGGCGATCTTCAAGCACTATAGGGGAAAAGCGGAAAGGTGTCGGGAGACACAGACCCCATGAAATTACTGAGAAACACTCACGAGAGGAGAGGGCACTTGCAAGCCCCCAGCCCGGCCGGACGAAAGCTACAGGCCACGTAAAAAGGGGGAGTTGCAAAAGGCCGCCACGGAAGCGGTTGGTGAAAGGGACCTTTTGCCTTAACTCGACGGCGGGTCGGTAGGGGGGGGGAGGTGGAAAGTCCGAGTCGACCACGAACGACAAACGGGGGGCGTTATCAGCGAAGAAAAAAAGGAAAATAAACTCGGTGGGCTTCCCGGGTTAAGATCTTAACCACAATTTGGGCGGCTTTGTCTGGAGGCAAGGAAGGAAAAGTTCGGAGGTGAAAATAAAAGGGAAAAGAGTACCTATTGGATAAAGGGCAAGGGTCTACGGCGCGAACTGGGGGAACGTCCAAATTGCATTAGCTAAAAAAAAAAAACGTTCATGTTTGAAAAAAGGAGCCTCGGGAAAACATCATCGAATCTTGAAGTTCCATGGTTAACTACCATCAATAAAAAGAGAGGGGTCTGGAAAAAAGGGAAACATGGCCCGAAGGAACTTCGATCAAATACTAAAGACTGATCCTGGGGGGGAATGTTAGGAAATGCAGTACAAACAACATCAAAAAATAAAAATTGACCGGCAGAGAACGTTACTCACCACTCCCCTCAGCGAATTTAAAGGCATAAAAAACAAGTGTCCCCTGGTACGGGAAAACCAGGCTCGAGGGGGTCATGAACGCTAAGCACGCGACGGAAAGAAAATCATTCCGCCTCTCTCGGCAAAGGCCCAAGCAGAAAGTGAGATGGCTCGACCCTCGACCAGCGGAGAGAACAAAAAAAAACTCCTTTCCGCTAAGGTCTTGGCGTGGTGCCCGCTTCCTAAGAGCAAAAGGGTTGTCAGAGGTCGTCAGGTGCACGAACCGGCATGATCGTGGGGTGTTGGTGTTGTAATCAGAATTACTGTCACGCAAAGGGTTGGGGAGGCCCCCAACGGGAGGCAGCGAGACATCTTGATACTCACCTTTAACTACAAGCGGTAGCCACACAGCAAGGTACCAGGTGGGGGCTGGTCTCCTGCCCAGAGCTGACTTAACCACCAACGCCAAAAGCTCGGCCCCCTATGCGAGGACGGGGCAGCTGCTGCCCAGGAACTTTAATTTTCTACAAAAAAAGAGGAACCCGTGGGTGACACCCGCACAAGGAGATCGGAAATTCCGATGACGTTGGGTACAAAGGAAGGTAAGGGGAAAACTGGCTTTCGCTCGTCCTACTCCAGGGGAACTGCAGCAACGACGCAGACCTGGGAGTTGTAGATAAGACGAATGACCGGGGAGAAGCCGCATAAGGTTCGGCATCCAAAAACCCCATACCAGACGCGCAAACCGCCAGGGCGGGCACGAAGGGATGAGAAAGGTCTTGATCTGAAAGTAAGGGAATTGCACTCAAAAAACAGGAAAAAGGCCTGACAGGGAACACAACGGGTGTAACGAAGCTCACTGGTGTCCAAAACCCCCTCCCGGGGGAAAGGGTAATGAAAAATGAAAAAATAGTGGACCCGTGTGAAATTTTGACGGGGGAGGCAATGGGGGCGGGATCTGCTGGACGGCTTTCAAAAAATGAGGGGGCAATCATAATCAGAGGTACATCAACCAAAAAAAAAAAGAAAAATCGTGGAGCTCTTCTGGGGGGTCCAATCTAATGCAAATAGATCTTCTGAGAACGAAAGGGCAGGTCTCTACCGTGACTCAAGGGAAGGGTCAATTATATCCGACATAAGTGAGTAGTAGTGAGTGGGAACAAGGAGAATGGGGCTCGGAAAAAGACAACTAACCTTTTCCTGGAGTCGCCCACCAAAAATGGAACAACCACGCTGGATGGGTGTACTCTGACGGAAAAGTCAAAAACAAAAGGAACCAGAAAAAGGAGTACACTAAATTCACAAACTACTACTCGGGGGATACTAAGAAACTCGCAGAAAGAAAGCGTTGTAAGCGGAAAAGACATAAAGGAAGGGGGGATCCTGTGAGAAAATCTGAGCAAAAACACATTCAAAAGAGAGTACCCTATAAGGGGGAAAAAGTATCAAATTAAAAATTAGGGTGATCGCGGGAAAAAGAGGAAACAGCGGCCTGCAGGAGCACAGAAGAGCAGTCGGGGGAGAAAAAAACGGGGCTTACATGCGGGAAGTCTTAACCACAAGAGGTAATGAATCCGCACAACACTAGGATTAGGAAAGAAGAGAATATCTCCAAAAAAAAAGTCAAGGAAAGGGGGTTCCAGGGAGAAGAGGGGGAGGCTAGGGCGTGTGGTTTCGTTTGGGTCGGAAAAAAAGGTAAAAAATTGGAACTCGTTGGAGAACAATAAGATTCACAAAGAAGTTTGACAGGGAGAAAAGTATACCCGGACAGGAAAAAATGTACTCTCTCCATGGGGTGGGAATTGAGAACCCACAGAGGGTTCCGAAAAGGAACTTCGTCAAAAAGGGAGCCGGCGGGGCGGAAAATAAATCAAACGAGTGGGGGAAAAAACACAATGGCCTAGGAGCTGGAAAGGGGACTTGAAAGTTGCAAAAAAAAGGGCCGGAGAAACGCGGTTGATGTCTGGAAGGTCTGAAGCAGACAAACATCCGCGTTTGGAACAGGGGACCAATTAGAAAAAACAATTGAACGGCAACGGGAAGGGGCTCGGGTGTCGCTCAGGCGGAATTGCCACCTAACAGGTAAAAAGGGTAAATGAAAAACAGAGAATGGGTGAAGAGAAAGGGAGTCGAAACACTCTACTAGCACATTTCGGGGAAAGAAAGGGTTATAGGAAGCGAATCACCAACACCGGAAGGCGCATTTGGTTTGCACGGCGAGTGCGGAAAATGGGAAATAGGAAGACTGGAGACCCCAGCATCTCAAGCAATGGCCTGTCGGGGGTGACCAAACGGGCTACAGGAATTAAAGGAAAAAAAGGTTGGAGGAGTTCACTAGAAGGAAAGGGGGGACAGGCGTATACGGAAACCTTGGTGGCGGGGGGAAAAACTTGAGAAGGGAAACCCGTTTTGTGGGGGGGGGGCAGAAGGGCGATTGAATTGAAATGGGAAAAACAGTCGGAAGACAGTAAACATGCTAACCGAAAGTTTGCAACCAAGGGGGGAAAGCAGCACTAGGGACTGTTATAAGAGGGAAGGTCAGGCGGTGGAGACAGAACCTCAAACGTAAAAGGGGGAAAAAGTCCGGATAAGAGAAAGAAAGGCCAAAGAGTAGACATTGCAGGAACACGTAACCGACCGGGGGGTCCGAATTGAAAAGAACGTCAAGGTAAAGGCCCAAAGGAGAAAAGATTGCCTCCAGTGCAGGGAAAAAGTGGGTGCAGACCAGGGTCTCAAGGACGAGTCCCGCGGAAAAAAGAGCAGGGAACTCAGGGGACTCGGGGAAAAAGGACTGAGATTGAAAAAGTTGGGTTGCACGAAGCGATCTTTGAAAACGCAAGAAAAAACAAACACATGACGTTTGTGAGGAACAATATACTTAGTCTTCTCGATCATTTGCGAATCGAAAGACCTCGCGGCCGGCGTTCCAAGAAAAGAGATACCGGGGGTACCTGTTTCAAGAAGGGGTACTAGGCCAAGAAAAAAATGGGACAATCCCGGGGGGTTAATCGTACGGCACGTCCAGAAAAAAAAAATACCTGGAGAGGCGAAGGCAAGGAAATGCACGAAGATAGG
>Ga0179593_1563532_pt1 | contig 12467 bp, 8 predicted proteins | sample CZODoug2_1_08_16_FD_185931 | JGI IMG/M metagenome (GOLD analysis project Ga0179593, IMG submission 185931) | Vadose zone soil fungal communities from Angelo Coast Range Reserve, California, USA - CZODoug2_1_08_16fungal (PacBio error correction) | ecosystem: Environmental > Terrestrial > Soil >...
GGGGTAGGAAAGAGCAGGGGGTAGAGCTTACAACACTTGAAAAAGAGGTTTGCGAAAATAATTGCTAAGATAAAACCTCTGGCGGGACCTGGATCAAAGTGAAAAAAAGAATAACGTTCAAACTTGGAAGGAAACTCACATCAAAGATTCCTCCGAAAAGTGGGGGTGAAAAGGGACGAAGTTATTGCGCAACAACCCCGGGCGTCAAAGAGTAACGTGGGGGGGGAAAACGGAAACGTCGTTCATTCATGGGGAAAAGGGGAAATCTTGCAGGGTGAAGACACTCGACATCCTAACACACCCAACCATAAACCAAAAAAAACTCCATCACACGGGGTGGGAAAAAAAGACAGGGAGTCTGCCGAAGTGGAAAGGGGGGGTTTCGTATGGTGTTTACGACGATTCAACATGCCATTTGTCGCCCAGAGGTCAATCTTTCCGCTAGGTGGGTGGGGAGGAAAAAAAGTTTTGTTGCCAAAAAAAGGGGGGGGGAAAAACATTTTCACGCCGTCCGGCTGGGCGCCATACCACGGGAAGGAAACGGTGGATGGCGTCGCCTCAAACAGAGTCAAGGAGGTCACCGGTACAACCGGAAAGGAAGGACGCTTCGTAGTGCCGATGCAAGCCGTAACCGGTAGGGGTACCCAGTCGATCCCGCATCTCGAGTCATGGAGGGGTATAGGGACAATCGAGAGGGGGGGATTTGAGAAGAGACAAATCTCACACCTCTACAACCATCCGATTGGGGGGGAAAAAAAAAGAAACGTCCTCGTTGTGGACCAAAAAAAAACACCGCCAGGACGAACGGAAACGCGCCGACCGGGGTGCCGAGTAATGTGTAGCGGATGTAAAGCGGGAAAAGGGAAAACCACACTCGACTAAAAGGGGTGTGCCAGCGCGCCGAGGACTCCGGAAAGTTGAAAAGAAGCAGATGGTCTGCCAAGGAGCCGGCCAGCAAGCACTCAAGAACGAGGGGGGTGTCCATGTCGTCCCTTGGCGCGCCAGACTTCCTGCGAACAGGGCCGATTAGGGGTAAAGTGGGATCAGAGGTGGCCCTGGCCGTTTACTGAAGACGCTGCCACTTGACCTGGGGGGGGGAGATTCCGGACTCTCGTGATGAAAAACCGTCAAAGAGGAGAAGACCACGGCGGATAGAGATCGGCTGGAGGTACAAGCAAAAAAAACGGTATCCACACCGGCGTCCGTTAAAAAAAAGTTTGACACGGACATGCCAGTTCCAAGGGAGTGAAAAATAGGATCGAAGATGTCGGAAAAAAAATGAAGGAGACAGCCCGGGCAGGGGTTCGGCGTGGGGAAAGCCCACCAAGCCTTCCCATTCAAAAAGGGAATCAAAGGGTACGCTTCTCCAATCCCAACAAAACACAAAAAACAAAACAAAAAACCACAGGTAAAAGTGAGGGGGATGAGGAAAAGGATTGGGGCCAGTAAACACAATGGGTAACTTCCCCTTGAGTAAAGGGAGAGGGGGGGGTTCCCTGAAAACTCCAGAAACACTCGAATCTGTCAACCTTCCAAAAAGCGGGGGGGGGGGGGTTGACATCTATGGCAAGGGTCATCAAGTTATATAAGGAACACTTCCCGGGGGGGGAAGAAACTGGACAAAAAAACGGTTGTTCTCAAAGGGCTCAAAGTGTGGTTAACGTTAACCCGGCCATCGGTCTCCTGTTGGGGCCGTGGCGATAGGGAAAGTGGCCGGTGAACAGAACGAAAAGAGCTCCCGGATGAAGACACCCCCAACCCGGCCCCACCGTTGCGCGGACTGGAAAAAGAACAGCGACACTTAAACGGAGGAAAGATACCAACCTGTACCGACAAGCGGTCAGGCAAAAAAAATACTATCCGGAAGGATTGCAAGACTTACGTGGAAACACCATCAAAAAGACCGGCAAACTGGCAGATGAAAGAAATCCGCGTCTTGTAAGGGGGGGGTGACCCAGGGAAAGCTCTGACAGAAACGCAAGCCGGGGGACACCAAAGGGCCGAGTGGGGGCAACCCCAGGAATCAGCTAAACAAGAAAAACAGGTCAAGTCAAAGAAAGCGCGGAGTGTCCCGGTCGTGGGAGGTGGCAGTTGACCGGAACCAAAGGCGAGTAAGGGGGGGGGTAAAAAAAAACAACAAAAAAAAGCCAGAACAAACAAAAACCCCATCTGCTTGGGTCGGGAAAAAAGGGTTGGAAATGTTATTGTCGTACATCAACGATTAACAACCGCGCGCCGAAGTTGAAAAAAGGCACTCCCTGGCCAGGGAAAGAAAGAGGCGAAGGTCGATGAGGACGACCCAGGCGGACGGGCATCGCAACCCGAAAAACCGGAGGTTTTTCCATAAAAATAAAGGAACCTAGCAGAATCAAAGCCAATCCAGGCCCTACAAAAGGGAAAGCCTTGCCTCAAGATCCTGGGGCACAGGGTCAGTGCCAAGCGGACGTCTTAGAATAGAACAGGAAAACTCAAAAGCAACAAGCACAAAAACAACAAGTCTGTGGACGACGAGCGGACGCGCTAGCGGGCGCGTTTGAATGCGAACCAATTAATGGAAGAGGAGTCGAAAAGACAGCGGAGAAGACCCCGAACGGCGCCAGACCATGTTACGCGCCAGAAAAACACGTGTTGGGTTGGACGAAACGGCTGGAAGTGAGGCAACCTAGTCGGAAGCTAAAAAATCACTCAAAGGAAAAAAAAGATACTGCCCAGCAAAAAAAGGTCTCAATGGGAGAAGCCCAATTCCCAGTTGACGGAAAGTTGGAACGTCCCATCTAGGGTCCGTGGGACGGGGAGGGAAGAAAATAAATCGAACCAAACACACGAGCAGATTGGACGGGACAAAAAAAAAGCGGGCTGGGAATCTAAAGTACGTCTGTAGGGGTTGGAAAAACTTACGTGAACGGTTCGAGGGCCGGGGATCAAGACCGTAAAAAACACTCTCAACACCAGGGTTTCCGGTACAAGCGTTAAGAAACGAACACCTTCGGTTAAGAAGAAACGATCAAATGTGGTGGGCAAAGGGAAAGGAAAGATTGGGGTGAGTACATCTCGGTTCTTAGATTGCTGAAAACCCATAGGGAAAAAACAGGGTATCTAGAGGCCCACAGTCGAAAAAGACCTTCCCAGGGGGAAGAAAAAGGTAATAATGGGGGGAAAACCAGGGATGTTCAAGGGAACCACAAAAATTAAAAAAAAACAATGAACACAACCAAAACCGCGAACTGCCCGGCAGTGTGTGGACCAATTCCTAAACGGCGGGTATTAAGAGGAGTAGCTACGTTACTGGTGGGAATAGAAAATGATCTATGGAAAAAAAAACCATGGGTTTTGGGAAAGGTCGCTTTTTTGGGCCCCGCATCGGGCAACACACAAGAACGACTTAGGATGCCCAAAGCAAGGCCCTTTACCCCTTTAAAAACCCCAAAAACCAAAAGTCCAAGGGTGTGGCTAAAAACCTTGACTGCTGGCGTGTGGGGTTGGAGAGCTTCTAGGGTGGAAGTGCCGGGGGGGGGGGGGAAGAAGGCAAAGGTAAAAGACCCGCGGGGGAAAGCGGAATTTACTTGAAGATGAGGGGAAGGGTGCAAATGAAAATCAGTTCGAGGATGGCGACGGTGTTTACCGATGAGCGGGAAACTGAAGACCACAGGTCAACAAGTCAGAGGTGGAGTTTGTCATAAAAAAAGTGGCCTTCAGGGGGGGAGAGGGAGCACAACAAAAAGAGGAAGGAAGTGGGAAAAAAGAGAGAATAAGTAAAACACGACAACTTGTTGGGAGAACCAGACTGAAAACTGGACTGGGGGGGAAAAAGGTTCGACCGAAAAACTCAGACAAAAGGAGGAACACGCTCGAAAGCAGAATTCCTAAGCATTGATCGAGAAGGAAGTCTGAGAGATACGAGGGGGTAGTTTGGTTGGACAGAAGCCAAACAGCCAGGAAAAGGATTCAAAGAAACCTGCAATAGAGCCAACCGTATCCCGAGGGGCTGAACGTGGGTTGTTGGAGGGAAAAAAGGAAAAGGAGCGGTAAACCGAACGAGTCGGGACAAACCAATGTTGAACATGGGGGGGAAAAAGAAAAAACTGTTGTCGAAGTCAAGCAGGACAAGAATAAAAAAAGGGGAGGACAGGGGGCAAAAAAAGGCCAACGAGAGGACGGTAACGGACAGAACACTTGGTGGGTAGAGGCACGTGTCCGTACCATTCAAGCAATCCCTTCTAGAGGAAGTGGTAGAAAGAGGGGTTCTGACCAAAGAAAAAAAAACGAAAAGGAAGCGTTGAAGGGAACTCGGACAGGGACAACGTTGATTAATGGGAAAAAAGGGTCCGGGAAATAACGAAGGCCGTCACAAGGGGGGGGGAAAAACACCAGCGTCCACGAGGAGGGGAGTCCATTTGTGGGAAAATCGATTATGCGGCCCAACGTCAAAGATTACTTCCCCAAAAGTGACAACTCGGGGGTGGGAAGGGTGAGAGAGAGGGGGGACAGAAAGGGGAATGGGGGGAGAGGGAAGGAAGGAAATAGAGGGGGGAGGGAGTGGGTGAGGGGCCGGGATAGGGGGGGGGGAGGGGAGAGTTGGAAAAGGCAGGGGAGAGGGGAGGACAGAGAACTGGGGGGGGGGGGAGGGTTGGTGGAGGAATGTGCTGTTAAAAAATAGCGTAGCTTTGTGCGTGAAGCGAACAACAGGCTAAAGCAGGTAAAAACAATCAAGTCGCGTGAAAAAGGAAGCTGCCGGGCGTTCGCCAGGGGGGTCCAAGACGTGGGGGGCAGGGGATTTGAAAGTACCAAAAAAAACATTACCAGGAGGTTGCTATCCACCACAAAGGACATCTCGCTCGGGGTGCATTCCGCAACCGAGGGGGCTGACTCGGAAAAAAAAAAAATCGTAAGGAAGGACCTCCGTAATTTTCCCCTTTACCACGGCGGAGCACGGATCTCACAAGCGGAGGAGAACGGATCCGGAAGACTTTAGGTGTCCCTGGGGTACAAGGGACCAAAGTCTGGAGTTCCCATGTGAAAGGGGAAACGTAACCGTCGTATAAATCGAGCCGCATAGACGGCCCGAGGGGTCAGAATCCACAGGTATGAAAGGACAATCTGAGCGAGGTTTAAAAGGTGGTTGCAGGAGGGACAATCAAGGTCAAAAAACAATCCAAAGAAGATTGTAACCAAGATCGATTTAAAAAAAAAGACACCTCAGGAAAGAAGGCCACTCCGCCGGAGTTTTCAAGAAGGGGGGGAGATTCTGCCAAGGGGCATGCCCCCAAAAAGGCATGTGTGTTCAAGTGATTGACGACCGTAGTGCGGACTCAAGTGGGGACTGGACTATAAATGGGTCTTACAAAAGCGCCGAAAATGCAAACGCAAGGGAAACCCAAAAAGAAGAAGAAAAAAAAAAAAACAAACAATAACAGAAAAAAAAACACCGAATAAACCCAAAAACCAACAAAAAAAAAAAGGGTCGAGGTCGGACATTTCTTCTTCCGGTGCGTCCTGAGCTCAGACCGAGGTCCTATCTTTAGGAGTCTGTTGCCATCGGTCAAAGTCCAGGTAGGCCTTACTCAAGGGGAAACATTTGGTAAAGTGGATACGGAATTTTACCGCCGAACACTTAGCACCGCTTAATGAGATACGGGGTACCATCAAGTCACAACCAAAAGGTAACTGCCCTTGAGCACAAAGTCAAGGCGTAAGAATGAAGGGGAACTAACTTGAAATGATCGGGACAAAAACGCGGCCCACCTTGTCTTGAAGAGCAAGGGGGGGGGGAGGGGCTGGCAGGTGAAGCCCAACCCCTGTCATGGGGACCGCAAAGTAATACAATTTACTCCAACAAGAGAGAGATCAAACAAAACAAGATTAGAAATGGGGGGAGTAAAAGGGGGAAGGGACCTTCTGGGAAGGATTTGGGACCAAGAACTCCTGCAACTGACCAGACCTCCCGACATAGGAAATACACCGGGACGAAAAGACGTGTTGTTTTTTGGGGGCCGAAGGGGGCAAATTCAAATACATGCAGGAGGACAGTCGTCCGCAGAAGTTCTATCCAGAAAGGGGGGAAGCTAATGGGATAGAACAAATAAACACTTAAAATCCGGGGACCCGTACCAAGATAGTTCAGTGTGGGGGGGGGCTTCAGAGGTTCCGCGGGGGTAAGGGCTTAGTGTTTTAGAAGCAAGAAAAAAAGAAGTCGAGTCCGGGCTGAGACCCCGAATCAGAACCACACCGAAACCGGTGGAGCGGACAGGGAAAAAACGGCGGCGCCGAGAGCAAAATAGGAAAGACCCAGAATCGGACCCTCTTAGGAAAGGGACAAGGAAGAAGGGGGGACTAGGATAGAGACAAGACTACTAAAAAGAACACCGTGCCCTCGAAAGCGACAAAAGCATGAAGGGATTCTTGAGTGAAAAAAGTGTCGTTAAGAGGGAAAGATGGACCAGAAGAAAACAAGGACGTACCTCAGAGCAACCTGAAAGAGATGTGGGGATGGTGCACGCAGGGAAAAAGCCAAAACTGAACTAGCGACGGCGTGCTGGCCCGTTCGACTGGAGGGGAGGGGCCAAACAGATGACTATTCTGGTTGGACAAAACCCTCAACTTGGACTGAAATAGGGAAAGGGAGATTGGGGGGGATCACTTCGTAGTGCATCAAAAGGAATTGACCACAGAGAGTCATTGTTCACCTCACAAAAGACCAAACAACCCCTTAGTACTACGGCGGTGGCTGAGATGAAAAGCGATGGGCCGGGAACGTTATCGTGCAAAAACGGGCACCACGCGGGAGTTCCGCGGACCGACACCGAAGAAGAGCCCGCAAAACGGGAAAGTATATCGAAAACTCAAAGTCTTTTTACCACCGGGAAAGGGGCGACCGTGGGAGGGGCGCAAAAGCAGGAAGGAGGGACCTCGGGCGAACAACAAACCTGACCAGACTAGCAACAAAAACGCTATCCGAGGAAGTAAGTGAAAAGAGCGGACAAATGAACTGGTGGCTCGTTTAACAGTGGATTTAATCTAGGACCTTATACGCGGGAATACACACCGTCAAATCATAAAGGACGAAAACTACCTTAAGGAAGGACGAAGGGCCTCCTAACAGCCGTTGTGATGTAGGTTGTGCGAGGGGGAAGAAGTATGATGTCTAATAGAAAAAGATAACTTCACGGAAAGAAACAAGAAGAAAAACTCGACTTTCACAAAATAAATGCAAACTACTCTCAAGTCCCGGGAAAAAGTCCAATCCGATTGGAGGCCAGGGAAAGAATGGAAAGCCACGTGGGGACCGATAATCCGAAACCGGGGAAACGTCTTATCGATGAGGGAACGCTGAAAACTAAACGGTGGAAAGGTTCGACTTTTATTCCAACGGACCCCAGAAAGCATCAACTTTGAAAACGTAGCCAAGGTCAAAGAACCGCGGTTAAAACCGCAACTCTTGAAACGCTTCAAGGGAGTGTTTGTTTCGGTGAGGAGGCAAGTACCCACCCTTCACTACGCCGGGATCAAAAGCAGGTAAAACCGAAAAGACTGGCCAGGGTCACGAAACAAGGGATGTCCGTTAAAAAAAAAAAACAGGGATGAAAAAAAAACAACCTTAAAAAAAAAAAAAAAAATAAAAACCAAACATGTACTACAACAAAAACCACGATAAAGACAGGAATAACAAAGAAAAAAACAATCCGCCCCGAAGCAAAGGAATCAAAAAGAAATACACCCACCACCATAACTACAAACTCAAACCCGCAATGGGGGGGTGGGGAAACCGTGCCAAAGGGTATCCCACATGCTTAACGAAATTTTGTTACAGAATCGGGGGAAAGTCAAACAATGGGGAATTTTGAATGCTTCAAACACTTTGGACCTAAGCCTAGGCAAACACAGAAAAAAAACCAACCCGCCTCAAAAAATTACCGATCCAAACCACACAACGTCATGTCATCGAGGGACTAGGGACGTGACGGAAAAGTGCAAAAGACGGTGTTTATGGGAACTCGCTGGAAAGGGGTTTAGCTACGGACATTGAAACAAAGAGAAGGAGGTTTCTAGGCCATTACTGACCGACGGAAAACTCCGACGAAGGAGGAAGTCAATTTTGAACTCGTGAGAAAAAAAAAAAAAAGGAAAAGGGGGCCCACGTGTGGGGTCAGGGTCGGACTTGTGAGGAAGACATGAAGGGTCAACGGTCTCGGGGACCAGGTGGGAAAAACCACAATGTCTTATATAGGGTGTGATCTCTCTACAAAAAAGATGAGAAATACTAGAAATCAATACCTAGGTGAAAGGTAAAAAACAAGAGTTTAGTTAAGGATGTTCGACACGCAACGCACGAACCGAACCGTCACCCATCGTAGAGGGAAAATTTCACCGCCGATTCGGGCTGCACTCAGGAATATAATCCGCGGTCCAGGGGTTTGACATTGACATGAGCCAACAAGATAGCACCAGGCGAGGACAGCCCCAGGCCTGCACAAAGTAGAACAGAATTGTAAAGTGGTGGGTTTGGGGGCGGGGGGGTAATAAAAAGGGGACGCGATTCCGGAACCAGGGTTGGACGAGGAAAAAAAGGTCAGAAAGTCAAGGCAGTACAAATTCCAGTCACTGACAAGGGAGAAGAACTCCACCAACTGGAACCGGGCGGTAGGACATCCACTGGGAAGGAGGGAAAGTAGGTACAGTGGCTATAACGGCCTTCTTTAGCAGGGGGGAAGCATTTAAAACCTTCTACAAGAACGTGGGAGAAGGTGGTGAGAAAAGAAGGCGGAAATTGACCGGAAAATTTATTTCGGGCGGGGGACGTCGGATACGAAACGTAAACGTGTCCGCAAAAAAATCCAGGAAAAAAGAGTCCGAGAAGCCAGATTTTTGGGGGACGAATTAGGCCCCCTTGAAGCAAAGAAAGAGGCAGGAAACTAGGAAGGAAAGGGAAGTAAGGGACCAAAGGGAGAGGGTGGGGGGCGGGAAATTAGAGCAAAAGTCGGAAGGAATCCCGCGGGTAATCAATCACACAAGGGCGGGCAAAAGGGTATAAAGAAAGGAATCAGGAGTCGGCGGGAATTTATAACGAGGGGTCGGGGGGAAAGAGACACTTTCAATTACGTTCGCCAGAAGCGAAAAAAGAAGTCTCGGTAGGAACTCCGGTGGGAAGGCAAAAAGCAACAGCCTGGGAGGGGTTGCTACGCGCGGGGCTTACACCACACCAAAAAAAAAGTCAGCAAAAAGAATTCAGGGACGAAGGAAGGTTCAGAAGAATAGGAGAAAGCTTGGAGAGATAGGCAGGGAAAGGGCGTTTGCTTACCCGAAGCGAACGAATCAGGGTGTACCATATGAAAGTTGAAAAACGTAAAGGTTAGTGTACAAGAAAGAGGGGATCCGCGAAAAATTTTCAGAGGGGAGTGGGGGGGGGAGGGCAATCGAGAGGGGGAAACAGTTTTGTATGTACATACAAGAAAAAAAAACTAGACCCAGCCGATTGTAAAAACAGAACTTAGGGGACTCGGTTTGGAAACACCACGCCCCTCCAGGGGGGAACGAACCAAGGGAACGGGAAGATTGTGCATACTTGGGAGATGCTGGAACCGGTTTCAAAAAAAAATCGGGAAAGGTACAGGTTGTGTGGAACCTTTGGACACTTGACGCGGGGACGCGTCAGAAACTGTAAAGTAGAACGAGAAGGGTCGGAAAGAGCCGCCAGCGCCGTCAGGGGAAAAGCAGGGGGGGGAGGGGGGGGACAAAAGGAGGGAGTCATTGGTGCGCCATAGAAAACACGGTCTCTGACCCTGGAAGAGGCAGATCGTGGATGTACATGGTTGAGCAGAGGTCTCCTCCGTTGACTGCCAGTCGAATCACGTTAAAATGGGGGAGGGGCATCCGTACTCCAAACTGGGCGGGCTGACCAACCGGGAACTTAATAACCAATTAGGAAGAAGAATATGTTCCATCCCACACACGAACGGCGGAAATTTCGCAAAACTTGAACTTCAAAAGGGGTCTGGGAAGGGTAATCATGTTTCAAAAGGTCGGGGGGGGGGGAATCGATCTCAAAACAGGACTGATTCAACCTGGAGTGAGAATAGGAAGGCGGTTGCGGGGAAAAAGTGTCACCCCAATAAAAAAAAGGGAAAGGTTCAACAGGGGGGGGGCAAGCAGGGACCATGGGACGACAATATCTGTCAACAACATAAAAAGAAAGTAAAGAAAGTATGAGACAATTTGTTGATTTAAAGGCCTGCCTGTAACCTGAAGGCGGGTGGGGGGGACCAGAAAAAGAAGTGCGAACGGAATGTTCATGAAAGAAAAAGGTTTCGCTAATCATGGTGGGGGGGGAAAAACTATATGGAAGGACCGTGAAACTAATTCGGGGTCCGTAAGAAGGCCGTGTACAAAAAGGTTGGAAAAAAAAAAATTGGGAAAACAGGGTCACCCACATGGTTCACCCGGAACTGGAAACCCGTACCAGCCGATCTTGATCCGCCTTTGGTAGGGGGACTCTTGATGGGACCGGTCCAAAAAAAACGTAGGAGAGTAAATTCCGAAACGTGAATACCCCCCCGGGCCAACGGCGCGACAGAAAAACTGGGAGAAAAAACCCAGCTTACCAAAAACTTGAAAACGGACATCCAACGTCCCTCATCCTAGAAGAGCCAGGGAAACGGCGACTTAATACACGCCAAACCGGCACGCAACGACCGGAAACAACAAACCGGGCCACCAGTCTAATGAAAAACTCTGAGGTCGGCGATGCAGAGTACGAAGAACGGAAAAAGAGTTAAAACAATTGCATGGGGGGCAGGAAGAAACGGGAAAGGGGGGGGACCATAGGTAGCATCCTTGTCCACCCAAGAGGAAGTGGGTATGGCAACCGGATACATCCCGCTCCACAATTTAAAATCACGGTCTGCAAAAACAGGGGAGGGTTCAACAATGGGGGCGTTGGAGCCACACTAGAAGAGGGTACAAAAAACACGGCCTGGGGCGACATATAGGTTTCCAGGAAGGCTTGGCATACCACAACAAAATAAAGCAACATCAAAGCACGCCTCAACCAAACGGTTCCGCTGAATGGGGGAAAAGTCCAACGAAAAAGGAAGGAACTTCCAATATCGGAGTAAAGTCGTTGATCAGTAGATCGTGATCAACCCATTTGGGGGGCAAATCTGTCCTAAACGAATAAGGAGTTCAAGAGGGGGGGTACGGGACACCTAATCCGGGCACAAGAGAGAAGATGCAAAAGACCGAAAAACTGTTCACGATCATTGGAAGCAAGGACGGAAAGATGGAAATAAGGTCAGTAAAGCTAATAAGTGCAATCAAAACAGTGCTACTAAGAGGCTGCGGGTCCACCACATAGGCGGAAGAAAGAGGACGGGGTTGGGAAGAAGAAAAACCGTGTCATAGAGTAAAGGCAAACGCAATCATTCAAAAGAGACCAAGACAATACCTTACCACGACGAACATAACTGTATTAACCTCAACTAACACGTGTGGGGGGATTTGGGGGAAGGTAGGGGGAAGGGAAACAGGTTACAAATGTCGAAAAGATACTTTCAAAGGGGAATTTAAATCAAGATAAAGACTTAAACTTGAAGATTTAAAATCCCAAGACCATATAAACCCCGAGACGTTAAAACTGGGAGGATTTAAAAACCCGGACCCGACAATAAAGCAGAAGACAACCAAAAAACTTCTTAAATGAACCTCGGGAAACCATGAGGGAGGGGAAACTAAAGGGGAAGGAGATTCGAAGTGGTTATCAGACCGCCCATACCCGAAAGGTTTTGTGAGGCGTATGCAGAGACAGGCATGGCCAAACAGCCCCCCACAACCCGCTTCCATCGTGTGGGGCTTCTACTAGCTTCTAAACCAAACCTGCTTACACTGTAAACGACGGCGAGGTAGGGCAGGACCCAAGTTAACGACGTGACATAATTTCCCAAAAATTAAGTTCCCGTAAAAAACACCGCACGGGAGGAAGGGTTGGTGAAAACCGACAAGGTAGAATGTGCGGGAGTTATGTAATGCTGGGGAAATTGGGAGGACCGGCACGGGCTTTTTTGCTTGGGTCCATCAGCTCAAAACCCTGGCCTGGGGGCCGACAGTCGCCAACACCTCCTAGTAACCCCACCACCCCCGAGAAAAACCATCACCCAAATCAAAAAACCCCTCCGGTACTTTCTGTTCACACCACCCCAAAGCCCCCACAAAAAAATAAAACCAAAAGGACCAGTTAAACAACGAGTTCTACCCTGAGGGTCTTGCAGGCGTTTGATTGTTAACCAAGAGAGTGGAGCAAGATCCAGTTGGGGTAATCAATTGGAAAAACCTCTATACGGGTAGTAACGCGGACATGGGTACGAAGTTGTAGTGCAATTCCTAATGTCCGGGAAGACGTGAATTGTCTGAAGGAAGGACTAAACGGAACCTCCTAACTCAAGAAGTGATTTTTAAGGGAAAAAAAGTTCGTCTGAGGG
>Ga0179593_1336492_pt1 | contig 12466 bp, 13 predicted proteins | sample CZODoug2_1_08_16_FD_185931 | JGI IMG/M metagenome (GOLD analysis project Ga0179593, IMG submission 185931) | Vadose zone soil fungal communities from Angelo Coast Range Reserve, California, USA - CZODoug2_1_08_16fungal (PacBio error correction) | ecosystem: Environmental > Terrestrial > Soil >...
AAAGGAAGTGCTTGGCATTATGCGTCTAGCTCATTTGGACTCAGGAACGAAGCAGGATCGGGACTTTTGGTAAACGGAGGCGCCGGTGGATCCAGCGTATAAAGGAAAGAGCCTCGGGGGACTTCCCCGGCACTCAAGTTCAGGCGCCACAAGAATCAATGACGCGAACTACTTCAAGCAGAGCGTGAACCGACCTATTGGTCAGCTAAACGGGAGACTGAAAAAAAGACTTAGAAAGAATTCGGACTGGGGGTCGATCAATTTCAGGCCGCAACCCAGAGGGAGTTCAGGGGAAGAGGCGGTGTTCTCGAATGTCCTAGGGGCGCATCAAGGGGAGCCAGCTGCTGAAAGGAAAATTTGTAAGGCGGCGAGGAAGGCCTAGGAGGAGAGATGGAGTCACGGGACCTGAGGAGGAGGGTAATCAATTAGCTTTCCGAACAAGTACATGCTCGTCTAGAGGATAGGACACATAACAGCATAGAAAAGATCAGAAGAAAGAGAGGCTACGCCACGGTGCTCAGGTGTAGAGAAGGGCTGGACAGCACGACCACGAACGCGGAGGGGGGGAAGTCATCCAGTTTAGGGAACAAGGAAGTCAAGGAAAAATGTCACGGGTGGCATTCTGTAAAATTAAGCGGGAAAAAAAGAGCCAAGTTTCAATATAGGCAGACAGGATCGAAGAGGGGACGTAGGAGAAAAAAGCTGAACAGGAGGCCCGCGATCCGGAACTTCGTCGTAGATACGACTGGTACGGCGGGAGGACGGGAGGGGAAGGGGGGATGGATGTCCAGGCGGGTGAATGAAGGGGGATAAGACATCGTAAGGAGCGCGTGACGAGGGAAAAACGGAAAAGGCCGGAATGAATTTGTTCTCTTTTAACATTCACTGAAAGACGGAGGGGCTAGGAATGGGGGACCTCGGAACTACTCCAAACCAAACCCCGGGGAGAGTGGTAAGCGGGACGATCTTAGTATCCCTTCATCAACGCAGACAGAGGAAGACAAAAAAAAATAAACACTGATAAACCAAAGGGAAAAAAGAGGAAGTGTGGTCTCTGGTGGCTGGGGGAAAAGAGGTTTCCGCCAGAGGGGGTACCCGGACTATGTCCCGATACCGGCACTATCTAATAAGAGAACAACCAAAGCTTGTGCGGTGCACTCCGCTGGAGAAAGGTCAGAAGATCGGGGACTAGGGGGGTCACGCGCACCCGTCAAAGTTCTTCCCCGGGTGCGAGCAAACGTCGTATTGGCACTTCACCAGCTACTATCGGGGAAAAAACGTAACGTCGTTAGTGACAGCAAGGTCTTTGGCAAAAGGGAACCCAGGAAGAAAAGCGCCCTTACCGGTCCGGGGGGGTGGACAGGAAGAAAGGGGGGGGGGGGGGGGGGGGTTGGGGGGGGGGGGGGGGGGGGGGGGTTGGTGGGGGGGGGGGGGGGGGGGGGGGGTCCAGAAACCGGGTAACAAAACCGCTTCCCGATGAGTGCAGACAGGAGGAAAAAAAAACCTTACTAATGGAGGGAAACCGACCGTGGGGTGGGCGACCCATTCTATGGGAGGGACAAGAAAAAAAAGAGAAAGTCGCTTTCCGCCCCACAACGTTTATTTTTCTAGTCAAAGCAGCCGTCCGAGGGACCCTTGAAGGAAAGGGGCCAGGAAGGAAATCGGGGCCAGATCCCGATCGCTAAGATCTCCTACATTAAAAAGGACGAAGGTAGGGAGAAGCGTTTCCCGAGAATCAGGGCGAGATTAAGCCTTCTACGGGCAGAAAAAGCTGTTTACGGGGGGAAAGCCGAGACGCTGGAGTCTAAGCTCGGCGCCTCTCCCGCGTGCTCCACGGGAGGGGAGGGCGGGGGGGCAGGCCCAATATCTAAATCCTGCAAAGGAGTTGCGGAGTTTAGAGTCTGGAGGAAAAAAAAACTCCCCTCGAAGCAGCGTGAGGGGGGAAGGGAGGGTGGGGTGTTGCTTCTTGGAAGGGAGAGGTGGACGGAGACACCACACACCGCAAGTATAGGGAGGGAGGTGAAGAATATGCTCGCGCAGGGGGAGGAGAAGCTGGGCGTAAAACAAAAGGAAAAAGAATCAGGTTCTGGGAGTCAAGAGTAACGTGATGCACGAAACTCATTTATGGTCATCCTATTTCAGCGGAAACAGAGTAGTCCGTAAACAAAGCTTAAATTGGGTGATCGAGCCAAAAAAAAGAGAAAGAGAGGGGAAAAAAAATCCACCAGAAAGAAGGGCCGCAAAGCTTTGGTTTTCCGAAAAAAGGGGGGGAAGCCCAGGCTGTGGGCATACCGCAGCTTTTTCTCTCATCACCTATCGCGAATAGAAAAAAAAAATGAAGCGGGCGCGGTATTTTTAAATGCGCAGCCCTCCCAACTCCTAAGCGTCACGGGGGGGGTGGGGTACGGTGGGGGGGGAAGAAAAGGGCGAACATCTCAGCGAAATTGAGTAAGAAACACCCCACCCCTACCACCAATCCATAGCGGAATAAAGGGAGGCAAGCATCTATCAAAAGAAATGACAACGCTGCATCAATCAGCTATGGAGTAAGAAGCATCAATAAAGAGAGGTTCTCGAAAACGGAAAGGAGAGGTCAGGCTAGCAATCAGAGGGGTGACACCCCAACAACGCTTTTTTCACTTAAAATAAAGATCTACCAACGCGGTAAAAAGAAGAAAGTCAGAAGAGAAGGCCATCTCTTTAGAAGGAAGTGGGGCGTAAGTTTTCGCGAAACCGGGGGGTCTTAGGATCGGGGGAGGAAAAAACGTATCCGGCTTTAAATCGGACGCAGGACTGCATCTGATACATAGACGCAGGAAGGGAGTGCACTAGGAGTGGGAAGGTATCTGTGCATCGGTGTAAAACCATTTTCCTCGAAAAGGGGGCGGGAAAAAATGACGAGATCGCCGTCACACTTGCAGGAGGAAGCATTTGTGAGGAAAAACGGGGGGTGCGGCCCTCACGCAAGGTTATGCCGATTTCAGGAGGTCAGAAAAAAAAAAAGGGTGCCGGTCTCATCGAAGAAAAATGGATGGCAACCCGGTTCAAAGGGAAGAAGAACGATGAGGGGGGCCGGAAACCCAATCGAATGCAAACGAGTGGGGACAATGCAGCAAAGGGGGGTGCGACTCCTCTAAGCACCCGCTTGAAATCAAAGAGGGGGGAAAGAATGGTGCCTCCTCTATTTAAAGGGGGTTGAGGGATGGAAGGGAGTATCTTCTGAGCAATAGCTGTCCACTCAAAGACGGTCAGGAAAGGAAGGATCACACGCACAGGCAGCAGAAAGCGCCCATTTCAGGGTTCTTAGAGGACTTGTTCGGAGAGACGTCGGGAAGAGGGAAACGTTTAGGGCAAGTATCTTCCTAAGCAGTCCCGCATGGCATCCAGAGGAGGGGCAGGGGGGGGCCAGATCAAAGAAAGGGAGAAAAACGCCTCGTGGCAAAACCTCATCTAAGCGTAAAGGGGAGAACAAAACCGCAAGAAAAAATAAATCGTCCATTGGTCTGCTGGGGGCTAGGCAAAGGGACCACCGCCGCTGACCAGATTTTAAGGGCCAGCCGAAAACCCATGATCCATAAGATCCTACCCCGCCAAACAGAAAAACTAGAAAGAAGGATACTAGTATAAAACGGCTCGGTGAATCAGCGCGTTTGGAAAGTGAGGGGACAAAGGACAAGTCCTAGAGAAAATATGAAAGAAGCAAAAAGAACGGGGGGGAATTGTCGGGGGAGGGGCCCCCGATGTCCACACGGGACCAAAAATCTTTTCTTTGAAAGATCGAAAATAAGGGAAAAAAGCGAAAGGGGGGAGGTTGGCTTCAAAAATGGGGGGACAAGTAAGGAAGTGGGTCCCATGCACCAGATCCGAGATCTTGTACGGCAGAGTCGATAACTATTGTTTCAAAAAATAAACAAGGAAAAACCTGCTCGAAAGAAAGGAAAAATCACAGAGGCCAGAAGGTCAATAGAAAAAAACCGGGACCCCCAGGGGAAAGGATTCAGCGAGACATGACGAAGAAGACCTTGCCGAAGAACTAAGAAACTACGCTTGGAGGGAGATGATCAGCAAAAAGGAATCTTGAGTTTCAGTGCAAGCGAAGTCCGGAACGAAGGGGGGATCCATCCAGGATAAGAAGGGGGAGGCGGTAATTTAATGGCGGTCTACCAAACCGAGGGCAAGTGTGACGTAGTCATTAAAACAAGGTCGTGGGAATGGAAAGAAGGTGTGAAGTGAAAAGCACCTGGAAAAAGACAAAAAGGAACCGATCGCCTCAATCTCTCTACGTGGGACGAAAAAAAAAGGTCTACCGTACGAAAGTAGCAACATTCGAAAAGGTTGTCATAGAGCATAAAAAACACAAACGGATTAGAGGAAATCGATATTAAAGCCATGGATGGCAAGGACTCTTACACTCTTGACGAAAACGAAGGGGGGCCGCGCGAGGCTAGAGGGAGACCCTGGGGTGAAAAAGGAGTCGCTTTTCTGCAGGCAGCGAAGAATCAAGAGGGGTTCCGGGCCAGGAACTAAAGGGGGGAAACGGGGTATCAAAGAATACATCAATTAAACGCGCAGGAGGACTGCTGAAAGGGAAAAACAACAGGGAGAGGGAGGCCTGCGGCAGTTAATTAAAGATCGTCACAAGGGCCGGGTAACTGGTACGAGAATGAGCCCACAGCGCGGCAATGAGGGTCGGCAAGTCAGGACGTCAGACGCACATGTCTCGAGGGAGCATCAGGGGAGGATGAAAAAGGAAGGGTCGGGGAGGAAGGGAACGAGCGATCAAAGGGGGGTCGCTCTAACAGGGTAGAATGGAGGGAAGGTTGTCGAATCAGGACTTAAGAATGTCAGGAGGTTCTTGGAACCAAAAAAGGCCTGAAGGCCAATCAGCTAACTCCTCAATAGAACTCAAAAAATGGGAAAAAATGGAGATGAAGAAAAAAGACGCGGTCACGGTGTCATACAACGTTGTTCACACTCCGAAATGGACCAATGGTGACACGGATGGAAATTCCTCAGCAAGCCTTTCTCTTTTACTCAGGTCAGAAGAACGAGAAAGAAAAACCTCCGGAAAAACTAGAAAAAAAGGCCAAGGAAGATCGAAGCGTGAGCGTTGCATGGCGGTAGATATCTTATTTGTGCGCCATATGGAATACTGTATGTCATCAGTAAGCGGCTAAGAAGGGGGACGGCCAGAAAAGAGGAAACAGGAAAAAGGAAGATTATTTGCGGGTGTTGTGGGCGCGGTTTGGGCGAAATGACTTCTTCGGAGGCAATTCGAGGGGGGGGGCGGTTCGAAAAGGGATAGCGACAAAAGCCCCTAGATGGAAAAAGGGAAAAATTAGGGAATATCGGGAGGAAGCCTAAATCACTCTCAATATGACTCTGAAAAAGAGAGAAAAAAGATCCTCAATTAATGGGGGCAAGGGGGGGAGGGGAGATTGCGCTTGGGAAGGGGTCTTGTGAAGATTTTCGCTGTTATCAGTATCTCCTGAAAGTAGCCAAAAAAATAGACACCAAAAAAGTTCATATGGATCAAAGAGTTCTAAATCTCTCCGGATCAACAAAAAAAAGTGAGAAATCTTTTCAACGTTGGATCACTTCCGATGGTTTCACGACACCAGCAAGAAGGGGAGAGAAAGGAAAGTATGAAAATCCATTTAGTGTTGAGATGAAAAGAAAAAAAACGAGAGAAAACCAGGCGCCTCTCGAAAAAGCCTGGGAAATAGGACAACACTTCAAAAAAAGTGTATTAAAACAAACCGGCGGAAAGCTGATGAAGAAGGGAATGTAAGGACTCCGATCATCAGCACCGATGTTCCTTCCAATATGGGTCTGCAACTTGAATAGCTTAATTCGCTCAACGAACACGGGACAACGGAGAGTTTATAAGGAGCCTGCAGGGAGGGAAGAAAAAAGTTTTAAAGGTAAGAAAGGCCTCGTCCAGCCCATCTATCACTCGAGAAAGAAGAATTATGACAGGGAAAGTTTCCTGTATGGGGGATTGTCCGTTAACGGTGTAGCCTGGGGATGGATGAGGCGACGGGAACACAAAAAAAAAAATGGGGACGGGGTGGCTCGAGCAAGGAATGTGACGTGCAACCCTATCGGGACGGCCGGCGCTGTGAAAAGGAGCGGGGGAAGGCCGGGTAGAGAAATAAGGAGTGCAGTCCTTATGATGGAGAGAGGAGTGAGCCCCTACAGACGGAAAGGAGGATCTTGATAGGGGAGGGGTGGTTGCATGTAGAAGATAGGTAGAGTAGAGTTCCGACCCAAACACAAGCCAAGAAAATAGAGGAGATGTAGATACGGAGTAATAACCTCTTAACCAATTATCCAAAAAGAGAGGAATGGAGCGAGCGAGAGAGGGGGAGGAAAGCCCTTCGGAAAGAAACGTAAAGGAGGGAATGGTCCGCAAACAAGCTAAAAACGGTAAGGTGGCTCATCTCAAGGAAGGGAAAATCCCCAGATAGAAGATGGTTGACTAAACTGTCTGCGGAAAAAATCGATTTTCAAGAAAAGGAGGGTGAGGGGGCTAATTAAAAAAAAAAGACTCAGAAAGAACGGGGCCGCGAGCTAGTTTGAGGGGAAGGAAAGAGTATGTGAAAAAGGCGGAGAACTAAATCACTAACTGGGGGGGGGCCGGGGGGGGTGTCAGAAGGGGAAGATCCTCTACCGAAATCACCCGAACCAACCCTCAAATCAACCTCTCCAAGCAAGGCGCTCTGAATGGGGGGAAAAGCATCTCTCCATAAGAAACGACGCAGAGAAGGGGAGCGCGAAGAAAAACGCAACCGCGAGGGGGAAAAAAAAAGGTACGCTCGACCTAGTAACACCCGGGATAAAACCGGAAACCAGAACGCGGTGGAAGGGGAAAGGGAAGCATCGCTAAAAATCCCTCCCACAAAAAGCAACGGGACCGTCTCGATAAAAAATCTTGGGTCGGAAAAAGGCGGAAATGATCGAGGCCGAGGGGGTGAGACGATCGGGAGGGCCGATGAAGAAACGTAAAGGAATTGGTCGGAGGGACTGCAGCGGCAAACATGAGGCCAAAGAGATATCAGGATTTGTGCAGAATAGCCAGTGGGAAAGCGAAAACGGGAGGGGCCGAGAATGACGAATCGACCTTGAAACTGGCTCAGAAGAATGGCAAGGGTGGGTCACGCTCCTTTTTCCTTCACCAGTGACGTTAAGAGAAAGGGCAAAAAGGGGGGGGAGGGAAGGAAAAAAAAATGGATGGAAAGACCGCTGGGGAGGTCTCCTATAGTCCGAAAAGGTGGCCGGAAGGGGGGGGCCCAAACTTTGAAATCATCACTTGGCTTTTGGCGCGGCAGACGCGAGTAAAGAGGGAGATTCAGCGGTGTCCCGGCCCCGTAGGATGACCTTTTTATGGTGTCATGTTAGGAGGTAGCATAGGAGAGCCACTCACGAATTCAACCGAGAAGAAAAATCACATCGAGAAAAAAAAAAAATTTGTGGATGGAGGGTTCGGAGTCTGAATAAGACTTATAGGCCGTTTCATGCCTTCAGACAGATCAGGGGTACGCAAGAACGACATAAAAGCGGAGGGGGGGGGCAGCCGATAACTCTCAAACGCACAAGAAAGTATCGACGCCCATTTGCACGGTAAAACTAAAAAAAAGACATTTCAAAGAGAGGGGATGTTGGTCAAAAAGCTGTCGATCGCGCAGACAAGCCCGCGTAGAGCAACAAAAATGCAGCACGACCAGCATGAGATACATACCGTATACGAAACCTAAAGAGAGCACCAAAAGCTACCGGAGGACAGGAGACTTGAATGGGAGAGTGACCTGGGGGAAGCGGGTTCTGGTAAAACTCTAGAGAATGCAGTCTAGTCCTTCGACCCTTCTCTGGGGAGCAAGGGAGAGAATCCGTCCAGCAGCGAAAAAAAGTCCCTGTTGGGGAAGTGTCGTGGGGGACGAAAAAAGATTGGTACTGGTTACGCCGGTAACGGGGCAGAAGAAACATATAGGTCACAAATCAGCAACGGTGGGAGGAAGGGTCAGGTCTCAAAAACGAAAAAGTTACTAAGAATGTGGGACGCCAGCACCGCCTCGGAAGAGGAGAGATTGGAGCCACCATGCATAGTAACCGGATCTAACATAGACAAGAGGGAATCAAGAATCCGCGACAAGAGAAGGCGCCTGGAATCGAAGGCGGAGATCATCGCGACGATTTCCTAGAATCTAGAGGGCGTGTGGGGGGGAGGTTCGAGGAGATTAAGAAAAAAAGTGACGGGCTCAGCTCTCCTGGACATAAGGAAAAACGTACATGAGTCTTGTGAACATCTCTTAAAGGGGGGAGAGATTTCAGGGTTGGGGATGGCGACAACTGGTAGGGGAACGATCTTGAGAACGGAATTGCGCGAAGTGAAGGAAGGGAACTAGAAAAAAAAACAGGGGGGCTCCGATCTTAACTCTCAGAGGACCGATCCCGAATGGCGGTAAATGCAGGCCGACGATAATGAAGCACTGGCCGGGGTCCTTATCTACAACAAAGAGGGTATGAAAAAGGAGAGAAAACATTACAAATCAAAAGGGAGTTGCAGGAGGATTTTAGAGAACATGGTAAAGAAAAAAAATCGGACTAAAAAAGAGACGAGAGGAGCTCGTTATAACAAGTGGGGACTCTTCGGAGTCCTGTTCTAAAAGGAGCATCGAGGGGAAGGAAGATCTGTGTATGAAAGGCAGTGCACGGGTTTGTCGAAATAATACTCAATTAAAAACTGCCAATAGAGCGAAGAAAAGAAGAGTCGAGGCACAGGAAACTCATTTCTGGGGGGATGTGCTCTGCGAGCAAATAAAGAGCTGAGCCCGGCACGTTCGGACGGACGATCATTCATCACCACAAGACGCGAAGGGGGGAGGGGATTGAAGGGAAGCAAAAAAAAAAAGTCCGAAGGAGGGAATCAAGGAACCAGCTTCCCTAAACGGGCGAATCCGGAGGAAGAGCAGAGCGGAGGGGGGGGAATATGCGCATGGGAACTATTGCAAAACACACTAATTTTTATTCCAAAGCATGAAGTCTCGCTATCGGGGACTGGCGAACAAAGCCAGTAGACACAGAATCAACAAAGGACAATCTGCGAACAAACGGTAAGGATGGGGAAAGAGTTCGATGTTCTTCGAGTCCTGCGGTGCAGACCTTCCATTGTCGGTAACGAAAATTACAATTCCAAAGGGCGGGGGGGATAGGACAAAGTACTCTCTCTATCCGATCAAGTAAAGCGAGCGATTACACCTGAGGGGGACTCAAGCCTTAACTCTAAGAACTTCTCAGGGGTAAAGAAACTAGAAAGAGGGGATGGGTGGGCTGAGAAGTAGATGGGGGGATGTGGGATACTAAAAGAAGAACGGAAAGGGGGGAGGCATTAGATCGAAAATTACTTCTTGGCCGGTCTGGCCGCGATAGGGGGGCAAGAGAAAAAGGGGAAGAGGAATTTACGTTTTGCGGTTTTGACGACGACGCGGCGAAACTTCTATCGTGGGGATTGTGGCTTCAGGCGCCACAAGACGCATAGTGCAGTCTCTTGCCCTGCGGACTACGTTGTAAAGAAGTCCTCGGGAAGAAATAGACAGAGGAGTCGACGTCGGGCAAGAAAAGTAGAAGATGAGAAAATGGGAGAGGGGCTGCTTACGGGTCCTCCTTCTTAGCGGGGGGCATAGAGAAGATCCTCCATACAACTACATCAACCAGGGGTCAAGCTGGCGGGGTTGTTGGGCCCCAAAAACGAAAATGAAGAAAACTTGATCGGGCGATCGTGAGGGACTCAAACCGTCAAGGGATGACATTTCAGCAGGGTGGGAGAAAACATCTTATGGGGCACGCAAAAGAGAAGGGGGAAATGAAAAACAAAGGAACGCGGGAATTTCTTTTGGGGAATTAAGGAAAAACAGGGAGCCACTAAACCTCCATCTGGAGGCCAAAGGGGGGGAAAAAACGTGAGGACCCGCCAAAAAGTGAAAATAAGTACATCGTCATTACCAGTTTTCTCTGGGCAAATGGAGGGAAGTAGAAAGATGAAAGGAGATGGGGACCTCCCAGGTCAAAGTGTCAGGTAGGGAAGAACAACTTAACAGTGAAGCGGCCCTGTACGAATCCCTTGACAAAGGAGGGGAGAATAGTGAGCATAAAACGAGAAAACCTCCTATGTAACGTAGAGGAATAGTAGGTTAAACGGATCGCCGGAGAGGTCCTTAGACTGGGGGGAACACCCTAGGCTGGACGGGTGGGAAAAGAGAGACTTTGCTCAGAGCCATCAGCTGTAGAAGAGGGTCAAACACGGCTTATCGCTAAAGAAGGGACATGATGGCAGTATTTTGAGTGAGGGAAGTCTTCGAACTACTCCTCTCGAAAGCGGAAGTGGGGAGGGGAAAAGGGGAAGGGGGGGGGAATACGGCATATCTTTAGGGGTTAGCGAGACAAAAAAAACCCAAAAACATAGAGAGTAGAAATGAAGAGGAGGCGGGAGGGAAAAGAACTCTTTTATCCTCAGTGAGGGGAGGGGGAGGAAGGGAGTCTTCGTAAGGGAAGGGGAGGGGAGGAAAAAGCGTGGTCAACAGGGTCAAAGGAGTACCTTCAAACATTCAAAGGCCACAGAAGGGGGAGGATACAACGGGGAGGAAGGAAAGAGAGATCCAATATAATTTTCCGGGCGGGGGTGCCGGACAATACGCCTGCGCTCCATAAGGGGAGAAGACATCGTTTGAGGAGAAAAAGATATAAACCAGAAGAGGAAGGGGTGAGTTTCTTTCACTCATTTCAGCGGACAAAAGGACCTCTAATCGGTCTGAGGTATGTTTTTTTGGGGGTGTAACAGAACGCGAAAAAAGCCAGATATAGGAACCACCATACCCAGACCCGCCACGCCTCGTACGGAATGGGGAGGGTTGAAAGTCAAAAAAACATACTCACGACAGGAAGGTTAGAAGTCTTCCTACATAACAGAAGAGGCCAAGAGAGGAGAGATCGTGCTGAGAAAGAAGGGAAATGAATCAACAAATTCACCAGCCCGGTGGGACAAGGTCGATTCATTTCTTACATTGGAAAACAGCAAGTAGAGGCGTGAAAAGGAAAATTATAGGTCGAGGGAGAAGGGGGAAGGGTGTAGGAGGTCGGGAATGGGGCGAAGGTGAAAAGGAGGAGGAATTGGGAGGGGAGAAGAGAAAAAGTGATTGGTTCTTTAGCCAAGTTCTGGTGAAGATGGCCTCTTTCTCGGAGAGAGGCAAAACGGGGAAAGGCAATGGCGGCACGCGATCAGAAACGAAAAGAAGGGGGAGGGCGCCTGAGGTAGAGAGGGGGGGCGAAGACAAAAAAGTTTCTCTAGGGGCCGGAAAGTACGAAAAGAAACCATAAACAGATGGTAAGAAGGGGGGTTGGTTAATCAAGTTGGGGGGAGCACTAAGGGAAAAAGGGGAAGCTTCCCATCAGGGGGTGGAGCGGAAAGGGGGTCAGAGAACCATACCTCAGCTTTCATGAGAGAAGAAGGGCGCGGTGCCGGGCCAAAATACTTTTGTGATATTCCAACAGGGGCTCAATGGTCACAAGCAAAAGTGAAGTGCAAGGAAGAATCACGGGATCAATCGAGTCAGGGATCCATGAACAGTCCCAGTGGAGGACTGTCGGATGGGGAATAGTTAGGCGGCAAGGCGGCGTCACCACGACCCCGACAAAAAATTCAACAAGAAACCGAAACAGAGAAGAACAACAACTGAGTTTCGGCGGACGGGGAGGGATGATCATCGTCTGAATGCTCCTTTGGTAAAGAAAAGATGGGGCAAAATGCATAGGCGGAGGCTCCGAACTTCTCACCCACAGAAAAGCATCTAACTTGAGTCGCCTCAGAGCAGGCATTGAGGAGGAAAAATGAAACTAAAGAGATCTTACAGAGGGTAGATCGCTGCACTACCGGGTCAGCGGGAGATCATATGGAAAAGGAACTAAGGAGGACCAAATATAAACCTCTATCATAAACGCGCATACACCCCGCAACCGAAAGCCAATAAACCAAAAGTGAAGGGACGGGGGGGGTCAGTCAAAGGGGGTTTACCGAGCGCGGGGGACGAGCTCTGGACACTGATATCGTTCTAAAATGAAACGTGGCCAGAAAAGCAACACCGACGTGATTGTCGACGAAAACCGGGAAATGAATGGTCCTGCACCTGGAAGTCGTCGTGGACCAGAAAAGCAGGCAACATCAAAAGTGTGCGACGTTCTAGGAGATCTTGCACTCAAGAGGTTGGGGAGGGAAGACGAAGGAAAAGTAGGGTCATGGATTTTCTGCATGGATTGAGAACAAAACATAGAGAGAACGTCTCGCGATCAGACCGCGGCGAAAAAGATGCATCAGCTCTTCTAATTTATGAGCATCGAAAAAGAATCTTACAGGACCTCACGAATATAGCGGAGGGTGTTGTCTACGATTGATAAGAAGCCTGGCTAGTTAGGT
>Ga0179593_1434803_pt1 | contig 12466 bp, 20 predicted proteins | sample CZODoug2_1_08_16_FD_185931 | JGI IMG/M metagenome (GOLD analysis project Ga0179593, IMG submission 185931) | Vadose zone soil fungal communities from Angelo Coast Range Reserve, California, USA - CZODoug2_1_08_16fungal (PacBio error correction) | ecosystem: Environmental > Terrestrial > Soil >...
TGTCAACACGAAACGAGGCAGACTGGGGGGAAAAAATACCCGGAGGGGGGGGCGGATTGGTTTTGGGGGTGGGGTTCATAGCTAAACCAGCCTCAAACGGGTACTACCAACGGACGGGGTGGGGTGGGTGGTGGAGTGCCGTTGGGTGTGGGGTGGGGACGTTGTTGGTTCGTCGGAATGGTCGTAATCCACAAACAAAAAAGGCCGAGAAACGAAAAAAAAAAAAACGCGGTGGCTAGCAAAACGAAGACGGTCAGGTGAATTCGCAATCGAACGGACAAGGAAAGGAGAGAGGTGTGTTGCGCTTCTGGGGGGGGTGTTTGGGACCGCCCGTAGGGCATTATAAGAGCAAGGTCGACCGTAAAGGTAAGGAGAGGGGTGGAGCTTGGAAATTCCGGCAGTGAAGAAAAGCAGGACCAACTAGAGTAGGGTTCAAAAAGGGCCAAAATCCCCGTACCGAACGGCCCAATTCTTTGGTAAACGCCAAACGGAATGATTGAACCTCCAACAGAAAAAGAACAAAAAGGGTTTCTGAAATATATAAGACCTCATCAAAAGACGAAGGAAATATTGGTAATCAGGTGGACTAGAAACCGTAAACTCTGAATGGTTGAAGGGAGGACATTTGCAAGAAAGGGAAATGCCACCAAGGCTCAGCAGGTAAAGTCGCCATGAAGCTCTATAGAATGGCCCAAGAACTAAGGGATAGAGCAAAAAAAAAGGAACCAGTAGATTCATCAATTGTTCTGCAGGGAAGGATTGAAAAAGAATAAACATTAAAAGAGGATTGTGGAAAGCGGTGAAAGCCCGCACTACCGTGGGCGAGAAAAAAAATGCGAATGCCGCGGGGAAGAAGCTAACAAGATCCCTCACACGCGCTAAAGAGGAACGAGTTGGTATACCAATACGATTGTGACTCATGCCAAACAACGTTAAACTAACCGGTCACAGTTGAACCAAAGACACAGAACGAAAGCATGGGTTTACAAGGAAATAAAACTATCACAGAATATGCCCTGACAGATGCAAGTTCGGGAGACCCCCAGAATAGACAAACAGGAAGGGAGTCCAAATTCCTTAAATTAACCGACACCTTTCCCGAGTGGTGGGGTGAAAGTGCCCGGCGGAAAGGAATAATTCATTGGAGTATATGCAGACCCACAACAGGGAACATAAAGACAGGGCCCGGGAAGGACAGACGGATTCAATGGGAAGCGGTCAAAAGAAGGGGTATGAGCCACGAACCGGCAGGGATCTGGCAACGAGCAAATTAACTCAACTGAAAAACAATCGGAAGGAGTGCTCCGAATTGGCTAATCTACACGAAAAATACAAAGCCACGATGGTCAGCCGTGGCTCCGAAAAAAAGAGAGTCCGGGGTGTCCTAGAGTTGACAGATGTGGTACCGATGAAATGACCTCAAAGTACTTGGTTGGTGGAGTGGGTTGAAAAACTCGAAAAAGGGAGAGGAAGAAAGCCAAAGACAACCCACCAATAGACGGACAATCATTGTGTTTGTGTGAAATGTAATGAACAAAAATTGGTCAATGGAGAGGGAAAGGGGAAGAACGGGAAAAATGAAAAAAGTCTGTTGACTTTGATCCCAAAAAAACAGAGGCGGTCTTCCAACGGGGGCAAGAGAGGGGGCAACGAAAGATCCTTCAGGAAAATGGGAATTCCAAGAGGAACGCGAGCAGGAAAAAAGGGACCTGGGTTGAACTGTGAACAAAAACACCGTGAAACGTCTCTTTGGACGGAACGCATGGAATATCTCGGGAATTGTTTGGTTGCGGCAACGTGTCAGAAGGAGGGCCATCAAAATGTGAACAAAAAGGACACCGCAAGCACGTTTCCCCGCCTGATAGCCTCCAGGGGTCGTGCAAACGTAAAATCACCTTGGGGGGGCGGAAGCGGGTCAAGAACGAGTGGGGGCAAAAAAGCTACTGCTCAAAAGAATCAGGCCCGGATGGGGAAGGGATGTGACGAGGCTGAGCCAAGGAGACGAAAAGAAACTGTTAATATACGATCAAAGCCAAAGAAAATGACGAGAGGGACCCGACCGGATCCTGCACACGAGTTGTTGGTCAAAAAAAAGGCAGAAAGGGATTGGTGCACCGACAGGAGGACGATGTCCTTTCCTGCCCCCCGGGGGATGTCCACACATAAAGGGGCATCACCAAACAGGGGTTGTTACGAAGAAAAAAATGTCCGGGAAAAAAAAGACCGTCAGAAAACGTTGATCAGACAGCGGAGGGGTCACGGAGGAGAGGGAATACCATATCTTTGTCAAATGAGAAAATTCTGAGACAGGGGAGAATCGCAGGGAAAAATACGGGCGGAAGAAAAAATAACAGAGTGACAGGACAGGGAAAAGACGGGGAAAGGGGGTCTAGGGCCTAAGGGATCGGGGGACGGACACTATCTGGAATAACCTGAAACTCGGGAGAGTATAGAAATGCAAAGAAAGAGAAAAATGCCCGAAAGATCAGAGGGGGGCACAGAGGTGGAGGAGCCTGAAGGGCCCATGAAAAGACAGAATTGGAACTTAGAATGGACATCTGAAAGGAACTGTCACATTCAAAGTGATGGAGTATTTGACCCAAAACTTTGGGGGGGGGACTGGGACCCGTCGCCCAAAAACATCTAAAGGGAAAAAGAAAGGTGGAGCCGGGTAAAGAAGACCTGGTAAAGGGCAAATGAGGTAAGAAAGACTAAAGATTACATGGAAAAAGGAAAAAAACGACCAATTACCATCTAAAGAAAAAGGGAGACTGAAAAAAACGGGCTTAAGGACCCATCGAAGACTATCGATCAGAAAAAAAAACAACAACACAGAGGGATTAAGTAAAAAGAAAGAGATCTGGACACCACAGTACAGGGGGTCCTGAAAAAAAAGTTCCGCCAAGTCGGGCCCCTTGGAGGGGGACGAGGTTCGCTGTCAACATAAGGTTTAATATGACGTCTTACTCAAAAAGCAAGGCCAAGGTCGAACCGAGAAAGAGAAACAGGAGAATAAGATGGGGTCTTAAAACAGACCCCACCCGCACGCCCCGGTGAACAAAAAGAGGTCGCACCTCCCAATGTTGAAGGAGAGTTCGAAGGAATGAGTCGAGTGCCATGAAAATCAAAAAAAACCACCTGAAAAAAAAAAAAAGAAAGCCCACCTCCTGAAAAAACTAATGAAAAAAAGAGCATCTTTGGGTCAAGATTCGGGAAATCTGTGACAAGAAAGGATGCGACGCGATTGGAACCGGATGGAATATTGAAAAAAGGAGATGACGCAGGTCGCCCCCGAAAAAAATTTCAAAACAGAAAACTCTGGCTGAAAGGAGCGACAGGAAAACTAAAAACCTGAGGGTTAAATCCGTCGCAGGAAGAAAGTGGCCGACCTGGACCCTCCCAATCGGTATACGGAATACAGACCGAAAAAAAAAAAAAAAGGGGAGGAATAAACTTGGAAAAATATCATTGTCGTGAAAAAAGTTAAAAACACGCAGGAAAAAGGGCTCAATCGGTTGGAGAGGCCATGCCTTTCGTCTGTAAAAAACCTTGGGAACTAGTCCCTTCCAGGGGCTGAACGGGTCAAAAAAATAAGAGTAGCAGGGAAGCACGGGGGGACAACGAGCAGAAAAAAGAGGGGGAAGGGTTGAGAGGGAGGGGTTTGGAAGAAGGTAACTGCACAAAAGCAATCGGTGAAAACTGGGACCTAAAAAAAAAAGACCCAAGCAACGAAAGCAACGAATAAAAAAGGAGGGAGGGGCGCAGATACTGGGGAACTACCAAAGAAGGGGGAGAAACTCAGGAAGGGCGGCAAGAAGATCTAATCCTCCCAGGTACTTTGAAGGTGGACTACCCGGAGTTTGAAGAGGGGGGAGAACATGTCAAAAAACCGTTATGAGCAATCTCGAACATCGACAAACAAACCGTCCAAAGAAAAAAAGATCCAGGAGGAAATTAAACCAAAAACTAATGGGAGGGGTCGTACCAGTCCCGAAGGAAAAATGAAACAACTTTTCCTCTCAATGGTTCCTCGGGGCCCGATACAGAAAGGAAGACTCAGTACCGACTGGATAAAACCGGTTTCAACCTAAGAGGAGTTGTCAAAAACAAGCGTAACGGGGAAAAGGGTGAAAAGGGCAAAAAATACTTGCCTGGAAGGCCTGCAAAAAACAGATCAGGCTCCGTTCAAACATAGACAAGAACCAAGGAGAAGGGGGAGTCTCTGTCTCCCTTAGACTGGCTGCCCCTTTTGACTGCTCAAAAAGACACGAGAGAGGAGAAGAAACAAAGACCGTCAGTGATAAGATTTAACAAGAGGCCCTCGAACGAAAATCTGTTAAGACTTGGGCCTCCAGTTGGGACCTCCGCCCAAAAAAAACTTTATGAGTGAAGAATTCCGACAAGTGTCAGTAGTGCAAAAACGCAAACTATCTATCAAACGATAACTTGGAGAGGGGGGGTCGGATCTTGGGGAAAGTGGGGCTACAGTAAGGCTTGAATCGGCCCAGAGCGTTATTTAATTGGGGGAGAAAGGCAACGGGCACAAAAAGAACAGGGGGGGGAAAGCCACGTCGGAAAACAGCTCGGAAAAAAACAGGAAATTGGTCCATGAAAAAACCTCGAAGGTCAACAGGAACTGCGGCCTGACGGAGCGTTCACCGAAAGGGGATGGGATTCTTAGCAAGTCAGAGGACGGCAAATAGTGAAAATTGAGTGGGAAGCTTCCCTTTATTGGGAAAACAACGGAGGCCGGGGCAGGCAACCCGTTCCAAAAATTTGGTGGACAAGCGAAACAAAAAAAAGAGAGAGTGGGGTAAAAACTAAAAAACCTTTAAACTGCGGTAGCGCGGTTTGCCAAAAAGGACGGAGTGACGAATCTAAAGAGCAAAAACATGAGCCTGACGTCAACGGAACCCGATCGCCGTGGGGGGGGAGTAAAAACCATCAAAACCCGGGGAAAGTGATCTGGGAAAAAAATCGTTAAAAAAAAACATTACGGTAAACCTACTAGGATCAATTGGGGGGTCCAGGGAGACCAATTGGTACGGACATATCGCTGAAAGGAGAAAACCCCAATGGCGAAGGGTTGGTGGAAAGGATGGTATTGCCGTTAAGAAGGGACCGGAATACTCCGCCAAAACGGAAGGAGTCGGAGAAAACCCAACAAGGGGAAAGGGGAGCAATCGGGCCCCGTGGGATTTTTGGTGTTCATCTCGGGCGAGAGAAGACAAAAGGTCAAGAATCAAAAACAAAAAAAAAAGGAAGAGGAAGGGGAAAGAAAAAGTATATACCAAAAGAGAGGGAACCAGAAAAACAAATTCACCGGAAACCCATTGCGAAGCCCAAAGTAAAACCTAAGTTTATAGTGGAAACGGGTAAATTGCAAACATAAAGAAAGTCAAAAAAAAGTAAAGACAAACCTCAGAAAGGGTATCCACATGGTAAAAGATCGGTATCAATTTGGGGTCGCGCGAACCAAGAAAAAAAGAGAAGAAACGCCGGTCGGAAAACCGTCAAGAGGCAGGAAACTTACAGAAGTAAGTGAAAAGAAAGGAAAAGGCGTCCCTCAGAGTGTAGAAGGAAAAAGGGGGTGCACCTAAAGAAGAGGACACAATTACAGCCGTAAGACGCCTCAACGAAAAGTCGTTTTAGAAACAGATTTTTGCGACTCAAGTACTGGAAAAAAACGGGACCTGATGTTCTTTTGAAAAAAAAAAGACTCCTCCCGAAAGGGGGGGGACCCATCGAGAGGGATAAAAAAAATCCCTACATGCAAAGTAGAGGAGCTCCATAAAAAGAAGAGAACGTCAATTGAGGCAGCACGTCGATTGCCTGCCCCATGTCAAGAGTGTTTTCAAAGGAAAAACGTCCTCCGAAGCTGCTGAAGGGGGGAGAACCTCACCAGGTCCAGAAGGAAACCGTGCACACGTGTGCCAAGGAAAGAAAAGCACGTGGGGGGGATCAAGAAAGAAACACTGTCACATTTATACACAACAGGCAATGAGGAAAGAGCACAAAAGTTTTGATCGGGACTCCAACTCGCTCGTCGTGCAAAAAAAAAAATAACAGAGGTTAAGGAAAGAGTAGAAAAAGGGGACAGCAACCCTGTAGAGGTCAGAGGAAGAAGGCGAAAGAGAAAGGTTTGAGAAAAAACCGAAAGTGGGAACATGGGCGCCGACAGGTGTTTGAAAGGGTCGGGTCCGGAAGAGCCACAGAGTCGAACGTCCCGAAGAAAACAGTCCAAAAGTGGTTTGTTCACTTGTATGGGTAACTCATTGATCCTGGCAGGATGAAGAAGTTACTACTGTGACCACGTCACGACCGCTTTGGGTCGTTTGGAGCCCAGAGCGGTCGGGGGCCCCAGTTCAAGGGCCCCAATGCACGAGGACGTGGAAATGCAATAAGTGGGGGACATTCAAAAGTAGAAAAAAAAAGAACGGCAAAAAGGTCTCCAGGGGAAGAATGGTACGCCAGCCAACCACCTGGTCCGACCGCAGTTTGGGAAAAAACTGCCCGCCGTGACATGGAAGGTGGTGTCAAAGGAAGAGGGGGCCGAAATTGGTAACCGGAAAGACCCGGTTTGAATGGGAGAAACAGCGAAAAACGCGGCGCCCGGTCCAATGAGAAAGAGCCGCCGCTAAGCAGGAAAAAAATCCCTGGGAAACGGTAGCAGGTTGTAACAAAAACTGTGTAAAAAACTCTGCAGCCGTCAGAGGGGTCCACGAAGGTTCCGGAGGGAGGGCCGGTTACCAGCAACCAGGGCCCTTGGCAAAGGACAAAACGCTCTCAAAAGTCGACTAAAAAGAAGGGCCGTATCCGATGTTAACCGGAACGGCGCTTGAATGGCCCGCAGAAAAATGGGCAGAGGTATGGTCAAAAGCAAAAAAAAGTGCTCGGACCAGACAAGAAGGGAAGAAAAAGGGAAACGGGGGTGAATCAACAGCTCCGAGGTGGCCGGACCGCGAAGGAAAATCGGGGGTCCGCCAATAGACTTTGAAAAAAGTTCAGAGACTGCCAGAAGCCCGAGAGAAAGGGAAAAGGTTCACGAAGGGGAAAGGAAAATCACGACGGGGGGCAAACCCGTCCAATCCGGTCGGGACGTCGCCCGACAGCAGGGGGGGGCCCAGGAGCAGCGGTTTCCAAGGGGGAAAAACTTCAGTTCAGTAACTGAAGTCATCCAAAGGCTAACCAAAGAAGACTGGGGAAAGAAAACTCACGATAAGTAATAACTTCAAGACGAGGCTGGGCAAGAAAAAGAAACGAAGGGGAGGAGGAATAAGGAAGGGACGGGGTTCATCCCCAAATATGTTTTGGAAGATCACCGGGAACGACACGCTAAAAAAATACCTGTGAAATGGGCCAAAGATACTTCATTCAGGGACGAGCGAAAAAGTGTGGCGGCGGGGGGGGGGGGGGGATGCGGAAAACACTAGACAACAACAGAACTAATAAAATCAAGTTTTGTCGAGAAGGATGAAATGGAAAAAAAAATTTGTGCAATAACTATCGTAAAAGGCCATGAAAGACCGACCGTGTCATAAAAAAATCGGGACTGGCGGCCAGAACGGAAAGGAGTACAGGGAACAAAATAAGAAGCTCCAGACTCCGGAAAGAAAGACACAAAACTGCAACAAAGGATTGTATGGGATAGGCATATTCGAGGGTCCTGATCCGGGGCGTAAAAAAAGGAAAAAGGAGTCGATTCCCCTTTAGAGAGGAAAAGGGGAAAAAAACGCTTCCAACATGTCAAAGGTATGGACGGAAAAAAATGCACAAGCAAGCCTTAGAGCACAGGTCTAGAACAAAAAGAACACAAATTAGATTAAGAGTACCGATGGAGTAAGGGGGACGCCAAGAAAAGAAAAACCCCCACGACAAAAAAACGGGGACGTACCTCAGGCCCCACCCACGTTAAACATGAAAAGGAGGGAAGAAAATGTGTACCCGTAGTCTGGGACGTGAAGGAAAAGAAACGAGCATTACCCAAAAAGCCTGAGGGGAAAAAACCCACGCCTTCCATCAAGTGAATGTGACAACTTCGCAACACTTCTTTGGTTGGAAAATGTAATCTGGGGGGGGAGATACTTCAAACGGAGTTAACACTGGTCTGAAAGAAGAGAAAAAGGCGGGGGCTCAGTTCGCAAAGAAATGGTGCACACCTGGGGCGAACCCACTCCTGAAAATGGTCGGACGACAGTGACAAACCCAAAGGAATTTGAATGTTGGTTTGGGGGACGAAATTGTCCCGTCGATTCAAAGAGGTCCTACCGGGGGAAAAGCTCGGCGGGAATCTCGTGGAGCCGGGGACGGACCAAGGCGGAGATCAAGATTGCCAGTGGAAAAGGGAGGTTAGTAGGAGAAAAAAAGGCGAACATACGCGGGGGGGGAAGAGAGAGAAAGAAAAATTTCTTTTTATCGGAAGAAGGAGTTACTGGAGAGAAAACCGGGGATGAAAGAACTCGAAATCCTGGTCGGAGAAAACAGCAGCAGTACGGATCTTTGAAAGAAGGTTTAAATGCGCCCGGGGGTGGTCGACGTTGCGAAAAGAGACCCTTCAGAAACGGAGGTGCTAGTATTTGAAGGAACAGGACGGTCGCAAAAACACTCAAATGCGAACAACCGTTCTTAGAGTCGAAAGCCTTCCACACAAAACCATGAAGACTAACTCCGAAAGACCATGTATCTCACTGAACATAAGAGAGCTGAAGGGCCGCTCAGCCAGGGTACCCTCAACAACGCTGGAGCCACCAGTAAAACGGAATGCCAAGTTTAAATGGACAACGAGGGGTCCAAAAAAGAAGGGGGAAAAAAGAAACAAGGAGACCATACCGACAAAGACGGTCGTGTCGCAGAGAAACAGGAAATGTTTGGGAAGTGGGGTTCCTGGAAAAGTGCGAATCGCATGAAATGCTGAAGCCTGTCCTGTTACTCCGTTGGAGGCCCAAGTTATTCAATCAATGGGAAAAATTCAAAGAAAGAGATGGGGGCCGCAAAGAAAATGGGGGGAGTACGCCTCCGATGGGATGCTCCAATCCGGAGTATAAAAACAGTTTGAAGAAGAGCAGAAGGCCGACGGGAAAAAAGGAGAAGGTTCAATAAGATAAAAAATGACCGTGCCTAGTGAAAAAATGGAGAAGGCCGGGAGGATTCTTGAAAAGGCCATCAAAAACAAGGACGGTCGGAAAAATCGGCATAAAAATCCCGAAAAACCTGCGGGATTTCAGCATGGCGGCCAAAAAAGGGGGACCAGAAAAAGAAGGCGCCGGGGTTTTTACGGCATATTAACAAGACTTCTGTTGGGAATAACCTATCAAAGCTCAAAAGAAAGACAAAAAAAGGGAGACGCCCATAGCCTTGATTGGTCCTAAGGAGCAGGGGAGAGAGGTGGAACCCCACGAATGGGGAAGGATGGGAGCAAAATGGAACACGGGGCCATTTCAAACGACATGGGGAGGACCTCAAGAACGGGAACTGCCATAAGTAAAAAAAATACAGGAAGACGGGTCCCTGAAAACACTGGGACATTGGAATGGAAAACCATCTCCTTGAAAAAAAAAAGCTTTTGAAAAGGTGGCAATTCTTTAGGTATTGAGCTCGCAATCTAGACATCATTAAAAAGAGAAAAAAGGGTGATAACGCCATACAGGGGGGGAAAAGGGGAAGAAACAAAAAAACAGGGTCGGCCGTTTAAAAAGAACTCACAAAAGCCACCAGGGGGGGTGGGACAGAGGCTAACACTTAAAAGGGGGGGGGGAAGGCTCGATGGGTGTTAAGACAAACGTGTCCGCTGGAGCAATGCCCGGTAGAACGAGTGGTTGTCAGGAATCCGAAAGGCACGGGCAAGAATGGACCGGGAAAAAATCGAAGGGGGGGCGATCCACGCCTTCCCGGTAAGGGGGGGAAGGGACCGAAGCCCCGAAACTTGCCCTTTACTCTCGGTTGTCTGGGGGGGTCGCGGCGCGCACCTTATGTCAGGAAGCGAGGATTTGCCCCCTGGGAAAAGTAAAATGGCCGGGGGTTATCCAAAACCTATGTAGGGAAAAAAGGTGGGACCGGCCATGACATCCAACGTATCAAAAGAGTGGGGTGCTGATACCGCTTCACGGGGAGAAGGGGAAGTTGTCTGGGCGCTGAAAAAGCTGGATCTACTGAAAAAAAACAACCAACGTTAAGGGTATGGAAAGGAAAAAAGATCCACAGCGAAGCCGACCCATACAGACCAATTTCTCCTGGGCGAAAAGAAAAAAGTCGAAAGTTGGAAAAAGAAGGCAAAAACAAACGTTCCCGATATATGCAGACCACCTAACCGGTCATGTATTAAGAAAAGAAAGACATAGACGTCATGCAAGGAAAGAAACGACGGCGAAAAGAACCAGAATACCGCACACCTTTCGGACGTCACCCGAATCCTATAGCTGACCGGATTGGGGGGAAAACGTCAAAAATCTCAAGCCGTTGCGCATCTCCGCCCTGATAAAAATCTGACCATCAGCCGTTCCCGGCAGGAAAAATGTAGCTTGGGGGGGGAGTACCCAAGAGACAGTTGAAGAACTTTCAAAACCAAATTTCCGGCGGTGGAAAAACGACCGCAAGGGAAGACAAGGGTTGAAAAAAAACAGAAAACCGCCCGAAGCGGGGACTCATATCCCCAATGCCCCGGCGAGGAGATCACAAAGAAAAAAGAAGCCTCCGGCAAGGGGGAAAAAGGAGAAGGGAAGCGAGTTTTTCCGGCCCCTTGGTTCCCGAAAGTGTTCATGAACCCGAAAAGCAACCCAGAGGAGGGGATGAAGTCAGAGCTACCCATGTCAAACCGAAGGCAAGGGGGACAAATGAGTGAGTACGGCGGGGGGTGGAAAATCTAACCTCGGTAAAAGGACCACTGGAACATAAAGAACAGGGAACAGAGCCCGTTGATCGCGTCATGCCCCTCGGACCTCGTCGTGCGACTAAAGTGTCCTAACTTGACGAAAGCACGTCAAACGTGGGAGGTACACGGATCGAAAAGAAGAGGGAAGGTGTGCGAAGGGGAGTTGCCGATGATGAGCCAAGGGTCCTTGGGTGGGATGGCCGTGGGAGGGGACCGCTCAAGGCAAATCAATATCGTCCAGAACTACAGAAAATTTTGGGGTGTCATTGGGAGATCTACTAATAAAGGAAATGACGGAAGCAGTACAACGATGGGGGGGGACCACACAAGGAATCACTCGCTTGTACTTTTACCCATCGCAGGAACACCGGGGGGGCCGCCCACGTGTGCAAACCGAAGAAGACAATTTGATGCCTCAATGAATGTCACAATCAGAAAAAGGGGCGCAAGCCCGCTCACGATGTGTACCTCACAAAACCCAACAAATGTCCTGTGACAATGGGAATCAGAAGGGGGGGGGAAGAGAAGGGGGGAAGGTTTGCAGCCGGCAGAGTTCCATAGGGGGGCAGGCATCAAAAACCGTGAAAAGGATACCAAATTACTAGGCTAACACTGGAAAGCCAAAGGGGGGAAGTCCTTGTGAGAGAAAAATACCAACCTGTCACGGTGAGCTTTAAGCAATTTGCGGACGAGAGAGAGGGGGAAGAACAGAAAATGTGCAAAAAAGTGAACGGAGGCGGTCAGGGGGGGAGGGGGTAGGACCAGCAACCGCGTGCGTTGAGTACCAAATATAAACCGTCCAAAAAGAACTGACCAAAAGGGGAGCAGTGCCAACGGCGTTGGGGAAGGGCGACGGTACTTCTCTGCGTGCACCGCCGACCAAGAGGCCGGATGTCCCCGGACAATCCCACCGGGGACACAGAATAGTCTGTTCCGAGAAAACCGAAAAAAGGGGGGGGGGGGAACTAGAAGAGTGTAAAGGTGCAAAAAAGCGCGGCGTTTTTGGATCATCTGAAAAGGGAAAGAGGATCCGATCTTCCCCGCCTGTCGGTGGGGGGAAAAAACCAGTCAGAAAGGAAAAAGCGACAGGAATAAAATACGTGGAGGGAAACTCACTGACATCGTCAACGAGAAGGTGGACCAGGGCATCGGGCAAACTGGGGGGGGGAAAGTACAGACTGTTTCGAATATCTTAAGAAAGTAAAAATTTGAAGAGAAAAAAATTAAAATTCGCGGAAAAAAAAAGAGCCGAAGGAGGATTAGGAAAGGGTTTTGATCCCTCAAGGGTTGGGAGAAGAGGAAAACAAGGGCACGACGACGAAAGGGAAAACAGTTGAGGTCACTCCAAATTCAAGACTAGGAAGGAGGGAGAGGAGAAAAAACCCGGGCCGTCATGGGGGGGGGGGAGTGAAAAGGCCCAACGGGAGACAATTCTGAAAAATCCTGCCTTGTTTTCTTCAAGGAAAGGGGCACTTGATGGGGAAACATTGAAACTCTATCAGGCATGGACAAAAAGGGAAAACAGTGGTACCCGATAAAAGGCAGGAAAGAACATCTTGAAGGGAGACTCCACGAGGAAAGAACCAAAAATGAACGCAG
>Ga0179593_1660829_pt1 | contig 12466 bp, 14 predicted proteins | sample CZODoug2_1_08_16_FD_185931 | JGI IMG/M metagenome (GOLD analysis project Ga0179593, IMG submission 185931) | Vadose zone soil fungal communities from Angelo Coast Range Reserve, California, USA - CZODoug2_1_08_16fungal (PacBio error correction) | ecosystem: Environmental > Terrestrial > Soil >...
GGCCAATCTGGCCAAGGGAGATCCAGGACGAGGAGATGGGGGGGAAGGGCGTGCTTGCTCCCGCCTTCGAGAGGAGGCCGGGGTGGGGAAAGAAAAACAATTGAGGAAAGGGTGAAGAGAAGAGGGGGAAAGCCAAGGGTGAGGCAGGGGAGGAGGCTTGAACCTTGTGGACCAGTTTATCCTAGGGGGTCGACAAGGAATCGGGGGGGGAGGGGGTGCTGTTTCAGGAAAGGAAAATGGGCAGTAGAAAAGAGAGCGTAGCGCTCGGGGGGAAGTTTTTTATCCCATGGGGGAAGACAAGGAGGGGAAGACTGGAAACAGGTGAACAACAGGAGGAAACCGAAGCAGGAGCTTCCTCTCCGGGGCCGCGATCTCGAAAAAAGGAAAGCCCACCGAGAGAGAACGAAACGGGAGGATGCACGATCCGTTTGGAAGGGAATCGACTATCTTTCCTAACTCAAAGGGGGGCGTGGAGGCAAAAGGAGGGGCTGAGGTGTTGGGGAGCCACAGAAAAAAGGACAGACCAAAAGCAACAGCCTGATTACTACAAAGAAAGGAACCGGAGTAAAGAGAAAAGGGAAGTGAATTCCCAAGGATATGCTGTGGAGAGGGGAAAAAGGGAAAACCTGCCGTTTGGGGGGGAGTCATTCTCACTATCCAGGCTCGGGAAGAGGAAAAACGAAAGGTCGGGGATTAGGCTAAAGAAATCATCTGTACTCCACACTCTGACTAGAGCAAAAAAGAGCAGCTTGTGGCTCGAGGCCAAGGAAAAGACGAACAGCAACGAAAGAAAAAATGCCTTTATCAAAAAAAAGAGTAGCCCATGGAGCCAAAAGAACTACTTCAGCGGGGGCCATAAAATAGAATTCACCAACATGAAAATTTTCCAGGGAGGTCATCGAAATGAAACAGGATAAGGGAAAAACTGATCGCCCGAAAAAAAGGGAGCGCGTTCTCCGGAAATAAAAGATCGAGGAAAGGAAAACAGAAGTGTGGGGAGTCGCGCATTGTCGCGTGACAACCGCCCGTCAGCAGAAAAAGAAAAGAAACGGAGACGATGGGAAATGGCAAAAAGGAGCCAGTTGGGAAGGGCACCACGGACGAGGGGGACCTATTACCATCACAACCCAAAGTCCCCCCTAACTATTTTGCCTGAAGCATATAAGACTCCCGGCCCTGACAGAGAATCGAGAAAGATCTGTTCTATCTCGGGGGGCTAAAGAAGGTTCCGACGGTGAGTAAAATAGAGAAAAAAACCAACTTATGGGAAGGTCTTCAGCAAGGAGATAGAGGTTGAACGAAGAAGGGAACCATAAAAGACAATAGAAGGGGCCGATTTCTCTGGAAAGGGGGTTACTTGCGGAAGAAGACTTTCGCTGGGTGAAAAGGTGGGAAAAAGAGGACAGATTAGTTTGTTCCGCAGAAGGGGGGCATTTCGACAAGCTGAAAACGACGCAGCCTTTGGCAGTAGGGAAGAGGTAAGGGGGGAGGTGCCTCGACACGCCCGACGTCTTTTACTTGGAAAAGGACCCTGACTCGAGGGGTGTTTCAGAGGGGAAACCCTTATAAAAAAGCGAGGAGCGATTGAGGGGGGGACATGGTGCGAGGCATCTCAACTTCCCTAAGGGGGGGGGTGAAAGGCGAATGGTCGAGGAGGATGGAAAACCGGGATAGGGAGACTGGGCTACGCCACTGATCCCTCATTGGGGGGTCGTGCGGTTAGGATAAGTGTGTCGGATCAAAAAATGAACACAAGGGGGGAGATCAGCTAACGGCTTTTGGCATTTTTACAGAAAGCCTCAAAGTCAGAATTCGCGGAAGAGGAAGGAAAGCAACAGGGAAAAAGATCGCTTCAAAGGGGAGAAAATGTTTCCCCTCTCCCGAAAAGAAGAAAGGTTCTCCTTGGGGAAGACGGGAAGGAAAAAAGCTTTTCGGGAAAAATGTGGAGGGGGAGGGGGGGACTTTTTTTTGCAAACCCACGCATTGCCTACACAAAAAACACGGTCGAAGTTCGGCAAGCCGAAAGGGGATCCCTTAAGGGGGAATGGGGCATCTTGCTCCGCGGCAGACTGAGGGCCCGAATGCGACGGTCGCGGGCGGGATGAGGGAAGGAGTCGAAGGAAAGGACCAGAAGTCGGGCTCGGAAGGGTGAGCCAGCAGCGTCAAAAAAAACCTCCGTTGATTCATCTACAAGAAAAGAGAACCCAGCGCGAGAGACAGAAAAGTTCCTCGGCGACCGTTGAAAAGGAGAGTCCAGATCCTGTCGAAAAAAGGGGAGGCTACCCTTTAATGAGGGAAGAACAATCAGTCCCCTACCCGGGGAGGTGTCCCTTTCCTAACTTGGAAAGGCGCTCTCAAATAAGAAAGGAGGAGAAAAAACACCGGTATCGTCAGCCGGGCAAAAACTGAAACGTAAGAGGAGGGCAAAGGGGTAGATTGCCAGATTGTGGAGGACGGATTATTAGTAACTATATAGAAGAAACCTGCTAATCACAAGGACTGAGGAGCAGAGACAGGCTTTCTTTCTGCTCTCGAAGAGATGAGGAATAGCTGCTTCCCCTTGTGAGCTCTCCCCGAAGGGGGAAGGGAAGGCAAGGGACAAAGCTGCTTGCAGAAATGGTTATGTGTCGAAGGAACACTCAGGAGGGGGGAAAAAGACAGATCTGTCCTTAGAGGGGCGTTCAGTTCCACCGGAGGGATTACCTTCTGTCGCCGGACGAGGGCTTCTTCCTGTGGGTGGGAACTGAAAGAGGGTGGAGCCGGAGAGCTGCTTCTACAACCTAGAAAGATGGCACTTCCTCGATCCAAGGAGTCCATCGTCGAAAAGCACCGCTCGAAAAGTCCTTCTTCCTGCGTCGCTGCTGAAAGAAGTGGGCGTTGACGTATCGTACGAGAGTGAAAATGATGGTCGGAATAAGTTGGCACTATGTGGGGGCTCCACCACCATGAAAAGCCGCCAAGCAACGCAAGAGGGAAAAAGATTTTTCACGGGGGAAGAGCCACAAGGAAAAACAAATTACCCATTCAGAGAAAAAAAATGAAAACCTTCCTTTTAAGTTCACTACTAGAAAGTTTGATCCCCCGACCTGAAGTACAGCGAAGTCGGGGGAGGCCTAATTCGGAAGCCACAATCGCTAAGGTGAGCTGAGAGCCAAAAGAGGGAAGAAGTGGGAGAAAAAGCGGAAGAAACTTAGAAAAGAACTCACCACGGAACAGGATCAGCAAACGGAAAGGGTAGAACAAATCCAGAAAAAGGGAAATAAAAAAAAATCGCCTTTCACACAAAGGGAGCCTATTTATTGCAGACGCGCAAAGATCGCCTCCATCATAGGCAGAAACTCAGCAAAATCTGAAAGAAAAGGGACCTCAGTAGGAGGGTGCTAAAGGAAAGGGGAACGAGTAACTACTACAACAGACAGCCAGAAAATAATGCCAACGGAGGAAGGGACAGCTTGTCGCCATGAAGAGAAAAAAGTTTCAAAAAAAAAAGAGAAAAAAGAGGCAAGAAACACTCCACCTCTGAAGAACATCTAAACCGAGGGGGGAAGAATACTCCCTGTTCAGGGGGGGGGAAGGAAGAATCGAACACTAAAGAGAGATAGGGGAGGAAGTATGGGAGAAAGGATTTCCTAGATAAGAACCTTCTAAAGACATCAAAAACCCAAAGAGGGAGGGGGTAGTCACAGCAAGGAGAGAAAAAGGGGATCATACTGAGAAACAGATCTTTTTGTCTCAGGGGCGAGGGAGTTGGACAAAGGGGCGGAAGGAGCTGGGGAAAAGGGAAGGAGGTAGAGGTGTGCGGGGGGAGGGGATTCGTTCTCTATTTTTCCTTCCCTGAACGGCTACAACTGAAAGAGAGGAAGGAGTGTCTGGCTGACGGGCTGGTGGAGAACTCATAAACAAAGCTCCGAGGGGAAAAGAAAAAGAGGAGGACCTGAAAGTGTTGATTATCCCTCTAATAGAGAAAAAAGGGCTACGGGTGTTTCATGGGGGGGAACAGGAATCGTGCAACGCCCGAATTTCAGGTAAGGGATAAAAGGAGGAGTTCTTTGGAGGATTATCCTTATCCCTTCATGGAAGTGTCTGTTCGAAAAGTGCCTGAGAGATCCAGAGGCGTCAAGGTTGGGCTCGAAAGATCACAAGAGGAAAAAAAATTCTTTTTAAAAACCCCCCCCTCAAGAAAAGGAAAAAGAGAGGAAAGAGGGCCCGAGGGGGGATGGGATTGAAAAAAAAAAGAAAGCGCTTCAACTTCAGGGGGGAAAAAGTTAACCTCTCATACTTTGAAATTCACTCCCTGTTAGAAGGGGGAGGGAGTTTCCGTGAAAAAAACGGTCGGGCATACCTAGGGGGGGGGAAAGAGGGGAGGGCCTGTTTAAAGGTGGCGTCATCCACAACCCCTCCGACACTACCATGACCGGGACAGTTAATCGTCGATACCTCAAACGAAAGGGGTGGCAAAAACGCGGAAAAAAGGAGGGTCAGGAGGCGAGCGGTCGCGGGGGGGGAAGAGGGTGTCAATCATTATTTCTAGGAAAATGCTGAGGCTCGAGGGAAAGTTGTTCGCCATCAAATAAAAACGAAGGGGGGAGGCATCGACCATTGGAGGCAGACTCCCGAAAGAATGTCCTAGAACGCGAAACAGGCCGGTGGAACTGAAAGGAGAGAGAGAACCATCGAAAACGGCAGAGCTACCCGGGAAAAACATAACAATTTCAATCATCCAAGAAAAAAAGAAACTGTCTAAGACAATCGTGAAAGGCCATACTCAAAGGGGAGCTATAAAAAAAAAAAAAAGGAGAGAAGGCAGGGTAAAGGCGAACAAGAGCCTCGTCCTTGATCGCAAGGGGGGAAAAGGGTGGTGGTTCTCTCTCCTCAAACAAAAGAGATATTGCCCAAAAGAGGGGGAAGAAAACCTTGCATCAGAAAGGAGGGGAGGTGGGGGAGGGGGCGGGAAAAAGACCGGTTTTTTTCTCTAGAGGAAGGGCTCACATGGTCTGAGAAAAAAAGGAGGCAAGGTCCAAAGCCTTCTTGGGGGGAAAGGTTGAGTGTGGGGAGAAAACCCTCTGAGAGGTTCGACATTAATCTTGAAATCTTTTCAGTTAAAAGGAAGATGGTCTCGGGCGAGGAACTTAAGGATATACAGTGATGCCTGTGTGAGGGGTGTCTCTTCCGGTCGCAGAAGGCGGACAGGCTGGCGAACAACCGAGAGGATCCAAACAGGATGTGAAGTCAAAATCCTGAGGGGGAAAAAAGCTATCTCTACGCACGCGCGATCGCCTCAGGAACAAGGAAGGGAAGGGGTGCCGTCGCTGCACGATGCCGGTAAAGGGGGGGAAAAGGTTAGAGACTAAGGCAGGGGCCCACGTGTAGTCAATTCCCGTGGGGGATGCTCCACCAAAAAGTCCATACCCCTCCAAAGAAAAACGGAAATTTTTCAAAAAAGAAAAAAAGGAGCACAGGGGGAGTGAAGACAAAATCTTCGCTTTTAAACCCTTGGATAAAGGGGGACGAGTAGTGGCATTACACTAAAGGAAAAGGGACCCGGAAGAAAAAAAAAAACGAAGGAGTTAAATTATGCGAAAGGACACAACTCTCTCTTTTTATCCTTATAAACGAAGGGGGGCTACGACCTTGAGTCGCACACTTAGAAAAAAAGACAAACAGCACAAATGACGGGCAAGAAAGGGAGACTTGTTGCCATCCTCTAGAAAAAAAGGGCGGTCCGTTGCAGATGTAGGGGGCCCCCATGAACAAACCAAGCCCGCAACTACTGATCAGAAGGCAGTTCAAAACAGAGGAAACTCAGGAGGCAATTCCCGAAAAGAGATTGTCAAAAAAAGGAAAGGAAAAAAACCGCAAGAGGAACAGACATAAGGACGGAGGAGTAAAGGGGAAGATTTTGAGAGAGGTTCCATTCTTCCCCAGAGGGACAAGAAAAGCCACCAGGGGAGAGAGGGGAACAAAGCTAGAAAAAAGGGACTCAATACTCCCTTTGTAAGGAAGAGAGCCTAAGCACTATCTTGAGTAGGAGGGATCATAGTCTTCCTAAAAAGGAAGACCCTTGCTGACTACATAAAAAAAAAAAAAAACGGAGGAGTGTCACCTATCTATCTTGTGATCTTCGGAAAAGAAAGGAAATACTTCCTACCCGATATCGCAAATTTAAGATTTCGGTAAAAGGGAGTGGGGCTGCAGGAAAGAGGAAGATCGTCTCGTTTCTTTGGGAAAAAAGGAAAAAGAGGGACTCGTTGTGGCCTGAAAGGGAAGGGAGTGCTGGCGACAACTGCCCTGACAGAAAGGTTAGACTGATGAGGGGGGGGTCGTTCCTCGACAGGAGAAGTTTCGCCACACTCTCTAAAATGGTTTAGAGGCGCCTGCTTTATCCAGCGATCATTTGAGGGAGAGGGGGGGGAGGGGGGGGGGGAGGATGTACCTACATCGTCAAAGGGGGGGGAACGGGGTCGCGAAAAGCAAGGTTCCTTTGATAAAAGAGCCTTATCCCTTCATGGGACTTTCGTCTAAGTGCAGGCGATCGAGAGTAGCCACAAGGCGGCTGCGGAGGGGGGATCAAAAAGCCTCGAAGATGGAAGAGGGGTGGAAGAAGGAGGAACTCAAGTAAAGAAAAAACGGAAGATTCCTATAGGGGGGATAGTTAGAAATGAAAAAATAAGCAAACGGCATGTTTTCAGTAGGAGAGTGCCGAGTGGAGCAAGTGAAGAAGAGAAAGAAAAGGGAGTTTTAGGGGTGGGGATAGGGGAGTGGGGTGAAGGCTGGATAGGGGAAGCGGGCATCGAGTCCGACGGCGGGGAGTGGGACGGCGACAATGGGGACGAGGGTGTGAGGGGAGAGCAGGATGGGAAGCGAAGGGCGACTGTGTGTGGTGGGGGACAATCTCAACAGGTGTAGAAGGGGGGAAAAAGAAAGACGAAGAGGGGGAAGAGGAATGGCGTCTGCGGAATAGAGGACATACGAGAAAAAAGCATGGGCGAAAGTTAACCTCTAAGAATGGGGGAGGGGGGAGGCAATCCCTGGGAGGGGGGGGAAAGGAGGTGCGTGAAATAAGAACTGCTGTTGCTTTGGAAAAAAAGAAGGTTGTGTCCTTTTTGTGAAACTGCACATTGGGGCCAAAGAAAAAGGTCGAGTCTCAAAGCGAGGAGGAAGTCAACCAAAAGAAAAAGCATCTTTGAGAAAAGAGTCGGTTTCCTATTCTATCTGAAGAGGGATGTTCAATCAGGAGGGGCGAAGAAGGAGCCGGGGTCGGACTCGAAGAGGGAAAAAAAAAGGCGACAGGAAGGGCGCATCTACCATTTTAAAACCCATCGCGAAGAACGGGAAGGTCGCTCGAACTCGAAAGACAAAAGTGGGAAGTTAAACGAGAATCACGGTTCTAACCAAAGCGGAAGATACCTTTAATTGCGAAACCTTGGCCAGGGAAGAAAAGGGGGAGAGAGAAAAAAAACAATCGTGCGCTCTCTATAAAGGAAAAAAAGTATAGGGGAAAAGGAGGAAGCACGCAAAGAGGAGAAGCTACCGGAAAGGAGGTGGCCAGATTTTGTTTCATCTCTCGAAAAGAGATTCCCACCATCGGAAAAAGAAAGGAGAACAGGGACGAGGAGCTTGCTACTTGGACTGAGAAAGATAGGAAACAGTGTTGTTCTGAGAGGGGGGAGCGCTCCTATGTCCTTCTGAGGGGAAAAAAGGAACCCTTCTTTGAGACTTGAAGGATGTTGGCGCCTGAGTCAGGCGGGGGGGGGGGGGTTCGACAGATTGGAAGGGGAATCAGTTCCCCTTCCGGAAGTACCTTCTGGAGGAAGGAGACGCTGGGCTTCCTGCCGGGGGAGGAGCCCTCAAATCCTGGTCGGAAAACGAGCCTAAGCAGGATGTCTCCTTCAAGCAGAAGGGCAAAAGAAGTAAAGAGAAACCACAAACAATCGAAAAAGAAGGAGGAAGTCTGCCGCGGCTGAAGGGAAATTGCGTTTCTCTTTAAGGAGAAATCGAAAAAAAAGGGGGGAGCTTGTAGGCAAGACGGGGGGAGGGGGGTGATGAAAAACCAGGCCACCAAAAAGGGACAGCCACCTCCTATTACTAAAAGAGAAGCTGTCAAAAAAAAGAAAGAAGGGAGCAACCATATTCCCATGCAAGGAAATGTTGAAGACAGGAAAACTTTCGTGAAAGAGCACTATCCCTGTTGAAACTCTCGGAAGCGGAACGAGAAGTGTTACTAGAGCGAAAGGCAGAAAAGCGGCTCGCTTGGGAAAACAAGCGAGCCTCTTGTTGCTAACTTAGACGAACAGCAAAAGGAACCGCACAAAATAAGTCACCACCAGGGAGCACAGGTAGCCAAAGAAAGAGGGGGCCATCCGCAAAAAAGAGGATTCACCATGAAAGGAGGGGAGGGGGGACGATGTAGTGAGAGAAAAAAAACGCAAAAAAAAAGGAAGAAAGCAGGCTCGATTAAGAAAACAACCCTCTTAATCATCTCGTAAAAAGGGGGGGGGGGCGAAGTAACATACGGAGGACGAGGACCGACGACAACAAAAGCAGATCCTAGGGAGTCATGGTCAGCTTTTCTCCAAGGAAAAAGGTCCTTCACCAAAAAAAAAAGAGGGAAAAGCAGGGGGAAAGAAATAGACTATCTTCACCAAAAAAGGGGAAGGACGCAATACTCCGGGGGAAGAACATCGAAAAGGAGACTAACACACGAGAGGGAAAGGGTAAAAAGAATTATGTCTCAGAAATTTTCGTTCCCAATTGACGGAGAGGACTATCACAACAAAAAGAGAAGCTATATTTTGGGTCTCTTCGGAAAGACTTGGAGCCATACTTCAAAGGAGAGGGGGGCGTTTGCGTCGAGGAGGGTAGTGAAAAGGAGTATTTCGGGGAGCTGTGTTCCCTATCTTCTATTGGGAATCTTCATCTTAGTAGGAGATGGGGGGACTGAACTGCTGACTTTGAGGACGGCAATGACGCAGAAAAGGGGGCTGGCTGACGGCGGGGTCCTCTACAATTCTAAGGGGGTCGCCACACTCCGAGGAGGGGAAGGAGAGTGATTTTCAGAGTGTGGAGGGAAGAGAGCAGGTTAGGGAGTCGGGGAGGGGGGACGGGGGAGAGGACCTACATGGAAGGGGAAGGCTCATTTTCTATTATTATGAGAGTCTTTTGCTACCTGGGAAGGGGCGGATCCTTATCAGGGGGGATTGGAGGGCTGGCCTAAGTTCTTCTATAGAAAAGCGGCTCGCTGGGGGGAGAAGAAACAAGCGACCGAACTGTGGAGGTTGAAAAAAAGCCTTCTCCTCAATGGAGCTGAAGAAAGAAAGAGGGGATCACAGGGGAGGGGGAAAACTAAAGGAAAAGCAAGGTTTTCCTTGGGAGGAGAAAGACTTTAATGGGGCTTCACTCACTGTGAGAAGGGGGAGTACGTTAAAAGGGGAGTCCACGGGATTGGGGCGGTAGGGAAAGGGGGTCCTTTTTTTTGGGAACCTCACCACGGCAGGGAAGAAACTGCGTCTAGTGGGGAGGTCAAGCGAAACGCGTGCATTCCTCTGCATACTTACGAAGGAAGGAGAGTGCGAGGGGGAAGGGCGGATGATTTCAATCAGGGAAGGGGGGGGGAAGGAGCTAACTAGGGGGGAGAAAGAAGCATCGAGAACAGCCTTTTATTCATCTACCATTTGGAAAAACATCTCTATAACGGCGATAAAAGGGAACGCGAACATACCCAGGCATGGAAGGGGAAAACTGCAAATGAAGAAAAAAGGGAAAAAAAAACCCTCAGCCGCCGCCGAAGAAAGCGCACATAACACTTTCAAGCAGGGGAAAGACTTCACTGTCTAAAAAAGAGAAACCCCCCCCCAACAAAAAAAAACGACCACTCAAAAAGCCTCCTTTGTTAGAGAAAGTCTTCATCTGGAGAAGGAAAAAGAAGAAAGCAAGCCGCAATCTACAGGAAAGAAAAGTTCAATGGCTAAGGAAGAAAGAATGAAAACAACAACTTGAAGGAGAACCATCTTTCCCAATCTACACAAGGGGGAAGTTTCTACTTGGGAGGGAGGGATGGAAGTAAAAAGACAGAGAAGGGGTGTTGTGTCTACCCCGAGAAAAGGGGAGTCTCTCACTATTTTCTTCGACAAGAAAAAGCCTCTTGGCACGGAGGGAAAGGGAATGTGCGCCTGAAGGGAAAAAGAATCGGGTGGGAGGATCAGGGACTTGAGGGATCTTTAAGGGTCTGTGGTTCGGTTACAAAAAAAAAAAGGACCGTAGAGACATTATCCAAAGGGCTTCTTCCTTTTGAGAAAGCTGCCTCAAAGGAGGAACGCAAGCGCTAGCAAAAAGAAAAGAGGGAGAAGAACAGGATGCTCCTTCCGCAAAAAAAAAAAAGAGGATCTCTACCACCAAAAAGACGGCGTAGTCTCAGCATGCTGCACGAGGTTGCGTTGACGGTATGACGAGAAAGCAAGGTCGTGGGGGAGGGGGGGGTTGTGACTGCCGCAAAAAAAAAGTCCAACCTTCCAGACCAACAACTTTTTCACGAAAAAGGAAACCAAGGACCAACAGGGAGGAAAGAACAACCAAAAAAGGGAAAAACCTGGTCGCCAAGGAAAACCCTGCCGGGGGGGGACAACTATCCCTGTTTCTCCCGGGCATCTTCCGCTATTGGGAAGTGGGGGGAAAAGAAAAAATTAGACAAAGCATAAAGAAAAAAGAGGGGTGGGAGCTGAAGCCAACAAGCAGGGGAAAGGGAAAAAAAAAACACTTATACTACCAGCACTAACTTCACCAAAGGGATCCTGATCAGCCACTAGGAGAAAAGTAACCAAATACGCGGCAATCTTGTGGCCAAAAGGAAGATACGAGGGGGAAGATGTAGGGGGTAGCGCCCCCTTACAAAGGAGCAAAAAAAAAGAAAAAAAATCCAAAAAACCCCCCCCCCAAGAGAGAGCGAATCTAATAAGAGATACACTCTCGGAAGGAAAAGGGAGAACTTAACCTACTTCTGGACAACCCAACAAAGAAAGGACATAAGAATGAAAAGGGAAGATTGTCGCCTGCAAAATAAAAAAGGAAAAAAAACCATCCTATACTAATATGCAAAGCCCCTCGAAGATCGGAAGCTAAAAAACCGTGGGGAGAGGAAGGGAAGCCCGGGAAGACGAGCCGAAAACGATATGTGAAGAAAAGAAGAAGTATTTCCTCAATAATGTCCCTTTCTGACGGAAGAGAAAAACAAAAAAACGAGGAAAGGAAGGGAGGTAAGGAAAGGATATCTAGAAGGAGGGCCTACTTCCTACCGAGCAGATCGGGAAGGGCAGTGACCCCGGGAGGAAGGGGGCGGCCAAGTTTGGAGTCCGGAGGGGGGGGAGGTGCTGTGAAAGAAAAAGGAAGTCTCGATGTTTCCCTTCCCCTTGAAGGAGAAAATCTGCCCTGAAGCAGAAGTGAGGTAGGCTTTACTTGCGGTTGTCGTAGGGGGGAGAGGGAAAGGCAAGACTATTTTAAGCGAGTGGGGTAAAAAAAAAAAACCAACAAAAAACAAAAAAGAGGAAAAATAAAAAAAAAAAAAAAGTTTTGAACCTGAACGCAGAGGAAGGGGGAAGAAGGGGGGGTTAGGAACTCGAGAATCTGCGAATGCAGACGCGGTGTTCATGAATGACCTACATCTGCCACTTCCGCTATTTCATGGATGATGGCCACACAGAATGACGCATTTGGCTACGGAAATAGGCTGAAAAAGAATTTGTGCTGGTGACGGTTCGTAGGAAAAGTTCTTCTATCCCGAAAAAATTGTTGGCTCGCAGGAAAAAGAACGGAGGTGGCTACGATGCTTTTTGCAAAGGGGGAAGACTACGAAGATGCAAAAAAGGAAAAATGCACTACTCGCGTACCAAAGGGGGAACTTGGCTAAAAGTGTTTAACCGGGGGGGGGCTTCACTCCCTGTGCTAAGGGGGGGGGGAAAAGGAAGGGGGGAAAGCTTTGTCGTGACTCAGGAGGTGAAGGGGAAGGGAGGGAAGGGTTTGGCCTGGGTTTTTCTTCCTCAAAAGGGAACCATTCCGTTCGAGGGTAAAGAGGAGAATACCGTCAACGCAAAAAGAGGGGTCACCGGAAGGAAGAAGGGGGGGACGAGGAGAAGAGGGGAAAAGATCTGCTTCTTATTTCAGAAAACCTTCTTCTGCTCGAGATCAAAAGGGGGGGAAGAGAACAGCGCTAACAGCCGTTTAGGCAGAAAAGGAAAGAACCCAACTATAAGGAAAACAGCGGTGGAACTTAACGAGGGGAGGAGAAAAAAAGAAAGTAGACCAACTCTCCTCTCCCTCACATAACAATGGGAAAAGAAAGAAAAAGAAGGGGGGGGGGGGCCATTGCCGAACTGTCACTGTCGAAGAAGAAAGAGCAATCCCTCCTCAAGGAAAAAAGGGGGTATCGGCCGCTTGGAGGAAAAAAAACGTCGTCATCTCCTCTTCCTTATCGCAA